>OOCM01000203.1_pt1 | contig 66112 bp, 61 predicted proteins | sample 1671111 | NCBI WGS metagenome assembly OOCM01 (sample SAMN06348123, study PRJEB24527) | human gut metagenome | biome: human gut; feature: ankylosing spondylitis patient; material: feces | host: Homo sapiens | place: China | collected 2015-10 | reverse complement strand
TTTGTTGCTCAGGTACTTAAAAAAAATATTTTATAATAGTGTTGCGGAATTAAGGTGTAATAAAAAATATATAAATGAGGTACCTGGATTTATCATATTCTTTCACTTAAAATATATTTAATCTCAATCTTTGCGGCAACAACATAATTCGTAATTGATTTTATTCTTGAATTATAGGTATTGTGTTTATTATATGTATCTTTGTTTGTTAGATGAGAATTGTTAGCCTCAGAAGTTAGTAATTGCGTGTATGAAAGCAACAATCAACGGACTCTTTTCTCAAAATAAATACTAAAAAAACAAATTGAAATGAATAATAATTTAAAAGAAATCAGAATCAATGCTCTTGGTTTAAGTGAAGAAGACTTAGCCCAGAAGTTGGATATGTCTCTAGATGAATATAAACGCCTAGAAGCGGAATCTGTAAAGAAGAATCAAGTTGATATGGTATTATTAATAAAGTTGTCTCAAGCCACGGGAGTATCACTTGATAATTTAGTTAACGTAACAAAAGTCAAAGTTGAATTCAAAATAGATGATAATTGGAATTCAGTAAAATCATTTAGAGATAATTTCAATACCTATATAAAGCAGCATGAGGATATATTTAGGAGCGATAATTATTTTATTAAAAAAATCAATGAACTCTCCATATTGGTCAATCGAATGGCCAGAAAGCCACGAGTAGCATTGGTAGGCAGATCAGATGTTGGTAAAAGCACCCTGATAAATGCTCTAATTAATTCGAATGTACTCCCACAGGAATGGACTCCAACTACCTCAATCATCATGTATGTTAAACATGTTGATGATCGCCCTGATTTCTGCAAGGAAAATGTTATGATATTCAAGTCAGATTCTAAAGGGGCGTTATGGGATGACACCAGACTGTATGAGGAAGGATATACGACTCCTTTGTGTATTGCCCAAGGCGATTACTCACTTCTTAGAGAATATGGTGCAAGACAAGGAAAAAATTTCAACCAGACATCCGCGAGTTCAGCAGTTGTTTTTATTAATTCTTCTATCTTGAAAAACTGTGATTTTATAGATCTACCTGGATATGGAACTAGTGATAGAGAGGAAGACGATTCCATGCTTGCAAGTGTCAAAGAGATAGATGTGCTATTATATCTTTCTATTGCTAATGGTTTTATGAGAGGTGAAGATATTAATTGGCTTCAGCAAGAAATGGTTAATTTAGCGCCTATTACACTGAATAGTGATAAATTAAAGCCTCTATCAAATCTTTATATAATAGCTTCTCAGGCTCATACTATTCAAAATGGTTCACATGAACAGCTAAAATTAATATTGACAAAAGCAGCTGAAAGATTTGAAAGTACTTTGTCAGATGGATATTGGAAAAATCTTGGGCAGAATGCAACACCAGCAGATTTTAGAAAACGATTCTTCACTTTTGATACAGATCAGGAAAGCCTAAGGAAAGATTTTGAAAATGATTTCAAAAATCTTTTGACTGTGTTACCGAATCTCATATTGGCAAATCTGAAAAAGATGACTGCTGACTTTCTTGGGAAAACAGAAAAAGAAATTAAAGCGAGTAAGAGCCAGTTCGAAAAAATTCTCAATAACCGCACCGAACAACGTGAAGCATATAGGAAAGCCTCAGACGAAGCCCCTAACAAACTTTCGGAACTTGAAAGCCAGAAGGCACATATAGTAAGTCTGATCGATTCAGATTATAGAAGGGGGGGTATCATTGCTTTTACCCATGCCTATAATAGAATTATGACCAAGGAAAGCATTGTATCTATTATAAAGCAAAATGGGTGGAAGAATAAATCTGAAGACAAAAAGGCTATTTGTTCTAAAATATCCAATCTACTTAATGAGGAATATTTAAACTCCATAAAAGGATACTCTGAAGAATTTTCTGATAGTGTTAATTCTCTTCTTGATAATTTTGAGAATTATATTTCAGATGGACCAGTAAAAGATCTTAATGTCGATAGTGGTTTTGATGTGAAAGGGACTTTTGCTGGTGGTTTAGCTGGTGTCGCCGCATATGGTGCTTTAGCAATGTGGGCTGCAGGATTAGGAAACCTTGGTGCATATATTCTTGTCGCAAAAGGTGTCAGTCTATTGGCTGCAATGGGTATTAGCGTAGGTGGTACAGCAGCTGGTATTTCTGCTATCTCATTAATAGGAGGTCCGGTTGTCATTGCAATTGGTATAGCCGCACTAATAGCCGTTGTTATATCGTGGATCTTTGGCTCTTCTTGGGAAGAACGTCTTGCCAAGAATATTATTAAAGAATATGACAAGAAAAATGGTCTAAGTCAATTTAAGAATGCCATTGAAAAATATTGGGATGATACAAAGAGTGCCTTTATAAAGGCTGTAAACAATCTACGAGATAGTTATGTGAAGTATATTGAAGATCTTGGTGAAATGACTAAGGTTGATAACACTCAGATTATGAATCAAATAAAAAATGAAAATAATAAGCTGGATTTCATTTCAAAATTACTAAATCAAATAGAAAAGTAAGATGGCAGATACTATTTTATTCAAAGAATTGAAAGCTGAAAAGAATTTTTGGGACGCCCATACTGTTGGGAAGAATCTATTCTGTAAATCTCCTGATGATCAGAATATTTTTGACGAATACTTTTGTTTCTGTTGTACCGTAGCATCATATCCTGTAGAAATGGAAACACGTAGATTCTTTCTTAAAGAGGCAGAATTAGCTTTGTCCATCTTTAGCGAAAGGGCTGAGATGTCAAGAGATAGTCTAAAATTTATAGAAGAAAAACGTCAGACTCTCATTGAAACCTCATATGCAATCAATAAAAAAATTGAGGAAGATTTCGATAAGACAAGGTCAGAAATTATTGAGGCCAATAATTCTTATTTAAGAGAGCTGGTTTCACTTAAGGGTGAATTTCTAGTCTGCAATAGCCAAGTTGTTTTTGATAAATTAATATCTCAAATGGCCTCTATTGAAGAGCATTTTGATAAAGATGCATTTACTGATACTCAGAAAGTTCAATATGATTCACTGACTAGAGAATTTTCAAATTTAGTGTCAAAAAGTATGGCAGCAATTACAAATGCCTCAGAGATTGAATACAATAAAAATGCGGCTAATTCTTTCAGAAAAGCCTTTGAATTTTTCAAGAATGACTCAGACAAATATACTGGAAATGAGCGTAATATTTATGAACTCGTAGCTAAGTACTTGTTTGCATATGATGCAAAACGTCTTTTCAATGAGACTTTGGTTTATTATAACCACGTTTATACCTATATATTTAACAAATTAAGTGATGAAGGGAAGTTCAGATTCACTCAATTTTCTTTTGACGTTCCTAAAGTTTAAGACACATGGATGTAAGGCAAACCTCTTATTCTAGTTTTTTGGGGAGAAGTACATCTACATTGACGCTTTCCTCTATATCTGTAACTCCAGCTCATTCTACAATTGTCTATAATACTCGTACAACAACCATAGGTTATAATAGACAATGCCAGAATTATATTGATACATTAGGAGCGAAGAAGGCGAGGCTTCAGGATAAGGTTAATGATAAGTTGGCAACTGACCCCAATTATACAGGGTCTCGGCGGGAAGGTGTTTCATTGGCTTGGGAATATGAAAAAGCCGATATCGAAATGGGAGGAAGAGGCTCTAATAATTGGAATGAATCAGAACAGCAAGATATTTTATCCAAAGGAACTGTTCGTGGAGCACATGGGCATCATCAAAAAAATGTAGCTGACCACCCTAAAGATCAGGCAGATCCTGATAATATTAAATTTTATCGCTCAAGGGAAGAACATCTTGATAAAGGTCACGATGGAGATTGGAAAAATGAAAGTGATGCACCTAAAATAGATAAAGAAGAAATACTAAGAAACACCAACCGTAAGAGAGTTATCAAGAATGAACTTCGTGGTATGGGACTAGCAGCATTAATAGGATTCGCAACAGGTGCATCAATTGGTTTTATAGTTTCCCTTGTTCAGAATGGTATTAGTCCTGAGAGCATTAAGGATGCATTAAAAGATGGTGGAATAGCCGGGTTAGAAGGAGCTGCATTATCCATTGTTAGTTATGGTATTTCTCGTTTAATAGGCGGTATTGCAACTTCTGCACTTACAGGCGTATTAACTAAATTAGGTGTTGATGTAACTGAAAACATTGCCAAAGCTTGTAATATGGGTGCTGTTGGATCAATTGTCATTATAGCTACTTCTATTTATAGCTACATTAAATTAAGGAAACAAGGTATGTCTGTAAATGAAAGCCTATCATCTGTAGGAAAACAAATGGTTATTTCAGTTGCTTCATTGGCTGTAACAGTTATCGTTCAATCCGTATATGGAGGACCTGCTGCAGTTGCTGTTGGGGTTGGTATCTCTGCTATAATGTTAAGTTATAGTATGTACAATATTTATCACAACAAAGTGCTAGCTGACAGGATACAGGTATATAGTATTGAGAAAACATTTAAATCATTCTCATATGGATTATAATTTTTTCATCAAAAAAGCAAAGCAATTCGATTCTCGCAATGAATTTGGACATTATGAAGATGTCCAAAATCTGCCTTTGGAATTACAAGAATTCTATGCTACGGCAAATCCCTTGGATGTAGAAATGATACTTGATGGCGTGAATCTAAAATTCTGTCCCGCTGAAGAATTAGAAGATCTACGTCAGGAGTATCAACTACCAGATGAGTGTATAATTTTTGCGACACAGAATGCAGATCCCGTATTCTTATTGAATCATAAGGTATATAGTACTATGGCTGGACATTATAAACCGGAATTTATATGTGATAGTTTTGATGACTTTTTAAAAAATATTTGAATTTAATATACGAACAGTATAAAAACTGTTGTATATTGATTAACGGAGTTTTTATTCAAATAATATTTTATAGTGCCAATTTTTCCGACTTTGGAGGAAAAATCTCCGACCATTAGGAAGGGTAAGTTAGTCTTTGTCCGACAGAAAGTTTTATGTCCGACAAAGACACAACTTGCTCTGTTTGTTTGAACAGAAAATCCACTTTAAGTGGATTGTTGCTCCATGCATAGTTATAGCTACAAAATAGAGTTGTATTTACTTGAAGAGATATACAAATATCAGTTTGTTTGTGACAAACCTATATAGAGAATTGAGTATCTATGATTACAATAATGTACTACCCTAACAATATGACGATGCAATAACATGATAACATAATATTGCAATAACATAATAGTAAGCACTCAAAAATTGGCTATTGATTGAAAGTTCTACCTTCGCCGCGAACAAAATTTATATGATTATGTACAGCAGTGAAGATCTCGAAAGGTTTTACTTTCAGTACCAGACAGAGGCCCTGCCTCATGGAGAATCCCTCCAGTCGTTCTGTGTCAGGAACAACGTTCCTTACAACATCTTTCAGAAATGGTATAAGGATACACGTAAAAAAGTAGTTGAAGTCAAGATTGACGGTGCTCCCGTGATTGCAAATGAAGAAAAAGACAAGAACAGCAATCAGCCTGAACCTGCACAGAAAAGCGGCGGCATCCCTGTCCGTATCTGGATTGACATCCGCATGAGCAGCGGATTGCATTTGTCACAAAAGAATCTAAGCTATCGGGAGCTGGTTCGGATGATAGAAAAATTGGAGGGCTTATGCTGAGCGTTACCGGTCTGAATCATTTTTATTATGTCCGTGACTTTACCGATATGCGCTGCAAGCACAGCCGTGTGCTGTCCATCATCCGTGAACGGCTGCACAGGGAACCGTGCGATGGAGACGTCTTCATTGTCATGTCGCGGAATCGAAGAATCGTCCGCATGTTTTCATTCGACAACCGTTCATACAGCCTGTTCGAAAAGAAGTTTGCAGCAGGCTGCCAGTTCATGAAAGTGGAGCGCTGCGGGGCAGATACAGTTTATCGGATTGACTGGAAGGATGTGGTTCTGATACTGGGAAACCCAATAGTTAAAACATTAAAAATCAGATAATTAATATATTTGCAGGTTTGCAGTTCTGCGATTATTTCAGTACCTTTATATCTGTAAATCAAGGACTTGAAGATGATCGAACTGCAACGTATAATCGACTTGAAAAGGGAGCTGCTGAATAGGGAAACCTATTCACGGAATCCTGTAAATTATAGTGAAGGTATGGCAGACGATCAGAAAGACCGATACATTCAATACCTTGCTGAGCAGAATCAGGACCTCATGCTGACAGGTGATGCCATGAAGCTTGTCCTGGAGGACTTCATGGTTCAGATGAAGGAACTGAAGGAGCAGATGGCATACATGCAGTCGAAACAGGCCGATTTGGAAAATCAGCTGTCGGAAAAAAGCAGACTGTGCAATTCTCTTGAACGTCGGTTGAAATCAGCGCAGGAAAAGCTGGACTATGCCAATCAGCAGCTCTTCGGCGACAGGCGCCAGCGTGTGGCGAGGAAAGACAAATCCGGCAGGCCGGCGCATTCTGAACCGGACCGTCAGGATGAAAAGGACGGATATGACGGTACGGACAGTACACTGCGTACAGATTCCGTAGACAGGAATGAATCCGGAAAAGCTCCGGAACAGCCTGAAAAAGAGCGCGACCTGAGCAACCGTCCTGAGCTGTATAAAAGAATGGGGGCGGCAGGTGAACCGGTGTTTCATCCTTCAGACATGTCGAAGGTTCCGGGAAGGGTCATCGAGCGCAGGACGGTTCAGGTGTTCAGCCTGAAGACATGCCTTGTGGAGGAACGTTTCGAAATGGTTCATTATGCCGTTGCGGGCGAGAAACCGAAATGGGGATACTTTCCGAGCGCAGGCCACCCGCAGGCAATAACCAGATTCGAGGGGACTAAGGCAACTCCCGAATTTCTGCAGGCAATAGCCTATGAGGTTTACGTAAAGAACGTCACTTTCGGTCTTCTCCACCAGTGGCTGACAGATATGGGAATGACCATTTCAAAAAACACCCTGCACAACTGGCTGAAGAAAGGCAAGAAATATCTGGATGAGCTGGTATGCGTCTTGAAGTCCATCGCCCTGGAAAAGGACTCGATAGTGAACTGCGACGAGACGTGGTGCAAGGTGCGCAAATACGACCGCTACAGGAAATGCTATATCTGGGTACTGGTCAACAAGGCACAGCGTACAGCCATATTCTTCTATGAGAACGGTTCACGCTCACGTGAGGTGCTGACAGACTTCCTGGGCGATGCGGAATTGAAGAGCATCATGTCAGACGGATACAATGCCTATGTATTCATCGGCAACGAGCTGAAATCAGCCCGCTTCAAGGATACTGTACACCAGGTATGCATGTCGCATGCAAGAAACAGGTTCGTCAAGGCGGCAAACCTGGGACATGAAGCGGAGGCGGAACTGTTCGCCGCCGATATCGGGGAGCTGTTCGCGAATGAACGCAGATATGCCGAAGCTGGGCTTGCCGCGGAAGAGAGGCTGCGCGAGAGACAGAGTACGGCAACGAAGGAAATCGTGATAAGGATACGAGGCCGGTTGGAAAGCGAGCTGGCCAGAGACACGCAGTTCAGGAGCCAGTACTACAGGGAAGCGCTCAATTACCTGAAGAAGTTCTGGAAGGAACTCTTTGCTTTTCTGGATGACGGCGACTTTCCGATAGACAACAACCTTGCCGAGCGGACAATACGGAAGCTGACCACCCAACGAAACAATTCGCTTCATTACGGCGGCGATGCCGGGGCCGAGATGGCCGCAACCTACCACAGCATCATAAGTACGGTGAAGCTTCACGGATGTTCGACATGGAACTTCATAGGAACATTTTTCAAAAAAATCTTTAACGGATGCAGGGATTATGCCAGCATGGTTCCTGACAAGATCACCTTGGTGGCAAGCCAATGTTAAATTCAAAACTTTTTTTAACAAAACTCGATTTAGGGCACTGAAAAGTGCCCTTTCAAAGGGGTATGCCCAAAATTGAGTGCTTACAACATAATAACTCAACAACACAGTATCCTAATAATGCAATAACATAATACTTCAATATTATAATATTGTCAGGACATAGTATTATACCAATATAATGTCCTGATAACTTTAATAGTATGATGTAAAAACACTAAACCGTAGAACGGAATCAAATATGCACTAATTAATTTTACCTGGGCAAGTTTACCTTCTACAATCCCATCTTGCTCCTTACTATATTCATGTTGTCCTTCAAGTTCCTGTCCATGACTCTTGCATAATGTTGTGTCATTCTTGTGGAGGCGTGTCCGAGCATGGCAGACACCTCCTGTAATGGAACGTTGTTGGCCAGCGTGACGGTCGTAGCAAACGTATGGCGGGCTGCATGTGTGGTCAGATTCTTTTTGATACCGCAGAAGTCCGCAATTTCCTTCAGGTAGCTGTTTGCCTTCTGATTGCAGACAACAGGAAGGCATGTCCCTTGTTTAAGACATATCGGATGTGATTCGTATTTCTTCAATATTGCCAATGGAACAGGAAGAAGTGGAATATTTGCTATGGAACTTGACTTTCTTCTTCTCTCCAGCTTTACACGTCCTTTTCTTATCCACCAGTCACCGTTATTGTCCTGCTCCAGATGTTCCGGTCTTAATGTGGATACATCAGCGAACGCCAGACCGGTGAAGCACGCAAACAAAAAGATATCCTTGACAAGCTCCAGCCTCGGAATATCGAAATTCCTGTTCATTATAGCCTGAAGCTCGTTATTTGTCAGGAATACCGGATCAGTCTCGTCCTGTTCCATCTTATATCCGTAAAACGGGTCTTTCCGCATCCATTCTTTGGCTATTGCCATATTGGTGATTTTCTTCAGGCATTTCATGTAGCGGACTATTGTGTTGTGGCACAGTCCGGCTTCTGTCTTCAGGAAAACATCAAAAGCCTTGATGAAATCAGGGGAAAGTTCATGGAATGTAATATCCTCCTTCTCATAAAACCGCGGTACAAATGTTTCAAGTTTTCTGAGCACATTCTTATAACGGTTGATGGTGACGGGAGAATAGTCTATGTCAACAACCTTTTCCATTGAGGAAATTTCTTCTTTGACTGTTCCAAGCAACGTCCGGACAGTCTCATCCTTTCCGAACACACGCTTTAATATCACCTTTGGAGTTATCAGTGCCGATTCAAAGGTCAGTTCCTTGTGCTTTTCGTATGCGCGTGTAGTGAGGGCGGAAATATAGTTGTTCAATTCGATGGAAGCCCTGTCTTTTCCTTTGCTGCATCCCTTGGCCGGATTCCAGTTCTTTAATGGAACGCTTCTCTGTATTCTTATTTCTTCATATTGCCCGTTGATGGTAATCCTCATTAGGATTGGAGCCTCGCCATTTTTCAGCAGTTTTGTTTTCAGAACGAAAAATAGAATGTTCATTGTTCCTTGTTTCATGATCATTTTCTTTTTGAAGTTGCACATTCGGTTATTTCGTCAATCCTGAATGGAGCGGATGGCTGAAGAGAAATGTTAAATTCGGTGGCTTTTATTATTGCCGGCTCTAAAAAACCACCGTTTTTTTGTTCTTCTTACTATTATCCGCCTGTAGATACAATCATTATCATCGGATAAGAAAGCCTTTAGCAGACGTTGTGTTTCATCCGTCATTCAGTAGGGTATGCAAATGTAGAATTTCATCCCTGAAAATGATTTACGCAAATCGTTGAGAATAAGTGAAGTATGGTACATATCGGTGGTTTTTTCATGGGACTCAAAAAAAGCCACCGAATAAGCAATTTTTTATTGCACCAAATTGCATATTGTGCGGATAGTATATAAAGAAAAAACCGCCGAAATAACTGTATTTCAGCGGTTTTCATGATTTTTCGTTTTGTAAAAGTGGTGCCACCAGGAATCGAACCGGGGACACAAGGATTTTCAGTCCTTTGCTCTACCAACTGAGCTATGGCACCTTGTTTTGTTTTGCGAGTGCAAAGATATGTGCTTTTTTTGAGACTGTGAAATTTTTTAGCGTTTATTTTTCTGTGTTTTGTCTGTTTTTATGTGATTTTGTTTGTTTTGGTACGGTTTTTGTTGCACTTACCGTCCTTTTTCTCCGTTTTTATGTGCAGAGGAAAAGGACGGTAGGGCAGGAGTGGGTGTTTATTTTGAAAGCTCCTTTATGAATCCGTTGCGGTATGCGTAGAGGAGTTTCTTTAGGTTTTCTACTTTTTCTATTAGTTCACGTCCCTTGTCGGTGTCTTTGACAAGCATGCGTTTTGAGTTCATTTCGACGATTTGTATTGAGCTGCGGATGTCGTCGCCACGCTCGATGGCCTCCTGTGTTGAGTGGAACGGCTGGTGCTGAACGAGATCGAGTCCACGAGAGTGGAACGTGAGGGTGTATCCTGCTATTCCTGTTTCCGGCTGGTAGGCTTTCGAGAATCCGCCGTCGATGACAAGGAGCTTGCCGTTTGCCTTTATAGGTGTTTCTCCCTTTAATGTTTTTACAGGTACATGACCGTTGATGATGTGTCGGTGTTCACCTGTGACGCCGAAATCATCGAGTATCATGTCTACGACCTTCTCGTCGTTGTTGTATCTGTAGTAGTATCCCTTTTCTTCTGTGTATACTGACGGGTCCTTGATGAAATAACGTTCAAATGTAGTCATCTTGTCTTTGTCGAACAAAGGAGAGTCTTTTCCGCACCACAGATACCAGATATAGTCTACGGCAAACTGTTTTTCATCGTCTGGAGTATCGGCGTTGAATGCTTCGCGGACAATGTGTCCGGTCTTCTTCATCAGTGCAATGCCTTTGTATTTCTTTCCGCGTATTTCAACTTCTTTGAGCGAACCGTCTGCGTTGAGCGGTACAGATGCGTGGTACATCAGGTTGGAGTTGCAGATGGAATACATGCATCCGTGTGCCAGCAGACACTCTATGTGCCTTTTCAGTTTGTCGCTAGTCCTGAACGAGTGTTCAAGCTTGTGCATCAGCTTCTTTTCTTCATCGCTGAGTGCGTATGGATCTTCTGGTGAAAGTGTCGGCAGGTGGGCATCTTTCATCTCGTAGTCCTTTCCGTTGATACAGCATGTTCCTTCAGCAAGATTGATGCGGTGAAGCATGTTGCGGTCCTCCATCTTGAATTCTGGTCTTCTTTTTATGATGGCTGCCTCTTCCTTGAACTGGATGATGGTGATAGCCTTGTGCATCTGTGCAATCAGACGGCGTGTTTTCTCATCATGTTTTACTGTTCCGGTGTCTTCCCTTATGCCGAAATTCTCGCAAGGGTCGTCCTTATATGTTTCCATTGCAAATGTGGCAAGCGGAAGGAGGTTTATTCCGTATCCGTCTTCAAGTGTGGCAAGATTGCCGTAGCGAAGGGACATGCGCAGAACATTGGCTATGCAGGCTCTGTTGCCGGCTGCGGCACCGAACCAGTCGATGTCGTGGTTACCCCATACGATGTCAAAATGCGGGTAGTTGCACAATGTCTCCATTATGAGGTGTGCGCCTGGACCTCTGTCGAAGATGTCTCCGAGCAGGTGAAGCCTGTCTATGGCAAGACGCTGTATCAGGTTGCAGATGGCCACGATGAAGTCGTCGGCACACTGCGTGTCGATGATGCTCTGTACAATCACATTGTAATACTGGTACTTGTTGCCTGAGTAGCTTCCTGCTGATTCGTGTAAAAGTTCTTCGATTATGTATCCGAATTTTTCGGGCAGTTCTTTTCTGATTTTGGATCTTGTGTATTTTGATGATACAGCTCTGCACACCTTTATGAGCTGGTTGAGCGTGATGATGTAGAAATCGTTCATGTCGGTTTCTACAGCCTTTATGAGCTGGAGTTTCTGCTCCGGATAGTAGATGAGGGTACAGAGTTCGCGTTTTTCATTTTCGCGCAGTGTACTTCCGAAAATTTCGTTGACTTTACGTTTTACATATCCGGATGCGTTGCGCAGAACATGGTTGAAAGCTTCACTTTCGCCGTGCGGGTCACTGATGAAATGTTCAGTTGGTTTAGGCAGGTTCAGTATAGCCTCGATGTTTATGATTTCCTGACTGGCATCTCCGATAGTCGGGTAGCTCAGCGACAGGAGTTTGAGATATCTGAGGTCGTCCTTGATGGTTTCTTCCTCTGTGAGCAGTATTTCTTCCATAGATGTGCTGTATCAGATTATTTTCACCAAAAATAGCGTTTTTTCGGCAATGTTTCCAGATGTTGCATAAAAAAATGCAGAAGCACTTCTGCTCTGATGCTTGATCTTATGTTGTTGATGATCTCTATTTTCTTCTTCGTGGAGCGAACTTTTTTATAAGTTCTCTATTGAATTTCGACAGAGACCTTCTTACGTTGTATATTTTCTTGTAGCTTAGTGCCTTGTGGAACTTCTGGTAATACTCTTTTTCGATTTCCTTGTTCTTTATTTCCAACGAAGTAATTTGGTCGAGAACGTATGCATAGTCGTTTTCAGATGAGCGCTCGTTGCATTTTTTCATCAGCTCACGTTTCTTGTTGTTGAGTTCCCTCTGCTTGTCAAACATTTCGTGCATCATCGGAAAGAACTTCTGTTGTTCCTGTTCGGAGAGTTCAGCTTCTCTGGCTATGAAATTCTCCATTTCTTTCTTGAACTGCTCAGGCGAAAATCGCGGTCTAGCTCCGTTTCCGTTATGTTGTGCGCTGATGCTTATTGCCGTTATTAGTGCGATGAGCAAAAAAGTTAGTCTTTTCATATATTGGTTATTGTAAATGTTGGTTTATTCTGCACCTTCCAGATAGCTGTATATGTCTTCTCTGTCGATCATTGCATATCTCATCACTTCGATTTCATATTCTTCTTCAGACACATAGTCCTGTTCTGCCGTTTCTGTTTTTGCTGTAGCCTGTGCCGCATCTGTTCCATCTGTTGCGGTAGGCATAAGTGTTTTGACGCACAGCAGGAGTGCACATGCGGCCGCTATGCCAGAAATCCATTTTGCCGCATTCATGAAGACTGTGCGGTTTTTAGTTTTCTTTTCCTGCTCCTTCTGTTCCGGCAGATTGTCCATGATTCTCTGCGTGAGATTTTCAAAATATCCTTCCGGTACTTTGAATGGATTGTCTGTGCCGACATTGTGCAGTATTTTGTTGTCTTCTTTCATATCCTGATCTCCTTTCTGGATTTATGATACTTTTTTCATGATATGGTTTAATTGTATCTGCTGAAAAATTCTTCAATCTTTTTAACTGCCAGGTGGTATGATGCCTTTAGAGCACCTACGCTTGTTCCGAAAACCTGCGACATGTCTTCGTATTTCATTTCCTGGAAGTATTTCATGTTGAATACAGCTTTCTGTTTGTCGGGAAGTGTCGCTATGGCCTTCTGCAGAAGAACCTGCGTTTCGTCTCCATCGAAGTAAGGGTCGCTTTCGAGTCTTTCGGCAAGTCCTGTATCCGACTGTTCGATTGAGATGTTTTCTCTTTTGTGTGCAAGGAAGGTGAGGCTTTCGTTGTACGCAATTTTGTAAAGCCATGTAGAAATCTTTGAATTTCCCTTGAACGATTCGATGTTTGTCCATGCCTTTATGAAGGTGTTCTGCAGTACATCGTCCGCATCGTCATGTTCAATCACCATTCGTCTTATTTGCCAATACAACGTTCTTCCGAACTGGTTGACAATTGCCTCGAATGCTTTCCTCTGGGTAGCTGGATTCTGCAATTGCGATACTATTTCCGATTCGTTGTATTTGTCCATTATTCTTTTCTTCTCTGTTTATAAAATTTTTTGACTGCTTTTTTAGTTTAAGGTTTAAAGGCAATTAATGTGTTTTTTAGGTTTATAGTTTTGTGGATGAATAATCTCCGGCATTGCCTGTACTATTGTATGCGGTTTTTGCCGATATATTAAAAAATACCCTGCTTTGCGTTTGCAGAAGCAGGGTTTATTTTTCCTTTAGTTATGTCTTTCTGACATTTCTGTGATTACCTTAGATATACTTTTCTTGCAACTTTTCCAATTTTCAGTATATAACATCCTTTTGGAAGATCGTTGAGTTCGATGGTCTTGCTTGGACTGTCAATTCTGATAGTGGAAACTTTTATTCCTGCAATATTGTATATTTCTAGGATCTGCTGCGATGCATTCTTTATCTGTATTGTCGATTCATATACGGAAATGGTAATCGGAGCCGATTCTTCACCGACTTCAATTTTATGTGACTCCTGTGCTATGATGTTTGGAGTACCCATAAGAACGCATCCAATGACCAATATGAATAATTTTTTCATTTTCCTATATATGGTATATGTTATATCCAATAGCAAAAATATGAATATCGCAGTAAAAAAACAAGTTCAGAGACAATTTTTTTCGTATTACAACGTTAATTTCAGGTTTTCTTTCGCGAGAATCGTTTCAGGGAAAATCTTTTTTGCTTCGTCGAGCAAAATGCTTTCATCTTCATATCTGGAAGAAAAATGTCCGATGACCAGCTTTTTCACTCCCGCGTCAAGTGCTGTTTTTGCCGCCTGCGAAGCTGTGGAATGAAATGTTTCTGCCGCACGGCTTTGATTGTCGTCTGCAAATGTTGCTTCGTGATAGAGCAGGTCGATTCCTTTGACCATTTCGGCCAGTTCCGGCATATATTTAGTATCGGCGCAGTATGCATAGCTTCTAGCCGGATCAGAAGGAGTCGTCATAATGCTGTTTGGAATAACTTCGCCGTCAGGGCATACGTAGTCCAGTCCGGCCTTTATGTTGTTTATCTGGCTTATCGGTATGTTGTATGCATCGATGACATCTCTTTTTATATGTCTCAGTCCCGGTTTCTCGCGGAATAGAAATCCGCAGCACGGCATCCGGTGTTTCAGCGGGATGGAGTAGACCGTCACTGATTTGTCTTCGAATATCGGTGCAAATGCCTTTGTGTCTATGCTGTTGAATATTATTTCATATTCAAGACCTTTGCAGAAATAGTCAATCTGCGGTCTCATCACCGTTTCAAGGTCTTTGTGTCCATAAATATTCAAAGTTGCTGTCCTGCCTTGCAGACCGAGGGTGGAAATAAGTCCGATAAGTCCGAAACAGTGGTCGCCGTGCAGATGCGAAATGAATATATGGTTTATTTTGGTCATTTTCAGCTTGCTTCTGCGCAGGAGAAGCTGTGATGCTTCTGCACAATCCACCATATAGAGTTTTTCTCTTATGTTCACAACCTGTGCTGAGCCGAAATGTCTTACCGTGGGGAGTGCACTTCCGCATCCCAATATGTTTATTTCAAATTTTTCCACTGTTTTCGTTATTTTTGAAGGTGTCTGTTTGATGCTGTCGGCAGTATGTCGATAATTGAAAAAAGGCTGGGCGCACTTTCATGCGCCAGCCTTTTCCTTGTTTATGTTTTTCCTGTTATTGGAATCACATTATTTGTTGTTCTCGTTCTCCATGTTAGCCTTGAGAGCCATGAGTGCATCGAGATCACCGAGAGTTGTGCTTGCTGCCTTGTTCTGGATAGCAGGTGCAGCTTCCTTCTCCTTGCGTGTAGCCTTCTTAGCTGCAGCAGCTGCCTTCTTAGCTTCCTTAGCTTCAGCGCGCTGAGCATCTTCGAATATTCTGCTGTGAGAAAGGATGATGCGCTTAGCGTCCTTGTTGAATTCGATTACCTTGAAGTCAAGTTCTTCACCGAGCTGAGCCTGGCTTCCGTCTTCCTTAACAAGGTGCTTAGGAGTAGCAAATCCTTCTACACCGTGCTCGAGCTGGATAACTGCGCCCTTGTCGAGAACTTCGATGATCTTTCCGTGGTGGATAGAATCCTGAGCGAAGATTGTTTCGAAATTGTCCCAAGGATTGTTCTCAAGCTGCTTGTGGCCGAGGCTGAGACGACGGTTTTCCTTGTCGATTTCGAGAACCTGAACATCGATGTCTGCACCGATCTGTGTGAACTCAGATGGATGCTTAACCTTCTTAGTCCAAGAGAGGTCTGAGATGTGGATGAGTCCGTCAACACCTTCTTCGATTTCAACGAATACACCGAAGTTAGTGAAGTTGCGAACCTTAGCAACGTGCTTAGAACCTACAGGGTACTTCTCTTCGATGTTCTCCCATGGATCTGGCTTAAGCTGCTTGATACCGAGAGACATCTTGCGCTCTTCGCGGTCGAGTGTGAGGATGACAGCGTCTACCTCGTCGCCAACCTTGAGGAAATCCTGTGCGCTGTGGAGGTGTGCGCTCCAGCTCATTTCTGAAACGTGGATGAGACCTTCAACGCCTGGTGCTATTTCGATGAATGCACCGTAGTCAGCCATAACTACAACCTTTCCGTGAACCTTGTCACCAACCTTGAGGTTTGGATCGAGGGCATCCCATGGATGTGGAGTAAGCTGCTTGAGTCCGAGAGCGATGCGCTTCTTCTCGTCGTCGAAGTCGAGGATAACGACGTTGAGCTTCTGGTCGAGCTGAACGACTTCCTTCGGATCGCTTACGCGGCCCCAAGAGAGGTCTGTGATATGGATGAGTCCGTCAACACCACCGAGGTCGATGAATACACCGTAAGAAGTGATGTTCTTAACTGTACCTTCAAGGATCTGTCCCTTTTCGAGCTTGCCGATGATTTCTTTCTTCTGCTGTTCGAGCTCAGCTTCGATAAGAGCCTTGTGTGAAACGACAACGTTTCTGAATTCCTGGTTGATCTTGACGATCTTGAATTCCATTGTCTTTCCAACGAATGTATCGTAGTCGCGGATAGGTTTTACGTCGATCTGGCTTCCTGGCAAGAATGCTTCTGTGCCGAATACGTCAACGATCATACCGCCCTTAGTGCGGCACTTAACGTAACCCTTAACGATTTCGTCGTTTTCGAGAGCTGCATTGACACGGTCCCAAGAGCGAGTTGCTCTAGCCTTCTTGTGAGAAAGTACGAGCTGACCCTTCTTGTCTTCCTGGTTCTCGATGTATACTTCTACAGTATCACCGACCTTAAGCTCTGGGCAGTAGCGGAACTCATTCTTAGGAATGATACCGTCTGACTTGTAGCCGATGTTTACAACGACTTCGCGGTCGTTGATTGCGATAACCTTACCGTCAATGACTTCATTGTCATTTACATTGTTGAGGGTGCTTTCGTAAGCCTTAGTTTCCTCTGCAATGTTGGCAGTGCTTTTGCCGTCGTTCTCGAATGATTCCCAATCGAAATCTTCCAGCGGTTTAATGTTCTTTGTTTCCATAAAAAAATAATGTTGTTTTTAATTAAATACGGTTAGACATTATGTTGATAATGCAAAATCGGGCGCAAAGGTACGATATTTCATTGATTTATAAAAATTTTCGTACCTTTATTGTTGCTTTATCTCGTAAAAATGGTGCAATGTTTTGTGTGAGGCTGAACAGTTCATTATATATACCTATTTAATATAGGTTTCTGTGGGCTGTGTCATGCTTGTACCCTTTTTGTTGTCCTGCAATATCAATCTTCCTTCCTCATTTCCTCAATTTCTTCTTTCGATGGGAAGTGTCCAAGATTTCTCATTTGTCTCAGTATCCAGCCTTGACGTTTGTACATGTATCTGCTTGGGCTGGCGCTGTTGAACTTGATAGGGTTGGGGAGTGTGGCTGCGATGAGGGCGCATTGCTGTCGGCTCAGTTCTGAGGCTTTGCATCCGAAGTGCAGCTGTGCTACTGCTTCGGCGCCGTAGATTCCGTCTCCCATTTCTATGGAGTTGAGGTATACTTCCATTATGCGTTCTTTGCTCCAGAACATTTCTATAAGTACGGTGAAATATACTTCGAAACCTTTTCTTGTCCAGCTTGATGTCGGCCACAGAAATACGTTCTTGGCTGTCTGTTGGCTGATTGTGCTCGCTCCGCGGCTTCGTCCGCCTTCAGCTTTTTCCTTGATTGCATTTTTGATCTGTGTGAAATCAAATCCGTTGTGTTTTATGAAATTCTGGTCTTCGCTCGACCATACGGCAAGTGCAAGATCCGGCGAAATCTCATCCATATCCACCCATTTGTGCTTCAGTCTTATTTCTTCGCCGTTCTTCACCTGCTGGTAGCATCTGATGAACATCAGCGGTGTAAATTCCACAGGCAGATATCTGTAGGCAATTACTCCAAGTATGCTGGATCCGAGAAACGCTATCACACACCATTTTACGATATTGCCTATGATTTTCAGAGGTGATAGTGTCATTTTTGCTGTTTTTTATTCATTGGTTTATGCATAAAAGAATCATCCGCGTGCTTCGGGTATTTCAAGTCGTACCTTCTGCATTGCGGATGATGCATTTCTGTGTATTTTATAAAAAAGACTTTGCGGCAATATGTGTGCCTATGTTTTTTACTGGAGTGTTCCGTTGTTTGCTGCTTCAATCATGCTTGCGCTTGCATACATGTAAACCTCAACACGTCTGTTCTGCTCGCGTCCAGCAGCTGTACTGTTGTCGGCAACAGGGTTGTCCTGTCCCATTCCTGTAACGCTCTTTATCTGAGATGTAGCAACTCCGCATCCGAGCAGATAGCTTGATACGCTCTGTGCACGTTCCTGAGAGAGGTTCAGGTTCTTCTGCGCGCTCTGTTCAGCAGTTGAGTTTGCCCATCCTGTATTGTCTGTGTATCCGTAGATAGCAACGTCCATGTCCTTGTTCTGGTTGAGCACGTTGTTGGCGAATTTGCTCAGTGAAGACTTTGCTGCGCTGCTGAGGTCTGATTTTCCAGTTGCAAAGAGAATTCCTGAATCGAAAGTTACCTTTACTGCCTGCAGGCCGTTTGCGTCTGTAACAGATTCAACCTGTGCATTTTCGATTTGCTCTGCTTCAGCTTTTGCCTTGTCCATCTTTTTGCCTATAAGGATACCTGCGGTTGCACCGACTGCTGTACCGATACCGGCACCTATAGCTGCACCTTTACCTTTTCCTGCGAGACCGCCGACGAGTGCTCCAAGCGCTGCGCCACCTCCTGCACCGATAAGGCCTCCTTTGGCTGTGTTGTTCATGTTGCATCCTGACATCAGCATGACTGCACTTAAAGATACTGCATAGATTTTCAGATGTTTCATAATCAATCCTCCTTTTGTTTTACGTTTGTTGAATATTCTTGTTGTTTTGTGGCTGCAAATATGAGCTTTTTTTTTGGAAATGCAATCTGTTTGCGGTTAAACATTCAAACAATACCCCAAACGTGGTATTATTGAAGCGGAAAAAATTTTGAGCGCCCGCATTCAGAATTCTGCGCGCTCGCGGTTGTGCCTGCGAGGGCTCGCAATTTTATTCCTGCTGTAGATTTGTCGGACATTTGTGCTGTAATGCCTGCGATGAAACTTCGGCATGCGCATTCATGCTGTAGAGATTGTGCTCAAACTGTTCCGTTAGCGCTGTAGCTGTAGCGATAAAAACTTGAAAAATAGGTGTTTGCATACTTGTTTTTTACGCTTCTCTTCTGTATGTTTGCCATACATTTATTATACCCGGGTGACATTGATTGAGTTTTACAAATGGATTGTTTTAAAAAGGAGGATAGCTTATGTCGAAGATGAATGTTGTTTTAAGATATCAGAATGTTGAGGTGGCTGGCCGGCACATGTATGTCGCACATCCTACTTATGGTGGAAATATAGGTACGGAAGATATCATACGTATGGCGGCCGCAGACAGCCAGATGTCGGAGGCAGTGATTGCCGGAGCTTTCTACGCCATAGAAAAGCAGTTCCGCGAAATGCTTCTTAATGGCCATTGCCTGAAGCTTGGTGCTTTGGGATGTTTCCGTATGTCGTTTTCGTGCCGTGCAGGCGATGCGGCTTCGGATGTAGATGCCGAAAGTGTTTACAGACGGCGTATAATATACACACCAAGCGTTATGCTCAAGGATGCCATGTCGAAGGTGGAGTTTTCCGTGTCTTTACCGGGTACATCAGGCGGCGAATGAAAGCACGTATTGTTCCGATATGTTATTTTTCGTCATGCCCGGCAGGCGTTATGGCTGATTTTTCAATATAAATTTGTATTTTTGCACAATACAAAGATATTTGACAGCTGAAAATTCAAATAGAACAATAAAAGATATGGCAAAAGAATTGAAAGACCTGACCAAGCGCAGCGTCAACTATTCACAATGGTACAACGAACTTGTTGTGAAGGCTGATCTGGCAGAGCAGGCTGATGTGAGAGGATGTATGGTTATCAAGCCTTACGGTTATGCTATCTGGGAAAAGATGCAGCGTATACTTGATGACAAGTTCAAGGAAACAGGAGTGCAGAATGCTTATTTCCCTCTGCTGATTCCGAAATCGTTCCTCAGCCGTGAGGCAGAGCATGTTGAAGGCTTCGCAAAGGAATGCGCCGTAGTTACGCATTACCGTCTCAAAACCAATGAGACTCACGATGGTGTAGTGGTGGACCCTGCAGCTAAGCTTGAGGAGGAACTTATCATACGTCCTACATCGGAAACTATTATATGGAATACATATAAGAACTGGATCAAGTCGTATCGCGATCTGCCTATACTCTGCAACCAGTGGTGCAACGTGATGAGATGGGAGATGCGTACTCGTCTGTTCCTGCGTACAAGCGAATTCCTCTGGCAAGAAGGTCATACAGCTCATGCCACACGCGAAGAAGCAGAAGAGCGTGCAAAGCAGATGCTACACGTATATGCCGACTTTGCTGAGAAGTATATGGCTGTTCCGGTAATTCAGGGTGTGAAGAGCGAAACTGAAAGATTTGCCGGTGCGCTCGATACTTACACCATCGAGGCTATGATGCAGGACGGAAAGGCTCTGCAGAGCGGTACAAGCCATTTCCTCGGTCAGAACTTCGGAAAGGCATTCAACGTTCAGTTCATCAACAAGGAGAACGAACTCGAATATGCTTGGGCTACTAGCTGGGGTGTAAGTACCCGTCTGATGGGTGCGCTCATCATGACACATTCTGACGACAACGGACTCGTTCTGCCTCCTGCATTGGCTCCGCTTCAGGTTGTCATCATTCCTATATGGAAGAATGACGAACAGCTGGCGGCTCTCAATGAGAAGATCGACGGCATTGTACGTAAATTGAGAGATATGGGCATAACAGTGAAGTACGACAATTCAGAGAACAAGCGCCCTGGATTCAAGTTTGCCGACTATGAACTCAAGGGTGTTCCTGTACGTCTTGTTGTCGGTGCACGCGACCTCGAGAACGGAACTGTTGAGGTTATGCGCCGCGACACACTCGAGAAGGAGACACGTTCTATTGAAGGCATAGAAGAATACGTAAAGCAGCTTCTTGACGATATTCAGGAAAATATCTACCGCAAGGCTGTTGCATTCCGCGATTCTCACATACATGTATGCGATGATTACGAGGAGTTCAAGCAGAAGATCAAAGACGGCGGATTCTTCCTCTGTCATTGGGACGGTACAGCAGAGACTGAGGCACGTATCAAGGAAGAGACACAGGCAACAATACGTTGTGTGCCTTTTGCATACGAGCAGACTCCGGGCGTCGACATGGTCAGCGGAAAACCTTCGAAGTGCCGCGTGCTGATTGCTAGAGCTTATTGATGTTTCAACACGATGCCGACGTGTTGCTTTCGGCATCGGTGACAATATATAAATGGTGGAAAAATCGGAATGGGCATCGGCGGATGCTTTCATCTGGATTTTCCACCATTTTTGTTTTTTGTGGTAGTTAGGAATATTTGAATAAATAGTTTATTTATATAATATCAATATGTTGAATATTAAGCATGTATCGCTGGCTTTTACTGCTGTGATATTCTTGTCGGCAGATGTGCTTGCACAGACAGACAGCACGGAATTCATGAAAAATCTTTGCGCACTTCCAGGTATAAGTGAAGTGAAGAAACTTGAGACAACTCGTTTTCCTGAAAAATATGTTTTGAAGATTCGTCAGAATCTCGATACCGATAATGCCGAAGCCGGTACATTCAATCAGCGCATAATTGTGGGCTATGTGGGTGAAGACAGACCTACGGTAATAGTGACAGAGGGATATAATGCCGATTATGCCATGTCACCTTCTTATATCGAAGAATTGTCGGACTTGTTTGATGCCAATATGGTTTTCTGCGAGTACAGATATTTCGGCGAATCAATGTCGAAACCTACTGACTGGAATTTTCTGACTGTAGAGAATTCACTGGGCGACCTGCACAATGTCAATACAACTTTCCGTAAGCTTTTTAAGGGCAAATGGATTTCTACAGGTATAAGCAAGGGTGGACAGACTACGATGTTCTACCGTACATATTATCCAAATGATGTGGACGTTTCTGTTTCGTATGTGGCTCCGCTGAACAAGTCTGTCGAGGACGGCAGGCACGAACCGTTCCTGCGTGACGAGGTCGGAACCAAGAAAGAGCGCAAGGCTGTCCACAATGCTCAGCTGGAAATGTTCAAGCGTAAATCATCGCTCGTAGAAATGCTTGAGAAGAAGGTCAAGGCTGACGGGCTGAACTTCAATCTGCCTCTGGATGAAATATTTGATTATGAACTGATGGAATATCCGTTTGCTTTCTGGCAGTGGGGAACTCCTGTGTCGGAGATTCCGTCTTCAAAGGATTCCGATGAGGTGTGGTTTGAACATCTGATGAAAGTTTCCGGTCCAGATTATTTCTCTGTTCCAGGCCGTTACCTGTCATTCAATATGCAGGCGTTGCGCGAATTGGGATATTACGGATATGAAATAGATCCGGATTTCAAGAAATATTGCAGTATAAGTTCTACAAAAGATTATCTGAGACGCCTGATGATACCAGAGTCTATGGGCGAGTGGCGCAATGTTTCCTTTGATCCTACTTTGTACAATAAGACCGTGGAATATCTCAAGAACAACGATCCGAAACATATCTTCATTTATGGCGAGATTGATCCGTGGACGGCAAGCGGTGTTGCCGGATGGCTCGACTGTTCGGGCAAGCAGAATATGCGTGTGTACGTACAGCCTCGCGGAAGCCATAAGGCGCGTATCGGAAACATGCCTGAGGATATGAAGGCTGAAATCATGGAGCGTCTGAACGGATGGCTGAAATAATGTCTGTTCGGGCGTGTGCTGCGGTGCAGCATGATATTTTTGATGTTCAAGAAATATTGGCGGTATGGAAGAAGATAATGTATTGCGTAGATTAGACTTTTCACATTTGCCATGCGACGGCAATTCTGTACAGGTGGACGGCAGACTCTTCATTTCGGACAACATTGACCCTGTCGAATTGAGTGGAGGTGTACCTACAATGGATTTTCCTGTTCAGATAAACGATATGACGATAGTCTGCCTGTGTCTTGCAGGCGAGGCTACCGTTGCCGTAAATCTCAATGAATATCGTATGGTCAACGGGATGATGATGTTCATTCTGCCGGGAAATATATTTCAGATAAAATCGTCGAGCAGTGATTTTTCATTCCTTTTCATGGCGGTGGCAGTTGATTTTATAGGTGTGCCGGCGAACGCTCCGTTCACGATGAAGATAATAAAGCACATTCTTGTGACTCCTTATTGTTGTCTTGCTCCGAATGAGGCGGAGGAGTTTGTTGCAATCTATAAAATGATGAAGCATAAGCTGATGCAGAGTGATTTCCGCTACAAAAAGGAGGTTGCGGCAAATTATATGAGCGTTATGCTGTATAATTCCTATTTGTATTTCCCGGAAGAAAGCAAAGCTGGTGCTGATGCTGTATCCAGGCAGGAAGATATTTTCAACAAGTTCATTCGCGCCGTTGAAAAGAATTATATGCGGGAGAGAAATGTGAAGTATTATGCAGACATATTGTGCATCTCTCCGAAATATCTGTCGACCGTGATACATAGGGTTAGCGGAAAATATGCAACTGAATGGATAGACAATTATGTCATTCTGGAGAGCAAGGCTCTGCTTCGCGGATGCGGCATGAGTGTGAAGGAAGTGTGCCACAAACTCAATTTTCCAAATCAGTCATTCTTTGCCAAGTATTTCAAGCACCACACAGGACTGACTCCCAGAGAATATAAGAACAGTTGATGAGAATGCAGCGAAATGACGTATTTAAACATTTTTCGTATTCTTATTACATGTTCGCCAATAAATTATTAACTTTGTGACGGTTTTGGCTTGTTGCGGCTTTGGCCCGACAAGGCTCTTTTGCAATCAAAGAATATAGAAATATGAATATCAGTTATAAGTGGCTGAAGGAGTATGTTGATTTCGACATGTCTCCGCAGGAAGTTGCCGATGCGTTGACTAGCGTCGGTCTTGAAGTTGGATCGGTTGAGGAAATACAGTCCATCAGAGGCGGTCTGCAAGGTTTGGTAGTGGGCGAGGTGCTCACATGCGAACCTCATCCAAATTCCGACCACATGCATGTCTGCACTGTAAATCTCGGTGACGGAAAGGTGGAGCAGATTGTTTGCGGTGCGGCAAATGTGGCTGCAGGCGAAAAGGTGATTGTTGCTACACTCGGTACGAAGCTGTATGACGGCGACGAGTGCTTCACAATAAAGAAATCCAAACTCCGCGGTGTTGAGAGCAACGGAATGATATGTGCTGAAGACGAAATCGGAATAGGAAACGACCATTCAGGAATTATCGTTCTGCCGGCTGAAGCTGTTCCTGGAACTCCTGCCGCTGAATATTACGGACTGGAGAGCGACTGGCTTATAGAGGTCGACATTACACCTAATCATTCGGATGCATGCTCGCACTGGGGTGTGGCAAGAGATTTCTATGCATATCTGAAGCAGAACGGTTTTGAGACAGCTCTTCACCGTCCTTCATGCGATGCATTCAAGGTGGATTCGCACGACCTTGACATTGCTGTCGAGATTGAGCAGAAAGAGGCTTGTCCGAGATACTGTGCAGTTACGGTAAAGAACTGCCATGTCGGCGAGAGTCCGAAATGGCTTAAGGATAAACTGACAACAATAGGTTTGAGACCTATCAATAATATTGTCGACATCACAAACTATGTAATGATGGCATACGGCCAGCCTTTGCACTGTTTTGATGCTGACATGATAAAGGGCAAGAAGATTGTTGTACGCTCTATGCCTGAGGGAACACCGTTCGTTACTCTTGATGGAGTGGAGCACAAGCTCAGCGAGCGCGATCTTGCTATATGCAACGCCGAAGAACCGATGTGTATTGCAGGTGTGTTCGGAGGAAAGGGTTCTGGTACATACGAGACTACAAAGGACGTCTTGTTTGAATCTGCTTACTTCAATCCGACATGGATACGCAAGAGTGCACGACGCCACGGTCTGCAGACTGACGCAAGCTTCAGATTTGAGCGCGGTATTGACCCGGACGGACTTGTATATGCTCTTAAGCAGGCCGCATTGCTTGCCAAGGAACTGGCGGGAGGAGAGATTGCAATGGAAATCAAGGATGTTGCCGGAGAGGGACTTCCTCAGGATGCTGTGGTTGATTTCAGCTACAAGTATTGTGATGATCTTGTCGGAAAACACATTCCTGCAGAAATAATAAAGAGCATCTGCGAAAATCTTGGCATGAAGGTGCTGGAGGAGAATGCTGAAGGATTGAAGCTTCAGGTGCCTGCATTCCGTGTGGACGTAAAGCGTCCGTGCGATATCGTAGAGGAAGTGCTCAGAATTTACGGATACAACAATGTTGAAATTCCTCTCACGTTGAAGTCGAGCCTTACTGTAAAGGGCGAACTCGACCGTTCGTACAAACTGCAGAACATTATAGGCGAGCAGCTTGTGGGATGCGGATTCAACGAAATATTGAACAATTCTCTTACAAAGACTTCTTATTATGACGACGTGGATTGCTGCAAGTCTGAGAATCTTGTGAGAATCATCAATCCGTTGAGCTCTGATCTCGGTGTTATGAGACAGACACTTCTTTTCGGCGGTTTGGAAAGCATCAGCCACAATGTGAACCGCAAGATGGCTGATCTGAAGCTTTTCGAATATGGCAACTGCTATTATTTCAACGAAGAAAAGAAGAATCCGGAGAAACCGCTTGCATGCTATTCTGAGGATTATCATCTCGGATTGTGGGTTACCGGAAAGAAAGTTTCTGGCAGCTGGGCTCATCCTGATGAAGATTCAAGCGTGTATGAACTTAAGGCTTACGTGATGAACATTTTCAGACGTCTGGGCGTACAGTTCGGTGCACTTGCCTTCGGCGAGGTCAAGAATGATATATTCTCAAAGGCTGTGACAGTAAGTGTCCGCAACGGAAAGGTTTTGGCTCAGTACGGTATTGTGTCGAAGAAGATGCTTAATAAATTTGATATTGCAAATCCTGTATATTACGCTGACATCAACTGGAATGTACTCATGAAGGCTGTGAGAAGCAAGAATGTAAGCTTTACAGATATTCCTAAATATCCTGCTGTAAGCCGAGATCTGGCATTGCTGGTGGATAAGAATGTTGAGTTTGCACAGATTGAGCAGATTGCATATCAGACTGAAAAGAAACTCCTTAAGGAGGTTAAGCTGTTTGACGTTTATGAAGGCGACAAGCTTGAAGAGGGCAAGAAGAGCTATGCTGTGAACTTTGTTCTTCAGGACGAAACCAAGACTCTGAACGATAAGCAGATTGATGCAGTGATGAACAAGATTATCACTAATCTGACAAACAAACTGCAGGCTAAATTGAGATAATTGTATAGATGCGTTGCACCGAACCCGGCGGTTTGAAGTGCAACGCATTGATTATGGAATAATGGAGGTCCGCATGTGCGGATTTCTTGAAAAAAGTGACCATCAAAGCCACGGTGCACGGTCCTGAAAGGTATTCTGTATGGAATAGGAGCATGGACTGTACCGGCATGACAGATTTGACGTAAAAGAGACAACCTGATGAAGGGCAAACGATACAGATTGTACAGAATCATGTATTTTGTAATCATGGTGCTGTGGATATGCCAGATTATATTCGGTGGTTTCAACGAATATCTTCTAATACCTACGGCATGTCTTATTATATGTTACTGCCTTATGAAAAGGTCGGCAGGTGAGTGATGATGGTCGTACGAAAAGTATTTTGATAAAACAATAAAATAAAAAAGTAAACACCAATGGGAAGAGCATTTGAATTCCGTAAGGCCAGAAAGCTCAAGAGATGGGGCAACATGGCAAAGACATTTACTAGACTTGGCAAACAAATTGCAATAGCTGTAGCTGAAGGCGGTCCAGAACCGGAAAACAATCCGCGTCTGCGTGCAATTATCGCAACTTGCAAGCACGAAAATATGCCTAAGGACAATATTGACCGTGCCATAAAGAATGCGATGGGTAAGGACAAGAGTGCATATAAGACAATGACTTACGAAGGATACGGACCTCACGGTGTAGCTGTTTTTGTTGATACTCTTACTGACAATACAACACGTACTGTTGCTGACGTCAGAAGTATCTTCAACAAGTTCAACGGAACTCTGGGTACAATGGGTTCATTGGCTTACCTCTTTGACCACTATGCACAGTTCTCTTTCAAGAAGAAAGACGGACTTGATATGGACGAAATGATACTTGACTTGATCGATTACGGAGTAAACGACGAGTATGATGAGGATGAAGAAGAAGGTACAATCACTATATATGGCGATCCTAAGTGCTTCTCTCAGATTCAGAAGTATCTTGAAGATAATGGATTCGAGATTACATCTGCAGAATTCACTTATGTTCCAAATGACCTCAAGGAGGTTTCTGACGAAGAGCGCGAGACTATCGAGAAGATGGTTGAACGTCTTGAGGAGTTTGACGATGTTCAGACTGTATATACAAACATGAAATAACAATTTATCGGCGGAGTGCATGGAGACTTTGCTTGTGGCAATGGTCTGTTGTGCGTCCGCCTTTTCTATGTCCAAATGTATATAGACAAAATCAGATGAAGAAGGAATATATTACGCAAGGTGTGTGCAGCAGATGCATATATATAGATGTTGATGACAACGGCATTCTCCAAAAAGTGGATTTTTGCGGCGGATGCAGCGGAAATACGCAGGGAGTGGCAAGACTTGTCGAAGGTATGCATGTGGATGAGGTGATACGCAGGTTGGAGGGTATCAGATGTGGTGCCAAGAGTACTTCGTGCCCTGATCAGCTGGCTAAGGCCTTGAAAGAGATGCGTTCGTGAACGGACGTTTGATGAACATTGGAACGTGAGTTTTGCCGTTAAAGCAACGTGGGTGACTGATAAAGTTGCCGTTTTGTTTTGTCGGTTTTGTAGGCTGTAATAATTTTATTATTGATATGTTCAAGCATTTTTTGAGATTTAGAAGCTTTTGTGTTTTGGCTTCGGCGCTATTCTTGGCAGCTTCATGTCAGGAAAACAGAATGGACAGGTTTGAACGTGAAGCGAAAGAATTTACAGAGAAAAAATGTCCGCAGAGCTTTGACAACGGTATAGTTCTTGACAGTATGGTCTTTCATAAAGGGCCTGAAAATGTTATGCAGTATTGCTATACTGTTTCAGGGCCGTTTGATGACGAAAATATTTTCAGCAAGTTGATGGAAGAAATCAAACCGAAAATGCTCAGCGGTGTGAAGAGTGCTGTAGATTTGAAGGAACTTAAGTCTAGCGGTGTGACAATTTCTTACAGATATATGTCGTCTAAGACAGGTAAGGAACTGTACAAGATGAATTTCACAAAGGATGATTATCACATGCGCCACGGATTGTGATTGATGGTATGGACGATAAAATGAAGTTGGAGAGGATGGCCAAGGCCAGGGAACTATTTATGAATGGTTATAATTGTTCCCAGTCTGTGTTTTGTGCCTTTGCCGATATGTATGGAATTCCTGAAGAGCTCGCATTCAAGGTTTCGGCTTCGTTTGGTGCCGGAATCGGACGTATGCGCGGAACCTGCGGTGCCGTGTGCGGTATGTCTATGCTTGCAGGAATGGAAAAGGGGCAGGTCAAGCCAGGAGACAATGCACAGAAAAGCGAAAATTATGCTTTGGTGCAGGAGCTGGCCGGCAAATTTAAAGAAATGAATGGGTCTATAATATGCCGCGAATTATTGGGACTGCGTAAGGATTTCAAGCTTGACCCGCATGCATCGGAGCGAAATGCTGAATATTACAAAAAGCGCCCGTGCCTGAGAATGATTGAAACCGCCGCTTCTATATGGTGTGATTATTTATCGGACAAGAGCGTCTGCGAATGATGTTCGTCAATTGAAACATTTTTTGTGAATTTGACCTTCATTGCTTTATAAAATGTATTTAATTTGGTGTATTATAACGCTTTTTGCTTGATAAATTTGGTCGATAACCGAGAAAAATGTAATTTTGCATTGAAATAAAATCACGATAAAAGTGATATATTATTACCGAGAATATTAATTTAATGATTGTTTATGTTGCAGGAAAAAGCTGGTAACATCGCTGGGACAATTTGGAATGCCCTTGCAGAGAGTGAAGGAATGACTTTCAAGCAGATCAAGAAAGTAACAAAGTTGACAGAAAAAGATTTTAACCTGGGTTTGGGATGGCTTCTCAGAGAGAATAAGCTTGTAATTACTGAAACTGGTGACGAGAAGGATCCTTACATTTATTCGCTTAAATAAAGATTCTATTGACTAAAGACTTCTAGGAGGATGGACCTTATTGTGGGGTTGCATCCTCTTTTTTTGCTCCTGACACAAATGCTGAGCTGGGAAGCATAGTGGTTGCTGTCTGAACATGAGCGTCATCCTTATAGTTTTAAGGAGTTTTGTTAATTGACGATTGTAATTTTATGATTAGTTTGTGCTATATTTGCAAAGCTTAAAGCAAATAGTGATACTGATATTAAAATATAATCATCAAATTAACATGTAAAACGCGATGAAGAAGATTTTTGCAATGGGTTTGTTGTTTATGTCTGTCATGACTTCAAACGCACAGGACAGCCAGGCACAGCAGGACTGGAAACTGGTATGGCATGATGAGTTTAATGGTGTTGGTGCTCCAGATTCCGACAAGTGGAATTTCGAAAATGGTTTTGTCAGAAATGAAGAGTATCAATGGTATCAGAGTCAGAATGCTTATTGCAAAGATGGAATTCTGTTCTTGGAAGGAAGATTGGACTCGATTCCAAATCCGAATTTCAAGTCGACAGAGAGCCGCAACTGGCGTGAAAACAGACCTTATGCTAAATATTCTTCTGCAAGTATAAATACAAGCGGCAAGTATTCCTTCCTTTACGGTCGTATGGAAGTAAGAGCCAGGATTCCGGCTGTAATCGGTTCGTGGCCTGCAATATGGACGCTTGGAAGCGGTATAGAGTGGCCTTCGTGCGGCGAAATTGATATAATGGAGTATTACCATATTAATGGTGCTCCTCATATTTTGGCAAATGCTGCATGGGGAAACGATATGCACTATAATGCAGTATGGAACTCTAAGAGAATACCGTACAGCCATTTTCAGGAAAAAGATCCTTATTGGTATGAAAAATTCCATATTTGGAGAATGGATTGGGATAAGGATTACATAAGGATATATTTGGACGATGAACTGTTGAACGAAATAGATCTTTCTACAACTAACAACGGAAAGATAGGCAATGGGGAAAATCCTTTCAGAAAGCCTCAATATATTCTCCTCAACCTTGCAATAGGAGGTATAAACGGAGGTGAACCGGTGGCAGATTCGTTCCCGCTGAGATATGAAATAGATTATGTAAGGGTTTACCAGAAATGATTCGACGGTGCGCCGATGAATTTTTGATTTTGAGCTTGGCGATTGTCGGTATGACGCGCCGAGCTTAATTGATTATATATTACAAAACGAAAGAATGGACCATATAAGAAATTTTTGTATTATTGCCCACATCGACCATGGTAAGTCAACTTTGGCCGACAGGCTTCTTGAACGTACTGACACCATAAAGATTACGGAAGGTCAGATGCTCGATGATATGGATCTGGAACGCGAACGTGGAATAACTATCAAGAGCCACGCCATCCAGATGGAATATATGTATGAAGGTGAAAAGTATATTCTGAACCTCATTGATACACCGGGACACGTGGATTTTTCGTACGAGGTTTCGCGTTCTATAGCCGCTTGTGAAGGTGCACTGCTTGTTGTGGACGCAACTCAGGGTGTGCAGGCACAAACCATTTCAAACCTCTATATGGCCATAGATCATAATCTCGAGATAATACCTGTAATCAACAAGTGTGATATGGCCAACGCTATGCCGGAGGAGGTTGAGGATGAAATTGTTGACCTCATAGGATGCAAGCGTGAAGACATAATCAGAGCTTCCGGACGTACAGGTATGGGAGTTGATGAAATTCTGAAAGCTGTGGTAGAAAGAATTCCGCATCCTGTAGGTGATGAGAATGCTCCATTGCAGGCGTTGATTTTTGATTCTGTGTTCAACAGCTATAGAGGTATTATTGCATACTTCAAGATTGTAAACGGTTGCATGCGTCCAGGCGAGAAGGTTCGTTTCATAAGTACAGGTAAAGAGTATCAGGCCGAAGAAATCGGTGTGCTTAAGATGGATATGATTGCTCGCAAGGAACTTCGTACGGGTGATGTTGGATATATTGTCAGCGGTATAAAGACTGCTACAGAAGTAAAAGTAGGTGATACGATAACAACTGTTGCCAGACCGTGCGAAAAGGCCATATCAGGTTTCGAGGAGGTTAAGCCTATGGTCTTTGCCGGTGTTTATCCTATTGCACCGGAAGATTATGAAAATCTTAGAGCTTCTTTGGAGAAACTGCAGTTGAATGATGCTTCTCTGACATTCCATCATGAAAGTTCTGTGGCTCTTGGATTCGGCTTCAGATGCGGATTCCTTGGTCTGCTTCACATGGAAATCGTGCAGGAACGTCTTGACAGAGAATTCAATATGGACGTGATAACTACTGTGCCTAACGTTTCATATATGATATATGACAAGCGCGGCAATGCACAGAAAGTGCACAATCCTTCGGGAATGCCTGATCCTACGCTTATAGACCATGTTGAAGAGCCTTATATCCTTGCGACGATAATTACTACTTCCAATTATATTGGTCCTATTATGACACTTTGTCTGGGCAAGCGTGGAGAACTGGTAAAGCAAGATTTCATTTCCGGCAATCGTGTCGAAATGCAGTTCAATATGCCTTTGGGAGAAATTGTCATAGATTTCTATGATAAACTCAAGAGTATAAGCCGTGGATATGCATCGTTTGATTATCATCCAAATGGTTTCCGTCCTTCAAAACTTGTCAAGCTTGACATCCTTCTCAACGGTGAAAGTGTGGATGCACTTTCTACATTGATACACGTTGATAATGCAGTTGTCTTAGGCCGTAAGATGTGCGAGAGATTGAAAGAATTGCTCCCTCGTCAGCAGTTTGATATTGCCATCCAGGCAGCTATCGGCGGTAAGATTATTGCACGCGAGACTGTAAAGCAGGTCAGAAAGGATGTTACTGCAAAGTGTTACGGTGGAGACGTCAGCCGAAAGAGAAAGCTCCTCGAGAAGCAGAAGGAAGGTAAGAAGCGTATGAAGCAGGTCGGAAATGTACAGGTTCCGCAGAAAGCCTTCCTTGCCGTGCTCAAGTTGGATGATAAATAAAAACTGAACGTTCTTGTGACGTGCATTTCTCGTCGAATATTCTTGCTTTTGAAAACAGCTTGTCAGTTTTTGGAGCACTTGCTGAAAGACGGTGAAATCAGAATATTTTAGAGGTATATAATTTACAAAAATGGCTGTGGAACAAGCAAAAAATATGTTCTACAGCCATTTTTTATATGTTAAAATTACACTTTTAACATTGTTAAAACGAAACTTCGATTATCTCTTTCATTTCTTCCGCAATCCCTTTGTTTTTGGGGCTTTTAGCTATATCGGACAACGTTAAAACAAATATTAAAAATACGTAACTCTTTGATCCTCTGATTTGAATGCTTGTCCACCCCCGATTTTTTTATTAACTTTGCAACGTCAATCAGAAAGATTGGCTAGAGATAAGTAAGCGGATCTTACTATTTAAGATACCGGATTTATTCACTAAAACCAGATTCATGAGAAAACTGATAGGATTTTTATTTTTGCTGATCAGCTTAAATGTTTCTGCAGCACCGATACATTTGGAGAAGAAATGGGGGGCAGTTATCGATGCCATTTCTCAGGTTGAAAGTAGAGGCCGTGCAAACATCGTATCAAGGTGCGGACGTTATGTTGGATATTTGCAGATATCTACTGTTCTTGTAAACCAGTGCAACAAAATTGCAGGATATAAGAAGTATACTTACAAGGATAGATATGACAAGCAGAAGAGCATAGACATGTTTATTGATTACCAGGAACATTTCAACCCAGAAGGAAATATGGAAAAGGCCATACGCCTTTGGAACTCCGGAGATATCAATTGCATGAAGCGCAAGGCAGCAACTGAAGCTTATTACCGTAAGGTTATGGCCAAGTATACAGAGATGGCCAAGGCTGATATCTGATGCAGAAATATATCATGTGACTCAATAGGTATTTTCTATAAAAAAGAACTGCGGATTGTGAAGTTTGTTTGAAGGCTTTGCAATCCGTTTTTTATTGTTTTAAGGCTTAGATGCTCATTTTCTCCCCTTGCTTGATTCTTTTGTACTGGTGCTCCTTTGGGGTAAAAGCGTTTTTGCCTATTTTTGTCTAAACAATTGCGAATATGAATAGATTTGATATAAATACCGCCCTTTCAAAATTGGGCATTGCAGAGCTCAATGAGATGCAGGCCAAGGTTATGGACATTTATCCGAAAGGAAACGATATAGTTCTGCTTTCGGCTACCGGAAGCGGTAAGACTTTGGCTTATCTGTTGCCTCTCATGTGCAATATCGATTGCGATTACGACCGTGTACAAGCTGTTGTCTTGGTGCCGTCGCGCGAACTTGCAATGCAGATTGACGGGGTGGTGAAGACAATGAAGAGTCCGGTGAGAAGCGTGTGCTGTTATGGAGGTCGCCCTGCAATGGACGAGCATCGCACCATCATGGGTGTGAAGCCCCATATTGTTATCGCTACTCCAGGACGTATGAACGACCATCTGCAGAAGCGCAACATTGAGGTTGATGCCATCCGTACTCTTGTAATTGATGAATTCGACAAATGTCTTGAGCTCGGATTTCAAGACGAGATGAAAGAGGTAATCGAACAGTTGCCTCTTCTCAAACGCCGTTTTCTGCTCAGTGCAACAGATGCACCACGTATTCCTGATTTTGTACATTTCGATAGTTCGTCTTCAGGCAAAGGAGCTGTCAGACTTGATTACCTGTCGTCTGACGGTCAGACATCTGACGGACGTTCTCTGTCTGAGAGAATATCCATGCATGTGGTCAATTCTCCGATAAAAGACAAACTCGAAACTTTGTTGTGCCTGATAAAGGTTTTCGGAACGCAGTCAACCATTGTTTTTCTCAACTACCGAGATGCCGTAGAACGTGTATACGGTTTCCTGCGTTCAAACGGTGTACATTGCGAAATGTTTCACGGAGGCATGGAACAGGAATTGCGCGAGAAATCATTGTATCGTTTCTGCAACGGAACATCGAATGTACTTGTTTCCACCGACCTTGGTGCCCGTGGTCTGGACATACCCGATGTAGACAATATTGTGCATTACCACATCCCGCTCAATGAAGATGCTTTTGTTCACCGCAACGGACGTACTGCACGTTGGGAGGCCGAAGGCAATTCTTACATAATCCTCAACGAGGAAGAATCAGTTCCTGAATACTTGACCGTAGAGCCTAAAGAGTTTTTCATACCAAAGAATCTTCCGGAAATACAGCCATCAGAATGGACTACCGTATATATAGGCAAAGGAAAGAAAGATAAGCTTTCCAAAGTTGATATCCTAGGTTTTCTATGTAAGATAGGAGGATTGAAGGCCGATGAAGTCGGACGTATTGATGTGCGCGACCACTATGCTTATGTGGCAGTGAAGAGACGCAGGCTCAGAGCCCTCCTTTCGTCTGTGGCCGGACAGAAAATCAAAGGTATGAAGACAATCATACAGGAAGCCAGATAAGTATTCAGATTTATTTCTTTTCATCAACGTAAAATCTTTATTCCTACTTAATAAAACATGTCGGAACAATCAGACAGAATAGCTGAGATTGCCGTGGAGATGCGTTCCATGGCTCAGACAGGACTGTGCTACGATACTGACGACTATCAGCGCATACGCTACAACCGATATCTTGAATTGAGCAATGAGCTTGAGTCAATAATATCAGGAATACCGCAGGAAGAGATAGCTTCGAGTTTCAATCTTCTACAGGAATATGCCACTCCAAAACTCGATGTGCGCGGTGTCGTATTCTCTGCCGACAGAAAGATTCTTCTTTCGCGCGAGAAATGCGACGGATGCTGGTCTGTACCCGGCGGTTGGAGTGATGTAAACGAGACTCCGTCAGAATGTGCTGTCAAAGAGGTCTGGGAGGAAGCCGGTCTGCACGTAGAGCCTGTAAAGCTTCTCATGCTTCTCGACTACCGCAAATGGAACACTCCTCCGACAAATCTGTCAATATATAAGATGTTCATACTCTGCAAGGCGTCAGAGTCCGAACTTTTGCATTATGTTTCGCATACCGATTTCGACATACTCGGAAGCGGGTTCTTTGCCGAGGACGAGATTCCGCCTCTTTCTGTTCCGCGTACGTCGTATTCACAGATTGCGAAGCTTTTTGAGTTCTATGACAATGCATCCATGCTTCCTATCATAGACTGACATTCTTACGTTTGGAAAGCATAATAAGAAAAGCAAATGTTGAACCCATTATAAAATTTGAAGATAAAGTGAAAATTGGAATTATACAGCAGACATGTTCTGCAGATGTAGAGGCCAACAAAGCCAAGTTGGCATCGAATATCAGAAAAGTGGCTTCTGATGGAGCTGAACTGGTGGTGCTTCAGGAGCTTCACAACTCGTTGTACTTCTGTCAGACCGAGAATACTTCCCTCTTTGACCTCGCAGAACCAATCCCAGGACCTTCTACGGAGTTCTACGGCAAATTGGCTTCGGAACTGAACATCGTGCTTGTCACATCGCTCTTCGAGCGCCGTGCTCCCGGACTTTACCACAACACAGCTGTTGTGTTCGAAAAAGACGGTTCAATAGCAGGCAAATACCGCAAGATGCACATTCCTGACGATCCTGCCTATTATGAGAAGTTCTACTTCACTCCAGGCGATCTCGGTTTCCATCCGATACGCACCTCTGTAGGTGTTCTCGGAGTGCAGGTCTGCTGGGACCAGTGGTATCCGGAAGGAGCTAGGCTCATGGCTCTTCAGGGTGCAGAAATCCTTATCTATCCTACTGCTATCGGTTACGAGAGTTCTGACACGGCCGATGAACAGGAGCGTCAGCGCGAAGCATGGACCACAGTTCAGCGCGGACATGCTGTAGCCAACGGTCTGCCGGTTGTTGCTGTCAACCGTACCGGACACGAGTCCGATCCTTCGGGACAGACAAACGGCATTACGTTCTGGGGAGGAAGTTTTGTTGCAGGTCCGCAGGGAGAACTCTTGTATCGTGCTTCTGCCGACAAGGAAGAAGTTGTCGTTGTTGACGTAGACATGAAGCGTTCCGAGAACGTAAGACGCTGGTGGCCGTTCCTCCGTGACAGGCGCATAGAGGAGTTTTCCGGTCTTACGAAGCGTTTCATAGATTGAAATAAGATAGTGTTGCGCAAATCTTTTTTATGCGAATTGAAATCATAATGATTCTCGTTTGCGCAACCATGCCGGTATATATGCAATCATCCCGCCGAGACATAAAAATGTACATGTCTCAGCGGGATGATTTTTTGTGTATAATTTATGGTTTATGCTATATCTTTACTTTCATTGAAACATTCTTACTGCTTGCCAATGAAGGACTTTAAGCCACAATTACCTGTCGTGCAGTCTGTCGTTCATTCTGTTTTCATAGCCGTCGCTGAACCTTTTTTCCGGTATGATAATCCACAGAACTATATATACAATTATACCAGAGAATGCAGTGAAGATTGTGGCCAGCGTGTAGAGGACACGAAGCATGGTCGGGTCCCAACCAAAGTATTCTGCAATACCTCCGCAGACTCCTGCAATCATTCTGTCGGATGAGCGGGTCAATCTTTTGTTTGCCATAATTTGATGATTTATTGATTATATGTCTTATTACTGCCAAATTTATACAAAAGTATTGACAAAGGCTTGCTTAAATGCAGAAAATCTTGCATTGACGTTGTTCTGAGCGCCTGCATTTGATTCTGCGGGCGCCCGCGGCGATGATTGCGAGCCCTCGCAGCTGCCGTTGTGGGCGCTCGCGCTGTTGAGCAATCTATATTTCTTTGATTTTTTTGAAAATGTTGGACAAATGTCATACATTTGTATAATATAACAGTCGAATTGTAAATAATCACGTCAGATGAAGGAAAAGAACATAAAATTGTTGGAGAAGTTGATTTCCGGAGGCATGTTTCTGCTGGGGTTCTCTTCGTGTGCACATAAGGCGACAGAACTTAACCGGATGGATAAGGGTATAAGAGTGCTCTACGGTATACCTACAGCCACATACAAGGTTTCGGGAAAGGTGGTCGACGAATCCGGCAAGCCTGTTGCCGGCATCGGCGTGTATCCTCGTTTGAATGTCGACGGGCAGAACGTGCTCGACTTAGGCGAAGGTGCAGTGACCGACAGCAAGGGACGCTTCGAGATTGAAGAGAAGAGCAGTGCTTTCGGCAAGGAGCAGATGTATGTTGTTTTCCGCGACACTGACGGGGCAGAGGGTGGAGGAGAGTTCTCTGCCGATTCTGTCGACGTGGAACTCAAGCATAAGGCCGACGGCAAGGAAGGACCTCTCGACAAAGGTACATACACGGCCAAGGTGGGCAAGTATGTGATGAAGAAGAAGTGACCCCGACTGCAGCTGTGCCCATTTAGGGTGATGGTATCTTTCGGAACTTTTTGTTCATGATTTTAAACATTTGTCTTATATTTGCATTTCAAACATAAACATTTTTCATATTTACATACCAAGAAAACATTATGCCGAAAATATCAATACGTGGAACGGAGATGCCTGCTTCGCCTATCCGCAAGCTGGCACCGCTGGCAGAAGATGCCAAGCGCCGTGGCATACACGTATACCATCTGAACATCGGACAGCCTGATCTTCCAACACCGAAGGTTGCGCTGGATGCTATACGAAACATTGACAGAACTGTGCTTGAATACAGTCCTAGTCAGGGATACAGAAGCTACAGGGAGAAACTCGTCGGATACTACAAGAAGTATGACATCAATCTTGATGCCGACGACATAATCATAACTACAGGCGGTTCGGAAGCGGTGCTGTTTGCATTCCTTTCGTGTCTCAATCCGGGCGACGAAATCATTGTGCCGGAACCTGCGTACGCCAACTACATGGCATTCGCCATCTCTGCCGGTGCAGTGATACGCACAGTGACTACGACCATCGACGAAGGATTCTCGTTGCCGAAGGTGGAGAAGTTTGAGGAACTGATAAACGAGCGCACACGCGCCATACTTATCTGCAACCCGAACAATCCTACTGGCTATCTGTACACGCGCCGTGAGATGAATCAGATACGCGACCTTGTCAAGAAGTACGACCTTTACTTGTTCTCCGACGAGGTTTACCGCGAATTCATATATACCGGTTCGCCATACATCTCTGCATGCCATCTCGAGGGCATAGAGCAGAACGTTGTGCTGATTGACTCTGTGTCGAAGCGTTACAGCGAGTGCGGAATACGCATCGGAGCACTCATAACGAAGAATGCCGAAGTGCGTAAGGCGGTGATGAAGTTCTGTCAGGCCCGCCTCAGTCCTCCTCTCATAGGCCAGATTGCTGCAGAGGCGTCGCTCGATGCTCCTGAAGAATATACGCGCGACACTTACGATGAATACGTTGAGCGCAGAAAATGTCTGATTGACGGACTCAACCGCATTCCGGGCGTTTATTCTCCTATACCTATGGGAGCGTTTTACACAGTTGCCAAACTTCCGGTTGACGACAGCGAGAAGTTCTGTGCATGGTGCTTGAGCAGTTTCGATTACGAAGGCGAGACCGTGATGATGGCTCCAGCTTCGGGTTTCTACACAACGCCTGGTGCAGGACGCAACGAGGTGCGCATTGCCTATGTGCTCAAGAAGGAAGACCTGACGCGTGCCCTCTATGTGCTGCGCAAGGCATTGGAGGTTTATCCGGGCAGAACCGAATAAGTAGAGGTTGACAAATATATGGAGAGAAAATGATGTGCGTCAGCAGTTGAACAGAGCGTCATCTTCTCTCCTTTTTTCATGATAGCAAGAAAGGAAGTGAAGTTTTGAATTTTGAATTTTTCATAGCCCGAAGAATATATTCGGAAAACCGGGGCAAGAAGCGTTTTTCGCGTCCTGCTGTGCGCATTGCCATGTCGGGCATTGCCATAGGACTGGCAGTGATGATAGTGAGCCTCTGTGTGGTCTGCGGATTCAAGGACGAGATAAGTGCCAAGGTCATCGGTTTCGGCTCGGATGTGCAGGTGCTCAATGTGACGGCCTCGCAGGAATACGATTTGCCTCCGATAGTGGCGTCCGACAGTCTGCGCAAGGTTGTTGAGTCGGTGGACGGAGTGGACCGCGTGCAGCGCTTTTCGCTCAAGATCGGTATGCTGAAGACAGAAGAAGATTTTAGGGGAATGACTCTGAAAGGTGTGGGCGAGGAGTACGACATGTCGTTTTTCCGCAAATATCTAGTGGAAGGCGAAGTGCCTGCGTTCAGCGCCGACAGTGCATCGAACAAGATTCTCATTTCTGGCATAATGGCCGACGAGATGAAGCTGAAGGCCGGTGACAAGGTCTTTGCCTATTTCATTTCGTCTGCAGGTTCTTCTGTCAGAGCCCGTCGTCTGGAGGTTGCAGGTGTGTATCGTACAAATCTGACGGAGTATGACCGTACGTATGCTTTTACAGACTTGTACACTGTCAACAGACTCAACGGTTGGGATGAGGACATGGCTTCGGGATATGAAATAAGCGTGGATAATTTCGACCGTCTGGAAGAGACTACCAAGAGTCTGCTCTACAAGGTCAATGCAGTGCCCGACCGCAACGGAGCGCTCTACGGGGCTTTCAGCATAAAGGAACTTGCTCCTCAGATATTCTCGTGGCTCAACATTCTTGATGTTAATGTTCTGATGATTCTGATACTGATGATATGTGTGGCATCGTTCACGATAATCTCAGGTTTGCTCATCATAATGCTGGAGCGCATAAACATGATTGGAATACTTAAGGCGCTGGGCGCTACGAACATGAGCGTCAGGAGGGTGTTTATAGACTTTTCTGTGATTATGGTCGGACGCGGAATGCTTTGGGGCAATGCTGTCGGTTTGGTTCTCTGTTTCGTACAGAAGATGTTCCACGTTGTCAAGCTCGATTCGTCGGTATACTATATTGATTCTGTACCTATACAGTTCAATTGGCTTTACATTGTCGGCATAAATGTGCTTACGATAGTCATTTCGGCAATCGTAATATTCGGCTCTTCTTTCCTTATTTCGGTAAGCAAGCCTGCCAGAACAATGAATTTTGAATAAAAATGTTTACGGAGAAATTTTTGTCGGCGTCACCGAATTTTGTTTCGGTGGCGCCTTTTTTTGAAATTTATTTGTGCAGAGAAGCAGCGTGTGAATGCGGTCGGAATATTGATGTCAGAAAATGTCGGCATCGCCTTTTCCCTGACGTACGACCTCGAAGTTGTCGTCGTCGATGCAGCTGATTACAGTTGACGCTTCTGTGCCTCCGTATCCGCCGTCTATGACGATGTCTACGCTGTTCTTGTATTTTTCGTGTATAAGTTCAGGGTCTGTAGAGTATTCTATGATTTCATCGTCGTCGTGTATTGACATTGTCAGTATCGGATTTCCGAGGTTTCTTACGAGCGACAGTATGATGTTGTTGTCGGGAATTCTAATGCCGACTTCCTTCCTTTTCTTGTAGATTTTCGGCAGTCGTCCGCTGGCTGGGAGAATGAAGGTGTATGGGCCTGGAAGATATTTTTTAAGAAGCTTGAATGCCTTGTTGCTCACCTGTGCGTAATCGGTAATATTCGATAGATCGCTGCAGATTATTGACAGATTGCTTTTCTGCGGGTTGATGCCCTTCATTGTGCATATCTTTTCTACAGCACGCACGTTGAGCGCATCGCATCCGATGGCGTAAACAGTGTCGGTTGGATATATTGCCAGTCCTCCATCTTTCAGTATTGCTGTGGCCTTTTCAATTTCTCTCTCGTTAGGGTTCTCTTCGTATATTCGGGTTATCATGGCTATATTATGTTTTTGAGGTTATTGACTTTTGCAAATTTATCAATAATTCCGGTATAAAGATATTGTGGACGAGCTTTTATGGTAGTGGCTGTTGAAAGTGCAGTTGTATTGTTCTTCCCGCTACTTTTGTGCTTGGATGCAGTAAATATGTCGTTTAGGACAATACTGTCGCATTAAATGATTATCTTTGCTGGCTTTTATCCAAATATTCAAATATATATTCCGAATTGTTATGAGCAACATCAAGAACCTGACAGTTGGCAGGATACGCAATCAGCTTTTCAGTCTGGCACTTCCGGTCATGGGCACATCGTTCATACAGATGGCCTATAGTTTCACGGATATGGCCTGGGTGGGACGTTTGGGAAGCCGTCAGGTGGCTGCGATAGGCACTGTGGGTATTCTTGTGTGGACAACCAATTCGCTTGCAATAATCGGAAAGGTCGGATCGGAGGTGAATGTTGCTCAGTGCATTGGTGCAGGACGTCTGGACAAGGCGCAGAGCTATGCTTCGCACAACATAATGACGGCTTTGGCATTGGCTGTTGTGTGGTCGGCCTTTGTGCTTCTGTTTTCTTCGCAGATAATAGATATTTTCAGTCTTGAGAAAACTGTTGCAGTAATGGCTGGAAACTATCTGCATATTGTAACTACGGCTTTCCCCTTCATTTTTCTTTCGGCTGCATTCACCGGTATATACAACGCCGCTGGACAGACGAAAGTTCCTTTCTGCATCAATGCTGCCGGACTCATTGTAAATATGATTCTCGACCCAACATTTATCTTCTTGGCCGGAATGGGGGTAGAAGGTGCAGCATGGGCTACATGGATTTCGCAGGCCATTGTGTGCTTGCTTTTTATAGGAGCTTTGAAATGGAAAAAGAAGCTGTTTCCTGATTTTTCTTTCTTTACAAAAGTGAAGTCTATTTATGCAGTTTCTATTTTAAAGGTCGGACTGCCTGTGGCCGCTCTCAATTCTTTCTTCTCGATGATAGGTATGCTGATGAGCCGTCAGGCTTCCACTTATGGCGGCTATCTCGGTGTGATGACACTCACGGCTGGTGGTCAGCTGGAAGCTATTGCCTGGTACACTTCACAGGGATTCAGCACTGCGCTGAGTACATTTGTTGCTCAGAATCATTCTGCCGGTAAGTATGAGCGAGTAAAGAAAGGATATTATCTGACGTTGGCCATAACGGCCGTCATTGGAGTCGGATGTACATTCTTGTTCTATTATGGAGGCGAGGCCATATTCTCGCTTGTCACACCTGAACCTGATGCTTATAAGGCTGGTGGTCTATATTTGAAAATAGATAGTTATTCCATGATTTTCATGATGGTGGAGATTACGATGCAGGGTGTTTTCTATGGTACCGGACGAACGCTTCCGCCTGCCATTGTGAGCATTTGCGGAAATGTGATGCGTCTGCCTGTGGCTGCCGTTCTTTGCAGTTCCGGAATGGGAATTGCTGGAGTGTGGTGGGCTATAAGTGCTTCGAGCATCATGAAGGGAATAGCGCTCTACTTGTGGTTATGGTTCCGCAGACGTAAGATTTTGTTGGGCATAAGATGAAAAAGTGTGTGCCGGTAGTTCTTTTGGAATAAATTCTGATTACATTTGTATTAGTCGCTTTTGACAGAATTGATTCTGGATGGCTTTGTGAAATTTTACTATTCAAGGATTGGGCGCTGTAACTTCTGTACTGCACTTTGGTTCAGGGCGCTTTTTAATATTATGAATTATGGAATCTATTGTTGCAATTGGGGATATACACGGTATGGAGTCCTGGAGGGATATAGTTGAAAAACATTATGATAGCAAGATTGTGTTTATGGGTGATTATCTTGATCCTTACGGATATGTTACGCGTGAGAATCAGTTGATGAATCTCTGTTCAATCATATCTCTAAAAATGAACAGGCCTGACGATGTGGTTTTGCTTTTGGGCAATCACGATCTGCATTATTTTTGTGAAGATGCGGCTATCGGTTCGCGTTATGACTTTCAGATAAAAGAGGAGGCTTCGAATTTGTTTTTGGACAATCTTGATTTGTTTCAGTATGCTTGGCAGGTTGATGATGTTGTTTTTACGCATGCTGGAATATCTGATGAATGGTTCTGGTATGATTTTCGTGGTGATACTTCCAAATCTATTGCAGACCAATTGAACAATGCATTTGCTGATCAGCAAGGGGCTTTGTTTCGAGTAGGGATGGCAAGGGGCGGAGAGCGCGGACGTGTAGGTGGAATATTCTGGGCTGATAGCAGTGAACTTGACAATCCTTTGCATGGTTTCACTCAGGTTGTCGGACATAACCGGGTCACAGACGTCACGGAATGTTTCGGTGTGCAAGGTAGCAGAATTATTTTCTGTGACTGTCTACGCTATGGCAAGTATCTGCATTTGGAAAAGCGTGACGGCGTCTGGACTTCAATATAGGTATAACCTTTTTATATAGTGGATTTGTTTTGTCGTTGAACATGTCCTTGTCTAATATCTGTGATTTTCAATATGAATTGTTATAACAGCCGTATTGAACATGCGTGAGAGTATCATTGTGCTGAAAAAGAAAATGCAGTCATACAAAAGCTTGGTTTATGATGCTTTGTATGACTGCATTAAATTTTATACTGTAGATGAATTATATCAATCGTAGAAGTTCCAGCTCAGACCGAATCTTAGACATGCAGGATTGATAGGGTAGTGAGGTGCCCAGAAGTAATTGCCTGCACTCTGGTTTGCATGATAGTACATGATGTAGAAGCGGGTACGCTTCAAATCAAAGTTTGCATATGCACTGATGATAGGATAGTTTCCTATTTTTATCTTGTTCTTGCTGTTCTGGTTGGTGAACTGGTTGATTGATGGTGCGTAATCAGGTGCATAATATTCTGTAAAGAATTTCAGATCTGCACCGAGTTCGCATTTCAGAACTTTTGCAATTTTGAATTTGATGTACAAATTATGGTAGAGCGACAGTGTCGGCAATGGGAGCACGTCCTTGTTGCTTGAAATTTGATACGTTATGTCATTGTCCAGATGGAAAATTCCTAATTTGAAATCTTGTCTCAAATTGGCACTGATTACCTGCAGGCTTCCGGTATGTTGTCTGACATTGATGTTGTTTGAGTATTTGGTATTGCCGTCAGATGTAGTGTAGGCTCCTCCATTGTTCTCAAAGTATGTGTAGTTCTGAATGTTTTCTATTCCGAAAGAGAGTTTCGTACGTGTCCTCTCAATGGTTATGGCTCCTTCTACTCTTGTTCTGAATTCATAATCCAGATCTTTGTCCCACCATGTATTCTGGGAATGATAGTGGCGGTAATAGAATCCAGGATTTTCGTTCTTAACATAAGCTTTCAGATTCAATCGGGCTGTATCTTTCAGAAGTTTGAAATTGAGTTCTCCTTCACCGTTTATTCTGAATTGGCCTATGTCTTCGCCGGCAATTGAGAAATCACCGTCGATGTTGTAGTGCAAGGTACGTCCCTGTGTTCTCAGAATCTGTCCACCTACAAAAAGATTTCCTTCATTGTAGTTGCGTCTTCTTTCACGTCCGTTTGAAAGTGTGTCAGGCAATTCGAATCTTCGGTGTTCGTAGCCTATAAATGCACTTATTCCGGCTGCCGCCCATTTGTTGAAACCTTCTCTCAACGATATTCCGAGAGTGTTTCTGATTGAGAAGTTCGTTGTCTTATCGTTTATTGTGTCACCGTCTAGATATCTGTTTGTGAAATAGTTGTCCGGCGTACCGTACGAGTAATATCTTCGTCTGTAGCTTTCAAGCTTGAACGAATGGAAAATGCTGGTGACAGGTACGAATACTTGTTTTATCAAGGTACTGTCGCTGATACTGTCAAGCAAATCGACTTCCTTGTAGAATCCTAAATTGTATCTGTGATTTAGGAAAAGTACGTCATTTTCCTGTTTGTTCCATGAATTGGTCAGTACTGTTGGAATATCATTGCTTGTGAAGCTGTTTGCGATATCTTCAGGGTTGGTTATGTATGTGTCGTCTTCTATACCGCCGTTTTCTGCCATCTTCATGGAGTTGTGACTATAGTAGAAGTGTAGATTGTACTTTTCGCCGGTATATGATGCGAAACCGGTTCCATTCATGAATGATGTCGACTGGTTGCCGTAGTAGCCCTGACCGTACATGTAATCGAAAATACCTCCGATATTCAGGTCCTTGCCTGCGTTGGTTGTAAACAGAGCCTTGAAATGGTCATCACCGGTTGTTTTGGTTCCGCAGAAATTGTATGATAGATTTGTAAATGGAGATTTTGTGTTATAGAAACGGAAATTTTCGGGCTCTACGAAGAACATGTCGTAAGGTGAAATAAACATGAACTGCTTCTGCGATTTCCTTTCCATGAATATTCTGGAAAGTCGTGGTGAACCGAGGTTTCCAAGATGGTTATAATGTCCGTTTAGTCCTTCTGTAAGATTGTTGTTCTGATATTGATGGCTCAGAGTGTCAACTTTGGCCGGAATCATATTGCCGAAAATTTCGTTGATTGTCCATGAACGCACATCTACAGGTACAATCTTGTCGTCATCATTCTCCTGCTGCAGTGAGTCTTCTTGAGATGATATATTCTGGTTGCTGTTTGTTTCCAATTCCCTCACAATACGCTGTGCATGCATTGTTGAAGGTAAAATGAGAATCATCAGCAATATTTGGAATAGTCGCTTCAATGGATTTGCTGTTTTATGGTTGTTGTACAAAAGTTCAGTATGGTATATATGATTCCACATTTCTTCTCAAAACATGAATCGTAAGAAGAATTCTGTTATTTTGAGAAGCATGGCTCCGAATCCCACACAGAAGAACAGAGGCTTGTTGTCAGGATATACAAAATAAATGATAATAGCCGCAACAAATCCTATCATGAATACGATATTCAGGATTTTTCTTGCGATAAGAATTCCGTCACTTGATCCCTTTCCTGACTTTATTCTAGACTTATGTTTCTTCTTTTTATCTTCTTCTAGAGCATCAGCTATTATTTTATCGATATCTTCGGTATTCACGTCTGAAATTTATTTATAACTGTTTGTTGTGATTTATGCATAAGGGTGTTAAGCTCTTTTTGTTGTGCCTAACACCCCTTTTAAGGTTTTCTTTATGCAGTATATTCCTTAAATATTCTAGTATTTACAATTTGGGGAATATTATTCGTTGATCTTTTTAGCCATCTGATCCTTGAGGTTTTCTACAAGGTCGATGGTTTTAACTCTGAATTTTCCGCTTATGCGTATGAATTTTGTCTTTTTCTTGTTCAGAGCTTCTTCGTCAGTAATCCATTCTTCTGCTGGCAGAATAGAAGGATCAGATGCACCTTCGTAGATGTACTTTATGTTTGACAAAGTAAATGATGCCTTACCGTCTTCACATTTGATGTTGAGCTTGTAGTATAGTTTTGTGAAGTCCTTTGACAGTGCTTTGCTTGAGAACACCATTTCTTCTTCGGCGTTGCATACGATTTCGCCAGTACTTTCGTTTGCTGATTCTACTTTTGCCAAAGACAAATTCTTAAAATAGTTTCTGTCTGTCCACAGTCCGCTTTCAGAATCGGCCATATATCTCAAGCTTGCCCACTGACGGAGCGCATTGAATATCTGTTCTTTCGTTTTGCCGGGAGCTTCAATGGTTTCACGGAAGATAACTTTGCCGTTTTCCATTGGAACTGCGCCCACCATGTATTCTGTTTCGTTGTGGTTGATCGGCATTCTGGATTTGCCGAAGTAATATCTTTCTTGTGCGTTGGCACACAGAGGCAGTGCCACTATCATTAGTGAGATTAAGAATTTGTTCATGACTGAATAGCATTTAAATTGTTTTGCCTTGCAAATGTAGCAAAAAGAATTGTCATAATGTAGTGAATCAGTATGTTGCTTTTGATTTTTTTGAATTTATTCCGATTACTTCGGCATACAAATGTCAGCATAATATTCACTTTGCCTGCTTTGCAGAACTTTTGTGAAAATCCTTTTGCCTTAGTTTACAATTTTATACTGTTTATGGTACTTATAATGTAATCTATTTCTTCATCATGCATGAGGGGGCTCATCGGCAGGCTGAGCTCTTCTGCAGACCATTTTTCTGCTATCGGCATACTCAGATTGTTGTATTCTTCGTATGCTTTCTGCTTATGAGGCGGGAAAGGGTAGTGTACCAGTGTCTGAATGCCGTGTATTGCCAGATTGGCCTGAAGCATATCCCTTTTGGCTGTTCTTATTGCGAAAATATGGAACACATGCTGTGGTCCGACGCATTCAGACGAAGGCAATATGATTCCATCATTTTTAATGCCCGAAATATATTTCTTTGCAATTTCTCGTCTCTTCTTGTTGTCGCTGTCCAATCTGCGCAACTTTACTCTGAGGATTGCGGCCTGTATTTCGTCGAGCCTGCTGTTTTTTCCTTTGTATTCGTTGACATATTTGCGTACCTGTCCATAATTGGCCATGCACCTGACAGTTTCTGCTAGCTTTTCGTCACTGGTTGTCACAGCACCTCCATCGCCGAGTGCGCCTATGTTCTTTCCTGGATAGAAACTGAAAGCTGCCGCATCGCCAAGATTGCCAGATCTTTTACCGTTTTTGTCTTTTGCACCGTGTGCCTGGCACGCATCTTCAAGTACTTTCAGTCCTCTCTTGAATGCAAGATGCATTATTTCTTCCATGTTGCAGAGCTGTCCGTAGAGATGCACAGGTATTATTGCACGTGTTCTGGCGTTTATATATTGTTCCAGCTTGCTCTCGTCCATCAGAGCATTAGAATCTTTTGGTTCGCAGAATACAGGCTTCAGTCCGCTGTCTGTTATGGCCAGCACGGTCGCGATGAATGTGTTTGCCGGTACAATCACCTCGTCGTTGTCGTTCCATTTGTATATTTTTTTCCAAGCCTTGAGCACAAGGGTTAAGGCATCAAGTCCGTTGCCGGTACCTATGCAGTGTGTGCATCCGGTGAATTCTGCAAATTCCTTTTCGAATTTTTTTGTTTCATCACCGTTGAGATACCATCCCGAGGTTATGACGTTGTTGACAGCCTCGTCTATTTCAGGTCTGAATGAATCGTTTATTCTTGCTAAGTCAAAATATCTGATGTCCACTTGCTTTCTTTTTTTTTATGTGATAGCAAATATATAAACAAAAATCCGAACATGCAGATTCGTTTTCTTGCTTTATGCTCTATGCTTGATTTTTTTTCAATATAGTTCGGTCGGGGTATGTGTGTGAAGATATAAAAATAAAAAAAGGATATGCAAAGTTGCATATCCTTCTTCTGTAGCGCCTACGGGAATCGAACCCGTGTTCCATGCGTGAGAGGCATGTGTCCTAGCCGCTAGACGAAAGCGCCGGCTGTTGTTTTACTCCCTAAGGAGCGGAAGGAGGGGGATTCGAACCCCCGGTACGGAAACCCGTACGGCAGTTTAGCAAACTGCTGGTTTCAGCCACTCACCCATCCTTCCAGGTGTGTTCTGAATCTCGCCCTCAACTTAGTTTCCTGCGCTTCAGGTTTTGTTGATGTGTGGGCTTTTTCTCAAACGCGGTGCGAAGGTAGGCATATTTTTAATACCGTGCAAATTTTTGAGGATATTTTTTTAACTTTGCCCTCAAATAATGGAAAAATATGGAAAAAACAGCCGAAAAGCACCTCCCGGAAGGGTCTTTGCTCATAAATATACCAAAAGTCACAGATTCGCGCGGATCGCTATGTTTTCTTGAAAATAGTATGATTCCTTTCGAAATAAAGCGCGTTTTTTGGATTTTTAATGTTCCCGAAGGAAAAACACGCGGCGGACATGCCCACAATACATGTGCAGAAGTTATATTTCCCGTGAGCGGTTCTTTTGATATTCTTGTAGACAACGGACGTGAAAGAACCACTATTACCTTGGATTCTCCAAATACAGGTATATATATAGCACCTTCAGTGTGGTGCCACCTGAAGAATTTCAGTCCTGATGCCGCATGTGTGGTGATGGCTTCTCACGAGTATTCTGCCGAGGGATACGTGAACGATTATAATGAATATATAAGATTGAAGAATGGAACTGATACCTTATAACAGCAGTTTGAAGGAAGAGTGGAACAGCACGGTGGAGATGTCCAAGAACGGCACCTTCCTTTTCAACCGTTCTTTCATGGAATATCATTCAGACCGCTTTGAAGATTGTTCTCTGATGTTTTTCGATAAAAAACGGTGCATTGCCTGCTTGCCTGCCAATATAGACAGATCAGGGCAGGCTGTCTATTCACATCAGGGATTGACTTACGGAGGTTTCGTGATGCTTCCGCGGCTGACAGGAGGGCAACTTCTTGAGATGTTTTCTTCTGCATCCGATTATTTCAGGAGCGAACTGAAAGCACATACATTGTTCTATAAGCCTGTACCGCACATTTATTGCCGCTATCCGTCAGAAGAAGATCTTTATGCTATTTTCCGTTCGGGAGGCAAACTTGCGGCCAGAGGACTTTCGTCAGCCATTCCTCTTTCTTCAAGAATCCCGTTTACGGAATCGCGCAAAGGAGGAATACGCAAGGCTAAGGCTTCAGGGCTGCGTGTGGTTTGCGGAAACGACGTTGAGGCCTATTGGCATCTGCTCGACGAAACATTGACAACGTGCCATTCTGTACATCCTGTGCATACAGCCTCGGAACTGAAGCTGCTGATGGAGCGTTTTCCTGACAATATAAGATTATATAATGTTTTTGCACCTGACGATCGACTTCTAGGCGGATGTCTGCTTTTTGTAGACAAAAGGGTGGTACATGTTCAGTATATAGCCGCAAATGCAGAAGGCAAATCGTGCGGAGCTCTCGATTTGCTTTTCAACCATATCATATCTGGGGCCGGCTTCAAGCAGGAATACCTCGATTTCGGAGTTTCTACAGAAAAAGGTGGAACAGTGCTCAACGAAGGCCTGCTTTTTCAGAAAGAAGGATTCGGCGGACGTGGAGTAGCTTACGACACCTATGCCGTAGAGCTTTGATGCGTTTCTGATTTTTTTTGCGTACAGCATTGATTTTATAGTGGTGGCAGTTGCTCAGTTTTTTCTTGGGCAACTGTTCCAGAAATCAACATATTGTTTTGCCACTTTTACATGGTCGTGATGGCGTCTGATGTATTCAACGCTTTCTTCAGAAAGTTTCGGTATCAGATTCTTGTTCTGAACAAGCCATTCCAGTTTTCTGAATACATCGTCTTCGTTCGGCAGTACGTTGATGATTGGGCGCAATTCCGTTTCACCCAATATGCTGTAGTTTTCTTCCTCGCCGCCTCCGACTAGAATCAGGCCTTTAGCCATGGCCAGAAGTGCATTCATTGCAGGCGTGTAGGAATAGAGCTGGTCGAGTATGGCATCGCTGCTGTCCATGAGCGTCTTGTATGTGTCGAACGGAACAGACTCAACCTTTACTATTTCGCATTCGTCGGGGTACTTCGCTTTCAGTCTCTCAAGAGCCTTCAGCATTATGTCTGTACCTTTATATTCGCTTCTGAGTTTCTGTATCCCTATGAAAAATCTGACAGTCTTGTGGCCGTCATGCTTTATAGGTTCTATGCTCCCCATATTTATAGGGAAGGGGATGAACCTGAGCTTGTCGGCATAATACGGTCTGTAGCACACATCATATTCATATAATCCGGAAATTATGCCGTCGCAGTCTTCCGCAACGCGGCGGTTGAGTTCGCCTTTGGCTCCGTACAGCCAGTCGCGTATGAACAAGGCATTTTCGCCGCCGGTGCGCTGGCGGTCGCCGATGTTGAAGTCCGAGTAGCGGAAGGTTTTGCAGTCCATTCCGGCTTTCACCCAATAATAGTCCATACCGAAAGCACCCATGAATAGTTTGCCGTTGTTCTTTCTTACATATTTGTAGAACGGATACATCTTTTCTGCTTTCAGACTCAGAAACATCGGATTTATTATCTGTACGATGTCGTATCCCTTGAGTTTAGGCAATGTGCGTACCACGTCGAACATGTATCTGGCTGTGCCCGCAAAACCAAGCGAATGCCTTTTCAGATTTATGTCTCTTCGGTAGTTTTTCCAATTGTCGCCGTCCGACACCACAGTCACGTCGTGGCCGAGTTCGCGCAATCCTTCAGCCAGTGTCCAGTGCACGTTGCTGTATTCTCCTAGCAGTAGTATCCTCATTTCTTTTTTTATATGTATTTGGGTGACTTCTATTTCTGTTTTATATAATTAATGTATGCATTATATCTTCGGAGTGGCTATTTGTCGTCGTCTTCTCTCAGCACAGGCAGTGACAGATGGAATCTTATGGCCAGATAGCGCAGTGCTATGACACCTATGCCGGCTGTTGCCGTGCATATCATTGTGTCCAGTCCTACTTCCTTGCAGATGAAATATACTATTCCTCCGAAGATGCATGCCATCGCGTAAATCTCTTTTCTGAAAATCAACGGAACTGTGCCTACCAGAACATCACGCATGACACCGCCTGCCGCACCCGTGATTGTACCCATGATGATGGCTGTCCAGAACGGGAATCCAAGCTGTTCGGTTTTTTGTATTCCGACAATCGTAAACAATGCCAGACCGAGTGTGTCGAACAGCAATATGGTTTTCCTCTGTTTGCTGGTGCTCTTGTATCTGTGCTGAAGAATTCCGTAAACGAGTGCCAGTGCAGATATTATAAGATAAAAAGGATTGCGCATCCAGAAAATGGGCAGCCCCAGCATGATGTCGCGTATCGTTCCTCCGCCTATGGCTGTGGCCACACCGACCACGTATGCTCCGAACCAGTCGAAATTCTTGGACGATGCCGTTTTTATTCCGCTGACTGCAAATGCGAATGTACCTACAATTTCAAGTATAATGTTGAATGTGTTCATTGCTGTTGATATGTTAAAGTATTAATTTTCAGAATTGATTTTCATTTTTTTTCTTGATGATACTTTCTTCTAGTGCTTGATTTTTGTCCTGTATTCGTGCCATCTTGCAAGGATGCTGTTAACGTAGTTGAATGTTTCGCTTCCTCGGAAATATCCGTGTTCCACAACAGGATCGTTGTAGTAGCGGCTTTCGCTCATGCAGAGCACAAATTTGTCCACATTGTCTTTCCATACATCGGTTCTTTTGCCCGATTTCCCTGCAAGGCGACGTGCATCGTCCACGTGTCCCGGACCGGCATTGTATGCGGCGAGCACAAAACATGTTCTTTCGTTTTCGTCAGCAATGTCTGCATAATGATTCTTCAGGAATCTTATGTATGCCGATGCACCTCTGATGTTTGCTTCAGGAGAGAAAATTTCGTTTTCTGCTACATTGACTGTCCGTGCCGTCGACGGCATGAGCTGCATAAGTCCCATGGCACCCATCCATGAAACAGCTTGTGCATCGAAACCTGATTCCTGATACGACTGTGCGGCCATGAGCCTCCAGTCCCATCCGCATTCGCGTGAGTACTTCTTGAACAGATGGTCGTAGTCGGATATAATGCCTTTGGCAACGCTTCTTATCGGACTGTGCACGTTCATTCTCGGTACGTAAGTTCTGCTTCGTCCTCCCGTTGTGGTGCGAGGCAGGGATATGTCGAAGAAAAGTTTCTTGTTGTCTTTCAGCCACGAATCTAGCGAGTGTTCCAGTTCCTGCGAGCTTTTCCTCACAGCCCAGGCCGTTTTTCCCTGTCCGGAAATCGTATTGTCCTTCTGCATCTTGCCGATGCTGTCCATGAACTGTGTTATCTCGTCTTCACCGCAGACCGAAAGGTCTGCATCCTTGAGTTCCGATACACTTGTTGCACAGGCTATGATGTCGCCGTATCCGTCTGCCAGCTTCTCTTTCAGTTCGTTAACGCTTCTGCACACTTCCACGCGAAGGCACACGCCTATGCTTTTGGCATATTCCTCTGCCAATTTGTACTGGTAGCCGAAGTTTTCTCCTCTGAATTCAAAAAAACTGTATGGACCGTATAAGGTAAGTATTATGAGTTCTCCGTTGTTCTGTATGTCCGTGAGGTCAAACTGCTCTTCATTCTGTGTTTCCGTGTAGTTGAAAATGTCGGGGCCGTCCTGTTGCTTGGCATTTTCGCATGAATATAGCGATGCTGAAACAATGAGCAGGCAAGGAAGTGCATGCTTGCAAAATGCAGTTTTCAAATTGTTCGGCATCGTATATGATTTATAATGATTATTTCTTCGGATGATTCTGTTCCACAATGTCTTATGCATGGCCGTAGGATACGTTCCCTTCTAAATAGCCTGCTAATTTAGCACTTTTTATTCATAATGTCTGCTTTTTCTCTTCGTTTTGCACAGCTCGATTTTTAGTCTTATATACCAATGGTTGTAATTGCGGGCGCCCGCAGTATAATTTGCAAGCCATCGGAGTTTTTCCTGCGAGCCCTCGCAATTGTGCCGGCAGGGGCTTGTGCGGATGAGGCCCGGCAGGTGCTGTGAGACGGCGTGCATACAGGCTTTCTGCATGTGCCGGTTGGTTTCCGAAGCCGCCGGAAAAGAAAAAAACGTTGCTTGCCAAAAATAAAACTGCTATAATTGATTGCTAAGCGAAATTTTTATATATTTGCTATATCAAAAAAAATTAAACATATAAAAATACATAAAATGAAAGAGACGATTCTTGTAACTGGCGGAACCGGTTTTATTGGTTCGCATACGACCGTTGAACTTCAGCAGGCCGGATATAATGTTGTAATCGTAGACAACCTGTCTAATTCAAGTGCATCTGTTGTTGACGGAATAGAGAAAATTACAGGCATCAGACCAGCTTTCGAGCAGGTTGACTGTTTGGACTACGACAAGCTTGAGGGGGTATTCAAGAAGTACGGCGACATAAAGGGTATCATACACTTCGCAGCAAGCAAGGCTGTGGGCGAATCAGTACAGAAACCATTGCTCTATTACAAGAACAACATCGTATCGCTCGTAAATCTTCTCGAGCTCATGCCTAAGTATGGTGTGAAGGGCATCATCTTCTCTTCTTCATGTACAGTATACGGACAGCCTGATCCTGAGTTCCTTCCTGTAACTGAGAAGGCTCCAATCAAGAAGGCTGAAAGTCCTTATGGAAATACAAAGCAGATCAACGAGGAAATCATACAGGATACAGTAAAGAGCGGCAGCCCTATAAAGAGCATTATTCTCCGTTACTTCAACCCTATAGGTTCACATCCAAGCTCTATCATCGGTGAAATGCCTAACGGAGTGCCTATGAACCTCATACCTTATCTTACTCAGGCTGCTATCGGTATACGTGAATGTCTGACTGTGTTCGGTGACGACTACAACACTCCTGACGGAAGCTGCATACGCGACTACATCTATGTTGTTGACCTTGCAAAGGCTCACGTTGCTGCTATGGCACGTATCCTCGACGGAAAGGCTGAAGAAGATGTCGAGATATTCAACATCGGTACTGGACACGGAGTTTCTGTACTTGAGCTCATCAACTCTTTCGAAAGAGCTACAGGTGTGAAGCTCAACTACAAGATCGGTCCTCGCCGTGGAGGTGACATTGAGGCTATCTGGGGCAACGTTGACAAGGCTAACAAGGTTCTCGGATGGAAGGCTGATACACCGCTCGATGACATCCTTCTTTCTGCATGGAATTGGCAGAAACACCTCAGAGAAGAAGGAATTCAGTAATTTGAGGTAAAATTTAACGATATTTCGTGAACATAAAATATTCCTACTACGTTTTATATATGCAATTTGCCTTTTATCGTTGATAAGCCTATGCGAATATGCTTGTAATGATTCTTGGGATGCCGTAATATTTTGAATGCGGTGTTTGATGCTCAAGAGAGGCAGAAATGCAATAGTAGTTTTGTCGTGTTTTATTTTGTGTTTGTGTTGTGGCTATCCTCCTGCGTGAGCAAGGGGATAGTCTTTTTTTGCCGGATTCGGTTTTTATGTTGAAGAGCTGAAGCTATGGAAGTGCGGTTCACTTCTTTGCAAAATGATTTTGTGATAGCATTATTTTATTTTGTAGATAACTGCGTCTAGCCGGATTCAGAAGTTCCAATTGTAGATCTGTTAAGTGAAAAGAAAAAATTAAGCCTCTGAATGTAGGGTGTCCTATATTCAGAGGCTTATAGTGTTGTTGTATTTTTCTATTCGGTTGCTTTTCGTTGTTTACAATGTGAAAAGCTGTTGGAGGTGTTGCTGATTACAATTCTCTCAATCTGCAAAAGTATCCGGCAAAAATTTCTTCTACATGGCTTATGGCGTCATTGAAGATTCCGTATACGGCAGAACCGCTTCCTGACATTGATGAGTATTCTGCACCGATGTCGTACATCTTGTCTTTTATTGCCGCAATTTCAGGATATTTCTGGAAAACGCTTGCTTCAAAATCATTCTTGATGTATTTCTTCCATTCTCCTATAGGTTGCTTTACAAGCTCATTGAGGTCGTATTCCGGCTTCTGCGGAACTACGTTGGCGTAGGCATCTTTTGTAGACACGAAAATGTCAGGCTTTACAAGAAGAATATATTTTCCCTTTAGATTGACCTCTGTTTCCTTGAATTCATTGCCTATTCCTGTGGCAAATGCAGGTTTGTTCTTTATGAAGAAGGCACAGTCGGCACCGATTTCAGAAGCATATTCTTCCATCTTTTCGGTAGACAATCCCAGATTGAACATCTCGTCCAGCATTTTTATTGTAAATGCGGCATCGGCTGAACCTCCGCCAAGTCCTGCACCGGTAGGGATGTGCTTGTATACGAATATATTTATAGGAGGAAGCTGGAAATCTTTTTTCAGTTTCTTGTAGGCCTTGACCACCAGATTGTCGTCAGGTCCTCCGTCGAGAACTGTACCCGAAACTTTGAGCTGGTAGCCGTTTTCGGGTTCTGCACCCTGTATGGTCTTTATTTCTACTGCGTCCAAAAGATTGATAGGATAGAATATGGTTTCCAGATTATGGTATCCGTCTTTGCGCTTCTCAACAACGTTTAGTCCGATGTTTATTTTTGCATTTGGATATGTTATCATAGTTTTTCTTACAATTTAAATTCAACATTACTCAAAGTTAACATATACTTTGCAAATTCTTACATCCTTTGCCGTTAAAATGATTTGCGGTCGGCTAAAAAAGATAATTCTTATGATGTCCCATTATCAGAATGGGACATCATTTATTGGAGCCATGTCGGCTGTTATGGAGTTGAGTCTGTCATCACCGCCACCAGTGTCGGAATCGTTCATTCTTGAAGGCATGATTGTACCTCCTTCTTCGCCTGGCATAGGTGGCAGATTGTCGTCGTTTATGTTTGCGAATCTAGCATATTCACCGATGAACCTTAGGCGCACATCTCCGACGGCACCGTTTCGGTGCTTTGCAATGATGATTTCGGCCAGACCTTTCAGGTCGTTGCCGTGCTGGTCCTTATAAATCTTGTAGTATTCAGGACGATGAATGAAGCATACCATGTCGGCATCCTGCTCGATGGCTCCCGATTCACGAAGGTCGCTCAGCTGAGGTCTCTTGCTGTCAGGACCTCCGTCGGTTCCGGCTCGCTGTTCAACGCTTCGGTTGAGCTGACTCAGTGCAATGATTGGTATGTTGAGTTCCTTTGCCAAACCTTTGAGCGAGCGGGAGATGGTCGAAACTTCTTCCTGACGGCTGTTGTACGACATACCGCTGGCGTTCATGAGCTGGAGGTAGTCGATGATTATGAGTTTGACATCGTAGTCTCTCACAAGTCTTCGAGCTTTAGTACGAAGTTCGAAGACAGATAGTGAAGGGGTATCGTCGATGTAGAGTGGGGCATCGAACATGTCTCTTATCTTGTAGTCCAACTGTCCCCATTCGTAAGGAGCAAGCTGTCCGCTCTTGATTTTCTCGCCAGGAATTTCGCACACGTTCACGATGAGTCGGTTGACCAGCTGAACGTTCGACATTTCTAGTGAGAACATTGCTACTGGTACTCTGTTAGTGATGGCAATGTTCTTTGCCATTGAGAGGACGAAAGCCGTCTTACCCATGGCCGGACGTGCGGCTATGATGATGAGGTCTGAATTCTGCCAACCGCTGGTCATGGCATCCAGTTGGTCGAATCCGCTGGAGAGACCGCTCAAACCGTCGGTTCTTGCAGCTGCTTTCTGCAAAAGTTCGTATGCTTCATTGATGACCGGATTGATCTGAGTGAAGTCTTTCTTCATGTTGGTCTTCGACAGTTCGAACAAACGTCCCTCTGCTGTCTGCATGAGTTCTTCAATGTCCTGCGTTTCGTCGAAAGCCTTTGTCTGTATATAGCTTGTGTAGGTTATCAGTTCTCTGGCAAGAGCTTTCTGCGCAATGATTCTTGCGTGATATTCTATGTGTGCCGATGAAACGACCTTGTTGCTGAGTTCTGTAATGTAGAACGGGCCTCCGGCCTCTTCTAGTTCTGCAGTTTTTCTCAACTGGTCGGTCACTGTGAGAATGTCGACAGGTTTGTTTTCCGCGGCCAATGTCGATATGGCGCGGAATATAATCTGATGCTTCGAGTCATAGAACGATTGCGGTTTCAGAATGTCGCTTACAAGTCCGAATGCATCTTTTTCAATCAGGCATGCTCCGATGACAGCTTCTTCAAGTTCGAGTGCTTGAGGCTGCAGATGCCCGTATTCGCTCACTTGTGGAGCTGTGGCGGCTGTTGTACGCCGTTTTGTGGTTTTTCTTTCTCCTGCCATTTTATGTTGTACTGATATTTTTTTGTTGTTAAGTTTCCGTTTTTGTCGTGCAAATTTACTTTTTCCCCATGAATATATCGGAAAAAGTAAAGTGCAAAATTATGTCCTGAAACGGCTGTACATGTATTTTGGCTGTTTCAGGACATTTATTATTTATGTTGATATGCACCTGATATCTTAAGAATTTAATATTCCAGTTCTGGGTTAGTATTGTACATTTGTATTTTCATCCATTATCGCGGTTGTGCATACCAAAATTTTTAGCTTCTTTAGAACTCAAGCAGAATCCTTGCATTGATCTGTCTTCCGGTAAGATAGTTCGGTACCGCGTACTGATGGTTCGACACGTCTGTAACCCAGTAGTAGGAGTTGACGTTGCTGATGCCGAGAATATTGAATGCATCGATGCCGAGCCATATATTTTTGAAATACTTTGCAATGCCAGTATAGTGGTCGCGCTTTTCGTTGTTCAGCAACCTGTAAGACATTCCAAGGTCAACACGTCTGTACGGAGCCATTCTGAATACTTGTTTCTCGCGTCCTGAGTGTGGAGGACCGAAAGGCAGACCATCGGCATAGTGACCGGTGATGGACATTTTCCATTTGTCTGTATTGGGGAAATAGTCGCTGAAGAAAACAGAGAAGTTGTATCTCTGGTCGGTCGGTCTTGGAATCCATTTGCCGTTGAGCTTTTCTTCGGTCTTCATTATTCCCATGCTTATCCATGAGTCGGTTCCAGGAACGAATTCTCCGTAGAGTTTCATGTCGAGTCCTACTGCATATCCGTCGCACATGTTGCGTCCGTAGTAGCTGATTCTCACATTGTCCACATTGTAAGGAATGAGATTGCTCAAGGCCTTGTAGTAAGCTTCAGCTGTAGCCTTGAAAGGTCTGTTGCCCATCTTGAAACGGTATTCTCCGCCAAGTACGAAGTGGATAGATCTCTGCGATTTTATGTTTTTATTTAGAACTACAACAGTATTCTTTCCTACAGTCGTTGTGTCTTTCAGTTCTTTGTAGAAAGGAGACTGATAATAGAGTCCGGTAGAGAATCTGAATGTGAAATTGTCGTTTGCAGCAGGGACAAAGGCGATAGTTGCTCTAGGGCTGAAGAGCCATTCATTGTTCCAGCTCCAGTGCGATATTCTGAAACCGTAGTTCAAAATCATTTCACCTTCTTTATATTCGTGCCTGTATGTATCCTGTGCATACATTTCGAATCTGTTTGTATTGATTTTGTTCTTCGATGCCAGATTGTATATGAGGTCGAGTGAATTTCCTGAATGTGGAAGCGAATAGCCTGCAGAGTCACGCATTTCCCATTCCCTCATTGTCTCGTCTACGCTTTCCCATTTAAACAGCAAACCGTATTTGAGATCATGCTGAGGCAGACGCATTCTTCCGTTTATTCCTGCAGATCTCACATCAGCCGTAAGCCTGTTTCGTGCATGTTCGTGGTAAGTTCCAATGCCCAGGCTTTCGTCTTCTTTACCGCCTTCCTGATTGAGCCAGTATTCTCCGTTGATGTCGAAATTTTCCTCTTCATTGGTTCTGAATGCGGACAGCGCAACGGAAATTTCATTCATTCTGTTGAAGTGGTATGTTGCAGACATAGAACCGAAGTAAGTTCTGAATCTGTCCTTTTCCTGTCCGTCAAAATAAACCTTGAATTCTTTTACGTCTTCGGCTGTACCGAATTTTGTGGTTCTGTTTGAAGGTGTGAAGTTATAGTCGTTGCTTGCTATGTTTCCCATCAAACTGAATTCCCATCTTTGGTTTGGAGTCCAGTTTATGTATGTCTGATAATCAAAGTCGCGAGGGTCGTATTCACCTTTGGTCTCCATAGTTCCCAAAAGGTAACTTGTAGTTTTGTAGCGCAGTGCATGTGTCATGCTGAATTTGCTGTTGCCGTAGCCTGCATATACGCTTGCACCAAGCAGACTGGCAGATACGGAACTCTCAAATCCTTTAGCCTTTTTATACTGGATGTCCAGAACTGAAGACATCTTGTCGCCATACTTGGCTTCAAAGCCGCCGGCAGAGAAGCCTACGCTTTCCACCATGTCGGGATTGATGATGCTTAGTCCTTCCTGCTGTCCTGATCTGATGAGCAGTGGTCTATATACTTCAATGCCGTTGATGTACACACTGTTTTCGTCAAAGCTTCCTCCGCGTACGTTGTACTGTGAACTTAATTCGTTGTGGGTGCTGACTCCTGCCTGTGTGGCAATAATCTTTTCAATGCCTCCGCCTGAAGCATTTCCCATATGCTTCATGTCTTTTAAGTTGACATCTGACATTGAGCCGGTCTGTCTTCTTATTTCATTAATCTGCACTTCGTCGATTTCTATTCCCAAAGGAGGAAGCATTACGTTTAGCCTTACTGTGTCAGTCGGGTTCTTAAGAACTCTTTTGCGTGTCTGGTATCCAATCATTGAATATACCACGACAAGCGAGTCTCTTGATTCGCAGCTGAGGCTGTAGCGTCCTTTCAAATCGCATGTGACTCCTATGAGCTGTCCTTCGATGTGCACTTGAGCAAATTCAAGTGGCGATTTTGTATCATCGGTGACAGTTCCTTTTATGGTGACGTTTTGTGCAGTTGCGTTAGTGGCGAAGCTCATAATCACAGATATGAGCACGCAGGCGCAATTAAATATGTGTTTGTTCTTGTACATCAATTCTTCTTGAAATATATTCTTAAGTATAACGAAAAAAATCTCTGAAACGTATGTTCCAGAGATCTTTTTTGTTTTATATGATGTTTTTAGCCGTTGCAATCATTTATCAACGTGTTCAAATCATCAATATTTGAATTTATCTGTCTTGACGTAGATCTTGTAGTTCTTTATACCGCCAGGTACGTTTTCTTCCATTCTTGGCAGATACTGAAGGGCTGTGATAGTGTGTACCTTGCCGAGGTCTATGATAATTGTGTGAGGGAAGTTTACACCTTTCACAGTAGACCAGAATGTAGATTCCTGAAGGTCATAGATCTTGTCGCCTGCACGGTTTCCGGATATGATGTCCTCGCTGTCTGCATAATCGATGTTCCAAGGTTCACGGCTGAGTCTTTCACCTTTCTCATCAAGCAGATAAAGCTCTGAGATACATGCATATTCTTTTCCGTCGTGTGCATTGAGGGCTTCAAGACAAACATATCTTCCTGTCTGCGGAGCACTGAATTTTACTTCCTGCCATCCGTTTCCTGGAGCGAAGCTGCCTTCTGCAATAGCCTTTTCGCCTGAGAGGTCAAGATTCTGTCCTTCTTTGCGGTGGATAGGTGGCTTTTCGTTCAGGAGCTTGTCGATGATAGGCTTGTTGAGACCTTCAGCTTTTGCGTCCTTAGGACCGATAACATCGAATACTACAATTTCGTTCTTGCCCTTCTTCAACCAGCATCCAGGAACATAGAGTGTCTGCTGAGGACCGATTTCCCATATACGTCCCATTGCATGGCCGTTGATGTAAACAAGTCCTTTGCCCCATGTCTCGAAGTTGATGAATGTGTCGCCGACCTTCTTGACGTTGAAAGTAGCCTTGTAGAATCCCGGAACTCTCTGACCCTTGTCGTCTGTAACCTTTGTTGAAGCAAGTGGCTTGTACTTCTTGTTCATGTTGAATTCGTAAGTATCCGGAAGCATATAGTTGTTCCAGTTCTTCAGGCTTGAAGTAAACTCATTGCCGTCGATGTCGATGCTGAGTTCAACATCGCCTACGATACCCTTGAAGTCCTTTATTGCACGTCCGAAGTTGATACGTCCCATTGCCTCTACGAGGATGTCGAGTCTTGCACCCTTCTTGCATGAAGGAAGAGTAAGGTCCTTATCGCCGTTTCTTCTGTCCATAGCACCGATGTATTTGCCGTCAACAAATACCTGCAGATAGTCGTGTCCGCCTTCAATGTGCAGTCTGCTCTGTCCGTTTATTTCAGGAAGTACGGTTGAGTAAATCATTGAACCCCATCCCTGGTCGAACTCTTCCATAGTCTTCACGTCGCGTGTCTTTATTGGTTCTGGAAGGTTTTCGAACAAAGGAGCATATTCTGTAAACTTGAATTCAGGTATGCTTATGATTGGCTTTGCCTTTGGTACAGACGGAAGCTTTTTGTCTGAATATTTCTGAAGCATCTCGCGAAGTTCATAATATTTGTCAGTTGCCACGCCATACTCATTGATAGGTGCATCATAGTCGTATGAAGTAACGTCTGGTGCGAAGCCTGGAGAGTTGGCACCGGCCCAGTGTCCGAAGCTTGTACCTCCGTGTGTCATGTAGAGAGAGAAGCTGATGTTCTTGCTGAGCATCTCGTTGAGTCCGGCAACCATGTCGTGAGCACTTCTTGTTTCGTGCTTGCCACCCCATTTGTCGAACCATCCGCTCCAGAATTCAGAGCACATGAGAGGTGAAGTAGGGCGCAGTTCCTTAAGTTTCTTGAACTGCTGGTCGATGTTTGCACCAGTACCGAAGTTCATGGTCCAAACAAGATCGTCGAGTCCGTTGAGAGTGAAGTTTGAGCTCCAGTCGCACTGGAACAGAGTAACATCCTTGAAACCTACCTCTCTGATGATGTCGCGTATCTTTGAAACATATACCTTGTCTTCTCCGTACGAACCGTATTCGTTCTCAACCTGAACCATGATTATAGGTCCGCCGTTCTGTATTGTGAGTGAAGACAGCTGTTTTCCAACTTCTGTTTCGAATATCTTTACTCTTTCGAGGAAGTAAGGGTCATTCTCTCTAAGTTTGATGTCCTTCTTCTTTAGAAGCCACCAAGGCAGACCTCCCATTTCCCATTCTGCGCAAACGTATGGTCCCGGACGTACAATCACATACATTCCGTTCTTCTGAGCCAGACGGCAGAATTCTGCAATGTCGTTGTTTCCTGTGAAATCAAATTCACCTTCTTTCTGCTCGTGGATGTTCCAGAATATGTAGATGCAGATGGTGTTCATTCCCAGAGCCTTGCACATCTTAATTCTGTGTTCCCAGTACTCGCGCGGGATTCTCGGATAGTGAATCTCAGCCGCTTTAACTACAAATGGTTCACCATTGAGCAGAAATGTGTTCTCACCAGCGGTGAAAGTACCTTTCTTCTGTGCGTAAGCAGGCATGCCACACATCATCATTCCTGCAAACAGCATTGTCGTAAGGAGCTTGATTTTTTTTCTGTTCATAAGTTTGATCATTAATATTTTGATTTATAAATGTTTTTGTGGTATTATGCTGTTTTTTGCATTCATTCGTAAAGATTGTACAAATATACTGAAAACAAAACAATTTCTCCAACCATATTCGGGTGATTTTCTTGTGTTGTCGTTTTTGAACTTTAAAATGTCTGCTCTAGTGGATGTACTGTATGCAAAACAGCCTGCCGTACTATATAAGCATATAAATACGACAGGCTGTTTTAGCGATAATGTATATAATATAAGGTATGCCTATTTAAGAAAATCATCTCTCATCGGTGAAAAGCAGTCGATAAGCATTCCTTCTTCAAGGCATACGCATCCGTGCATTATGTCTGGCCGGATATAGATTCCATCTCCTTTTTCAACTATTCTTTTTTCATCGCCGATAGTAAATTCAAATTTTCCGCTTTCTACGTATGTGGTCTGCGTATGCTTGTGTGAATGCGGTGTACCTTCTGCACCTTTTTCAAATTTCACTTTGACCATCATCATGCTTTTGTTGTATCCAAGAATTTGTCTCTGTACACCTTTGTCGGTTGTTTCCCATTCCGTCTGCTCACAGTCTATAAATGTACTGCTGGTCCTTTCTGTTGTATCATTTTCTGTCATATTGCAGTCTTTATCCTCCTGTTTGCTGTTGTTGTTCACGTTTGTGCATCCTGTTGAAGCGAGCAGTATAGCCAATGACAATACTGCCATTTTTGATGTTTTGTCCATATTGTTTTAATTTTTAGATTTTGATTTCGTATGAATTGCTGTTTCCTCCTTTATACTTCCCTTGCGGAAGTTCTATGCGTGCGGCGTTTCCATTCACTCTTATTTCTGCATAACTCTGTTCTTGCGACGGATCACTGCATTTTATGTCTGCTTTTCTCCCGCTTAACTTTATTCTGTAAATTGCAGGTGTTTTTATGTCTATGTCAAAACCTTGATATTCAAATTTTTGATTCTCTGTGAATGAAGCAATCCATAATGTACCGTTTGCCTTATCAGCTATAGCCTGCAGCTTCTCATTATTTTCTATTACGTAGAATTTGTCGGCGTCAAATTTCTCAACACATTTCTTATCGGCGTCAGATATGATGATGGCTTCATAATTGGCATCGCTAGGTCGTATGCCATGATTTATACATATTGTTGCAACTTTGTCTTCAACCTTTTCAGTAGGGCATGTCTGCATTATTTCATGCCAATCTCCAGTTGACTTCATATCGGAAACTTCGCATCTGATTCCTTCTGGATTCCTCAATATGTAACCCTTACCGTCATGAATCAGTCTTATTTCCTTACCGCTAATGTTGCGCTCTCCATCGATTCTGGTCCATTTGCCGTTGTTCAGTTCCTCGAGGTTGCCACGGCTCCAGCATTGTTCTAATGTTGTTGCTACCTCAAGCGTAGAGTCTGACGATATGCCGGCTCCAAGACATACAATAGCATCTTCTGTAAACAACCACAGTTTTCTTGCCTCCAGACCGTCTCTGTCAAGATGCATTACGCTTACTCCACATCCTTCATCGGTCAGTCCGCCGACAAACTTTCCGCTGTTTCCTGGGTAATAGCTGTTTTTCAGCACAGGCACCTCTGCATCGTCCTGATAACATGTTGTTCCCGGTATTTTTCTCCAGTCCCATACGGGGAAGATGTTCAGATATTCTTCTCCTGATTTGTATATGAACAAAGCACCATCGGCCATGTAATATCCCTTCATGTTGTCACCGTTCATGCACTCCGTACCCATAACTCTGGTAGACGCCATCTTCAATGTTGCACTCCATTCCTTACGTCTTGCCACAGTATAGTCCGATTGCCAGAAATGCTTTGTTCCATTATATTTTTTGTTCTTTTTACCGATAAAGCAGGCCTTCAGAAAACTGTCTTCCGTGTTTCTGCAGTTTTCATCATCGTTTCCGCCAAGTTCCGTGACGGCAAAGGCCATGCTGAGCGCCTTATGTATCTGCGCGTCTTCAAACAGCTGTCTTCCCATGGCGCTTATGTCCATTTTTCCTTTCCAGATAATCCATCTGTAACCATTGTCAATCAAGGATGCTATGACATTCAGCTGTTCTTCAGAGAATTCAAGCGAAGTGTCGGAAAGCAATCCGGAGAATAAGCTCATTGTCGTTACGAATGCCAGACCGTAGTTTCCGAATTGCTGTTGTGGTCCGTGCTGATGGAAGCACCAGTCGTCCTTTATGCCTTCTTTTCCTCCGGTCCTTATTTCTGACACAATTTCATTTCTTGCAGTGCGCACGAGTTCTATATTGTCTTCAAGCAATCCTCTCATCATTACGTTTCCTGCAAGCCACACCTTGTTTTGACCTGTCATGCCCAGCTTTGAATTTTTCATAAGTTCTATGGCTTTGCTTTTCTCATCTGCTGTCATGTAGGGCTCAAACAATACGAAAGCCGTTCCCATAGTTCTAGGGATGCCTATCTGGTTGTACCACCAGTTCGGGCAGGTAAGCCTGCTTTCAAACCAGTAATTCATAGCCTTGTGTATGGCATTTTCAATTTCTGATGATTTGAAATAAGGAGTTTCAGAATTGATGTATAGTTTTGTCAATTCCAGAATTCTTTCGGCATGTATGCGCGGTTCCCATCCCGAGCGTGTCTTGTCTTTGTAGTTTATGTCCGACCATGCACCTTTCTCATTGAGATTCTTCAGGTAGTTTTCAATTGTAGAACTTTCGTAAGGAACACGTTGCTGTAGTTCTACAATTACTCTGTCCGATGCATCCTCTCCTGGTGGATCTTTCTTAAGCACTTCCATCAGAGCTGCCGATTTTTCTCCATTCGACACATATATTTCTCTGAAATTCTCTTTTATGGTTTCAATGTCTCTGTTTTGCGAGAAAGCCTTAAAAGAGAATGCATACAGTAAAATTACAATGCATGCGATGCGTGAAATGTTTTTTCCCATAGTCGTTTTTGTAGTTTAGGTTTTCGTATTTTGTATTTAAGTTTATCTCTTTGGACGAGGCATGTGGCTTTTGCAGTTTTGCTTGGCGCATGTAGAGCATGAAATCTGGTTGTTGTCCATACATTGCTCGTGCAATCTACTGCATTTAAATAGAA
>OOCM01000178.1_pt1 | contig 70791 bp, 87 predicted proteins | sample 1671111 | NCBI WGS metagenome assembly OOCM01 (sample SAMN06348123, study PRJEB24527) | human gut metagenome | biome: human gut; feature: ankylosing spondylitis patient; material: feces | host: Homo sapiens | place: China | collected 2015-10 | reverse complement strand
AATGGCCCGGTGGTTCAGTTGGTTAGAATGCCGCCCTGTCACGGCGGAGGTCGTGGGTTCGAGTCCCATCCGGGTCGCCATTTTGCCTCGGTAGCTCAGTTGGTAGAGCAAAGGACTGAAAATCCTTGTGTCCACAGTTCGATTCTGTGCTGAGGCACCATCAAAGAGCAACACCCTGTTTCTGCAGAAACAGGGTGTTTTTTATTTGTCTGTCTTAAAATATTTAAAAGCGCTGTTTCTGCGGAAACAGCGCTTTGTTATTTGATATGTTATATTAGGTTATTTACTAAAAGTATTGCCGTTGAGAGTGACTTCTGTCCAACCTTTACTGGGATCAGTAATTGTATCTAAAATTTTCTGTTCATTTGCTTTTGCCTGTTCAGTAGTATGGATATCATTATTAATATTCGACACACTAATGGTATTATCATTAACCCCCCACTGATTTTTTCCACCATAATACCACTTGGACGTACTAGCGTTATAAACGTAATTCGCAGCCCAATCTCCGCTATTTTTAAAATCACTATTTCCATTAGCATATACAAGGATTCCATCAACGGTTTTGTGAAATTTAAAATAAATCGGCTTTCCATCCACACCGATTCCCTCTATCCAGCCACCATACTTTTCAAAAAAAGCTTTTCTCATTAAATCATTACTGGTTAAAGTTTTATCATCGGCATTAGTAATACCTAACAACTTATTTAATGCATCCTTATCTAGAACTCCATCTTTATAAAAGCTGTCAATCATATCATTGAACTTCTTTAAGATATCTTCTGGTATCGAACTTGCAGCAAGCAGATCTTCATCATGTCCAGGAAAATCGCAAGTCACAAAATCAACTTTTACTTCATACTTTCCGCCATCGGCACATTTGGGCACAAATGTAAAATATTTATTTTCGTTGTCTTTTTCCTTGGTTACTTCCTTCAAAAAACCATCTAAATCTCCGCTATAACCCACTGCCTGCTGGGCATGAAACATCCGCATGATCTGCGTCCGGTTAGCCAGACATTCCTTTTTCGCCGCTTCCTCGCGGGCTTCCATAAAATATGGAATCGCCAGACCTGCTAAAATTCCCAGCACTGCGATAACAATCACCAATTCAACTAAAGTAAAGCCTGTTTGTCTTTTCACTTTCGGACGCTCCTAAATTCTATTCTCATTTGAATTTAACCATATATTCTTCAGAAAGTAAATATTATTTTTTAAAATAATATATTTTATTAGTCTGCTATTAATTATAAATCACATATTTATAATATGTTCAAATAAGAAATATGTATTCGCAAGGGGTAAGTGCAGCATTATTTACATCATCCAGCCAGAGTCTGCTTATCCACGATGTCAAAAACGACAGTTTTTTTTACTTTCACTGCAGAAAATCTTGGTTGGCAGCAGGAATTATAAGCAGCTAAAGCGAATTGATAATAGTTAATTTATATATTGATGGAGGTAGCTATGTTTACACTCATAAAAAATGCTCATATTTACGCTCCTGCCGATACAGGCTGCCAGGATCTCCTGCTGGCCGGACGTAAAATCGTTCATATGGCTCCGTCAATCGGCGAGCTGCCTTTTGACTGCACCGTTATTGACGTCAGCGGGGCTAAAGTCACTACCGGTTTTATTGACCAGCATATCCATATTACGGGCGGCGGCGGCGAAGGCAGCTTTGCTACCCGCGTACCTGAAATCCAGCTGTCACAGCTGACAACGGCAGGTACTACGACAGTAATCGGGCTGCTTGGCACCGACGGCGTGACCCGCAGTATGGAAAATCTGCTGGCGAAAGCCCGTGGCCTGGAAGAAGAGGGTATTTCCACCTGGATCTATTCCGGAGCCTATCCTGCTGACAGCGGGCATATCACCGGCACTCTGCGCAGTGACATCGTTTTGATCGACAAAATATTGGGCGGCAAGGTCGCAATGAGCGATCACCGTTCGTCTATGCCCAGCACACAGGCTTATGCCAGCCTGGCAGCAGAAGCCCGTATCGGCGGTATGCTGAGCGGCAAAGCCGGCGTGCTGCACATCCATATGGGCGACGGTAAACGCGGTCTGGAACCGGTTCTTGAGATCCTTGAAACTACAGAGCTGCCGATCAGTGTGTTCCGTCCTACCCATGTCAACCGAAATCCCATGCTTTACAAACAGACTATCCAATTCGCACTGCAGGGCGGTATTATTGATCTGACCTGCGGCATGACAGGCAGTGCTATCCCTGTGCCTCAGGCTGTTAAACAGGCTTTAGACGCAGGCGTACCTTTGGAACGTCTGACCTTGAGCAGCGATGGTAACGGCAGCATGCCTAAATTTAACGAAAACAATGAACTGATCGGGCTGACTGCCGCTGCGCCACGTTATCTATACGAAGAAATGCTGAGTATCGTCAAAGCCGGCGTATTGCCCTTTGACAAAGCATTACAGCTGATAACCTGCAATGTTGCCGATGCCCTGAAGCTTGAAGACAAAGGCCGTATTGCCGTAGGTAAAGACGCGGACCTGATCGTTTGGAACAACGACCTGACCTTAAACAAAGTTTTTGCCAGGGGCCGCCTGATGGTAGATGAGGGGCAGGCCGTTGTCAAGGGAACTTTTGAAAACTAAAGGAGCTAAATTATGACGGCTAAAATCATTTGGACTTTGATCTTTTTCTGTTCTATCCGCGGTGTTTATGCCAACGCTGCAAAAAAAGAAATTGCTTATACAGTAGCATTTACAGTTACGCTGTTTTTCTCCATGTACATGCTGGCAGATCTTTTTGGAGTACTGCCGCCGGGCTTTATCGAACAATTATTTTGAACAAGAATAGAATAATTAAAACAAAAGGACTATTTCTTAACGAAATAGTCCTTTTTTCTATCTGAAATTTATTCGCCGCCCAGCAACCTGTAACCAATCCCCGCTTCGGTGATCAGATATTTAGGCTGCGCCGGATCAGGTTCTATTTTGCGCCGCAGCTGCCGCATATAGATCCTGATATAATGAGTATCCGTATCATATTCATTACCCCAGACAGCTTTCAGCAGCTGTTTATGCGTCAGCACGCGTCCGGCATATTTAAGCATCACCTTAAGAAGCTCATACTCTGTCGGCGTCAGCTTTACTTCACGCCCTTCCACTACTACCCTGTGCTCCAGAAGATTGAGCTGCAAACCGCCGCAAGTCAGTATCGGTTCTCCTTCTTTATTGCCGGCCCGGCGCAGACAGACTCTCATTCTGGCCATCAGCTCACCCATACCAAAGGGTTTGGTCACATAGTCGTCAGCTCCGACATCTAAGGCGGCAATTTTTTCCTGTTCCTGCTCACGCGCCGTCAGGACAATGATCGGCGTTTCCGACCATTCCCTCAGAGCTTTCACAACTGCTTTACCGTCCATATCAGGCAGCCCCAGGTCAACCAAAATAATATCCGGCCTGAAGGAGGCCGCCATTAACAGCCCGTCCTGCCCTGTAGCAGCTTCACCCAGCTCATAGCCGTAGGCCTGCATTGATATTTTTAAAAGCTTTCTGATTGCGGGTTCATCATCAATAATTAAAACGCGCAATGTATTTTCAGTCATTTTTTTCACCAACCTTTTCTTCCGGCAGTGTTACAGGCAAGGCAAAAGCAAAAATACTGCCGCCACCAGTGCGCTGTTTAGCCCAGATCCTGCCGCGGTGGGCATCGACAATGCCTTTGCAGATCGCCAGCCCCAAACCGGTGCCGCTGATTTTCTCCGTTTGTCTGGCCCTGTAAAATTTATCGAACAAATGCGGTAAATCTTTGGCCGTCACCCCCAGCCCCCGATCTTTGACCATAACGATCACTTCGCTATCGTCAAGACAGGTCTGTATTTCGATCTCACTGCCTTCTACTGAATATTTTACCGCATTATCCAGTAAATTCAACACTACGTGCTCAAGTAAGGCCGCATCGGCATAAATCAGCGGCAGATCGTCTGCTATCTCTACTTTGATCTTATAGCTCTGCGTATGTTCCTTGCTGCGCCGCAGCGCACCGCTGACAACATCCTCCAGATCGCACCAGTCCAGCTTCAGCTGCAGCATCCCGCTTTCCAGACGGGCGGTATCTAAAAGGTTGCCGATGATCCGTTCCATCCTTTTAGAGGCATCGGAAATGGTTTCCAGAAGCTGCTGCCGCTGTTTCTCACCATAAGCAACAGCTTTATCATTTAAGGTATATACCGAAGCCATGATAGCCGCTAAAGGCGTTCGCAGTTCGTGGGAAACAGAATTAAAAAGCGCTGTACGTAATTTATCTGCCTCACGCAGCATTGCGGCCTGTTTTGCTTCGCTGCTCAGCCCGGCCCGCACCAAAGCGATCGCCAGCAGGCTTACCCACGCGCCCAGTACAGCCCTTTCCTCCGGCGATAACTTCCGTGTATCGATAGCGATGCCAACAACACCGATAACTTTTTCTCCATTCATCAGCGGTAAAAAAAGATTTTCAGCACCGGGTAAAGTATCAGTAGAACGTCCGGCGGCCTGTCCGTGTTCCTGCACCCAAGCTGCTACAGCATATTCTGACGGCGGCAGCTGAAACTCCGCGGCCGCATCCTCCTGCTGTACAGCATAACAGGCCTGCAGCCGCAGTACTTTACTTTCAGGCAATAAAATCAGCACTGTCCGCTGCAGCTCTCGTCCCACATGACTGACAAATTCTTCCATGATCGTCACTGCGTCATCGACTGCGGCAATACGGCTGCTGAAACGGTATAGACTGTTGACATTGCTTTCACGGCGTCTGGTACTTTCCAATTCCCGCCTCAGCGATTCTGTCTTTCCACCGACTAAAAATGCTACCAGTCCAAAGATCAGAAAGCTCCACAGATATCTGATATCATAAATAGTAAAAGTAAAAATCGGTTCCAAAAATAAAAAGTCAAAACCTAAAACACAAAAGAGCGCTGTTACATAGGCCGTACTTCTGCCCCACCAGGCTGCTGTCAACAATACCGGCAGCAAATACAGTAAGGATATATTGACCAGCTCCAGCTGACCGCGGAAAACATAGCAAAGCCCAGTAGTAATGACAACTGCCGCCAGCGCCCCTACATACTGGCGCCAGCCGGCCTGCTGCTGCGGTACTGCCGTAGTGATGACAGGAGACTTTTCTTCCTCTTCCCGCCCCTGGATGACATAAACATGGATAAACCCGCTCCTGTAAATCAATCTGTCAACCAAGGTTTTTCGGCCTATCTCATACCAGCGGCGCGGCCCTGATTTCCCGACCACGATCGCGGTAACATTTTCTCTGACAGCGATCTGCAGAACCGTTTCCACAAAATCCGTACCGGCAGTAGTCAGGATCTGACCTCCCAGCTCTTTAGCCAGATTCAGGTTACGCCAAAGCCTTTCCCGTTCTTTATCACCATGAGGAAATCGTCTTTCCGGTGTTTCGATATGCACAGCCAAAAATTCTGCGTGCAGTCCCTGAGCTAAACGCTGCGCCGCTCTGATCAGCTGTGCTGAAAAGGGACTGGCGCTGACGCAAACCATGACCTTGCCGGAAGCCGGCCAGGGACCTTCTATTTTATGCAGGCGCATATAGGCCAGCATATCCTGATCAACATGCCGGGCCGTAAATCTTAAAGCCAGCTCACGCAGCGCGCTGATATTGCCCTGTCTGAAAAAGCCCCGCAATGCCTGCTGGGCCTGCTGCGGACGATAAACCTTGCCTTCCTTCAAACGCTGTAGTAATTCTTTGGGCGGAATATCGATCAATCTGATATCATCTGCCAGCTCAAAAAACGCATCCGGTACAGTCTCACGAACAATACTCCCGGTAATTTGCGCAACAACGTCATTCAGGCTTTCGATATGCTGGATATTGACAGCAGTATAAACGTCGATACCGGCAGCCAAAAGTTCTTCTACATCCTGATACCGCCGCTGATGGCGCGAACCAGGCACATTACTGTGCGCCAGTTCATCAACGACTACCAGCTGCGGACGGCGTCTGAGAATAGCATCCAGATCCATTTCCTGCAGCGTCTTGCCATGATATTCTATTTCCTGCTCGGGGATACGCGGCAAACCTTCCAAAAGCGCTGCTGTCTCTTTGCGCTCGTGCGTAAGCACCAGGCCGAGTACAATGTCAGTCCCCTCCCGCAGACGGGCATGTGCTTCCTGCAGCATGCTACATGTTTTACCAACACCGGCAGCAGCACCTAAAAAAACAGTCAGCTTGCCGCGCTGTTCTTTATTGGCCGCAGCCAGCAGCGTTTCAGCATATTCATGTCCACTTTGAGGTTTCTCTGTCAGTTCCATAACCTTCTCCTTCGCAAGATAGTCAAATAGGGCTGCCTGAATGCAGCCCTAACTTTTATTGGTTCTGTTGTAAATTATCAAGCGCCAGATTCAATTTTAAAACATTGACTCTGTCCTCTCCGACAACTCCCAAATCAGCATTTTCAATATGTTCTGAAACCAGATCGCGTACCTGCCTGATTTCCAGACCACGTACTTTGGCAATACGTTCGACCTGGCAATAAGCAGCTGCCGGCGTCAGGTGCGGATCCAAACCACTGCTGGAATTTGTTACCAGTACGCTGGGCACTTCTTGATCAGATGTCCAGCCATTGGCCGCACGTACAGACTCTGCCAGCTCGCCGACCTGCTGCTGCAGTTTAGCGCTGGTACCGCCATAGTTAGTGCCGCCTGAATTGGCAGCGTCATTACCGCCTGCAGAAGGGCGGCTGCTGAAGTAGCGGGCATCTGTGAACGCCTGACCGATCAGAGCCGATCCTACCGGAACTCCGTCTTTTATTATTATACTACCATTAGCCCGGCTGGGAAATACCACTTGCGCCAAGCCTGTCATGGCCAGCGGATAAACCAGCCCGGTAAAAATACTCAAGGTTACAACCATTACTAACGATCTTATTATCGCGCCCATATTTCCACCTCATTCTTTCTTAAGCCAAGCCTAAAGCAACTAAAAGCACATCAATGATCTTGATGCCAATAAACGGTACGATGATACCGCCAACACCATAGATCAGCAGATTTCTCTGCAGTATTTTAGAAGCTCCCAGCGGTTTATAGGCTACGCCTTTCATCGCCAGCGGTATCAGCGCGATGATGATCAGCGCATTGAAAATCACGGCGCTTAAAATAGCGCTCTGCGGTGAATGCAGCTGCATGATATTGAGCACTTCCAACGGTGCATAAGTTGCGGCAAACAAAGCCGGGATAATCGCAAAATATTTGGCAATATCATTGGCAATACTGAAAGTTGTCAGGGAACCGCGTGTCATCAAAAGTTGTTTACCGATCTCCACAACTTCGATCAATTTCGTTGGATTGGAATCAAGATCGACCATATTGCCCGCTTCCTTAGCCGCCTGTGTACCGCTGTTCATTGCAACGCCCACATCTGCCTGAGCCAGTGCCGGCGCATCGTTAGTACCGTCACCTGTCATTGCTACCAGCATTCCCTGCTGCTGATAGGAACGGATCATTTTCAATTTCGCTTCCGGCGTTGCTTCAGCCAGAAAATCATCCACACCGGCTTCGGCAGCGATTGCTGCCGCTGTCAACTGGTTATCACCAGTGATCATGATCGTTTTGATGCCCATTTTCCTCAATTCACTGAAACGTTCTTTAATACCGCCTTTGACGATATCCTTTAGATAAATAACACCCAGGACCTGTTTATCTTTGGCAACTACTAAAGGTGTACCGCCCTGATGCGCAATATTTTCACAGGCACTGCGGACTTCAGCAGGAAAAGCCCCACCCAGTTCGCTGACATAGTTCTGCATGGCTTCCATCGATCCCTTACGTATTCTGGCATCGACGATATCAATACCGCTCATTCTGGTCTGGGCGGTAAAAGGAATGAATTCTGCCTGTAAATGTGTAAGATCACGCTCGCGCAGGCCATATTTTTCTTTAGCCAGGACAACGATACTACGCCCTTCCGGAGTTTCATCAGCCAAAGAAGCCAGCTGTGCCGCATCGGCCAGTTCTCCCGCAGTAATGCCAGCAGCAGGAATAAATTCCGTCGCCATCCTGTTGCCCAAGGTAATCGTCCCCGTTTTATCAAGCAGCAGCACATTTACGTCACCGGCTGCTTCTACAGCACGGCCGCTCATTGCCAGGACATTACGTCCCAAAAGCCGATCCATTCCGGCAATACCTATCGCTGACAGCAAACCGCCGATCGTTGTAGGAATCAGGCAAACCAGCAGCGCAACCAGTGCCGTTACAGAAATAACCGTACCGGAATAAATCGCAAACGGTTCCAAAGTTACTACTGCAAACAAAAAGATAATCGTCAAACCAACCAAAAGAAGCGTCAAGGCGATCTCATTCGGGGTTTTCTGACGTTTAGCACCTTCAACCAGCCCGATCATCCGATCGAGAAAGGTTTCACCGGGATTAGTAGTCACCCTGACTTTAATCCAGTCGGATAACACCTTAGTGCCGCCGGTTACAGAAGATTTATCACCGCCTGATTCGCGGATAACAGGCGCTGATTCACCGGTAACAGCGCTTTCATCCACCGATGCCATACCTTCGATTACTTCGCCGTCGTTAGGAATGGTATCGCCAGCTTCAACCAAAACTATATCACCCTTGCGGATAGCTTCGGAACCGACGATTTCAAAACTGCCATCAGCTTTGATTTTCTTTGCCTGCAGAGATTTGCGGGCTTTACGCAGACTTTCTGCCTGCGCTTTGCCGCGGCCTTCGGCTACGGCTTCGGCAAAATTGGCAAACAGAACCGTAAACCACAGCCATAAATCTATATGCAGGTCAAACCAGCCTTCCTGTGTATTGCCTGCCATAAAAGCACGTACAGCCAGAACTGCTACTAAAATCGCGCCCAGAAAAACTATGAACATAACAGGATTCTTCCATTGGATACGAGGATCGAGCTTCAGGAACGCATTACGCACGGCCTCGCCCAAAATCTCTTGCTGTTGTCTATCTCTTTTCATCTCAGATCCTCCTTAAAATACCTTGCCCTGCAGCATAAACAATTGATCTACGATCGGTCCCAGGGCCAGGGCCGGTAAAAAAGTCAACGCGCCGACGATCAAAACAACACCGGCCAAAAGCACGGCAAAAAGACTGCTGCCCGTATTAAAAGTACCGGCATTGGCAGGAGCGATTTTTTTGGTTGCCATATTGCCTGCAATGGCCAAAACAGGCACAATAACGGCAAAGCGGCCGATCAGCATTGCCAAACCGATCAAAACATTGTACCACAGGCTATTGGCGCCCAAACCGGCAAAAGCACTACCGTTATTGCCGACACCGGAAGCGAAACCGTATAAGATTTCACTGAGACCATGCGGCCCGGGGTTGGATATCCCGGCCTGACCGGCTTCCGTAAGACAGGATACAGCCGACATCGTTAAAATAGTGGCAGCCGGAATCAAAAGTCCGGCAATTGTCAAAACAACTTCTTTTGCTTCAATTTTTTTCCCCAGATATTCAGGTGTACGTCCTACCATCAGGCCAACAATGAAAACTGTGATAAATACATACAGCATCATACCGTAAAATCCGGCGCCGACACCGCCCAGAACAACTTCTCCCAGCATCATCTGCAGCATAGGCACTAATCCGCCGGTACCGGTGTAGCTGTCATGCATCGAGTTTACTGCACCGCAGGACGCAGCTGTGGTAACCGTTGCAAACAAACTGCTGCTGCCGATACCAAAACGGACTTCTTTGCCCTCCATAGCAGTATCGCCGCTGATGCCCTGCGCAGCAACTATCGGATTACCATATTTTTCAGAAGCATAGCAAACTCCCAACATCAAAACAAAAAGAAGCAGCATGGATGCCAAAACAGCATAGCCTTGTTTTTTATCTTTACACATCTCACCAAAAGTAAATAATAAACCTGTAGGGATCACTAAAATCAAAAACATTTCCAGGAAATTGCTCCAGGGAGTCGGATTTTCAAACGGATGAGAAGAATTGGCATTAAAAAAACCGCCGCCATTGGTACCCAGCTCCTTAATCGCTTCCTGAGAAGCAACCGGTCCCATAGCAATAGTCTGCTGTGCCCCTTCGACGGTTTGTACATCGACATAAGGATTAAGGTTTTGGATAACACCCTGAGAAACCAGCAGCAATGTTGCTACAACACAAATCGGCAGCAGTATTCTGGTCGTACATCTGATTATATCTGCCCAAAAATTGCCTAACTCACCAGTATTTTTACGCACCAGACCACGGATCAGAGCAATTGCGACAGCAGCTCCTGTTGCCGCCGACAAGAAGTTTTGTACAGTCAAGCCCAGCATTTGTGTCAAATAACTTAAAGTCGTTTCGCCGCTATAAGCCTGCCAGTTAGTATTGGTCATAAAGCTGGCAGCCGTATTAAAAGCAAGATGCCAGGTTTCGACGTTGGGCAGCTGCTGCGGATTGAGCGGTAAAAAAGCCTGCGTCAGCTGCAAAACAAAGAGTGATAACATACCTAAAGCATTAAAAATAATGAGATTCAGGCAGTATTCCTTCCACGGCATTTCTGTACGCGGGTCAACTTTGGCCATTTTATAAAAAATATTTTCCAAAGGTGCAAAAAATCTTTCACCACAGGTTTTTTCGTAATTAAAAACTCGCGCCATATATTTACCAAGCGGCCAGGCGCACAGCAATAATACGGCTAAAAACAGCACAAATAGCATAATGTCTTTTGTCATTTTAAAAATCCTCCGGTTTCAATAATGCATAAATCAGATAAAATAAAATACCTACTGCTAAAAGCGAACTGAGCCATAACTCAGTCAAGGGCAGCATTTCCATCATCATTTTCCCTCCTTGTACAAAAACACCACTTGCAAATCACCTTACTACTGATGATGACTTATTGTACTACTACCTTGCGTAAAGCCGCTGTCAAAAGAACCCTCCCCGCTGTAAAAAAGTTGTAAAAATTTGCCGTTCTGCGATTACTGTTTATTCTGTTCTAATAGAAGACTATAGCTGAAAATAAATAAAAATACCTCGGGAAAAATCCCGAGGTATTTTTCAGTTTATCTCAATAACCTTACCAACACCAATTTCTTTAACAGGTATCTGTGCATGTATTGCCGCTTTCGCTTGAAAGGAACAGCAGTGGCACGGATACAGCTCCCGGATATTATGCTTCTGTAAATAGGCGATCGTTTTTTCCAGACGGTCGTCGACCTTAAATAAATGCCAGCCGCCGATAACTCCCTGAACCTTAGCTTCACCGCAAACCTTTTTAGCATATTCAATGATATTACAGATCCCGCTGTGCGAACAGCCTGTAATCACAAATAATCCTTCTGAGCCTCGGTAAACTAAAGCCGTATCATCAAGTACTAAATCTACAGGATCCTCAGCACTGCCAAACCCATGCCGCTGTTCAAAATCGTTCAGTGTTGGGATCTCGCCTAAAAAAACCAGCCGTTTTGTTAACCATACCGGTTCTTTACTAAGCCGCAGACTGCACTTTTCCTGCAGCTGCTGTGCTGTAAAAGGGGCGCCTATAGCTTCGCCGGCAAACTGCTTCGGCTTCAGGGCATCCGGATGCGCCAGCAGCTGCAGTTCAGAAAAATATTCCTGCTCGCTCAGCCATAGCAAACCCCGTGTATGATCATTATGCCCATGTGAAAGCACTACCTGCTGTAAGCGGCTCAAATCAATCCCCAACGCCTGGGCGTTTCTAAGAAATATATCCGAATAACCCACATCAAATAAAATTCTGACATCACCATCTTCCAGATAATAGGCTACGCCCGGCTCACCTAAATAATAACGGTCAATCAGAGTATTGTTATCTACCAACACAGTCAGCTGCATCATATACCTCCATTATTTTCAAAAAATCAGTCTGTAACTTTTTTACTTTCCCTCCATAACTTTTCACGAAACCAATACTCCTACAAGCTGTATTTACTTTCACATTAAAGCTTCCCTGCAAGTATCATAAGTCATTCCTTCTCAGAATACAACTTTTTTCTAAATCTGCGGCATCGCGCCATAAAAGAAACGTCCTGCACTTGATAGTGCGGGACGTTTCGTAAAAATTATAAAATTGTTCTTTTAACCTGCTAAACAACCGACACGGTCATTTAAAAAATGCAGCAGCCGATAACGGAAAAAGGAACCATTAGTAAAGCTTTGACACAGCTTTTCCAGCCAGCTGTAGGAACAGCCAAAATCCTCATAAAAAACTTCTTCGCACCAGATCTGCTGCTTTATATATTCAAAAACCTGTGGCACCTCTTCAAACAGCAGGATCTGTGCTACCGCAGTTGTATCCAGCCTATGTGAATTGAAAGCAGTACAGATATCCTGAAGCTGCTGCAGGCATTCACCTTCCGGCAGTTGCCACAGCTGCTGCAGCTTTTGTAACAGTTCCAGCATAGCAGCTTTATTTTTAACATCGCGGTCGGCAATATAGTCACATAAAGCCCCTGTACTTACCAGAGGCATTTTTAATTCATCATTTCCATACATGCTATGATAAAAAACTGTAGGAAAATAAACATACTGCAAAAAGCCAAGCACGGCATAACAATTCGGCAGGCACAGCCATTGACTGCTGAAAATCTGCATTTCAGCAGCGATGATACTTGCGTTAACAATCACCGTTTCCTGCGTATTGTCTTCACAAAACCCGACTGTCGCCAAACGCTTTTCTGAAAGAAATTTATCCCAATAGGTCAGTTCATTATAACATTCATAATTTTTCATGCTAGATCAACGTGAGAAATATTCTACAACGAGCTGGTCTTCGATCTGAATAGGAATCTCTTCCCGCAGAGGCAGACGAACCAGAGTACCGCTGAAGCTTTCTTTATCCTTACTGATATACGGCAAAGCAAAGCTTTCACGTTCCAGGAAATTACTTTTAAAAAGCTCGTTACTGCGCGAATTTTCTTTCAAACTGATAACATCGCCTGCCTTACAGATATAAGACGGGATATTGACATTTTTACCATTGACCAGAATATGACGGTGCGTTACCTGCTGGCGTGCCAGACGAATAGAATTTGCAAAACCGATACGGTAAACCAGGTTGTCTAAACGGCATTCCAGTGTGCAGAATAAAGCGTCTGCCGTACGTGCCTTACTTTTACTTGCAGCTTTATAGTATCTCAGTAATTGACGTTCAAAAATGCCATAATAAGCTTTTATTTTTTGTTTTTCTAAAAGTTGTTTACCATATTCTGACATTTTTTTACTGCGTTTTACAGTTGTTCCCAATCTATCCAAAGCTTTGGGATGACCACACACATTGATGCCGAATCTACGGCACTCTTTAAATCTCGGTCCTCTTCTTGTTGCCACGTTTACATCTCCTTTATTATAAAAAATCATCAGCCGCTCTGGTTAGCTATTGCTAACTTCAAGCTACATTATAGCAACAACTTGCCCAGCCGTCAATATCTGCACAAAAATATACAAAAAGCACCCTGTAACAAGTACAGGGTGCTTAATTTCATAACTAAAAGCTAATATTATTCGCAGGGTAATTACACATAACGTATTCAAGCCATTTTCGGGGCTTTTTGTTACATACAAATTACATTTAAACTGGTTTTTCTCACAACACACAATGTTACAATTTCATCATTACTCTTCTTTTCGACGCATTTGTCCCAACCATGTACAGAAAACTTTACCCTCTGCTGCATCAGGATCTTCCATATATGCTTTAGCCATTTTTACATACGTTCCTACATCACTGCCTAAGACATCGGCGTAGTCACTATGCATCATATTCATTACATAATAGAAGTCAGCCTTTTCTTTGATATCATGCTTGGCAGCAAGAGAATTTGTTTGCTCCATGCTCCAGTGCTCACCATGAGTACCATCGACATTTTTCATATGAGAAACAGCTTTCTCCGCTAAACGGTCATCAAAGTGCGGGCCGCAGATCAAGCAATGGATTTTGTACATAGCTCCATAAAATTCATCGGGGCAATGCTTCTTGATTCTCTCAAGAGCTTCACTGATTATTTCAACAAGCTCTTTTTCTTTTTCACGATCACCGGCAATCTTTTCAAGGTATTCCACGTACTTATGCATCTTTGCTCACCGCCTTTTTGCTCTCTGCTACAGCAGCAGTAGGCGTAACAGGCACAGGCAAGCTTGCTACAGCACCGCAGTTATATGCGCAGATATAGCCGCAAATAAGCACAAATGAGCTAGTATCTGCTGCTACCTTCAAAATATAATTTCTGCGTGTTCTTATCTGATTAGCATATAAATGATGACCGCATTTGCGTAGTACCGGGTACTGCGTTGCTGCCGTACCGATTTGAATTACTACCGGCATCAAATTTGTCGCTGTAGAAGGAATATCTTGAGCTACTCGAATAACGTAGTTCTCACAATTTACATAAGTTCCTTCCGGAATAGTTAATACAAGGTTATTCCCTGTAACCGCTACATCGGTTGTTAAAATCGTCCTGCAATTACACGTTGCCATTTTTATTTCATCTCCTTAATAAAAAACAGGGAAGCGTGACAGCTCCCCTGTTAATAGTCACGCTTTAAGCGGAATTACACGGTGCCACAACCGCCACAGCCATAAACACCGGTTGCAGATTGATACGGGCTGCAAGTGATGTAAGCCGGCTGCGGGAACGGACGTACCGCATTAATGATGTTAGAAGTCTGAGCCAAAGTTCCAAGTTGCAGCTGAGCAGCTTGCAGTTGGTCACGCAGTTCCTGCATAACATTCGCAGTCATTAATGCGCGAGTTGCTTCACCTTCCGCATGAATAGCAGAGGTAATGTCACAAGTGTTTTTAGCATTCTCGTAACGAACCGCGTCAATGTTACGATTGGTTTCGCAGCAGCACTGTTGAGCAGCGAAGGTGGACTGAGCAATAGCAGCCTGAACACCGCCGAAGCCTTGACATAAGTCTTTTTGAATACCGAAGTTTTGATTTGCGAGTTGATTAAAACCACGATCTAAAGTACTATTCAGATTGGTATAAAGAAATTCATTAGTCAAAGTATTTACAGCACCATTAGCGCCGCCTCCGAAACCACCGAATCCACCGCCGCCCCAGGCAAGCAGGAAGAATAACATTACTACCCACATCCAGCCGCCGCCAAACCCGGCGCCGTCTGCTGCTGCGGTACGGTTATTCAGATCATATACAGGCATTACGCCACTACCTTCCATAGTCATATAGAACATCTCCTTTAAATTTATTGTTTAAAATCATCTGGTGGCCACCGATCAGATTTTAATACCAAATTGAGAAAGCATTTGCTGAGCTTGCTGCGGATCAATACCACGTTGTTTTGCAAGATTCATAACAGTTTCTTTTAGCTGCTCAGGCGACTTACCTTGTGCCATTTCCATAGCACGCCCGAACATAGGGTTATTACCAAACATTTGCTGCATCATACCCATAGGGTTATTGCTGCCCTTGATTTGGTTAAACATTTGCATCATTGTCAACGGATTCATTTGCACTTACTGTCTCCCCCTTCACATATCGTTCTAAAGAATTTACTTTTTGCTGCAGAGCTTCAACTAATTCCGCATCAGCGTATCTCTTCGGAACCGGCTCTTTTTCAAGCGACAATTTATAATTTTGTATTACCGGCATCCCATTCATATCAATATACTTTGCATATATGCAGCTGTCTGCCGGGCAAGGAAAATATGTAAGGCTTCCATCCAAATCAATTTGAGCAGCCTTTACTTCGTCTAAGCTGGCTACTGTACGTCCTTTCATCATCAAAGGCATAGGTGGCTGCGGTACAAACTGCTGTGGCTGATATGTAGACATCTGCGGCATTTGTGATTGGTAATTGGCTAAACGCTGCTGTGTCACTCCCGCCATTGCAGGATTTACAGGAGCGTAGGGATTTATTCCATACATTGTTATCGCCTCCGTTTCTTACTTAAATTATCGCTTAAATCAGCCTTTATAATCCGTCAACATTCCTTCATATTTCCCTCACCAAGACATAAAAAATAAGGCAGTCACACTTATCATGTGACCGCCTTTAATACTCTCTTAACCGAATTATACGCCTGCCGCAAATCTCTTTCGACCGTTTGCACTGACGTATCTATTCGCATTGCTATTTGATAATTTTTGAGATCGTGAATAAACTTCAGTTCAATAATTTCCATCTGCCGTGGCGTTAACTTGGCTTCCTGGATTATTGCTTCAAATTCCTTACGGGTAGATCGAGAAAGCCAATCTCTTGCCTGCAATCGGCAATTATCCATATAATCACCTGCTCGCTGCTATCGCTCCAACTAATGCCCCTCCGATAAATCCCCATAAAGCCTTTTGTTTTTGCTTAAGCTCACTTTTGGATTGTTCTTTCTTTATTTGCTCGCTCAACGTCTGCAAGGATTTGTTTTGCTCTGCTATTGTTTTTTTGGAGTTCAATAATGATTCCTGCGCACTCGTTAGCTCGCTTTTGATTTTCTGATAGGATAAACGCTGCTCTTCGATTAGCTTCTTCAGCTCGCTTGAGTTCATCTCCTGCACTGCCGACATGTTCGACAGCTCGGTCAATAGATTCTCCTGTCTGTTTATTATCGTCTGCAATTCGTTGAACTGTTCCCGAGACATCGTTATCGTCTCCGGAAGTTCCTCCGCAGAACATACAGCAGGCAGCGATACAAGCAATAATAACAACCACAATAATCCAATACCGATGATTATATATTTTTTCATACACGATTTTCACTCCATGTATATTATTTTCCTATTTTTACAGCCATATTAGCCACGTGCGCCGTTTTAGACCGTCGCCTTACTATTTCTTTTTGCAACAGTTCTTTCTCGGCGCACAAGCTAAATATGAGCAAAGTTATTTTGAGCTTACAGACCGAACCAGCTATGCATAGCTCCCAAAGCAAAACCGATAATCATACCAGACCAAAAAACTTTGTTCGTTAAATATTCTTTTACTTTGCCCATGTTAGTCACCTCCTTATACAATCTTTACCAATTATGATGCCACCAGATAGCCTTGCCACGAATAACATCACCGCCTGGCTTTAGTATGCCGTCGCCTGGTATATCTGGTAATTTCCATAAATCCCAACGCTCAAAGGTTGTCGCTGGTCCATAGTCGTCTAAGTCTGCTGCTTCTGCATGTGTCATTACGGTATCGGCATTGATGTCCAATCCAAGTTCTTCACACAGTACAGCTACAACTTTTGCCATACTATCTATCTGCAACTCTGTCGGTGGCACGTTACCAAAGTCGATATGCCCATCAGCATAGGCTACAGCATCTACGCAGCACGCTAAAGCGATACCTACAGCCCCTGTATTACGCCGCCATGTATGAGCCTTATATTCAGTTAAATCATCGGTTGTCGCCATTATGGCGCCGTCGCTATCAATGTTTAAATGATAATCACTGAAAAACTGGTGATAATTACCAGCTGACCAGTGTAGATAGATTTTATCAATATTACCTTTACCCCTTACTGCTAACTGCCGCAGCTCATCTAAAGTGATTCTTTTCGTCACCATTGTTTTCTGCCTCCTGTTCAAACTTGTCAGGGACACCGTCCCCGTCTTTATCTACTAAACTTGTAGCTATAAAGGTCACAAATGCAACCATAGCCGGACCTGTGATCTCACGTATCAACGCCAGCAGGTCAGACATAATAATCTTATCCAACCACAACCACATATACATCCACGCAGCGTAATAGGTTAGTACCAGTAAAACGACTGCAATAAAATAGCCTACAATGACAGCCATTATTTTTGGCGACATTGAGGCTACTTTATTTCTGGCACTCACTATTAAGTTTTTTATTTTCTCAAGCATAAATATCACTTATCCCTTTGATTATTCACTTTATAACTACACCATAAACAGCTACCGCTAATGTCGCCAACCAAGCCAGTAAACTTACGTTTCCGCGGATGCAACCGCTTTGACATTCTAAGTTTGTTATACGCTCCTCGTGATCGGCAATTGTTTTTTCTTGCTGATCACATTGTCTATTTTTCGCCTCACCCAAGACAACGAGCCTAGTTATCTCCTGACCCATTTGATCTAACCGTTCAAAAATTCTTCTAGTATCTCCTTCTGCCATATCAACGCACCGCCTAATTTAATATAATAGCGTCCAAATCCTCTTTGCTTAATGCTGCGGCTACCTCTGCCTGCTTGCTCCAACCTTGCTGTTTGCAAGCGCCCACGTGGGACGATAAGTCAGCACACCATGTATATACCTGCGAAGCGTTAAGATACTGTATTGTTTTAACAGTTTCACCATCTTTATACCCCCGTACCGGACAGCCGTCAGGATATTCATTTTTAAAGCGTTCAGTGCTTACGTTCAGCGCAATCCCCTGCATCGTAATCTGCGTGTCCTTATCGCTATCATATCTTACTATCTCACCAGTGCATTCAGATATAAAACCGCCTGCGATTTTTCTTTCAGTCCAAGCGTCTACCTCTGACAGCTTGATAGCTTTAAGTTCATCAAACGTAAGAGCTATATATTCACGTGCTGCTTTTTTAGCAATCAATTCATCAATACTTTTTAAAATATCTTCACAAATTTCATTTGGGTATTGTTGGAATGCTACTCCATTAAGCCAGCAACTCTCCGTTCCACAATTATAGTCAATAGACTTATACTCTATTTCTTTGCCATAATCAACAAAGAAATTATTTATTGTATCCATATACACTTTTTCTTGTGCTTGTACAATAACTTTATCGTTATTCGTATCTAAAATAATTATATTTTGCATTTTTATTCTCCTTACTCAATTCTTTCCCAACAGTAATATGTTACATATGGCGGCATATTATTATGCTCCGCACTACCACCAGTATTATCAATACTAATATCTGAAGCAAACGAAGAATTTAAATTAAAAGTAGTAATAGAACCGCTCCAATCTGTATTTCCACAATAAGCATTACTTGTATTGGTGTGGCTAAAAGCTCCACTACTATTAACATTTTGAAGTCTCCCAACAGTTATAGAACCACTCACGGTAGATGAAGTGGCACTAGCAGAATGCTTGTGCATTGGAATTTGATCAATCTCTAATGTAACATTTGCTTCACCTCCGTTACTCCCTGCTTGATAAGTATCTCCTGCAGCTAAAATAAATTTATCTTTTATCTGTGTCCACGTACCACCAAACAGAGTTCCTGGATCAGTAGGTTGCGAACTCCAATAAAGCGCTCCTACAGGATATGGATTTGGCGGCAAATCGTCATAAAGAGCATTGATTGCTGCTCTTATTTTTTCAACTGTTATTAGCCCAGTAAGCTTCATTTTTCCTCACCTCAAATCGTCAGAACAAAGCCGGCAAACTTCTCCGTACTTTGGATTATGATATTACTGCCACTTTCAACTACGTCTACCATAACACTCTCATAGGTACTGCCATTAGTACGATACATACCAAGGAAGTGTTTTCCTGAAGCTGCTAAGGTAAATGGATAGTAGCCGTTTGATAATGTTCCCCAGTTGGCGCTACTTGCTGTAAATTCAGTTTTGGTTACTGACGCAGCACCGGTAACAGCTTCTGTAACTTCATCTTTTGTAGCATAAGTAGATGTGATGACATTGCCACTAGCATCTTGAGTTGCTTTAGTAGCACTGGTCGCATTAGCTACATTATTTATCGTAATAGTGGTAGTTGTACCGCCTGTATTTACGGATAACTGATTGGCAGTGCTTCCAGCTGTTACAGACCTTACACCTGTGTTATTAATGGCATTGCTAGATATACTTATACCTGTGCCTGCTGTATAAGTAGTATCCGTAAATACAGCATTAGCCGGTACTGTTTTGTTAAGGCTATAAGTACAAGCTTTAGGAACACCACCATCAAAATATACAGGCTGTGTTGTACTGCCGGCAGAAGTTGTTAGTTTAGCGGCAGCAGCTGCAGTTTCAGTTTTACCGAGTTTACCTGCTATAGCTTCATTCATAGCTGCCGCACCCGTTTTATCTTCTGCAATGTAATCGGCAATTTCTTTTAACGTATCGTAAGTATCAGGCGCTCCGTCAATCAGCTCATCTTTTACTGCCGACTTTGCAGCCTCAATAGCACTATTCATATCAGCAGTCTTTGCATAACTCGCAGCTGCTACGCCACCTAATTTACTACTGTCAGCGGCAGTTTCGGTCTTACCGAGCTTGCCGGTATCCAACGCTTCAAAATTAGCATTAATCTTAGCGTCTCTCTCTGCTAAAGTTCCGGTGACAATTTTTTCTACACTCATTCTAAGTAACCTCCATCCAATATTATTTTCCCTGTGAACGCTTTGCTCACATTTATAACAACGTTACCGTTATTATCTACTCCGGCATTAGCATAGTAAGGATAACTAACGCCATCAATTATTTGTGTTAAGCTGACAATGACCGGACTGTTTCCTGCCTGGTGTTCCTCAGCAGATATGGTTAGTACGAAATCACTGCCAACCTCTGCAAAATCTTCATCCGTAAAGTTTTTGACATAGACCTTATCACCAGTCTTTTTTGTCAGCGACGCTAGTATAACGATGCCTGCAAACCTTTCAGGAACTTCGATAATCACATTTTCGGCGTCCATATAAACGCCGGTCAGTACCATTTCATACTGAGGCTTCTTGACTTCCTTGTAAACGCCTATAAGCCTGCTGTTACCCATTGCCATTGTAAAACGCCACATGCCGTTGTTTTCAGTCCATCTGTCATCTGTCGCAGTAAACTCTTTTGTTATAGTTCCGCTCTCAAAACGCAGTAAAATATCTTCTGCACGGTCAGCAGCATCTTCTGCTTTCTCTGCATCTTTTTTTGCAGATTCTGCACTTTCTGCTGCTGACGTTTCAGACTTCTTTGCAGATTCTGCACTCGCCTGTGCCTGCTCCATAGCAAATTTAGGATTAGGCCCAGCAATAAGTTTTTTACCGGTTTCATCCCAATAAAAACTCTCATTTGGCATTGGTTGTGGCAGAACTGTAGAAATATCTTTAGGCGCTGAATCTGATAAACGAATTGCTCTCGTTACACCGTCCCACAGCTGTTGGCAAATTATCGTTAGTTTATCCAATGCCGCTTCGATAACATTAAATGGCCAATGAGTATCCAACTGAGATTCCTGTGTTATAGGAACCTCACGATATAAGACAAGCTGCCAGCCTTCTGGTAATACTGGAGGTCGCTCTGCTTCTGGTGGTTCTGCTCCTGGCGAATACCCCGGATAGAAAACAACTGACTTTTCCATATCAACGAAATAGTCTTTTGTTAGAGCAATTTCATTTAAATCAGGATCGACAAGTACTACATTAATATCGGTCTTTTCCAATATCTTAAAAGAATAGCCAAACTCTGTCGCTACACCGTTACCATTATAGATAATCCTATTTTCGCTATTGCCTATCATAATCTCTCTCCTGTTCTATAATAGGAATCATACCTTTTTCTTTTATGATCGGCATTAGCTGCTTATGTTCAATTTTCAGAGCATTTAGTTTTTCATTCAGGTCTTTAATAGTATTAGCGAAACCTATAACTTGACCGTTTTGGATTACAACAAAATTTTGCATAAAATATACCTCCAATCTTTAAAATAAATTTAACCCCTTCTCTTTGTTACTATCTTTTATTTCCATAAGCCTCTCCTTCCAAATAAAAAAGCGCCTACCGAAGTAAGCGCTTTCTATTAAATTCTAACTAACTTATGATACTATTTTATCATGTCAATATGTCGCCAAGTGTCGCCAAAAATATAACCGTCTCCGCTATCAAACCCAATAACCTTACATTAATATTTTAACTCCGTTTTATAGGCGTTTTGTCGGAAACTTTTTTTAATTTTTAATAACCCACAGGAGCAGGAATTAAAGTGAGTTTCGTATTGATGATATCAAGTGCATCACACGATATTTTAATTCCTATGTCTTTTATTGTTGTGGCAAAACATTGAGATTTTTCAGGCGTATTACAGTAGTTATACAGCTTTAAAACTTCATGTAGAGCAATCAGTTTACCTTATAAATCCTTTATCTTCTTCTGCAACTCTGTATTCATAGGTGCATTAACAAGCATAGGTCTTTGCGGCTCACACGACGATTTTACCGGGAACAATTCAGCAGGTGTAAATTTTCGATTTCTAGCTTCGTATATCTTTCTAACTCCGCTTTCAGTAAGCACCAGCAATGCAACGATTGCATGCTTAATCTTATTCTCTCTGCGAAACTCAAACAAATCACGTCCACGTAAGAAATAAAAATCTACGCCCTCTGTCATAAACCAAGGTCTGCGAATATAATTTTGAATCGACGATGCATCAACATTGAAGATCATAGCTATATCTAACTTAGTTAATACCGGTACGCCTTTCCAATATTTTACTGTAGGCTTATATGGCTCATCAATAAGCGTTTGCTGCCTAGCTTCATACTTTCCAGTCTTGCGTATAGCCGGGATAACATCATGTGTTACCCAACGCTTAAACGCTTTCGCTTCAGGTTTGCGGCTAGAAAGTACAAGATTGTATAAGCCGTATTCGTTGACGACGTTTATATTATCATTACCCTTGTTTATGCCCTTAATGGAAATAAGGGCTTTCTCATCGTCATCTAATCTACGAATAGTATTTGTTACCTGCCCTAATTCCAATGCTCGACAAACATCTGCAGCAACAAATAAAATCTCGTCCCCTTGTTGAACTGTCCTTATTTTCCCAAACACATCGTTTTCAAAAATTTGTAAATTCATTATCATACATTCCTTTCAAAGTCCCAAAAGAAATGATATAATGTATTTATCATCCTTTCGGGTGGTGTTATAAGGTATTGCCTCTTGTTTTAGCGGACAGGGCAATACCTTATTCTTTTTGCAGCAAAATCTTAATCCCTCTTCTAACTGTTTCAGCTTTAGTTATGTTATTTTTTTTGGAATATTTTTCTAAAGCATCGTTAGTGCTTTTATCAACCCGCACTTTCAGGTCAATATCTTTGGGATTATCTGTTTTTGGTCTGCCAGTTCTTGGACTCATTTATTTCACCTCACTTTTCGAGTTCCATAATATCATTGTAGTTTAGTGTACTCAAAAAGTCAAGTGTTGAATCATATTTTTAACTAATATTATCAAGAAAAGATATAAAAATCCCAATTGGCATAGCAACATGCTTGTCAACTGGGATCATCATATATAAATTTATAAAATATGCAATATTCTAAATTATTCTTTGTTTTTACCAGTAAAGAAAAAATATATTTTTCCTAAAATTATTAATGGTAACATAACTAATATCCCTATAGGAAAAATCAGAGATTTTAAAATAATCATAATTATTTCATCTTCGTCTTTTGAAAAAAACTTAAGATATATAAAACAAACAACAAACATTATACACAAATATGGCTCCAACCACGGCCAAGATTTAAAAAGGCTCATACTTCCATAACCAGAAAAAGGATCTCTTACGCTCATGTTCATCGCTCCTATAAAAATTATCAGCAAAGTATGCATATTGCGAATATATTATATCACATCAACTATAAATGTGATATAATTGTGAAAAACGGAAGGAGCATTATTTATGAAAAAAATTACACTTGTTATTTTTGCTTTTATCTTTTTATCTGTTTTCAATTTATCTGCCAAAGTTATTGCTGCTGGTAGCACCAATGTAGATGACTTATTTCTAATCAATTGCGGGCCGTTACAAGCAGAAAAATATACCACTATTAACGATGCTTCACGCATTTTAGGCGAAATTCTAACAGAAAATTATATTTATAGTGACGGTGTTGCCAGAAGTAGCGAAGCAACTATATTATTTGAAAATGGTATTATAACTTTAAATTATAATGATAAGCCAACTATAAACAAAGATGACTCTGGTAAAATATATAAAATTATTTGCACTAAGCCCAACGTATCAACTATAAGAGGAATATCAATCGGTTCTTCAGAAAATTTAATTGTTTCTAAATATGGAACTCCGGGAACCATTATTAAAAACACTAAAGCAGAATATAATGGCATTGTATCCTATTGGTATGCCTATCATAATAAATATAATCCGATTTGGGCATTATTTTTTGGAATAAATTCAAAAGGTCAAACTTCTGCTATAGGTTTTACCGGTAGTGCAAAAGGAATATAGTCAATAAGTTAATTGTGAGAAATAATAAGAGAAGGGATATTATGAAAAAAATAATTTTATTATTTTTAATTCTTGTATTTTCTTTAATCACAAATTTATGTGTTGCCAATAACTTAGATCCAGCTCGCTGGAGCTGGGTAAGTTCAGATAACCAATTTGGTTATTTTATAGATAGAGGAACAATTACATTTGACGATACAAAAGCAACCGCCTGGGTCGCAAGAGTAGAACCATCTGAAAACAAACAGATTTTAATACAAACTACTTTTTTTAAAAAAGATTTTTCCTTAGTAAATTTGTACATTATTGCCTATAAAAACGGTCAAATAGAAGATTCTTATAAACCACTTTATAAAATAGAACCTATTATTCCAGGATCTATAGGGGAAGAAGTATTTTTTCATCTATTAAAATTAGTTGATGATGGCAACGGGAAATATATAGGCATATAAACCCAACCAGATATTAAAGGAGAAAAATTAATGTTTAAAAGGATTCTAGTAATTTCTATAATTTTTATTTTATGGTGTTCAAGTATAGCGTTTGCATATGTTTTTGGTGGATCTAATTTAAGTTTATCAATGTATCCAGAATTCAATTCATATTTACCTTACAATCCGAGCAAATATGAAGTTGAACTTTATGTCGAAGAAGCAAAGAAATATGTAGAAAACTGTAACAATGATATCCAGCGTATTCAAGAAGCAAAAGCTGCAGCTATCCGTGAAGCAAATGACGCAATTTATAGATACAACAATGGATTCTGAGAAAATATAAACCCCCTCAAATTTGAGGGGGTATTTTTCTTTTACCGTTCTTTTTTCGGCCGGCGCCTAAAGATGTCGCCAACTTCCGGTTCCATACCATTGAACAAGATATCATATCCGTTAAAGAATAATTTATTTAACTGTGCAGGCACGCCTAATGCTGTTCCGACAAAAGTCGCAGTAGGTTCAATCAATTCATCATAATCTGCTTTTTTCTGCCAAACCTTTTGCACCTTACCGGCCGCACGTTCCATTTGCTCTATCGTGCCTTGCACTGCAGTCATTCTATAGCCGTAGGTCTGCATACCTAAAGCTCTGCTCCAGATAGCATTACCAACCTGCCCAACTGGTCCGGCTAAGCTCATAGGGTAAGTAAGTAATTCTTTTGATATTTTTTTATATTCGTCCTTATCTTCTTCAAATGGATCTTCGGCTGACAGCATCAAGTTTATAAAAGCAAACATTATAAACTTGGCCCCCACAAACGAAGTAAGACGCATTATGTCTTTTTCTTTCAAGAAGATATTATACTCTCTTGCCCATTGGTTATACTGTGTGTTAAAGAAGCCCTGGAAAGTAGTAAACAGTTTAAGCATAGGACCACCACGTAAAAGCGGTGCAACCTCCGTAACTCTGCTGCTGCCAAGTGTACGTCTAATAACCGTATTGGCAAAATCCACAGCTTCAGCTTCGCCTGCACCAGCCCTGATTTTCTTGCCATACGCCTGCATCCATACCGGAATAGCCGAAAGATTATCAGTAGCGACCAGTAACCTTGTGCCAAATTCAACAGCTTTCTTTTCTACAGGGTTCAGTCTTTCCATTTCTTTCATATCCCGCAGGGAAATATCAGGAAGCACAGACCTTTCTTTCATCCAAGGGGATTTACTATAAACAAATTCCTTAGCCGATTTATAACCTTCTGCAAGCTGCATATTCATACTGTAATTACTAACAGCAGCAACGACATCACTATATCCAAAACCATCTACAGCATTCCCATAAAGCAAAGGGTTACCCAAGTTCTGAACGGCAGTTTTAAGATTAAGCATAATAGCAGCATTTACAGTACGGGCTCTAAGCCAGTTAGCAACACTGCCCATCCAACTTTCACCAACAGAACCGCTGTTAGTACCTTGAGGATTTGCCGCACGTTCAAGATATTCTTTAAAGGCAGCGAAATCGGCCAGGCCTAACTTTTCTTTTATCAGTGTATACATTTCCTGATCGTTCATAATTTTGCGGAAATCGCCCATAACTTCACGGAAACACAGATCATGTATTGCATCCATAGCAACATTAAACTCTGCTCCACGCTTTAGATTAACAGGATATTTAGCCTTAACACGCTCTTTCAAATGTCCTCTTCTGGTACTCATCGTTCTAATATTGCGTCCTTGTCTGGGGTCAGTATCAGAAATAACTTCTTGACCAGCATGTTTAGAGCCAGTATCACCGTCACGCATAAGTGGGAAATAACCGCCACGCATAACAACAGTCTTGCCGTCTGCTAGCGTCAACTCTACAGGAGACGCTTCAACTTTTTTAGGACTAAATCCTGTCCAACGAGTTTCAAGTGCTTCCATTTCAGACCAGTACAGCTCTGCAATGTCTATCTTAGCCTGTGCATATTTTATATCCGCTTCAGTAAGATTGTGCCCTAAGAAGTCAAGCAAATTGATTTTAGTCTGCATGATATCGCCATCTACCCACAAGGCAGAATTTTCAAAACCTACTGGCCTAGTGCTGCACAATACTCTGGCACTGCTCTCGTTACCTAAATTCATAAGCATTTTTACTAAAACATGCTTATCTACGGAAGTACCTAACTCGTCATATTTCTCCTGATAATCGGCCGCCTTTTCTGCAGCTTTATCCGGCAGCCACTCCCTGTAAGCCTGCGCTGTTTTTTCTTCATATTCTAAAATTTTTCTTGTTTCATTATCGGCTGCTTCACGAATAGCGGCGCCAAAATGTTTGCTGAAAAATCCATACTGCCAATCGTCCATCATTTCAAAAAGATTGTCCGTACTACGTAAAGACGCTTTTAGCTTCTCCATTACTGTAGGCTGCTGTGTTACGCCAACCTGCGGATTCCAGATAGTTTTCAGTTTATTAAGTGTTTCCTGTGCTTCAACTTTAAATTCAGCATAGGTAACGCCTTTCTGTAAGGCATTGATATTCATTTCCTGCTTAGCAATAGCTTTGATATTTTTAAGTGCATTTACTACATCTTCAAGTTGGCTTGCAGTCATGCGTTCCCGGGGGTTTGTAATGCTAACATCCTCATCCATTATCCAATCGGCAACTGCAACATTATCATAAAGATCGTCCATATCATTCAGATATTCTGATAAAGTTTCTGTTTTCTCAAAACCAGAATAATCTTTACGTTTATAGCCAAATCTTTCCATAATTGCTGCGGCTTGGATGAAGTTTCTTTCATTACCCCAAGTTTCCTTTTTAGCTTTTGCCTGCTTTCTGAAATAGTTCTGCCACTTAACATACTGATTGCGCAATCTTACACTTTCAACAACACAAGCGTGATTAAATGCCTGGACATTTTTATATCGGACCGCAGTAGAATAATCATCATTTTCCAAGGCTACAGCAGCTTTTGCTGCAGCATTTCTTTCTGCAGTAATATACTTTTGAGTATTTAAAGCCTCCTTTAATTTTACTCTATTCTGCAGGTCCATCTGCGCTTGGATTTTAGCTGTTTGTCTACGTGCAACAGCAAGCTTTCTAAGTGTTTCAGCATCACGCTGTCCTTTTAATAAGCCCTGCGCTTTATCCTCAATAAGCTGAGCTTCAGTGTTTATCAAAAGACCGCTCTCGTCATTATACATAGCGTCACGCGCAGCCTCCTCAGCAAGCCCACGCTCTTTATAAATATCAGGGAAAGCATCCTGTACCATTTCATCAATATGCCTATTAACAGCACCAGTAAAAGACGGTTCAGACATAATAGTTTTTGCCAGCTCGTCACCAGAAGTAAAACCATTAGCTTCAGCAATCATATCAAAAGTTGCCATTTTACTTTCATCAAAATTGCCTTCTAAATATCTATTAGCTACGCCTTTAGCTGTTTTCAAATCAGATGCAATATCAAGTATCTGCTCCGAAGCCATATATAACGGCTGTTTTGCAATCGCTTCTTTGACCTGCGGCTCTACATCTTCACGATATTTTTGAATTCGGTCTTTACGCTCCTGATTGAAATTAACAAGACTTTCTTTTGTTAACATCTGCACTGCCTTATCGTGAGCTTTAGCAGCAAAATTGCGTAACATTTGCTTACGTGGTTCAGAAAGTGCATCTAATACAACATCTGGCAACGCAGAAAAATAACCGTCAATACGTTCCATCTCTGCAATTTGATCTTCACTTGCCAACATACGGTCGAACACTTGTCTTACCTCATCGTTGATAGGCACAGCATTTTTGTTACGCCTATCTGAAAAGACTGCATCATAAATAGCCAGCAACCATTTTTTAAACCTATTAAAGACAGGTTGCAATTCTTTTGACGGAGCCTTCCCTTCCATCATATAAGTCTCGGCAGCTTCTGCCCAACGTTCATGCGCAGCTGTTTTTTCTTCCTGTGACAAGCTATCCCAGTCTTTATTGACACCAGCATAATCAAGCATAGTCTGACGGTCTTTTTTCATCTGCTCTGTAGCATTAGGGAGTGCTCCTTCACGCATGAGGTTCTCAATAAAGTAATGGCCGACAGCTTCATGAATAACAGTGCTCATATCAGCACCTTCAAACAGGCTGATAATTGCTTTACCTTCTTCGTCCCAGGTGATAGAACCTTTCTTATCGTTATTAACTTTTTGATTATACTTGTTAAGAATCTTTATGGATTTATCATCAAATACTACAAAAGCACGCCCATCAAGATCACCGTAATAAGTAATGCCTTTAATTCCTGCCTTATTTAAAGCAATCGATGCTTCTTTCGCTCCACCCAAAACTTCTGATAATGCTGCATAAAAATTATCTCCTGTAATAGCATTACTGTTAAAAAGACCTGCTCCTCTAGATTTCTCTATAGTTTCTAACTCTTTATTATAGGCCTCTTGGATGGTCTGTTCTTCTGCCGCAATAGCCGCTTGTAATTCTTTTTGTTCTGCTTGGAGAGAATTTACGATACTATCATAATATTGTTGATCTGTTTTCAGCCGTCCAATATCATATCCTTCTCCTTTTAATTCCGACATTGACAACTCTTTTGCTCTTTGTATAAATTTTGGTGCTGTATCTGGCAACGGCTTAAGAATTTTATTTAATCTTGATAAAGTTGAATCTCTCTTTCTCGTTTTATTAATTTTTTCTGAATATTCCTCGCTGGTTTCATTTTTTCGCACTGACTGTTTTAATTGTTCTTTTACTGCACTTCTTTGTTCGCTTCTTAATGATTTATAAAAATTTTTAAGCAGATTTTTTACATTCTCATCCTGTTTGGCAAGTGTTTTTTGTTCATCCAGCAAAACATTATTCTCTGGGATGTCTACTTCGATAAGCGATCCTTTTATTCTTAACCGTGGTTTAATTTCTCTCTTAAACCATTTTACCGCTGCAGGAGAAAAATTTTCTTCGTTAATATCAACAGTCGATCCCTTATATTCTATATCTTCAATCAGTGCCATCTTATCATAATATTTCTGGGCTTCAGCATTATCTGAAATAGTACCGGCCTGACGTTCTAAGGAATCATATAATTCCATAATCGGCCTGCCACCAAAAGTTACAGAATTATCAGCTGCTTTTCCTATAAATCTATATCTATTCCCTGCTACACTACGATCTTTAGCAAAATACAGTCCCCAGCCGTGAGACTGAGCACCTTCACCTGTTCCGATATTTTCTAAATTAAACTTATTAAATTTATGTGGGCTTCCGTGAAAAGCTGTCTGGTAGTATCCCTGCATTTCTTCTCGTCTCTTGCGGAGTGCATTTTCATCTGGTATACTATTATTAAGAAGACTGTTAAGGTCGGTTATTCTGCTAGCGGAATCGCTGCTAGGAGAAGGTAGCCACTTGGCAGTCTTTTCTTTATTTACATATGATACTCTACCTTTTTTTAGATTGTGTTCTATAAACCAGTTATAATCTGTACCACTTTCTCCACCTTTACCATAAGCACTCGCAATCGCATTAACTTTATACCAACTACGTTCTACGTCAAGTTCTAAAGGAACAATAATAGTAGACCCCTGCTTATCCTTTAAATCAAGCACTACAATCTTACGACCGGCATAAGAATCCAATATCATCATTGGATCGGCCATTGCACGAGGAATTTGTTTCAACAGTTCTGGTGTCATCCCGTCAGAATGTCCATCAAATATATGTTTTATTTTGCTGCCATCAATAGTTACAGGCAAAATTTTACCGCCTGCAAGTCCCAATGCAAGCGGTGTCGTCATAACATTATAGGTTTTGGTATCGTTTATTTTTCCTGCAGTATACTCATCTACAATGCCGGCAAAATTATTTTCATCCTCAAGCAATTTTTCGTTAGCACTTTTAGTTTGCATATACCGACCGCCAGGAGTGCTGACTACACGCTTGAAGCTTACAGGGTGATCTCTGAAATATTGCATAGGATCATCAGGATTAGCGATCATTGCACGACTTGTTAAAATAGCCAGGACATCACCAGTTTCTTTTTGATTTAGTCCCGCTTCAGTCAATTCATTTCTAAAAGTATCAACTGTAGTTCTAAATTCTTCGTCGTTCTCCAACGCTTTTTTATAAGCGCTTTGGAGAGCTTTTTTATTTCTTGCACGTTCTTCTGTATATCCGCCCTGCTCAAATGCTACGCTATTACTTACAGCCTGAAAAAAGCCAGGATTTTGAGCCTCTGCTGCGCAATACGTACCCATTGGCATTTCAATATCCTCACCGCGAACGGCAGCTGCCTGCAATTCAGAAGCCTCTATCCCGAAAGTATCTTTTACATCCAGATTAGGATTTTCCTGCACGTATGTAAAAAGGGTTTCAGCATCTATATAAGCCTTTTCTTCTGTGGTTTGATTCAACACTAATTTACTGGCAGTAATATCTACATCCTTACTGTTTTTCATTGCTTCTGCAGTACGCACTGCCTGTTCCTGAATCGCACGGTTAGCATTACGATCTACAGCAACACTAACAGAGCCACCAAGCCCACCGAATACTGCTCCTATAGCACCAGAATAAGCGCCTCTTTTAGTAATCTCACCAAACTCCTGATAAAATTTAAGTATTTGTTCCTGAGTAGAAAGATTCTCATTTTTAGCCCATATTTCAGCAGCCGCATCCGGGTATTCTTGAATCCATTCAGTAATACCTTCTGTCAATGCAGTTTTAAAAACCTCTTTAGCCTTCCCACCCATATTTGCTATTTTAGCGGCTCTTGCTCCTGCTCCCATAACTTTGCCCAAACCAACTTTTTCAAGAGCAGACTGCGCAACAGCATTTAACGATGCCGCAGCTCTGGCTCTGTCATTAGATACACCAGCTTCAGTAAGGTCTAAATATTGACCGCCTGCAATCTGGCTACCCATAAAAGCCGCCGCACTCCAACCGCCAGTGCTAATTGCTACGCCGACCTGTGCCGCTAATTGTGGTGCATTCTGCAGTAAATCGTAATAAAACTGCCCTGCTGCAGTCTCTGCCTTTACTTCTTCTGGCTGAAATATCTCACTGCCACCAATGCGTTTAGCTTCTGTGCCAATAGTTTTTAATTTTTCACCGCCAACAGCATACAAAAGCCGCCCTATCGTATCTGCACTAAACACTTTAGATTCCGTGGTCAGCTCAACATCTTTTTTGTCTGTTCCTAAATCAGCCAAGAGCGCAACTGCACCATAACCACTACGAGCAACATTCTTAAAGCCATTTTTCAGTGCTGTAATGCTTTTCCAGTTATTCTCTTGTTCGCCCCAAAATTCTGCAGCTTTAGTGCCGGCAATGCTCATAAGCACCGGGTCTTTTAACGCCTCTGCTGTTCTTGGTGCTATCTTCTCATATTTATTCCAGTCATAATCAAAGTTTTTAGGTAAATAATAATCGGGATTACGAGCGGCCATTTGAAGCGATATATTATTTGCATTAGCCCCTTGTAACGCTTTAGTCTTTAAGTCGTCTGGTATAAACTTTCCTGCTGCTGCTACATCATACAATATAGACCTTGCCATATTATCACTCCTCGTTAATTTCTCCTCTTAATGCTGCTAAGTGACGCTGTTTTATAGCTTCCAGAGTATCACTAAAACTCATTGCCGCTAAACCAGTACGCTCACTTGCTCCCCAATCGCTAAACCATGGAGTGCTTTCATTTTGCTGTACTACTGTTTCACTCTGCTGCGGAATATCCAGCAAATGTGGAGCAGCATCTACACCATCACGAACTGCCATAGCCGCAATTTGTTTATTGAGCTCTTGAATATCCATTGGACTATTATAAACAGTCGCATATTGAAGCGCCGAAATCTGGTATTTATCGTTCGGATTTATGGATTCAAAGATTGTTTTTGCCTGCCCCAAATCAATATTATTTCCGTTCTGAATCTGATATGCATCTATATAAGGATAAAGCTTAGGAGATAGACTGCTCTTTAAGGAACCCCATTCACGTTGTTTGCTATTAAAATTTTTGAAAATGGCTTTATTCTGCAAAATCCCTGGTCTATCCTTCGTACCATACAATACATCATAGCCTTCCGTGTATCTTGCATCAGGGTCAGTTACAATTTCTAATTTATTATCCAAGAAAATTTGAGCTTCTCCTCTTTCCACCGGATCAGAAAACGCTTCATTGATTATAGTAGCTAACTGTTTATCGATATCCTTATTTCTCGGATCTTGATTTCTAGCAAAAGCAAGCAATCTGCTTCTATCAGCTTCGCCTAAGACTGTTGCGTTTTGATTGATTAAAGATACGGCTTCTGCTGGCGTTACAGTACTATTTGTAATAGCATCTTTGATTTCTTTATAAATGCTGCTATTAGATACAGCGGCAGCAGCTTTGCCTTGTATTCCAATCAAATCATCACCGAACTTTAAAAGGTTCATTTCAATATCTGCATCGCCTCCAGAAACACTGTATACAAGACTTTGAAATTCCTTTGGATCAATAACGCCAGTCTTAAATTTGTTCCACATTTCTTGTTGTACGCTATCAATAATTCTTTTCTTATGGTTATTTTTTATTGCATTGTTATTATGAGCTTGAGTAACATAGGCATTCCATGCTTTTTCTTTATCTTCTATGGATACATTTCTTCCTCTAGGTCTTGCGAACCCAGAAATATTTGCATAATCAAGCGGAATTTCTGCAACTCCATGATCTCCACTTTGTATTACCATTCCAGTCTTTGCATCATATATCCCAACATGATCAACATCATTTGGGTCTTCTCCGTAATGCCAATAAACAATATCACCACTTCGTAATTGAGACTTGTCGGTAAAAATCAATCCTGCGCCTTTCATATCTTCAAATTGTGTAGGAGCCCAAGCATTTCCTTCCTTGCCTCCACCTGCAGCAATCCAATTATTACTTCTTATCGTACATGTGTTAGTACCATAATTATTCCCAATATCTTCTCTTGCACTCCGCACAGCGGCTTCACCATCATATCCAAAGTTATCACCATAAATATACTTCCTGGCAGACTCATAATCATCTCCAAAACGTTCGTATATATTTAAGCCTGTATAATATTCGTACTCTCTTTCTTTTCTGGCATGCGCAATTCTAGAATAAGAAAGTCTTGTTTCCGCAGGCATAAAGGCACCCCATTTTTCAATAATCGCGCCAGCTCTGTCAATATCATCATTCGCTAAAGCAGTTCCAACAAGTGCGGCCATTTTAGGTGATAATAATCTTTTTGCTTCACTTTTTATAAATTCAGGATCTTGCCCCGCATATCTATCCATTAAAATAGTTATACTTTTATCAAATTCTGATTTTATTAACTCATCATTATCATAATTTTGCATTGCAAAATTAAAATTTTCATCAATATTATTTGATAATGCCAAGTCTTTGTTAGCCTCAACCTGTTTATATTCATGTTGGCCAACTAACATAAATCTTTTCTGTGCATCGTTATTAGCCCAATTATTAAAAACACTAGAAGTCTTATTCAAACTGAATTTATATTTCTCCATTATCTCCTGTCTTATTTTTTGTTCTTCATTCTGAAATTTCCCCGCTATCCCCTCTGCATTAGAATATTGAGCATGCATTAAACCATCTTTCGGGTTATATAATAAATTAGAAATACGTTTATCATATTCAGCATCAGCTTCTACAACTTTAGATTGCTCAACACTTTCGATAAATTTATTATAAGCTTCATTTGCAGCCCCCAATCCTCTACCAATAGCCTCATACCCAGCGCCATTACCGCCGTAGCTGTTTAAATCGCCTGGTCTTTGTACTTGCCCCTGTATTGTATTTGGATTTACTTGCTCTGCATATTGACTGAATTTCATTCTGTTTGTACCTCCTTTGGGGTATAGAAAAAGCGCTTTAACAAATTGTTAAGCGCTTAAAGGTGTGTTATAATGTTGTCCGAGATAGTTTGATAGTCGGATTCTCTCCCTGTCAAGGGAGGTGATAGCATGACTGTATACGAAGCCTTATCTTTGATGGTAACCTTTGGTACACTCGTTGCTATCATTTTGTCTAATCGCAAGTAATTTTACTTACATAAGACAAAAGACCAACTAATGGTGTAGTCGGCCTTTTCTTCAAGTCTATACTTTTCAGGAGAGAGCTGACATGCCAATATCAAGCTATCTCTTTTCATTTATTATATAATACATTCCGTACTAATGCAAGCACAGTCTGACTCAATCCCGATACAGTCCGAATTAATACCGATACAGTCTGTAAAATAGCAAGAAAATAAGCCCTGCACAAGGGTTAGCTGGCGGGCTCGTTTTCAAGTACTATTTGTTACAAGATGAGCCGACGCTACTACCCGTCAAGCTATCTCTTTTCGTTTATTATATAATACATTTCATATCAATGCAAGTTAAAATAAACTACCATAGTATAGCCCATATTTTTTGGGATTATAATTTCCAAAGGTCAGATTACCGCTGTTACCCCAACCATAACCATTACCACCTCTGCCATAAGATTGGGCTGCTCCGCCAGTTTTCCCGCTCCCGCCAAAATTGTTATATACGCTGAAAATGTTCGCAGCCGTTCCAAGAATAGTACCCATATTCTGTTGCTTAGCCTGCTGTTTAACATTGTAAGCAGAAGCTCTTGCCGCATTAGCCTGATTTTTATAATTCACTACACCAAGATAGTTGCTCCACTGGTCGTTACGCTGATTACCTAAAAGCTGATTACTGTCTTTTCTATATGCTCTAAAGCTCGAATCACTAAGGTCAAGAGCTGTACCCATATCCCCGCTGATACCGGCAGCACCAAATGCGGCCGCCTGCTGACCTGCCGCAATACGGCGTCTATCATTGAGCTTTTGTTGTTCATAAGCATATTGCTCTGCTATCTGTTCACCACGCTTTGCCTGAATATCAGCATTTTGTTCTGCAGCCTGTGCCTGCGCATCGTAATAAGCCTGCTGCGCTTTAGCCTGTTGGTTCGTCGCAGCTATTTGCGATACTCCCTGCAAAGCAGTCAATCCCATCATCATACCTACAGATAAACACATTTATATACTCCCCTCCTCAATCACGAACGGAAGAAACTCTTTTCCGTTCTTTTTTATTTTTATAGGAGCTAAGAACATTGCTCCCAACCTATCAAGCCACCGTATAGAAGCAGAATTGCCGCTGTAAACATAATTATAAAGCCGTCCATATTCTTTTACCCATTTTGAAATTAAAAGCCTGGCAACGCAAATAAGCAGCTCTTTTTTGAAACTGCTTATCCTTTTTGTCGCCAACATCCAAATCTCTTTACCCTGAACGCCTGGAATTTCAGTTAATCCTACAATACAAAGAATGTTATCTTCCATATCTTTATAAATGTAACAATGATCTGCATTTTCAATACTACCGGCAACAAGCATTATTTCGTCTTCCTCATATGCTTCCAGCTCCTGCCTATCACTATCTCTCAAATCTTTCAGCAGCGCTACAGCAATTCCAATAGCGTTATCAACGTCAGCCAATTCGACCTTATACTTTTTAGCCACCAAAAGTCACCTTCCTCGTTACGCTGAGCAAATTAAACGGATAAGGTTCAGTACTTGTAATACAAAGTCTTCCATCACGATCAAACCCACCTGCCGGTGGAGTTGCCGTTTTATCTCCACTATACAATTTCATATTCTCAGTAACGCTAAATTCATCATAAGCAATAGCATCCTGATTTCCAAATTCAGTACCAACTTCACCTCCGAGAGTATTTTCAATGCGTAAAATCGCCTCTGACACCTGCTTAAACCTGCCCTGCATAGTTCCGTCCTGTAATTGAATTTCAACATTAGGAAGCTCAATATTCATAGTATACGGTAGACCTGCAACCGCACGTTTAATTTGTATAGGTAATTCAACAGTACCGTCATCAAGCACTTTATAATTTCTCAATACACGCCCATCGCCTAAAAGAGTAATATTATTGCCGGCAAGGTGACCAAGCCCTGTTACAATATTAGTCGCCTCATCCATATCATACTTTTTAGCGCAATCTAACATTACATAATCATTCGGACCATCACCGTCATAGTTATTGTCAAACCGCTCAATATAACGGACAGTTTCTCCATTTACCACACGTTTAACAACAACATATACACTATCCTCATCACCTTCAGGAATGTTCACTACAGCTTCAAATTCACCGTCAGTAATAATTCTTGACCATGCATATACTTCCTGTTCTCTTATGTAAGACAGACACGCTATCGTACCATCACTGCGCACAAAGTAAATTATGCTGTCCGGCTCCTGCTTATAAGCAGAATCAGTAATCGAAAGTCCCTTTATAATTTGTCCCGCCAGTATCGTCAATTCCATACCGCCATAGCTGTCGGTTTCAAAACTGTAGCCCATATCCCGCACTGTCGAACCACGTCCCTGTACGAATACAATTCTATTGCCAATTGTAAGCGGCTCACAATTGCTGCAGCCCCTGGTAGTTTGCATCTTCGGTGTGATATTCGTCGGTGTCACGACCTCGCTCCCTGAAACGATCCATTCATTGCCCTGCGTTAAAACAAGCAAATCCACAGACGGAATTAAATGTAAAATATCAAATTGTTTCCTGCTGATAAACGAAGCGGCAATAGCGCTATCATCTGTTACTGTACCACTGACCTTTTCTACGCCAAAATTAGGATAATCACCGCTTCTAGACATCCAAACCATATACGGTCTTTTATTATTTCCACCAAAGCAAAGTCTGTCTTGAAAAAAACATACCGTTTTTGGATAACCGAAATTGCTATTCCAAGCCCCAAAAGCATAAGTAGTAGTACTTTCTGTAGAACCAAACGGTTCGTTTACCATAGCTTTAATATTATATTCGTCGATATAACTAACTATTTTAGCTGTGCCGTCTTTAGTATACGGCAGTGCAGTAAGCGTAACAGTCAGATCACCGCTTGTTATAGAAGCTTCTATTCTCAAATAAGTTGTATCTGTTACTGTACCGCTTTCAGTAGCATTAAAATTATTTGTAGCAGAATATTTACGATATTCTTTCCACGTTGTACCATCCTCACTTTTTTGCACTTGAAAACTTCCAGTCCACGTTCCACCAGAAATAACCTTCCAGCTTTCTCCAACGACAACCGCTCCAGTTGTTCCTGCAGCATTGTCTTTCAAATTTAATTCTACCGAGGACGATTCTACCTCATGTGTCAGCCTAATATTACCATCAATCAATCCCTCGTTAAAAATAGGCCTATTGCTTGTAATGGTCACAGTACCTGTTGTACTGGACGGTGTAACCTTCGGATTATCCTGAAACGCTATAGTAACCCAGCCATTTGCCCCATCTGTCCCTGAAAGATTGTTATCATCATAAGCAACGCCTTTCTTACCGCCAATGCCACCATTGCCATAATTGATTCCATCACTTCCGTTTTTTGCTCCATGCTCTTCTGAATAAGCCGCAGTAGCTCCTCCACCGCCTTGCGCTACCCAGCCAAAAGCACTACTGCTTCCACCGTTGCCGCCAGCATTACCATAACCGGCTCCATAATGTACGGCTCCGCCTTTTCCTCCGGCTCCTACGGTTACAGGAAAACTATCACCTTCGGTCAAATCCATCTCAAAACTGTAAAATCCACCACGTCCGCCAGTCCCGCCAGAGCTTTGTTTATCACTTGCTTTCCTTGCCACACCACTGCCACCGCCACCAGCACCTGCAACTTCTATTGTGTAGCGGCCATCTTTTGGCACTGTATACGTATAATCACCAGGAGACGTATAAACAGCGCTCTCAACTAAATCCATCATAACCTCATCTTCAAAATACGCATGAGTAATTTCAAAATCGCCAAACTTCCAGTCCGTTTCGCTGTATCTTGCTAATTGTTTCACCGGATAACTACCGCTCGTAATATATATAACATCCGCAGACTGAGCAAATCTTAATTTTTCCAAATCGGATTCTGTAAAAGGAGTTACTATCTCTATACCAAGATATTCCCCGTTTCTATGTATTCTGATATACTGATCCCCTATTTCAAGCAAATAATTAATATCGTCAGTAAAATTAAACCCCGCCAGAATACATCTCTTATCAGCATATTTTGTAGCAATACAGTAAACAGTTCCGCTGCGACGATACACGGGCCCATAAGGGCGAATATAACAATTCTCAGCAGTCAAAAGCGCATACTGATATTTATCCAGATCAACGCGGTTAGCTACCGCATTAGATATCTCTCCTGCAGTAAATGCCGGCTGCAGTACATAAAAAGGATTTGGTCCACTTCCTCTAGCCATAAGTTCACATCCTCGCAGTAAAGTATTTATCAGGGTAATCCAGCTTATCCTGACGTTCAGCGGCCGTAGTATATTTTGCCCTGTTAAGAGCTGCCTGTGCCAGTTGATATTGTGTCTGCTGGATAGTCCCATTGCCATTTAACTGTAAGCAAATATTAAAAGCCAACATCCTCGCCAACGCCTCAACAAAATCAGAACTGAAAAGCTCTGCATCCTCTGCGTCATATGTGTACTCCAAATATGCTTGGTACACATCACATCCTATAGCCTGCGTATTATCACTAATCAAAAACAAATCATACTTATCTTTATCCAAGCTGTTTACAGTCTCTTTCTCATTAAAAATACGTCTTGCACACACACATTTTTCTGGATATGCATATACATACTTCCAATCAGGATTTGAAGCATCCAGTTCTGCAAGCCTAATAATCCTCTTGGCAAAGCCCCAGCTATATTCACGCAATAGACCTTTTCGGCTATGGTCATAAAACAGCTTGCACTGCCTTGCAAGTTCGTTATTCTCGTCAATAGAAGAAATGCGGCCTTTAGCTAAATAAGCCAAGGCCATATTGCAAATATCTGTATTATTCATCACGGAAACACCTCCATGTTATTTTCCTCTTTATTAAAATAGGGACGCCTTAAAGACGTCCCTAAGTGCTTGTACATAGTCGTCACATGACTACATAGGTGTTATTTAATATTTTCTCTAATAAGCCTAATCAAATCTTGTTTACTGGCATTTGCCGGATATTTAACATCGGCATTATAGAGCTTAGCTCTTAATTCATTGGCCGACATATCTTCAAGCTTTCTACCCGGCATTACAGTATTACCATTACTATCTAAAATCATTTAAAATCCACATCTACAGCGAGCGCCGCAACAATTTTATCGGCAGTTGCATTAGTTGGAGTGCTGGAATCACTAGCTTTGATGCGCAGGTATTCTTTTACTCCCAAAGGCACCTTAGCTCGTACAGGAGCATTGTCGTCCAGAGTAAAGCTTCCCAGCGCTACAGCCTCGCTGAACGCTTCATCATCAGCAGTTTCCAGGGTTAAAACAACACTGCCGCTTTCAAGCTTCGGTCCTACATAAAGCCACATTGGATTGATGCTGTCTCCGCCGCCCATAGCGATAATATCGCCAAGAACACCGTCAACTAATTCTGCAGCAGGTTTCTCAAAGAAAATATTTTCCTTATCTAATCTCATTATTTTTCACTCCTCACGCTTCAATTTTAGCTTCGTCTTCACGAATGCAGTCAAGTTTACGTACACGCATACCATCTACATTTAATACTTTAATGCCATTGGCCAGCGTTTCCATTTCAACATGAACGTTATTTTTATCGATCAAGCACAGTTTGAACAGAGTATACATGCTGCGAGAACAGTACATCATAACACTGTCAGGATTTCTCAACCGGTCATGAACGCGAATAACATTCTCAATAATCTTCTGCTTTTGAGCAGAAGTTGCAGATGCAAACTGTGCTGCATCAATATTGCGAATAGCTCCTACAGCTCTATAATCACGAATAGTCAGGCCTACATTCCAAGTCCATTTCGTAATCATAGCTTCAAATTCAGTTCCGTCATCCGCTATTGTAGTTTGTTGTCCAAGATCTTCTTTCTTCAAACCAGCACTACCATTTTTAGGGAACACGCCTGAGCATGTACGTTCTCCCCAATTTACAAAATAAATAGATGTATTTTTGGTACCGCCGCCAGCATTAAGAGTAGTATAGCCTTCAGCCGTCGGATCATCACCATTGCCAAAATAACGATGTCTGATATCGAACCCGTTAAATTCATCCGGAACCTCGCTAAGTCCGCCATAAATAACATCTTTAGCAATACGATCACCAAAGCCGGCTACAAATGCTAGATCCTCGCTATAACGGAAAGCTGCAGGATCATTCTGCAAACGCAAAAGCTCTACATCCATCTTATTACGATTTTCGTATAAAGTAGTCGTATCATTAATCTGTTTTACTCCGCTCTTTTTATAAGGAACACCAGTATTGATACGACGGATAGAAGGTTCAGGAACTTTTGTACGTTGAGTAGTCACGATCCCAGTAGGAAGATTGCCCTCCATAAAAGTCATTTCTTCTAAAATTGGATTAGATTGAGACAATACCTCAATAATATCATCTACATTTCCGGAAGGGTCAAGTCTTCCCCTCCAATCAGCTAAGGTATATGCCAATTGATTTAAAACTGCCATTATTCATTCATCCTCTCTTATTTTAATTTACTAAAATCTGTTTTGTCATAGAATTTTTCAAGGCTGCTTCCCTGTGCGGCAGGAGCGCCAGCGCCTTTACCCGGGTCACTCTCCAAAAACTTCCCGAGCATAGAAAAAGCGCGGATAACTTCAATTCTGTTACCTGCGCCTGTTTCGTTTAACGCCTGCCTGATACCAGGAACCGCTTTCTCTACATGTTCCACCGCAAGACCGCAAAGACTAATGATACTGTCGAACTCTGTCCCAAGTTCTTTCTTTGCAGTCTCACCCCAATTTTGAACTTCTGTATTTCGCTGCTCTATAACAGCATTCATAGCAGCTTCTGCGATTCCTTTACCCCATTCGCCGCCATACTTAACAATAGCGTTAGCCTGCTCATTATTAAGCCCCATATCCTTAATGACCTCTACGAACTTATCGCTCTCTTCCTGGCTGAACTCAAAGTCATCCATAGCGGAAATAGTTTCTTTAAAGTCATAAACAATTGGTTCAGCTTCTTCATGTGGTTGAGTTTCTGCTTTACCACCAAGAAGGGTATCAGCAGACTGTGTCTCCTGTTGAACCTCTTTCTGCTGTTCAACTACTTCAGTGCCCTGCGTGTTATCGTTGGCACTCGTGTTAGTTACATCTTCCATTAGTCATCGTCTCCTTCCAATTGTTCGGCAGCAATTTCCTGCGCTTTGATTTGAGTTTTTATATATTCAAGCTCAGCCTTTTGTTTGAGCTCTACTCCAGAAATACCAAGGCTCTTAATATCATCGAGAATTAATAAACCGACTTTTCGCATACCCTCGTTATAAAAGGTCTGTGAATTGCCGGTAAAACTATCTATATTGATTTTTGTTTTATCAAGCAATCGCATTAAAAACCAGCGTCCGCTTTCGCTATTTAAGATAGTTGATAGTGCATCCTGATCGCGTTTGCGAAGCTCTCTTTGAAAGAACGCCTGCAATTTAGCTTGCCGGCTATCCGCATCTGTAATACTCTTATACCTCACCTGCGCCGCCTCCCATGCCTAACCAAGCTGCCATAGCTGGGTTACCATCATTTGCAGCCTCAGTCATGTTCTTTGCCGCCTGTGCTGCCGGTGCTGCTGCCTGCATAAGAGCCATTGCTTCCTGCGTCTGTTGCTGCTCTTGTAATGCCTGCTGTTCTTGCTCAATAAGCTTCTTAACATCATCGTCGCTACGTTGCATTGCTGCCGGCGCACCAAGCATTTCAAAGTATTTGGACAGTGTTCCTATAGGATCAACCTTCTTGAGCACTTCCGGCCAAGCCTGCGCCATCTGCAGCGTAGTAGCAAGAGCCTGTTCGATATTAACAAGTCCACTCATTTTCTGCGCTTGCGCCAACGGGGAAATATACTCAATTTTAATATCCTCATCGCTTATACGTTCCTGGATCTCAGGTGGTATCGGCGGGAATGCTCCAGACCTTTCGAGGATGTTGTATATCCTAACAATAATCGGCGTTAGGAACTCATCCTGTAACCGTTCGACTACAGGCCCTAGCTGCTGCAACTTTTCCTGTGTGCGTTCCATGACCTCGCGTGCCGTCATTTGCCCGTTATCAACACTATCAAGCATCAAAAATAAATCTGCACTATAGTGCCTTTTGATTGCGTCCTCCGTGCGAATGATCTCCTGAGAAGCATGGTCAATATCTAAATTGACCTGGAACAGCGGTTGAACGAACTGCTGCGACTGGTCATCCACAGCTGTCATCCCGCCAGGAATAAGATTAATACCACCGTTGTTCAGCAGCGAAGCCGGTCCTTTCATTGGAGGTTTAACCCCAATCTCAATAGCTGTAAGCAAATCTTTTTTCATAGTCTGAAGTGCTTTACTATCGCCTTCAGCGAACCAACCTGGCCCTTTAGCGTACGGTTCAAGCCCGTTTACAAGATACCTTGCAACTGGTATGGCCCATTCTTCAAACCCCCCAACGTATAAGAATTCATTATCCTGCGACTTATCAAGCCAATACACAGACCTATAAGGCATATTCAACCTATCCATATATCCTGGCAGACGTTTGTCATTTGGTTCCACAAGCCAATTGACAGTATGCTTTTTATCAAGTCCAGTACCATTAGTTACTTGCTGCAAATGTTGAGGCAGGCTTTCCTGTCCAAAACAATCAACTATCTGTGCTAATGACATTTCATATTTTCGAGCGAATGTCTGCACCTTGCCAAAGCCGTCTACACCAAGAGCATAAGTCCCAATAGTCATAGGTACACATCTAATACCCGTACTCGGGTCATAAAAAATTGCCATTGGGCATTGTCCAAATGGCAACTCAAGATACACCGAATGTATGCTATTGTAAAAATTACTCTTTGAAAGCACCGCAGATACTATTTCTTGCCTGATATCCAACACTCTCGTGGCTTCAATATCACCACTCATCGCACTATTGCTAAACCCTAATTTGAACCACTGGCGACTAGGAGGGGTTAAACCGCTCATTACGCCTGCAGCAAATACTTGTGCGGCCAACCATGCAACGCCCTGAGCAATTTCCAGATCACGTCTGCGGGCAGGATTAGTTTTATCTGCCGTATTATCGAATTCGCCTATAAACGGCAACTGATAATCTCTAATCGCTTTCCAACGAATTTCATAATCAAGTCTTTTTTCATAAAGATCTCTCATCTTTCTAATCAGTTTTCTTTTCTCTGGCCAGTGGCTTTTTAAAGACGGCCCATCTGCTGGGTGTGTTTCTGCCGGCGCTCGTGCTGCTATAGTTTCAATTTCTTTTTGCTTTAATTTAGCTTTAGCCATTTCAATACCCCTAACCTAAAGTCTTTCTGCCAGTAGCGTTGCCTGCAATAGTATTGCGATCAGACGACACTTGAGTAGAAGCAAAACCACGCCTTTTATTTTTCTTTGCCGGATCTGTTTCTGTTCCTGTCTCTGTACTGGTTACCGTAGTAGGCGCCGGAGGCGTTTCAACAACTTCTGGCATTCTAATGCTACCGCCGCCAAATACTTTTTTAAAAATTCCCATACTATCACTCCTTAAAATATCGAATAATCTGTATTGCACATCATCTTACGGCCATACCCAGGATCACCAGGCTTCAATCTCGGATAAACAGGCCTTGCAAAAGTCAAAGCAAGGCCATCTGCAAGATCGGGGCTTTTACCTATCTTTTCCTTAATTTCTTCTTTAGGCTGCAAAATGATTTTGCCATGTTTACTAAACTTATACTCTACAATACTAAGCTCGCTTTTTAATTCCGGCATATCAGGTATAGCACCACCAGACTTGAGCCATTCAAGCATCTTAAAATACATCTCGGCACGGATATTTTCAAAACGCTGTTCATGCAGTGCATTGCCCTGAAAGTAGACCTCACTGATATTGTTGTACCCCAACTGCTTAATTCGATCTATAACTCCAGCACCCATGACGCCGGCGTCAATAAAAGTCATATCGGCCTTATATCTGATCATCGCATCAATAACTCTTGCCGCCATATCCATAGTGTCCAGGCCTTTGTAAACTAAAGGCTCATCTACCCACAGTCCCTGTCGCTTAAAAATAGTAGATCTGTCATCACCATATCTGGCTACATCAACACCAAGAATAACTGGAGCGCCCTGCACATCTTTTTCTGTAAGCAGTCTGTGTGCTGCCGCCGTAACCAAATCAATAGGAATAACAACATTACTAGCCGATGCAGTAAAATCACAATAAAGCTCCTGACGTATTTCTATATCCGTCATATCTTCCATCATAGATTTAAGTTCTGCTTCGTCCAGCACACCACTTTCATCAGCTCTATAAAGACAGGTAAACCATTCTTCGCTGCGTTGAGCTCTTTGGTAGATGTCATAAAACTGATTCTGTCCTTTAGGCGTTCCGATGAAATATGCGAACCCCTTACGATCAGCTAATGCCGGCCGTATTACCTCGCCCCATAATTCAGGCTTTATTTGAGCGTATTCATCAAGGACAACACCATCCCAGTAAGTACCGCGAAGGGCATCAGGCTTATCTGCGCCTATAATATATATCCTTGCCCCAACAGCATTTTTATGCTTCGACGGCAGTTCTATAAACAGATCGCTTTCATTAACCTTTCTTCCTGGAATTGCGCTTGTGTAATACTTCAAATAGTTCCAGGCAATCATCTTTGCTTGGTTCCTAAACGGTGCCACGTATGCGAACTGAGGACTTATAAGCGTATTCTTAATAGCGCTCTTACTCAATTCGTTTATCATCCCTACGGTCTTGCCATAACGTCTGTGCGCTACTATAACAGCGAAACGGTATTTATCAAGCGCAGGATGGATTATATCTTTCCAAAGAGGTCTTGGCTTGTATGGTATCGTTATTACTTTCAACCGTCATCACCAGCCCAGCGAAATGTTATAGGTTCTCCATCTTTACCGCTGACCTCACGTTTTTCAACAAACGCTGCTATTGATTTTCCGTATAGCTCAGATGCTTTAAGCCTATTATTCATACGCTCTTCTTTATCGTCTATCACTTCTAGCCAGAACTTCCTTAATTTGCTAAGTTCATCTATAATATCCTTCTGTTCATCTGCAATTTTTTCTTCAGTAACAGTTTGAAGCTCTGCTACCCTGTCAACAATGTGCGCCTTTGTTAACAGCCTTGACGCAGCCTGCCTAGCACTTTTCGCTGAATATCCTGCATCTATGGCTGCCTGCTCTTGCGTTTTACCACCTACAGCCATAAGCCGACAAAACTTCTCCTGCCTTGGATCTTTTAATGCAGCCATATCTCCTTCACCACCTTTGCAAATACAAAAGCACCTAACCGAAGTTAAGTGCCTTTATATTAAGTTATATGCTAAATTTTGATATATATTGCCGTGTTTTCCCTGGCTTTTGCCTGCAAATTATTTATGTAGATTAAACAACTATTTACTACACCACACCACACTTGCCGCCCACGTTACCCCTATCACAATATCAACTGGCCCTGCTGTTACATAGCCGTCTATAGCTTTTTCTACAGCCTGCCAATATATCTCTATCAAGGTTAGGGCTACTAAAAACATTAGTGTTTGCTTTAACATGTTAGTACCTCAATTAAATAAGCCGCTGTATTACCCCAACGGCAGGGCAGTGTCCAAGCGCTAAGCCTGATCGTCTCTTGTTGTAAGCCTACTTACTTACAATACTATTTTAACTCATCAGAACAGGTAATATGTCGGAAACTTTTTTATTTTATCAAACCTTTTTTCAATGCCAAACCAACAGCATCTCGGAGAAACTCTTTACGAAATTCATAGCAGGTATCTCTATTTACACCATTTAATTCTGCAATTATTTTCATCGGCTTCCTTTTTTCATATTTTTGATACATGGCTTTACCCGTAAGCTGGTTTTCATGTATCTTATAGGTTTCTGCGACAACTTCAAGCCATAGCTCCGGATTCATTATTATCGACTGATATGGTCCATATCCAAACGATATCATACGTACTGGTTCAATGTTTTTTAATGCTGCTGTTTCTGTTGGATTACTGATAAAAGCATGACCCCCACCGCCCGTATGCCCTTTCCTTGCAGTACGCTGCTCTCTTTCCTCATCGACAGCTTTTTGTATTTGCTTACGATCCCAAAAGTACCGCTCTACATGCTTAATATACTGTTCTATTAGCATATCAGTCTCCTTCTAGCTTTTCTTTCTAAATCGGCTCAAATCTAGCCCACTGCCGGCTGCTACCACCATCATCTATAAGTGGTGCATTTTCCTCGTGCCGGTCGCAGTCAGTGTTAGTAAATGGTTTATCAATAAATTTGTTACTTCGTATGCAGTAGGCTTTATCGTTCGTCATCTACTATTCTCCTTCCTTCCGTCCATAATAGCCCCGCAGTAGGAGCAGTAATTAAATGTTGTGCTGTTTGTGAAAACCAAAGTTTTGCAGCATGAACAGGTTCTTGAAGTGTTTCCGCCCAAGTTTTTTTCAATCCAATGCCCTTGCTTACGTTCTTCTACTGTAGGGGCTTCATCAATCAAGTATCCAGCACTTTCATAGCCGCTTTTAACCCCTGTAATAAATGGGTCACTTACTGTGATACTATTAATACATTCTTGAAATTTTTCTTTTAATACGTCTGCATCTATTAATCGCATAATCTATTCACTCTCACTTTCAAGCCACTTCTTAACTGCTTCTTGGCAACTACAGTCACCAGTGCAATACATATAAGCAGGGCAATCCTCACATTTTTTAAAAATTTCACGGCTAAAAAAATCGGCCAATTCTTCTATACTCCTAGACTTAATGCGTTCGGCATTTGTCAATATCCTTGAACCTATCATTTCGCTATTAAGCCATTTGTTGACTCTATCATCATCTGCTTTAAATAAGATCATTAGTCTTACAAAATCTTTTTCGGTGTAGCCAACTAGTAAGCAATATTCGTTTATAAAATCTTTGACTGATATATTCATTATGTAGTCACGATTAGTCATTTTCTTCGCCGTCCCGCCTGTTCCATGCTTTTATTGCTCTCTGCTCCAACTCATCCACTCCTTCGCCAGTTTTTTTGTTTTCTACTATCTGAGCGGGACAATTTTTGCACTCTATTACACAACCTTCGGGTTCTTCGTCCCTACAATCTACCACGGCACCAGTATCAGGATCGATAACGGGCATATATATACCATCATCCCACATTGTTGCTTCACCGCCACAAAACGGACAAGGTTTTAATTTAGTCATTTTTCTTCACCTCAAATAAATAATAGTCTTATTGTCAGACTCATTAACGACTATGACACTCGACAAACTACATCTTTTCAAGAGGTCAAGGTCTGTATAGTCGTCAATTTTGTAAACTTCTGTGTCAGGCGGTAAACCTGTTAGAGCGTTCATTAGTTCTTCTTTGGTCATTTTTCTTCACCTTTCTCAGCACTAATATCAAACATATCGCCTAAATTTCTGACAACTTGCGCTAACCGCAGGCACAGTTTTTGAGTAGCTTCAAACGATAAAATATCAAGTATTTCTTTCTGTTCTTCTTCCGTCATGTCGGTAAAGCAGATATCTTCATGCCTATAATCCCTCTCTACTCTGAAATAAATGCCGCAAAGTTCATGTTTTTTCATTGTTCTTCACCATCTTTCTAAGGTTTTCCATTACTTTTTTGTTGCATTCCTCACAAAGCTCAAAGCTTTTATGTATACATGGTATTTCAAAGCCGCTGACTATACGTTTTATCTTTTTACAGTGGGTACAACGCCTGTATCTAACCATTGGTTATGTCATCCTTCTTTCGCTGACGTTCAAGTTATTCCATTAGCTGAGGCAGCCACTTCACTTTCGCTCCACGTTTTGATCTATATTCTTCCATTCGGCAATATACATTCCATCGATAAGCATGATCATAACCATGTTTTTTATAAATTTTGAACGCCCTTTTTATTTGACGAGCTTTGTATTCTTTCATCTACTCCAGCCCCTTTCAGACTTCCCTGAAATCAATGTCCGGGTACTTATAAAGCAGCATCTTCTTTTTGATCAGATACACCTGCGTCCGCATCCCTTTCGTATCAACGTAATATATATGCCCGTCAGCTTCCGTCACCTTAAAATCAGCTCGATAAATAATCGGCCTTATCTTTTTACCGTCTCTCTTATAACCAGGCTGTAAAACAAATTTTGGCTGTAGTTCAACCTCTTTTACTGTACCTTCGCGCATAAGCCAGTGTAACTGCCAGTAATAGTCAGCTTCTTTTTCGCTGTCAAACCGTATGCCGTCTACTTCCGTAATTGAGTTACCATATTTTAATTTAGGTTCTGTCCCTGGTAGATTCTCAGACGCCGTTACGCTATCAGAACGTATTTTACTTACAAGGTGTGCCGGCAGTTCATTCCACGTCGTCATTTATTACTACAGCCGATAACATAATTTCTAGAGCTTTCTTCTCTCTCCGATACCGAGCCACTTTCCCGCCGAGCTGACTGTTTTTTCGGCGCAGTTGTTTGAGTTCCGTTAAAGCCTGCATAAGTACTGGCTTTAATACCGGTATATATTTATCCTCTGGCTCATCCTCAATCATTGCTAACATAGCTTTTATATTTATTGGTTTCATAGTTTCCAACTCCTTATATTTAAAAGGCCGCCCCCTACGGGCTAATCACCTCCGCAGGGGTATACTTCCCTTTATGCTTGTATATAGTTAGTATGCGCGGCCGTTTTAACTAAAATAAATTTATCGGTATCTCGGCTTCTGCTGCTATACCTTGCATAACATATAGTGCATTAGGTAGAGCTATTCCATTGCCCCACATTTTGTACTCTGCGCTATCAGAGTGCAGTTTGTTATACCAAGCTAACATTTGCTCTCTTGTGTATTCTTTAGTGGCTTTGCCGTTGATTTCTGCGTAAGTGTTCCTCACGTCTAACCAAAAGGCATAATCTTCATCTGTCAGATTTTCTACCGGGTTTACTATTCCCCACCAAGACGGAAATCCTTGCAGTCTCGCACATTCTGTTGGTGTTAAACGGCGCACTATGTAATTTTTTACTACAATGTTTTCACTTCCACCGCCGTAGCTTCCGCCAGTAGCTTTTAGTGTCGACAGTGTACTTTCGTCCTTAAACTCTGTGTAAGACTTTTGCGCACACACAACAGCGGGCTTATCTATCGTATTAAGCGTGTAGCTTGTGTCCTCTTTCCACCCTTTGCCGTTGCAACCCGCTGTGTCTGCTCTGTCTATGCCGTTGCCTTGCAAGCAGTAGACAACTCCCGGAACATTATTACCACCCGTACCACATCTAGCCGTTATCGTAGGGCTTTTTTCAATATATTCGCTTGGCGTTCGCAATCTTGCTTCGCCTATATCGTAGCAACGTGTTATCGCCAAACAAGTGTAATCGGTAACCCTGTTATTGTGGTCACCTGTTATCGTTGGTACAGTTTCACCGGCGCCGTTGCCTCTTGTATCGTAAACAAGAGTTTTTTTATTAATAACGTAAGGCGCATTTCCGTGCGCTTCGGCCCTTAAAGTAGGGCTTTTACCATCAGTGCAGACGCTGATTTGCTGACCGCCTTGGTCATCTAAAATAATTTTCTCTACGATAGCAATACCGCCTTGATTTTTCGACGGGTCAGGATACCCTGTATCTAAAGTTTTAGCGATTTCAACAGCACGGCAACCGCTATGCGGATTTTTGCTTTTCATACTATTCGAGGACAAGCTATCAAAACTATATGCAGTTAAACATTTTCCCGCTCTATCGATGCCGTTTCCTTGATGGCAATATACGGCTACTGGTGCTAACACTGTCGGTGTACAATCTCCGCCGCCAGGAGCCCGCAAAGTTTGTGCAAGTCCCGGCAAAAACGATTGATTATACCTATCTACTCCGCCGATTGCTGTTCCAACGCAGTTTTGAGCATCGGCGGCAATTCCTTGCCACGGCGTTCTGCCCGCCTCAAAATACCCTCGCAGGCTTTCGCGCTTAAATAGTATTTCTTGGGCACATTCGCCTCTAAAATCTGCGACAAGGTAGATTCTACGGCGGCGCTGGGGACTCCCCAATATTGCGCGTCAAAAACTCGGTATGCAATGCTCCATCCGTCTCCACTGATACAATCTGCATATGCCCAGCCAGCTTGTGGAACCGCAGGCATAACGGCGTCCTTTTCTTTGACTCTAATAAATTCTTCAAGGACGGTTCTAAAATCTTCTCCTCGGTTACTGCTAAAGGCTCCGGGAACGTTTTCCCAAATAGCGTATCTTGGATAAACTCCATTTGTTGCTTCCCTCATTTCTTTGATAATTCTGATTGCTTCTAAGAATAAACCGCTTCTTGTTGTTTCATCATCGCCCATATCAGCGTGTTTCAACCCTGCTCTTTTTCCCGCTATCGACATATCTTGGCAAGGACTGCCGAATGTGATTATATCTACAGGCTCTATTTCTCCGCCCTTAACTTTGCTAACATCTCCCAAATGTTTCATTTTTGGGAAACGATTTTTAGTAACAGCTATCGGGTATGGCTCAACCTCTGCCGCATAAACAGGCTCTATCCCGCACAAGCTTGCTGCTAAAGGAAATCCTCCACTGCCATCAAATAAGCTCATTAGTTTCATGTTGATCCTCGCTACTTATGCTAACGCATTCCTTGTCCTGCAATCTTTTGAAGTTATTAAATATTTCCTGTGCTGTAACAGCCCGCGGATCATCTGACCACATCAAGCAGTTCGGGCAAATATGCACCTCAAAATATCGACCTCTGTTTACGTGACTACCCGCCGTTGTATCCTTATGGCATATATCGCAATTCATAATCTCACCTCAAAACGGTTCTGACTTATTAGTGTTCAGCTTGTCAAAATATTCTTCGCCTAAAATCTGTAGTTCTGCCATATCTGCAGCAAGGTTATACATTTTTGCGTGCTTATTATTTCCATGTGTATCGGTAACCTTAGCTCTAAATTCGGCAATAGTCCCTAAGAAACAACCACAAGACACTGTTATACCTTTGTCTTTATTTTTGAAAAATGTCGTAAAACTAAATCTACTACCAATGCGACCGATCAATAAATAGTCAGCGTCGTCGCACACCCAAGCGTTGTCGCACACCCAAGCGTTGTCGCACACCATAACGTTGTCGCACACCCTAGCGTTGCCGTACACCCAAGCGTTGCCGTACACCCTAGCGTCGCCGTACACCCAAGCGTTGCCGTACACCCTAGCGTTGTCGCACACCCAAGCGTTGTCGCACACCCAAGCGTCGCCATCTTGCGCTAAGTTATCTTCTTTTTCCACATATCCACCAAGTTCACCAGCTTCAACACTTCCAAAGCTAATTAAAGCCTTAATCCTAAATAATTTCTTGCCCCATTGTTCTATAAACTCTGCTGTCAACTCATACTTTTTCATAGTTACCGCTCCTTTAAACTTTAGCTAAATCACCTTGACGACATGCTGACCGTTTTGGTACTACATCAGGCACTAACGGATGATATTTATAACACCGTTCACGATCAGCTACCACATAAGTAAATCCGCTTTCTTTATCTACCCTCAAAAACGGTTGATGTCCGCTGTATGGACAATCAACAGTGTTAATACATTCAGCGCATTTTCGTTCAACGTCTGCGATAAAGCTGATATCGTTGTAATTACGCTTTATAAAGCTATCATCGGCGTCAGGAAAAATCCTCTTTGCTGCAGCTCTGACTTTCTCACTCACTGGCTGCCGTAGTTCGCCAAATGTTTTACCGGCAGCAAGATCAGCAAACAACTTTTTAACAAACTCATTTGCCGCTTTAGAATTACGCTCAATAGCCTTCTTCTCTGCACCGATTTTATTTTGTCGTAGGATTGATAAAGTATTATTAATATCTGCCCATGTTGGCCAATATTTATTATTATCAGCGATATAATCAACAGTATCGCCCCACATCTCAATGTCTGTGTATTTATAACGCTCCAGGGTTTGCCTTTCGATAGTTTTTTTTGCATCTTCGCTTCCCCAGTTTGGCTTTAATCCCGCCGCCTGCCACACTTCATAAGCTGCCGTTATCTCTCTAAGTTCCAACATATGGCATGTCCCTCACTTCTTCCCAGTCCAGCCCCATAAAACAAGCCAGTCTGTATTTTCTTTTCTCTGGAGGTATCGCTGCCCAGCGCTCCTTATTTTTTGCAATCCATTCGTCTTTCTCCTGTGCTTCCCTGTCAGCAGCTCGCACTGCTTCAGACAATTTGATTTCATCCGTCCAGCGTTCATCCTGCAAAAAAGTATCAGGATCAGGTATGTACCTTCCGTTCTCCTCCTGCCACTGATTAGTTTTTTTGTATCGCTCAACAGCAGCATTAATCAATGCATACTGTTCTTCAGAGTGTACACGCATATTCATCCATGCTATTCTTGCAACAGGCTTTTTCCTTTTCGACGGATATAATTCCCAAAATAATTCAAAACCTTTTTCTTTTTCGTTAACCTCTAATCTATTTTTGGTTTGCTCGCGTGCGCGCGCGTTATTATTATTATCATTGTTTATCATTGTTATATTATTATCATTATTGTTAGATGTTAGCTGTCTGTTAGGTTGTCTGTTAGGTTGTCTGTTAGGTGTCTGTTGGCCGTCTGTTAGCTGACTGTTAGGTCGTCTGTTATCGACTTCCCTTTTTCCTTGATAAACCTGCCAGTTTACTATAGTTATCAGCCTTCCAGTCTTTGTTGATTGGTCTGTTAAAAAATTCATATTTTCAAACTTTTTTAACGCAGTCCTTACATTTTGGACTGTTAGTCCATTTCCGCAAGCTTTTACGATATTAGGCAAGCTGGTTATAAATTGTCCCGGTTGGCAAATAAATTCTTCTCCCTGCCAATACCACTTTTTTTCACTGTGATTTGCCATTAAAAGCAGGGTGATTAAAATTACTTTTTGCTCAACTGTCGTAACCTGCCAAATCGGACTATCTAACAATTTTCGATGTAAAGCAATAAACCCAGTATTCATAGCACTTTACTCCTGATGGTCATATTTTGTAGATAAATACGCTTTTACCTTTTGCCCAATTACAACGCCCTCGGCGGCATTGTGGCGCAGGTAATGACAGTCATTACAAAGCATTGCCATATCTTCAAGCCTATCCTGTCCACCTTGTGACTTTAACGGCTCGTGGTGAGGTTTTACGCCAGGTTCCACAAAGCGGCTACAATTTACACACAACCCACTATCACGGTCGTATACTGCTTCACAAAGTTTTTTAAGCGCGACACCTTTAAGCCGTATCCGCTTTACTTTTGGAATCATCTTTATTGCCCCATTTATTCAGCATTTCTTCGATGTCAGCTCTAGGTCTCAGCTTAACGCCCTGCTCTTCTGCCATAGCCAGAAGGCAATCAATAAGCCGTGACATTTGTTCACGGTTATACTCCCTGCTGCCAAGATAAAAATCAGCTTCGTAATCGCCAGTTACTATGACAATTCGCCCAACTCTGCCGGCAGTCCAGCCTTTAATCATATACTCCAGCGATTCTTTATCCATGAAATGATAGTTTCTGTAAGGCCCGCAATCTTTTATTGCTTCCCTATACACGTCCTCTTTACTGTAGTAAACCTTTTCCTGCGACAACTTTTTAGCTATTTCATCGCATAAGTGCCAGCAATAATTATTAGCTGACAGCGTTCGCGCCTTTGAGAGCGGTTTTATTTCTACCTCAAGGGTTTTCCCTCGTCTAATCGATTCTTGAAGCTTCTGAACGTCTTCTGCTTCTCTAAAGGGCACCGATACCATTAAGCCAATACCTTCAGTACCCCTTAATACAACTAAATCTTTTACCGTGGTTTTCATTCCATTGCCTCTTCTGCTGCTTCTATTGCATCAAGACACGCTTTTGCACAGGAATGCGCATTCTCATACTGTGGTTTTGAAAGAATAAATTTTAATCCTTCGATACCCATTTCTTCTACATTCTGCCAACCTGCGTTACCACGAACATAACATTTTGTACCATCAAATTTTACAAACTCAGTAGTTTTTACTGCAGCTTCTTCCTCTGGCACTTTAACTGGTTCATGTGCTACTACCCCCTTCTCGATCCACTGCCGTATTTTAGCTCCTATTTCCGGGGTTATTACACCTACAGAATTATCAAAAAGACGTGTACGATCTTTGCTTGCCGTAGCCTCATGTTTTTCACGATCAATATCAAACATGATAGTAAATTCGTACTCCAACCCCTCACGTTGTACAGGCGCCATACCGACTTTTTTTATTTTCTTATCTTCGGTTTGAATATAATCTTGTTTGGACCGCATGGTCACAATAACATGCATTTTACTTTGCAAAATTGTCTGCACTAATTTATCATGCATTGGCGTAATATCTTTCCATGCAGCCCAAGAATTGCCCTTATATTTAGTTCTGGCAATTTGTTCTTGTTGCTCTAATAGCCCACCTGCTCCATTCCATACATGTGACAAACTATCAATGATCAACACATCATAACCAGCATTTTCAGCTTCTTTTATGGCATTGATGTAATTCGTAGTAGTAAAAGGCGGGACAATTTGCGCAACGTCATAATCATAAAGATCAGAATATAATTCACCGCTACCATTTTCCGTATCGATCATAGCTATCTTTTCGCCTAACCCTTGTGCCATCAATAATGCGGAATATGTCTTACCGCTTCCAGATACACCACACAAAGCAATTTTTACATAGCTTCTTTTACGTTCTGCCTTTTTAAACATTACTTATTCCTCCCTTTACACCGTTCTGCACGTCTAAGCAATTTAACAGCCTGCTTTGCGGTTACTTTAGGCTCACCGTATGCCTGCTGAAGTGCACGAAAGGCCGCTAACTTTTCTTTCTCATTCATTTCTACGCCCTCCTAAAACTCTCTAAAAGTTTGACCGCCGCATCTACAGCGTGTATCCTCTATTGGCACTCTACATCCACAATGCGCACATACAACGACCGGATACGGAGATGAACGGACCGGAAATTTAACTGGTTCTGAAAACGTCTTTTTTATTATTTCGACTGCAGTATTCAAACGATCTATTTTTTCCTGCTGTAACTTATCCATTTACAAATCACCTTCGCTCTGCTAAAATGAAGGTGGACGCTAAACCTAGTAAAATTTACATGTCCACCCTGAGCTATCGAAGCTGCTACTTCGGTAGCTCTTTTTCTTTTGCTTTGTCATAATCACTCCTCCTAAACTAAATCAGATACTTCACAGTTCATTGCTGCTGCAATTTTCCTGAGTGTGGATAATTTAACATCCGTCTTGTTATCTTCAATTTCACACAAAGACTTGTACCATATACCACTATCTTTAGAGACCTTATACCTGGACAATCCTTTTGATATTCTTACTTTTTTCACATTGTTCACACTATCACCCCAATTAAAATTTGCTAATAAAAGTTAATTTTGATACACTATATATGTGCTATAGAACATATATTTATACTATATATAGTTCTTTATTCACCTTGAGAATATTGGACAGAATGGAGGTGATATTATGAAAAAACGCTATTTGATTACATATGACCTTAATAAAAAGGGCCAAGATTATGAAAATGTCATTCAGGCTATTAAGGATGCCAGTGATGGAACTTGGTGCACTTATTGGAAATCTTCTTTTTTGATACGAAGCAATTACTTAACTGCTGACCAAGTTTTCACCAAAATAAAGCCATATGTGGATGGAAATGATAGTGTTATTGTTATCGAAGTAGTAAACAATAAACAAGGATGGCTGACCGAAAAACAATGGGCTTATATTAAAGACAATATTTTTGCGGACAAGTGATGCCAGGTTCACCACTTTCGTGAACACCATTGCTGTCCTCGAAGATTTTAACTCTGGACAAGTTACTTTCTTCAAAGGATATGATGAACTCTGGATTAACATAAATTGTTTTACCTTCTGTTTTGACCTTAATAAATCCAGCTAGGACATCGGTATCCACTTCAAACTCTGTTTTGTCGAACTCATCACCGTTCGCAAGGCAGAGTTTGTTTGTTTTTATAAGACGTTTATCTTCGCTCATCTCAACACCCCTACTGTCACTACAGCAGCCATAATAGCTACGTATGTTCCAATAAATATTGCAGTAGTCGCTACGGTAAAATCTCTAATCATAAGCCTGCCACCTGCCCCATAGCGTAACCAATGTCATATATCAGCTTAACTACTATTGCTATAGACAAAGCTGTTAATGCCCATACACACGGCTGCTCATTAATACTCTCTTTCATTACTACTGCTATTCCTGCTGCTTTGATTAGTGACCTCATAATTAAACCTCCTATAAAGCCTTTAGAGCTGCTTCAAAATCAAATTTTTTCTTCGCTATACCCCTCTAATATTTCAGGGCTATTAACTCTTCTGGTGTAAGCCCCATATAATCACAAAATTGTGCAGCACTAATATGATAGGAATAACGACTTTCACTAACTTTTACGGCAGTTCCAAATGGAAGTAATTTTCTTTGTAATCCAATACGGACAAATTGTTCTGATTTTCCCATGATTTTTGCTGCTGTTGGAACTTTGATACTTAACATGGTTAGTCTCCTTTCTGTTTACTTTTAGTAGCGATAGAGGGCAAAAAAATATTGTCCTCATCAACCGAGTAAAGTCTGCACAATGCATCAAAATTACCCTTGTCAATCGATGTTTTACCCTTCTCCCAATTTATTATAGTAACTTTACTTTTCTTTAACATTGCTGCTACAGCCTCCTGAGTTAATCCTGCGTTTATTCGTGCAGCTTTTAGCGATATTTTCAATGTCATTTATTACACCACCTTTCATGTCTTTATTATAGTTTACTTTAAGTAGCGTGTCAACACTTTCCGTAAACTTTTTTAATAAAAAGTGTTGAGTTTTTGTTTCTAAAAGTGTTATAATTTAACCAGAGGTGATAAAAATGGAATTATACAGACAGATCTTTAGCGATAATCTAAAAAGACTTTTAGATATAAACAACGAAACTCAAACAGAATTGGCTCAGTCCTTAAATATAAATCGTTCGGTCGTTTCTTCTTGGTTGTTAGGAACCAGGTTTCCACGAATGAATACTGTTGAAGAAATAGCTTCTCACTTTGGAGTGCAAAAATCTGATTTATTAGAAAAGAAAAATTATAATATTTCTGATTCTCCATTCCAATATCCATTCATTCCTGACGCTGTAGCAGCAGGTATACCATGCACAATAGAAGGGCGAAAGGAATTACCAACGATAGGTATTTCTGACGCTATCATGGGCAAATATGCAGGTAATAAACATATTTTAATCATGCGTGTTAATGGCGAAAGTATGAATAATGTTATACCTAGTGGTTCTTTTATTGCTGTAAAAACAGATATAGAAGTAAAAAATTTAAAAGATGGCGATCTGGTTGTATTTGGTAAAGAACATGAATATAGTCTCAAACGATTTTATGATGCAAACGATAGAATAATATTCAAACCTGATTCCAGCGATCCACGTTTTACAGATCATGTGTATAACAAAAATGATAGTGTATTTATTGTGGGTAGAGTTGTATTATCAATCAGAAACTATGAATAACCATATAAAACAAAATACCCCAGCCATTAAGCTGGGGTATTATAGTATAGGAGTGAAAAAATGCGACTACCAAATGGTTATGGCAGTATAACAAAATTATCTGGGAAAAGACGCAAGCCTTTTATGGTTCGCATAACGACTGGTTACGATAACGAAGGTAAACAGCTAATGTCTGTGTTAGGATATTATACTACACGTAACGAAGCTCTTGCTATGCTGGCCGAGTATAACAAAAATCCATATAATCCGATTGCTCGTAAAACAACTTTCAAGGAAATTTATGAATCTTTTTGTAATGAGAAATATATAAGCAAAGATATTAAAATACCACATGCTTATACTTCTTCTTTTGCATGGTGTACTCCAGTTCATTACATGGCATTTCCAGATATAAAACTATCTGCAATGCAGAAAATAGTTGATGATTGTAATAAAAGTAGGGCTACAAAAAAGAATATAAAAATACTTTTTAATCGACTATCTAATTATTGTTTAGCCAATGATGTAATTGATAAAAATTACGCTTCTCTTATTGAGCTCCCTCCTGATATAAAAAGTGAAGTACACAAACCATTTACAACAGAAGAACTTAATATGTTATGGCTTCACGCAGACGATATTAATATCCAAATTGTGCTCATACTATGTTATACCGGAATGCGTCCTACAGAGTTAATGACACTAAAGCATAGTAACGTCCATCTTGACGAAAGATATATGTTAGGCGGAATAAAAACCAAAGCTGGCAAAGACAGGGTTATTCCTATAGCACAAAAAATATTCCCATTTATCAAAAGGCTGTATGAACAAAATAACGACTACCTTTTAACTTATGAAAATAAAAAAGTAGAGTATGATACTTTCAGAAGGAAATTATTTGCTCCAGCAATGAAGCTTGTAGAACTAAAGCACTACCCCCATGATGGACGCCATACCTGTGCAACACTTTTGGATAATGCTCAAGTCCCAGATAAAATTATCAAAAAAATACTTGGACACGCTACTACCGATATCACCGAAAAAGTTTACACTCATAAGACAATTCGGCAACTTGTAGACGCTATAAATCAAATTTAAATCAGGAATTCTGTTACATATTTGTTACATACACCCTAAATTTTAATGATTTTTATGGACATTTCAGATAATTAAAAAATCCCACAAACCGCATGGTCGTGGGATTTTTCTATGCAACATTGTATCAAATTTGTTATTCGCAGGTAAATGGCAGCAGAGCTACGTTACGTGCGCGTTTGATAGCAGTAGTCATTTGGCGTTGATGTTTAGCACAGTTACCGGAAATACGACGGGGCAAAATTTTGCCGCGTTCAGTAATATAACGGCGCAGCTTAGCAACGTCCTTATAATCGATTTCTTCAACTTTATCAACACAGAAGCTGCATACTTTTCTTCTGGTTCTTCTGCCTCTTTCACGTTTCATTCGCATAACCTCCCTATTTAGAATGGGATCTCTTCATCAAAAGGAACTGCGGAACCAAAAGATTCCATCTCGCTCTTCGGACCTGCATCGCCGGACTGAACCGGAGCTCCGCTGCCAGTTGCTTTACGTTCAATGAATTCTACGCTGTTGGCAATAACTTCTGTCACCCAGCGTTTCGTACCATCTTTAGCATCATAGCTGCGAATCTGCAAACGACCGTCTACAAGAGCCCTTTGACCTTTTGTAAGACTATTCCCGCATAATTCAGCGATTTTACCCCATACAACGATAGCAATAAAATCAGCTTCTCTTTGGCCTTCCTGATTAGCAAAAGGTCTGTCTACCGCTAAAGTGAACTGGCATACAACTTTGCCTGTCTGAGTATAACGAACCTCAGGATCACGAGTTAAGCGGCCCATTAAAATAACTTTGTTCATACTAGTTACCCTCCTGGTTACTCACCTTTTCTGATAATCATGTGACGCAAAATTTCATCGGTAATCTTCATAACGCGGTCAAGTTCTTTGACTGTTTTAGGTTCTGCACTGAAAGTTACGAGAACATACAAACCTTCTGCGATATCGTCGATTTCATAAGCAAGACGTTTCTTGCCCCAACGATCGGTTTTTTCTACAGTACCACCGTTATTGTTGATGAGGTTGTCAAATTTAGCAACAAGAGCTTCAAAAGCTTCCTCTTCAACGGGTTTTACGATGTACATGACTTCGTAGTTATTCACGAAATCACCTCCTCCTTTGGACTTTGGCCCCCTAATGGGAGCAGGGGAAGTATATATTACTATATACAAGCTTATGTATTATACCATTAGTCCCAGTAAATTGCAAGGGTAGTTTACTAAAAATAACCGTCATACTAAAAAGCATGACGGTTATTTCCTTCGGCTGTTTTCTACGACTCTTTCCCTTATTTACGGCTTGTCTTATTTAGCGCCGAAGCTTTATTTTTTCCCTCATAAGGCCCTTTTTATCAGGCGTCAGTTTTGACAAAATCGTCAAGCACCGCGCCGGGAGCTACCATTGGTTCAACCAGATCACTTTGTTCTACTACCGCTTCGATCAGGAAATTTTTTCCTTGTTTACGCGCTTTTGCCAATGCGGCGGTAAATTCAGCACAAGTAGTTACTGTCGCACCGTCTGCGCCGCAGGCTTTAGCAAAACCAACAAAATTAAACGGCGTCAGAATAGTAGAAGAGTAACGTTTATCATAAAAAACCTGCTGCCATTGACGGACCATACCCAAACAACTGTTATTGATGACAACAGTAATAAAAGGAGCGCTTTCACGCATCGCTGTATAAATTTCCATACCGGTCATTTTAAAGCCTCCGTCGCCGCAGATCTGTACAACCTGCGCCTCAGGCAGGGCAATTTTAGCTCCCAAGGCTGCCGGCAGACCAAATCCCATCGTTCCGCAGCCGCCGCTGGTCAAATGATGCCGCGGCGCGTCTACTTCCAGATGCAAGGCTGCCCACATCTGATTTTGCCCGACGTCAGTAACAAATACCGTATCTTCACCTTTAAAGCTGCGCGTCAGTTCTTTCATCAGCCAGGGCGCTGTCAATCTTTCGCCGGACTGTGCCGCACGGTTTTCTGTCGCATCCCAGGCTTTGATCGTATGCCACCAATGTTCTATATCAAGTTTTTTCACCCGTTCACTCAGCTTGTTGAGATTCTCTTTCATATCTCCGACTAAAGGCAGCGCTGTCATAACATTCTTATCTACTTCAGAAGGATCAATATCCAATTGGATAATCGTTTTTTTACCAACATAACGATTACGGTCACCTGTGACTCGTTCACTAAAACGGCTTCCCGCTACGATAAGTACATCGGCATTAGCAACTGCCATATTGGCTGCAATGTGTCCGTGCATACCTGTCAGCCCCAGGCATTGCCGGTCGCTTCCCGGAAAAACCCCAATCCCCATCAGCGTATTGACGACTGGCATCCCTGTTTTTCTGGCAAAACGCAGCACCTCTTCCGCAGCACCACTGTGAACAGCGCCGCCGCCTACCAGAAATACCGGCTGTCTGGCATTAGTAATAGTAACTGCTGCAGCTTCCAATATCTCTTCTCTGGCCGTTTCCATAACAGGCGGCGTCAGTGGCTCCGCTTCCATCCACTCCACATCTCCGACCTGCAGATTGCTGGGAACATCCACCAGCACCGGTCCCGGACGACCTTCCTGTGCCAGGTAAAATGCCTGCCGCAGCGCCGGCAGCAAATCCTCAGGCTTACGCACCAAAATATTATATTTCGTTATCGGCAATGTCACACCGACAATATCTATTTCCTGAAAAGAGTCTCTGCCTAAATTTGCAACAGAAACCTGTCCCGTAATCGCTACCAGCGGTACGGAATCTAAATAAGCTGTAGCCAGTCCCGTAACGATATTGGTCGCACCGGGGCCGGAGGTAGCTATACAAACCCCCGTTCTGCCGCTGGCACGTGCATAACCGTCAGCAGCATGGATGGCTCCCTGTTCATGCGCCGTCAGTACATTACGCAGCGGCGCGTCATATAACGCATTATACAAGGGAATTACCTGACCGCCCGGATAACCGAAAACAGTATCTACTTCCTGTTCCAACAAAACTTTAATAATAGCTTGCGCACCAGATAACTTCATTCTTCGCTTTCCTCCCAAAATCAGCACTTTCAGACTGCAGCTTGTTCCTGCAGCATCAAGGTATTTACGGAAACCACCGCGACCTGTTTTGCCAGCAGCTTCGCCATTTGCGCAACATCACTTTCAGTATTCAAAACAATTTCCAGTTCCATTCCGTCAGACTGAACCTTCATATTGAGTTCCTGCACGTCCACACCTTGTTTTGACAATACCCGCAGCACTCTCGGCAGTAAAGTCTCCTCATTTTTAGCCTTTAAAAATAATTTTCCCGACATTTTGATTTCCTCCCTCGTATGATTTTGATGGAAAGCAGTGCGTTAGGAACAAATAAAAAACGCCCCTGCTTTTGCAGGGGCGTATAAAATACGCGGTACCACCCTAATTTATAACTTCGCACCAGTCCATCAACCGGCTCAGAATTAACGCATCTGGTACGCATCATGCTACTTACTTCTGCTTTCGCTGACGAGTTCATGGGTGATTTACTCAACAAGCGCTCCGTGCCGATTTCCACCAACCATCGGCTCTCTGTGACTTTACATCTTGTCTTTCTTCCCAATCATCACTTTTACAATACAATATTAAGATTGGTCATATTATGCCACTTTTAACAGCACTTGTCAACACTTTTTTCAAAAAATCTTATATTTGTTCCAATGTTTACAATGTTCTTAAATAATTGCCTACCAAAACAGAAATTCGTTCACTATATGCAGCATGATTAACTGCTAAAACTTCTTTGACCTGATCTGCAAAATTACCTGCTTCCGGAGCCAGCAAAGTTTTATAACTTAATGCGTAAGCTTTTCCTGTCTCAGTCTGTGGTATCAGAGCGTCTGTTTCTGCTAAACCGGCATAATCCCGCATTTGACAGGCCAGCTGCGGTGCCAGCTTCAGCACCGTTTCCCAGGCTGCCAGCCACAATACGCTGCTGAGCTTAAAATGCACTTTCCCTTTCAGGGTTTTAGCTACTGCTCCCAAATCTTTTAAGGTCAAATCAGCATGTAAAAAACTCAGTCTGTAGCCAAAAGTATCAGCAATAGCGGCATGGGTCTGCAGCATTTCCTGCAGCAGCTGCGCCTCATCCAGAGTATTGAGCCCTAAAGCCGCAAATTTAATGCCGTTACGTTGCAATTCATTAGCAATCAGGTAATGCTCCTGTGGAGAAAGTAATTTACCCTCTTTAGATATCAGCAGCTCAAAATCTATTTCCCAGGGAGTATTTTTAAGATAAGAATTATAAATGAACTGTGCGTGCATAATAGCTTCACCATATTCCAAAACGATACGCCGCAGCTGTTCAGGCTCAAAATGAATAACTTCACTTCCTACCTGAAAATTTGCTTCCAAATATGAGCCCTGCATCGCATCACGAAATTCCTGCGGAAAATCATTATAACGCTTCTCTGCCTCTGCATCTGACATTTTTTCGATCTGCAGATTTATTTTATCGCTGCAGTCCAGGCCAATCATGCTATAGCCGTATAATAATGCCTTTACAATATCTTCTTCACTTTTCAACCCTTCAGCATTGGCACCATAGCCTTCTTTATAACCTGTTTCAAAAACTCCCCAGGTTGCAGCATCTACAGCTTCCAGAAAATTGCGTTTTAAGAGCACGCTGTCAGCAGCTGAATATTCTGCAAGGACAGGCTTTACCTGCTTTTTAGCAAACAGCGGCGCAATGCATCCGCCTGCAGCTCCCAGCCAGTCACTGAAACCGATACTCGTACCTTTAGTGCCGCAGGCACTGGGCGCTGCCCATTTTACAAAACGACGGATAACTGCCGCATTATTTGCATTCAAAGACATAATATCCACATGCAAACCATCCTGTTCACAGGAATTTTCGACAGCCCACATCGCTGTCAAAGGACATTCCCCCTGTGTAACACAGACTAATTTTTTATCAGCAGCCTTTATAACCAGTGCGACCCAGCCGTTAGTGACTTCGCTCATAGAGGCTGACACAACCTTGCCGCCTGCCGCAGCCTCCATTGTTTTTACTGCCAGTGCTTGTTTAATAGCCATTTTTCATCCTCCAAAACTCTCAGTTATCTTCCTTCTAATATTATCCACAATCTGCGCCTTTTACGCAAGTAAAACCCGGAAAATAACTAAACGCTATTTAAACCTTTGTTCGCAAAACTATAAATTATGCTTATCGACAGTACTTTTAATTTATCCACCTAAGGCGGATACAAAATATATGTGTCAAAAAAGCAAAATCCTCTCCATTTATCAACAATATCCACATAGTTTTCCACAGCATTCTGTGTATAAATTACATATTATACACAGTTTCAATCTTTTTTTCCCCTAAATTTTCCAAGTTATACCATATCACCCTTAAGTTATACACATTTTATCAACATTCTGTGGATAACTTTCAGAAAACTTTCCCCATTTTTCCACAACACAATATCTAGTTTGTTTATTGGCTCATACAGATGCTGAAGTCTATACTTTGTGTTCAAAGTGCACTGTCAAGGGCAACTTTTAATCGTTTGATTAAAAGTTTTATTTAAGCGCTTCTTGACACTGACAAAAGCTTTTACAAGTGTATATTTAAAGCCTTCTTTCTTCAGCCTAAATTTTCTGAAAATAAAAAAGCAGCAGTTTTTTTTAATTTAACTGCTGCTTAACTCAATTTTTACCGCCGTTTTATCTGTGCTATAGTAAATAAAAACAGACCAAACCATATCCAACCAAAAGCGACCATATGTACGGATGTGAAGTTTTCTCCGTACATAAAAACGCCTATCAGCAAACTGATTGTTGGAGCAATATACTGTAAAAATCCAATTATTTTTAACGGTAAAAGCTTTGCCCCTGCCGTAAAAAACAATAACGGCGTAGCCGTCACTACACCGGCACAGGCCAGCATTATCAACGTACTGGTTTCTGCTGTTTGATAAGCACTGGTTCCATGCAGGCTCAAATAATATTCATAAGCCAAAGCCAGCGGCGTTATAAGCAGTGTTTCCAGCATAATACTCGTCATTGTCGTTACCGATAAACATTTCTTGATCAAGCCATATAAAGCAAAAGAAACAGCTAATGATACAGAAACCCAAGGCAGCTGACCCAGGTTCCAGACCATTGTACCAACACCGATCACAGCGCAGATAACTGCTGCCATTTGCCAGTTATCCAAACGTTCTTTCAAAAAGAAAACACCAAAAACAATGCTCACTAAAGGATTGATATAATAGCCCATACTGGTTTCTACTATTCTGCCGTCATTGACAGCCCAAATAAACAACCCCCAGTTGAAACTGATCGTAATTGCCGCAGCCAGCATTGCCAGAGCCTGTTTAGGATTTGTAAAAATATCCTGAGTTTCTGCTAAAAAACTTTTTACTCTGCCGGAAGCGATGATCAATATCCATACAAAAACACAGGACCAGATAAAACGATTTGATAAAATCTCAAAAGCCTGTACTACGCCTAAAGTTTTCCAATAAATAGGCAAAATTCCCCATAGTAAATAAGCAGTCAAGCTATAAATTATTCCCTGTCTGAAAGTGCTTTCCATTGTTCCTCCATCTATCTGCCAATAATTATTTTCTTAAACTTGCCGGAATTGGAATTTTCAGGGCAATGATCGCCGCAGCTACCGGCAGCCAGGTAACGATCTGCATTACCAGCGGTAAACCAAAATTATCGGCAATAAATCCTAAAATAGTAACGCCAAAACCACCCATACCGACGCTGAAACCAATAGTAAGACCTGCTGCCATCCCAACATTATCAGGCAGCATCGTCTGCGCTAAAACGATAGTTGTAGCAAACGACCCGATGATAAAAAAACCAGAAGCCACAACAGCCAGCATTGCGCCAATTTCCGTTCCTGCATGGCTGATCAGCCATATCGTTGGAATACTTAGTATAATCGATCCTAAAATAATCCTGCGGGCTCCTAAACGGTCACTGAGCACTGCACCCGTATAAGTTCCTGCTACACCACCCAATAAAAATGCCGACACCAAAGCGCTGGCAAAAATTGCTTCACTGCCACGAAATTTCATAAAAAATAACGGCAGATACGTAGATAATCCCGTATGGATAGTAGACCTCATAAAGATAAAAAACAGCAGTATAAACATTCCTGTATAAGAGAGCTTTTCTGAAGCAGCTTTAATTTGTACTGCAGCTTTTTTCAAACTATGCTCCGCATTAACATGTTTGTAATCTGGCATATATTTCATCATTAACCCAAAAACAAGCAGCCCTGGCAGAATAAAATACATCGTATTATGGATGCCATCCTGCAGTCCAATGAGAAAAGTCATCAAAATGGAGCCGACGGCCATACCGGCATTGCCTCCCAGAGAAAAAATGCCCATATTTTTGGCTTTACTGTTTTCATCGCTTAAAAAATTAACAGTTTTTGAAGCCTGAGGATGATAAGTCGCACTGGCTATACCGATTATAATAACGGTCAATAAAATTAAAGTATAACTGGAAACCCAGCCTATGGCGGCAAACCCCGCACCTGCCATAGCAGCGCAAAAAGGCAGCAGGACAGGCATAGATCGCTTATCCGTAATATAACCAAATACCGGCTGAATAACCGACGACGTAATATTCTGCGTCAAAACTATAGCTGCCAGCTGCGAATAACTCAATGTAAATAATTCTTTAAGGTGTGGCAATACTATTGGTAAAGCACCAGCCTGTAAGTCAGTCACCAAATGACCTACTGCTAATGCTAAAATAGGTAAAAAATTTTTCTTTTGCATAACATGTCCTTTCAGAGCGATAAGTATATTGTAACATAAATACTCCTTTTAGTAGTGTTTTTAAGAAAAATTTACTTAAAGCGGTTATTCATTATAAGAATCGATATTTTACTTCATAAGTACACAGGCATGCAACTTCCGGTTTTGCCTGCCATGTGTCCTAGGGCAATGTCTGGCCTGATTGTATTTTCATCACATAAAAAAATAACCATACCGTATGGTATGGTTATTTTTTAACCGGCAGCTTTCTATCCTCCCAGGCCGCTTCCAGCCAAGTACTTTCGACGTTTAAGGGCTTAACTACTGTGTTCGGGATGAGAACAGGTGGGTCCCCTTAGCTATCGCCACCGGATTGACGCTTGCGCCTATTGTTTAGGAGCAGCTTTTGCGACGCTAACAATAGTGCCGCAGGCTAACGCAAAATTCCTGACTGAACAGGGAAGAAATTTTACGATATCCTTGAAGGTCTTTAAGCCTTCAAAACTATATAGAAGAGTACAAACTTTTGAGTTTGCTGTGTGTTTTTACTTCTTTTCGGCGATTCACTTTCATCGAAAACGCTCCCCTCAGGTCGCTTTTTCGATATAAGTTCCGCCACCTCTAATTCTGACTTCGCTTGCGCTCGTCACAATCAGGGCGTCACTTAAGTCAAGCCCTCGACATATTAGTATCGGTCCGCTCAATACATTGCTGTACTTACACTCCCGACCTATCAACCTCATCTTCTTTAAGGTGTCTTACTAGATTGCTCTATGAGAGATCTCATCTTAAGGCTGGTTTCACGCTTAGATGCTTTCAGCGTTTATCCTTTCCGAACGTAGCTACCCAACTGTACCCCTGGCGGGATAATTGGTACACCAGCGGTTCGTCCACTCCGGTCCTCTCGTACTAGGAGCAGCCCCCTTCAAATCTCTTGCGCCCGCGATGGATAGGGACCGAACTGTCTCACGACGTTCTGAACCCAGCTCACGTACCACTTTAATGGGCGAACAGCCCAACCCTTGGGACCTGCTCCAGCCCCAGGATGTGATGAGCCGACATCGAGGTGCCAAACCTCCCCGTCGATATGGACTCTTGGGAGAGATTAGCCTGTTATCCCCAGGGTAGCTTTTATCCGTTGAGCGATGGCCCTTCCACTCGGTACCACCGGATCACTAAGCCCTACTTTCGTACCTGCTCGTCGTGTTTGACTCGCAGTCAAGCTCCCTTCTGCCTTTACACTCTTCGCGCGATTTCCGGCCGCGCTGAGGGAACCTTTGGGCGCCTCCGTTACTCTTTCGGAGGCGACCGCCCCAGTCAAACTGCCCGCCTGACACTGTCCCGGATTTCGTTACTCTCGCGGTTAGAATTTCAATACATCAAGGGTGGTATCCCAACGGCGGCTCCAGCCAGACTAGCGTCCAGCTTTCCATGCCTCCCACCTATCCTGTACGTAATGTATCAAAACCCAATGTCAGGTTACAGTAAAGCTCCATGGGGTCTTTCTGTCCAGTCGCGGGTAACCTGCATCTTCACAGGTACTTCAATTTCACCGGGTCCCTCGTTGAGACAGTGCCCAAGTCGTTACACCTTTCGTGCGGGTCGGAACTTACCCGACAAGGAATTTCGCTACCTTAGGACCGTTATAGTTACGGCCGCCGTTCACCGGGGCTTCAGTCGAATGCTTTGGACTAATCCGAACATCCTTCCTTAACCTTCCGGCACTGGGCAGGTGTCAGCACCTATACGTCAGCTTTCGCTTTAGCAGGCACCTGTGTTTATGGTAAACAGTCGCTTGGGCCTCTTCTCTGCGACCACTCTATGCTCCATCCGCATGGGACTTCACAACAGTGGCTACCCTTATCCCGAAGTTACGGGTACATTTTGCCGAGTTCCTTAACGAGGGTTCTCCCGCGCACCTTAGGATTCTCTCCCCGCATACCTGTGTCGGTTTACGGTACGGGCGGTAGCTCTCTCACTAGAAGCTTTTCTCGACAGTGTGGGGTCAACAACTTCGCTCGCATCTCTGCTCACTCCGCATCACGCCTCAGGCTTTCAGTGCACGGATTTGCCTATGCACCACCCTACACGCTTACACATGCTCTTCCATTCGCATGCTTGCCTGCCCTTCTGTGTCACTCCATTGCTCAAACAATTACTACCGGTACTGGAATATCAACCAGTTGTCCATCTCCTACGCTCTCTGCCTCGGATTAGGTCCCGACTTACCCTGAGACGACGATCGTTGCTCAGGAATCCTTATGCTTTCGGTGGAAAGGATTCTCACCTTTCTTTTCGCTACTCATACCAACATTCTCACTTCCCACAAGTCCACCGAACCTTCCAGTTCGACTTCTACCCTATGGGAACGCTCCCCTACCCCGTATACTTTACGTATACAGCCACAGCTTCGGTTTCGTACTTTAGCCCCGGGAATCTTCGGCGCAGGGTCTCTCGACCAGTGAGCTATTACGCACTCTTTAAATGGTGGCTGCTTCTGAGCCAACATCCTGGTTGTTTATGAAACCCCACATCCTTTTCCACTTAGTACGACATTGGGGACCTTAGCTGGTGGTCTGGGCTGTTTCCCTTTTGACCACGGATCTTATCACTCGTAGTCTGACTCCAAGGCTCTACAGTATATCCATTCGGAGTTTGACAGGGTTCGGTAACCTTTACGGCCCCTAGCCCGATCAGTGCTCTACCGCCTATACTTACTACCTCAGGCTAGCCCTAAAGCTATTTCGGGGAGAACCAGCTATCTCCGCGTTCGATTGGAATTTCACCCCTACCCACATCTCATCCGAAAGCTTTTCAACGCTCACCGGTTCGGTCCTCCACGCAATTTTACCTGCGCTTCAACCTGGACATGGGTAGATCACTGCGGTTTCGGGTCTACCTACACTAACTAGCGCCCTCTTAAGACTCGCTTTCGCTGCGGCTCCGTGTCTTCCACTTAACCTCGCTAGTGCAGATAACTCGTTGGTTCATTCTTCAATAGGCACGCCGTCGCTTTCGCTTCGACTGCTTGTAGACATACGGTTTCAGGTACTATTTCACTCCCCTCCCGGGGTTCTTTTCACCTTTCCCTCACGGTACTATGCGCTATCGGTCGCCAAGTAGTTTTTAGCCTTGGAGGGTGGTCCCCCCTGCTTCCCACAAAATTCCTCGTGCTTCGTGGTACTCTGGATCTCGGCCTCTCTGCTCTGCCTTTCGTCTACGGGGCTTTTACCCTCTCTCGCTTACCTTTCCAGGTAATTCAACTAGGCCTGACTTCGATTCTGCCGGTCCTCAACCCCGAAAAGCCGGAGCTTCTCGGTTTGGGCTCTGCCCTCTTCGCTCGCCGCTACTGTGGGCATCTCGTTTGATTTCTCTTCCTCCGGGTACTTAGATGTTTCAGTTCCCCAGGTTCCCTCCCTTGCGGGTGACCATCCATGACGATGGCCGGGTTTCCCCATTCGGATATCCACGGATCAATACTTGCTTGCAGTTCCCCGTGGCTTTTCGCAGCTTACCGCGTCCTTCTTCGGCTCTTGGCGCCTAGGCATCCACCGTATGCCCTTAGTAGCTTGACTTTTCAGCTGCTAAGAAACTTACGTTCCTAGACTTTTCTCGTTAACTCTCATCAAATATAGCATTTTGATTAGAGGTTTGTGTCTATTACTACTCACTCATCATTTTCATAATAAACTGTTTGTCTCTTCTATATGGTTTTCAAGGTTCAAAAAAGAAGGCTAAGCCTTCAAAACTAAACATTAACCAACGAATGTGCGTCGACTTGAAGTCTACGAGATATCTTACTATCTCATGTCTCCATAGAAAGGAGGTGATCCAGCCGCACCTTCCGATACGGCTACCTTGTTACGACTTC
>OOCM01000171.1_pt1 | contig 72052 bp, 67 predicted proteins | sample 1671111 | NCBI WGS metagenome assembly OOCM01 (sample SAMN06348123, study PRJEB24527) | human gut metagenome | biome: human gut; feature: ankylosing spondylitis patient; material: feces | host: Homo sapiens | place: China | collected 2015-10 | reverse complement strand
CCTTTTTATATTATTACGTTGTTCCTTTTATTGTGATTATTATGTTTTTTATTCTGATGGCATAATTGCGAGGGCTCACAGCAAAAATTTCGAGCGCGTATGTTCTTTGCTGTGAGCCCTCGCAGATTTTCTGTTAGAGGCTTATGTACGTTTTTTCACTTATGTTTCTTATGTATGATTAGATTCTGCAATATAGGAATGAAGGAACTGCTTTCAGGATGAATGCTATCAGTTTCCAGCGTTTGGTGATGTAGATGGTCTTTTTCTTGTTTTTCATGGCTCGGAATATTTGTTTTCCAGCAGTTTCAACTGGAGCAATCCAGAAGAGGCCTTCGCCTTTTGCCATGGCAGTGTCTACAAATCCTGGTCGGATGTCGGTTATGTATATGGGAAGTTTCAACTTGAAGATTTTTTGTCTGATTCCCTCTGTGTAGTTTATCTGGTAAGCTTTTGAGGCATTGTATGCAGGTGCAGTGCCGTTGCCCCTCAGGCCTCCGACAGAAGTGATGACTGCCAGATGGCCGTAGCCTTGCTTTATGAAGTGTCTTACGCTCCAGTCTATTATGTACGTCCATCCGACAATGTTCGTCGCTATGGTCCTTGCTTCAGGACCATATTCCAGAGCATCGTTCAGTTCTCCAGTGCCTGCGCTTACAATGATTGTGTCCGCACCGCCCAGCTTTTCGGTCAGCTCTGTTAAAGCATGTTCTGTGCTTGTCGTGTCCGATATATCGCATGCCTTGGCTATGAATTTGTCCGGTGCACTGGATGCCAGTTCCTTGAGCTTGTTTTCTCTTCTTCCCATTATGCCGATTCTTGCTTCTGTTTCCGAGTAGAGCAGGGCGACCTCTCTTCCAATACCCGATGATGCTCCGATGATGATTACTTTTTCCATTTGGTATTCTGCTTTTTTGTTTAGTGGAGCAAAGGTATACCTGTGAATCGGCATTTTTCTTTAAATATTTCAAGACTTGTCGGTCTTGAGCAGTTTCTTGCGTATTGCGCTGACGGTCTCTGGTGTGACGCCGATAAATGATGCAATTTCTTTCAGTGGAATGAGTTCCTTAAGGTCCGGATATCTGTTCATGAAGTCTATGTACCTTTCCTCTGCCGTGCAGCAGTATGAGTCTGTAAGCCTTCGGTATGTCATGGCGAAGAGCTGTTCGGCAAGGATTCTTCCGATGCGCTGATTCTCGGGCGAGGAGTTCCAGAAATGTTCGAGTTCCGTATATGTGATGAGATGTACACGGCTGTCTTTTATGGCCTGTATACTGCAGAGCGACGGACGTCCGCAGAGACATGAACTGTATTCGCCGACAAGGTCGCCTTCGAGACTGTATCCGGTGATGTGTTCGTCTCCGTTGCTGTCAAGCCTTTTGTATCGGAACATGCCTTCTGATATGTAACCTATATGTCTGCACATGTCGCCCTGCTGAAGAAGATATTCCTTCTTCTGTATGATTCTTGTAGTGCCTTGACTGATGATGAAGTCGCGAAGAGCTGACAGGTCGATGTCTGTGAGCCGGTATTCGTTTAGATTGTTTTTCATGATTTCCTGTGGTGCGGAAGGTGGATTGAAAAAAGCGTGCGCATGGACAATGTTCGTCCATTATGCACGCTTCGTATCTTAAGGACTTGGCCTCAAAGTGTTGTTAGGTCCGGATTGAGTTTCATCAGACCTTTTGATTTTCAATCAGTTCAGATGCTTTATTTGTTTTCAGCATCGATAGCATTGAAGATGTCTTCAAGCATCTGTTCCTTTGAACCCTTCCAAGTGAATGTGTGGCGGAGTCCTTCCTTCTCGAACCAGTCAGAAAGTGGAGCAGTCTGATTTCTGTACACTTCGAAACGCTTCTTGATTGTCTCTTCGTTGTCGTCAGCACGTCCCTGTTCCTTAGCTCTGTTGAGAAGTCTTGCCATGAGAGTTTCCTCGTCAACAACGAGTTCGATCATCATGCCCATGTCTGTGTTGCGCTCTGCGAGCATCTTCTTGAGAGCCTCTGCCTGTGCGATTGTACGTGGGAATCCGTCGAAAATCACACCTTTTCCTGGAGTCTGTGCATCGTATGTCTTAGCGAGGATGTCGATCATGAGTTCGTCAGGAATGAGCTGTCCGTTGTCGATGTAGCCTTTAGCTATCTTTCCGAGCTCTGTGCCGTTCTTGATTTCACCTCTGAGCACGTCTCCTGTAGAGATGTGTCCCATTCCGTACTTGCTGACGATTTCGTCGCTGTATGTGCCTTTGCCTGAGCCTGGGGCACCGAAAATGATGATGTTCTTCATTATTTTGTCGTTGTTTTTTGTGATTAATTATATTTATGTTGTATAAACATTATTCTCTTCATTGGTTTTCTTCAACCGTATATATGTCTTTCAGGTTGCGCCCAAGTCCGTCGTAGTCCATGCCGTAGCCTACAATGAAGTCGTCGGGTATTTCCATTGCGCAGTAGTCCACTTTCACATCCTCTTTCAGCTTGCCTGGCTTTACAAGCAGTGATGCGGTTTTGACCTCGATTGCTCCTCTGCCTTGCAGTTCTTTCTGAATATGTTTGAGTGTGGTGCCGGTGTCTACAATGTCTTCCACAATGATTACCTTGCGTCCTTTGAGATCGGCATTGACGCCTATAAGTTCTTTGACATTTCCTGTAGTGTCGGTTCCTTCGTATGAGGCGAATTTGGCAAAAATGATGTGCGGCTGTATTGTCAGATAACGCACGAGGTCGGCGGCGAACATGAATGCTCCGTTGAGAATGCAGATCATTATAGGCTGTTCGCCACAGAAATCGTGGCTTATGTTCTGAGCCACAGTCTTAACTTTTTCTTGTATGGTTTCATCCGTAATGGACAGGATGAAACTTTTGTCTTTAATTCTGATCATTCTATTGTAAAGACGTCAATAATGTGAAAAAAACCGTGCAAATATACAATTTTGTATGGAGTTTGGCATAATAATGGGTTCGTTTTGTTATTTTTGCAACATGAAGATTTTATCAGCAGCACAAATGAGAGAGGCCGATGCTTTCACTATCGAGAGCGGGTCTATGGAATCCATCGAACTGATGGAGCGTGCATCCAGTGCCTTTGCTTCAAAGATTATGGAGCGTTGGGGCAAGGATACACCTGTTAAGATTTTTGCTGGTTCGGGCAACAACGGCGGTGATGCGTTGGCTGTAGCCCGTATGCTTTCACAGTCGGGCTACAAGGTTTCGGTATTCCTTTTCAACATAAATGGAAGTTTGTCGCCTGATTGTCAGAAGAACAAGGAGAGGTTGGCTGAATGTCCAGGATTGGAAATGACAGAAGTGACTTCTCAATTTGTCCCTCCTACGCTTGATCGCGGCGATCTTGTAGTGGACGGACTTTTCGGTACTGGTATATCGCGTCCTTTGAACGGAGGATTTGCTTCGGTTGTGAAGTATATCAATTCTTCCCATTCAACGGTCGTATCGATAGATGTTCCTTCGGGCCTCATGTGTGAGGACAACTCTTATAATTTCATGAATCATGTGGTGAGGGCCGACTATACCTTCACGTTCCAGTTCCCTAAGTTGGCGTTTTTCTTTCCAGACAACGAGCAGTATGTCGGGGAATGGGAAGTGCTGGATATCGGCGTGAAAGACCCGGAAACCACATCTACTTCAACCTCGTATTTCGTCACAGAACGCGACGAAATGGCCCGGTTGCTCAAGAAAAGATCAAAATTTGCACATAAGGGAAGCATGGGGCACGCCGCACTCGTTGCAGGACGTTCGGCTATGGCCGGTGCTGCAATATTGGCGTCGAGAGCATGCATGCGTGCCGGTGCAGGCAAATTGACTGTGCATACTCCATTTTATAATGTGAGCATTCTTCAGACAACAGTGCCAGAGGCCGTGCTTCATATAGATCCGAACAGCGATTGCTTCTCCACACCTTTTGATGCAGGAGGCTTCGATGCGCTTGGTATAGGTCCTGGCATAGGAACTTCTTCGGACACGGTGCAGGCGTTCATCGAACAGATAAGGCTGACAAAATCGCCTATCGTGATTGATGCTGACGGTCTGAATATTCTCGGTTCGCATAGAGGTTGGATACAGCAGCTTCCAAAGAAGTCTATTCTGACGCCTCATAAGAAGGAATTGTTTGGACTGATAAGTACAACGCGAAATAGTTTTGAGGAACTCGAACGTACGCGCGAATTGGCTGTGCATCAGCAGATATACATCATCATTAAGGGTGCATATTCAATCGTTGTGACACCTGAAGGCAAGTGCTATTTCAATACTACAGGTAATCCTGGTATGGCTACAGCCGGAAGCGGTGATGTGCTTACAGGCATTATTCTGTCATTGCTTGCTCAGGATTATTCTCAGGAAGACGCATGCCGTCTTGGAGTATATCTGCATGGCCTGGCTGGAGATATTGCGGCTGAAGAACTGTCGGAAGAAGGAGTTATGGCCAGCGATATCGTTGAGTGCATCCCTAAGGCTTACAGAATGTTGAGAAATCATTAATTGCGAGAGTGTATTACAATGTGCATTCTTGCAGATGTTGATTTGTAGTAATTTACTTTTTATCTTATAATGAAGAGAGTATATTTTTTCTTGGCTCTGCTGGCTTCGTTTTCTGGAATTGAAGCCCAGACAAAAGTGGAAAAATTCAATCCCGGTGTTGTAGCAGAGGGCGTCAATTATGCCCTTCCTAAAACAGCTTTGAAGATTCAGGTCGTTGCGACCAAGACTACATTCACTCCTGGTGAGTTCGGCAGATATGCTGAGCGCTATCTGCATCTTAACAATGTTAAGACAGAGGCCGAGGTGAAATGGGAAATCAAGTCTATAAAGGTTTCTACATACGGAGTGCCTGACATGAATAAGGTTTATACCATTAAACTGAAGGACAAGTCTATTGCTCCATTTGTAAGGCTCTCTGACGAGGGACTGATCAAAGGTATAAATGCAGAGGCGAATGTGGCATCTGATGCTGTTGAGGTTCCTGCACCGGTTGTAAACAAACTCAGTGGAAGAAAGTATCTTACAGAAGAAATATTGTCTGCCAATTCCAGATCGAAGATGGCGGAACTGACTGCCGGCGAGATTTATGCAGTACGCGAAAGCAAGAACAGCATCACACGCGGTGAGGCTGATGCAATGCCAAAGGACGGCAATTCGCTTCAGATTGTTCTGCAGTCGCTCGATGAGCAGGAAAAGGCATTGATGCAGCTTTTCACCGGAAAGACAGAGCAGGAGTCTGTTGTCGAAACATTTACTTTGGCTCCTGATGCTGATGTTGAGAAAGAAGTTGCTTTCCGTTTTTCTTCAAAACTCGGTCTGGTTGACAATGACGACCTTTCTGGTGAACCGTATTATGTCAGTGTGAAGAATCTGCACTCTGTTCCGGTTCCAACCGAAGAAGAGAAGAAGAAACGAAAGATTGAAGGAGTTGTCTATAACATGCCTGGAATGGCAGAGGTGAAACTTTTCAATTCGTCTTCTACCATTTACAGCGAGGATCTGCCTTTCGGACAGTTTGGAGCAGAGGATGTTCTGATGTCAGCGCTTTTCAACAAGAATGCAACGACTAAGGTGACGTTCAGTACCGTAACAGGAGGTTTGCTCAAGATAGATCAGTAATACAATGAAATATAAGAGGTTGGTTCCGTAAGGCTTTTCAGAAAATCCTGGAATCAACCTTTTTTATGTAAAATAGAAACAATAAGAAAAATATGAATGCAGTAATTGAAAATATGATATCCAGACGCAGTGTCAAAGCGTATAAGCCGGATATGGTTCCTATGGAACTTATAGAAGAAGTTGTGAAAGCTGGAACTTATGCTCCTACGGGCATGAATATGCAGTCGCCGGTGATTGTGGCTGTTGTCAATAAGGAGGTCCGCAACCATCTTTCACGTATGAATGCTTCCATTATGGGAACATCTTCCGATCCGTTCTACGGTGCCCCGGTTGTGCTGGTCGTTCTTGCCGATAAGAATCGTCCTACAGCTGTTTATGATGGAACGCTTGTTATGGGCAACATGCTCAACGCCTCACACTCGCTCGGTCTTGGTTCATGCTGGATACATCGCGCCAAGGAAGAGTTCGAGAGCGAAGAAGGCAAGGCGCTTCTGAAAGAATGGGGACTTGAAGGCGAATATATCGGTATTGGCCACTGCATCTTGGGCTATCCTGCAACTGAACTTCCTGCAGCAAAACCTCGCAAGGCCGATTATGTTCATTTCATCAAGTAAGGCCGATGAAGAAATACAAGGTTTATCTTTTTGACTTCGATTTGACGCTGGCTGACGGAAGCGCGTGGATTGTGGAATGTTTTCAAACCATTCTTCATCGCCACGGCTATACATCCTGTACTGACAGCCAGTGCCGGTCTACCATAGGCATGGTGCTTGAAGACGCTTTCGAGTATCTTACAGGAGTTTCCGATCCTGCCTTCTGCCATGATTTACGTTTGGAGTATCGCCAACTGTGCCGTCCGCAGGTGGCAGAGCGTACGCATTTTATTCCTGGTGCGGAAGCAATGCTGCGTTCGCGTACGGAAGATATACGTATAGGCATAGTAAGTACCAAACAGTCGGATGTAATCTGGAAAACGTTGAGGCTTAATGGACTTGAAAATACTGTTGACCATGTGATAGGGATAGAAGAGGTGCAGGCCCCTAAACCTGCTCCTTATGGCATATTGAATGCTTGTTCGCATTTCGGAGTAGATAAGAGCGAGGTTCTCTATTGCGGTGACAGCACAATAGATGCAGAGGCTGCAAAGAATGCAGGAGTTGATTTTGCAGCTGTGACTACAGGCAACACTACTCGTGCCGAGTTCGAAGCATATCCTCATGTTGCAATACTCGATGCTCTTTCTCCTGACTATCTTGCTTGAGAAGGCATTCTCTTGTTTGTGCTTTCTCTGTATTGCTTTTCAGAGTTATATATATAGTATATATACGTGACATTAATATATACCTTTTGATGGATTTTATAAATGAGAGTCTTATGGATTTCTTCTATAAGATGGGCTTTTTGAGTGATACAAAATCATGGGGAATCCAATTGGTGATTCTCTGTGGAGTTCTTTTATTTTCTTTTGTGTTGACGAAGATTTTCCGCCATGTATTTGTTCCGATTGTACAGAAAATAACCTCTCGCACACGTGTGAAATGGGACGACTACATTTTCAACGAACGGATGATGATGGCCTTTTCACGTACAATACCTCCAATAGTTTGGTATATTTTCCTTCCTACAGTCTTCGATGAAGGTACGATGGTCTTGGCCATACTTTTGAAAGCCTGTCTCGTATATATGGTCGTTGCCTCTATCATGCTCATAAATACTTTCCTGAATACGCTCTATGAGATTTCAAATGAGCATGAAGTGTTGCGCAACCGTCCTCTGAAAGGTGTTTACCAGATGATAAGCCTGCTGGCAATAGCTGTCGGAATTATAATCATAGTCAGCATACTTATCGACAAGGATGCTACGCGCATTCTTGCAGGTCTTGGTGCTTCTGCAGCAGTGCTAATGTTGATATTCAAGGACAGTCTTCTCGGACTTGTTGCAGGCATACAGCTTACCGTCAACGATATGCTACATCCTGGCGACTGGATAACGATGAACAAGTACGGAGCCAATGGTTATGTAACAGAGGTTTCGCTTACAACAGTGAAAGTGCAGAACTTCGACAAAACAATCACTACCATACCGGCCTACGCGCTTGTGAGCGATTCTTTCCAAAACTGGCGCGGCATGCACGAGAGCGGAGGCCGTCGGATCAAGCGATACATAAACATTGATATTACGACAGTTCATTTCTGCTCCGAAGAAGAACTGCGCTCGCTTGCTTCAAAAGGACTTTATTCCGCAGATAAGATGGATGATAGTGATGGAGTGGTGAACCTTTATGTATTCCGCAGATATGCGCTTGACTATATCTGTAGCCGTAAGGACATCAATCAGGATTTCATGCGTATGGTGCGAGTTCTTCAGCCTACATCCGAAGGACTTCCGGTTGAGATATACTGCTTCACCAACAACACAGAATGGCTTGTCTACGAATCCATTCAGGGAGCAATTTTCGACCATCTGATAGCCATGCTTCCTGCATTCGGACTCCGTGCTTTCCAGCGTCCGTCGGGTGCCGACCTTCAGGAAGGCGTCTTCTCAGGCCATGCTCTTGACGAATAGGCTTATGGCTTTCTTTTCGCCGGCGACGATTATAGTGTCGCCTCCTTTCATTTCAGCAGACGAATCAGGATTCATAATGTATTGATCTCCACGTTCTATTCCCAATACCAGACAGTTGGCCTCTTCTCTGATGGCCGACTGTGCAATTGTTTTTCCTGCAAGCTTGCTGTCGTCACGCAATGTGAATTTTTCCAATGTAACGACCGTGCTTCCTTCGTCGTCCTTGTGTTCCTGCGAAACCGAATCCATCATTTTCTGCAGTTTGTCAATCTGTTCGTCCGAACCGGCCGCCACAATCCTGTCCCCTGGATAAATGCTTTCGTTTCCACCCGGAATGTTTATCTTCATACCTCCGCGTATGATTCTTACGATGCTTGCGCCCGTGTTGTTTCTTATACCCAGCGATTTGAGCTTCTTTCCGCACATATCCGATTTTGCCGGAACTGTGAAGTCTGCAATATGCAGGTCGTAAGGCTGCAGCGATTCCATGAAGTCCTGATGCATGGCACTGTTGCCCTTCATCAGCACCTCTCTTGCCGAAAGGTTCCTGTTGAATTCATCCTCCAGCTGTGACGAACGCTTTTTCACTCGTCTTGAGAACATTATGCTCAGCACTAGCAGTACTGCTATGCCGACGATGAATGCAGATGTGAAGTCGAATATTTTTGTAATGCCGTACGACACGAAAGCCACGCATACGATGATTCTTGTCAGATTCAGTCCTACCAGCCATCCCTTGTCAAATCCGCCGTTGCTCCATATACTTCTGGCTTCCTGGCTCTTCCTGTGTTTCGTTGCTATGATGTATATGAAAGGCGACGAGAATGTCAACAGCAATCCCAATCCTATCAGCTGAATGGCCCATTCTGGTGCAATTTCGCTTAATGTGTCCGTCATAAGAGGGAATATGAACTTGAAGAACGTCACGTTCACAAACATTAGGATTATGCTGTAAATAACCAAGGTCTGGCTCACTTTCTTCAGCAGTTTCTTCCAGTTGCCTTCCATCGAAACCGAGTTCCTGTTCTTGCTGTAGTTTTCAATGAAAAGCCTTACGCCGTTGCTCATGTGGCTGTCCACAAACTCGTATGCAGGTGTAGACATCTTGATAATGTAAGGAGTGAGGAAGGTTGTTATCACCGACACGGCCACGACAATAGGGTAGAGATACGATTCCGTTACCTTGAGCGACTGCCCCAGCGAAGCAATGATGAAGGCAAATTCTCCTATCTGTACAAGAGTGAATCCCGTCTGCATCGATACTTTCAGTGACTGTCCCGAAAGCAGTGTACCAAGCGAAGCAAATACAATCTGGCCTACAATCACAATGACCGTAATTATCGTTATCGGCAACCAGTGCTGAGCCAGTGTCTGCGGATTTATCATCATGCCCACCGACACGAAGAATATCGCACCGAACATGTCCTTGATTGGTTTTACGAGTTTCTCAATTCTTTCCGCTTCAACCGTTTCTGCCAGCACGGAGCCCATGACGAATGCACCCAGTGCTGAGCTGAATCCAGCGCTCACTGCCAGCATCACCATGCCCAGACACATGCCCACAGACAGTATGGTCATTGTCTCGTCGTTGAGATGTTTCTTGAATTTCTTGAGGAAAGACGGTATTACTGCTATTCCTACGACAAACCATATCACTATGTATGCCACCAGTTTTGCCAGCTGTCCTAGCATTTCAGCACCTTCGAAGCTCTGTTTAACTGCGATTGACGACAGCAGTACCATGAGCAGTACGGCAAACAAGTCCTCCACGATAAGTATGCTGAAACATATCTTTGCAAAGTTGCGGTTGCTCAGTCCCAAATCCTCAAGAGCCTTGAAAACGATGGTTGTTGACGACATGCACAGCATCGCGCCCAGAAATATGGAGTTCATTTCGTCCCATCCCAGCAGTCGCCCGGCCGTGAATCCCAGCGACATCATGCCTATAACGATGGTTGCAGTAGCTATAATGGCTGTGCTTCCCACCTGCAGCAGTTTCTTGAAGCTGAATTCCAGTCCCAAGGCAAACAGCAGGAACAGCACACCTATCTGTCCCCATGTGTCAACGCTGCTGATGTTCGAAATCCACGATTCGCCGCAAACATAAGGACCGGCAAAAAGTCCTGCAACAATATAACCCAGTACCACAGGCTGTTTGAATAGCTTGAACAGCAGGCTCGTCACTCCCGCCGTAAGCATTATGACGCATAAATCCTGAAGCATACTCGTTTCGTTTTCTTTATTCAGTTGTCGATGCCGTCTGCACCGGCTTGTTTGTGTTTGTTGTTTGCGGTTGTCTGCCGTTCGTCAGGCACACATGCTTTTCATCACCCTTTGTCGCGTCAGTACGCCGCATCCATCTCCTTTTCTCTTTTCTGGCCTATATTATCATTTCAGCTCGTCGCCTCTGATGCCCAGTGCGTTCATCAGTGAGTAGCCCAGTATTTCCTGGCAGAATCCCGAGCCCGTCTGAGGCTCCATGGCGAAGAGAGTCTTTTCCTTGTGCTTGATTTTTCCTAGAGCCTCCTTCACCTCGTTGCCGTATTTCTCAATGTCGGCCACAACCATTATGTTCTTTGTTTCTTTGCAGTCGCCTGTGACCTTAAGGGTCTCTACGAAGAAACGTCCCATGTCCGTAACATCTTTTGCCACGGGGTAGGCCGCCATCATGAACTCTCCGAGATTGTCTTTAAACGCCATTCCGTTTATATCCTTTTCCAAGTTCGACGGATTGAAATTGTCCAGTTGTCCGCCGTTGCCGTCATAAATGAATATCACCTGAATCTTGTTGTCGCCCGGTTCGATACCTCCGTCCAGAGCCACGCAGTCGAGCCATCGGCACAGATCAGCTTTCTGTATTCTTCTTTCAAGCATACGTTCAAAATTCACTGTGAGGTCAAAAGCCACTTTGTCCAGATATGATGCATCGGCGATGATAACGTTTTCGCTCATGATGCCCGTTACGTCCATTCCCATAGTTTTCTTTCTGTTGGTGCAGTTATGTTTGCTTAATAAATTAATCTTTCTCCACGGCCTGCTACGGTCTGTACCGATGTTTCGCAAGCCTTGTGCAAATTTAGCAAATATGTCCGAATGAAAGCCCGGTGTGCCTGCTAAGTAATTGTGTTTTTCGCTTAAAAAGCAATGCTTCGGAAGTGTCTATAAACAAAATGCGTTTTACCGGGGTACCCGGTAAAACGCAAAAAAATTGCTTATCTCACGACAAGCAATCTTTACTAACCTTAAAATAAATCTAATACCATGAAAAACACGATGCAAATATAGGCGTTACTTTCTTATCTGCAATACATTATGCAAGAAAAATTCTCTGTATTTGCATTATTTAACCATTTGCTTGTTTTCGTCAGTCATTTTTACAATTATTTCCTTTGCCCTCTCGCATTCCTGAGCATCTTCCAGCTTTTTCTTCAGACGGCTCTTCATGGTTCTGAAAGTTTTGACGGTTGTATGCAGTATGCCTGATATGACGTTCTCGTCCGTGACTCCTTCGTGGTAGAGTATGCATACGAATATGTCGCGGTTGCTGAGAGCATTGCATTCTTCCGTAAGTGAGTCAAGAAATCTACGTCCGCCTTTCATCGTCCTGTAAGCATCGTTCATGGCAGGATACATCCCTTCCGTCAGTACCTCCATTGCCTTGAAGTCCTTGCCTCCGTTCTTGAAGATAGTTGTCAGAATCTTTATACAGTGCTGTTCTGTGGCGTCTTTCAGCTTTTTGGAATTCTCTGATGCTTTTTTCACTTCCTGCTTCAACTTTTCAACCTCTTTCGATGCTTCCATTTCAACCTCGGCTGTGAGCTGTTTTCCTTGTGCGTTGCGCAGGGCCATCCTTGCTTCCTCCAGTTCTGCCAATGTGCCCTCCAGTTTTCTTACGTTGTCGGCATAATCAAGTCCCAGCTTCACTTTCTTTCTTCTATATAAAAACAGCATGGCTACGAGTCCGACAACTACTACAGTAGAAGCAACGGCAACCGTTGCAGTCTTTTCCTGTGACTGTTGTTCTATATTTTCAATCTCGCTCCGGTGTGTTATTTCTGTAACACGGCTGGCTCTTATTGCAGAATCTCGAATTATGCGGTATTTCAGCATTTCTCCCTTGTATTTATTTGCAGAATCTATATTGCCTGTTTTTTCATAATAGTTGTTTAGTGTTTTTGATATGTTGTAATATGAGTCGTAATCATTTTTTCTTATGCTTTTATGGAATATGTTTAAAAAACTGTCTGCTTTTTCTTTTTCTCGAATGTTAAAATAGTATTGTGCAATTTGCAGATACGTTCTTGCGCTGTCTTCTCGCTCAGTATTGTACTTTAAAGAGTTGTGCAAAGCCGTTATGATATTCTTTTCATCAGCGGTCCTTATATTTTTTTGTAATATTGCTAAGTTGTGATAAGCAACGGATAGGATTGTAGAGTCAAGTAGGTGCTCATATTTCTTAAAATAACTATAATTTATATATGCAGAATCTAGCATATTCATATTTTGATATGCAATACCAATATGAATTTTGCTGTTTATAATACGCCTTATTTCTTTTGTTTCATTAGCATATTCAAGCTCCATATATGAATGCTCAAGCATTTTTTTGTATTCATGGTTATTATAATAAATTGCAGTTATGAAACTTTCGAGCATTCCTTTGAAATATGGTGAAGAAAAATCCTCTATCTGTTTTTCCATTTCTAAAAGATCTTGTAATGCTTCTGCTTGTTTGTTGTATATTTTTTTATAAGTGTGCAAAAGTTTGGTTTCTTTCTGTTGAGATAATGTTCCATTATTTTGGTAAACAAAAAAATTGTAAGCAATATTTATTATGGAATCGTCAACTATGCGTCTTGAAAAATACTCACTTTCACATGAAAGAAGTGCATGATGTGCCCTAAGTTGTTCAGTGGTAAGTTCCGATTTGTTTATTCCGTCCAATTCTTTCCTTGCACTGTCAGGATTGGAGCAAACGTAGGTACTTATATCATTAAGTTTGTCTTGTGTTTCATTGTTTGAGCAAGAATAGATTGTTGTTGCAAGTATTAGCAGTAAAAGGTATTTTAGTTTTTCCATATAAGCAATATTTGTCTGCAAAAGTATGCAATTTTTTGAGTCGTAGAAACGGGTCGCAAGTTTTTTGAGTTTCAGATAAGGGTTTATATCCACTGCTTCTTGTGCTTCTTTCATACCTGCGCGCACTTCTGGTACTGTGAAAAATCTTTTTTGAGCGCCCGCAATGTTTCTTTCGAGCCCTCGTAATTTACACAGTGAGCGCTCGTAAATTTTGTTTTGCTTGTTCATCTTTTATTGAAAACTACGTATGAAACTGCCGTTTTCTTAGCTTTCCTGATTACATTTTAAGTAATTTGCTTTACGTAAGTTGTTGAATATAAGTTTTATATGCTTTTTCTTATGTAATCGTGATTGCAATTGTAAAAACAGTATTTATTAATATTGCATATGATTAGATTTTAAATTTAATATCATGAAGCATCCGATACACTGATATCAACGTTGTTGATTAAGTGTACGGCCTTTCAAGGTCGAATGCATAATGATTATGGAGTTTTATTTTATTAGTTTTTACTTGTATGATGCAGGTATATCATCGTTCAATAATTGGTAAAAGTATACACATTATGAAAACTAGAAGTAGACAATTCGGCGTTATTGCATTTTTGTTTCTTTTCCTATTTGTCACGGTTCAGGCGTTTGGACGGACTGTAGGATTACCGTTTTCAGACAGCACTTTTGTAGTACGCGACAGCTTAGTGCACAGTCCTGTACATGAGATGGATTCTATTGTAATCGTTGCTGAAAACATAACCCACTATGCAGACCGCGATGTGGTCCGCATAACAAAGGATATGCGAAAGGGTGCACGAAATACCGCCCAGATGCTTGGCAACATACCTGGAATAGACTGCAACTATGCAGACAATTCTCTGACATATTACGGTTCAGGCAATATACTTATATTGGTGGACAGTCTGGAGAAACCGGCAGACTACATTAAGGAAATCCACCACATGCGCTATGACAAGGTTGATATCGTTCCTCATCCGTCTGGCAAGTATTCAGACTATGATGTCTTGATAAATCTGCATACCAAGCCCGATTACGAAGGCTATGAAGGCAACGCATCCAACTACGTTCGTATACTGCCCGGCGACGGCAACGGACGCGGCAAGAATTTTACGAAGGACGATGCTGCGGCTTCGTTTACCTATACCAAGAACAGGTGGAATTTCGTCGGCCGCTACAACTACAAGTTTTCGCAGGGAGGCTTTGCAAACATTGATGAGACGAATGTGTATCATGTCAACAACTATAAGGAAACTGTTCTCAATCCGCGAAGCAAGGATTATTACTACCGATACCACAATCTCTATGCTGCCGTAGATTATGAAATAAACAAGGACCATTCGCTGTCTTTGTCATATAATTATTCAACTGACAATTCGGAGGATGCCTCAGACAAGGCCATAGAGCGTCAATGGATGGACACAGGCGTGCGCGATACCATAATGCGCCATACCGGACTTGACATAAACAGCAACCGTCACACCATCGGTCTTTATTATCGTGGACGTACAGGTGTATGGCGCTATACTCTGGATTTCAATTATATCAATGACGGCTGGGATTCAGATGAACTGTACTCCCAGAGTTCAGGCTATTCGTCCGACTATCTCCATCGCAACCACATGGACTATGCCTGGGTGCGTACAGAGGTGAACCGTCCGTTCTTCAATGACCATTTCTATGTCAGCGGAGGCTATAATTTCACGTGGAAAGACTATGAACAGAAGGACCGTCCTACCGGTTCGCAGCTCAGTAAAAACAGTTTCTGGCGCAACGAGCTGTGGACGTGGATGTCCTACCGCTTCAGCCGCAACACCGAACTGTCGTTCAGTGCGTCTGCCGAATTGGTCAAGACCGAAAGTCCGAGCTATCGTGACAACAGCATGCTGTATAAGTTCGGAGGCGGATTTTTCCATCGCTGGAACAAGGATATCTGGATGCGCCTTGGCTATTGGTACAATGTGTCCTATCCTCAGCTGGATCAGGTTACGGAGTTCGGCTATTTTTCTGATTCTCTGACTTGGCATCAGGGCAATCCGTCCCTTCGCACAAATATTACACATTCAGGTAATATATGGATTGATTTCTTCAACCTGTTCAATATCAGAGCCGGATACGACCATTCCCCGAATAGGTTTTCTGACATAATCGGCAGTGCCTATGGCGTTCTTCCGTCTGGACAGAAAGGTTATTACATTACCTATATGCCGCAGAATACTTCGTATTCAAACTTTTGGACTTCGTTCTACATCTTCAAGCGTATAAAGGATTTCACGTTGAGTGCTTCATTGGGCTACTCGACCACAACTTCAAAGTACAAAGACTACAAGAATACTAACAGCGGCTTCAACGGCAATGTGTCCGTACGTTACTACAATGAAAAGTATTCTACGACGGCGCTTTGCAGATACGTCTACAACAATGCTTATATGGCTTTCGTGCAAGGAAAGGTTACCCGCAGGATGGACTACTTTTCACTTCTTGTCAGCAAAGACTTCCTGAACCGCAAGCTTAGTGCCTCATTGGGTTGGATACTTCCTTTGTCGTTCCAGAAGCAGAGATACAAGGAGACTGTCGATTCAGAAGCGTTGTCGAAAAATATTACACATTATATAGGCGAATCCAACAGAAACGCGATAGAGCTTACAGTAGCTTATAGATTTAACGGCGGAAAGAGTGTACGCAGGTACAACAGAATGATGCAGAGCGAAAAATAGTAGTAGTAAGTAGATAAAAAGATTTTATGGTGCATTGTGCATTGTCTGTTTGATTATGCATCAGTGCACCTATTTAATTTGTATATAGAATATTTTACAAGTTAAAAAATGTAAAATCGGGGGGGGGGTAAAAATTAATATTTAATTTTGTGTATCGAAAAGAATGGAAGACATTGCATTTGTGATATCGTGCAATTATTGTCACATGTTTATGGGGCTGATGATATGAACATGCCGAGGTATACGGAGTATGATTTGGGTCAAGATGGTGCAGACTGTCAGATATTTGCTCTGGCTCTTTTGTCGGAGGTACTGATTCGGAGGTCGTGAAATAAGGCACATACGGACTGCTGAAAATTCAACAAAAAGCTTTCAATAGAAAGTGAAATGTTAAAACAGAAGTTGTCTGTAACAATGTTAAAGAGTTTTATTATTTTTGTAAATAAGCAATACATCTACATTATGAAAAACAGCAATAGTTGTATTGATGGTTGCGGGAAGATTCTACTGCAAGCATTTACATGTATGACTGGCGGGGTGCTCATACGTGCAAGTAACGGAAAAATGGGTGTGTCGGGACATGAGAAACTGACATTCGTCTGAACAGGCATATTGTCTGGCCGAAAGATGGCGATATGCACAATTCTTAAGCGTGAGTCTTTTATTATTTAGCTCAGTTAACTTTTCACGATAATTCAAAATCTATTAAATCTATCACTTATGAAAAGAAATTTTAAACATTTAGTTCTCTTATTGGCTTTGCTTCCTATATCGAAAGTGCAGGGCCAGATATCGTTCGATTACCTTGGTGAGAAATGGAATGATTACCAGATGCGTTCTTCGTGTGACTTGACATCATTGCATCGCAATCATTTCAAAGACTCTGTCAGTGTAAAGGAAATGAAGGATGCCTTCTTGAAAAATAAGGATGTTCGATTTGATAAATCTCCTTATGAAGGATTCGATTCAGTAGTATATATAGGTGGATATGGTAAGAACGTGATGCTTATATCACCTCTTAAAAACAATTCTCAGAAAAAGGTAAGCGAGTGTCGTGGTGTGTGGAGCTGGGTTGGACGCTACAAACTTCTGGAACTCAGAGACAAGAACGGTGTTCCGCAGACGAAACTCCTGGAGAAGCTGAACAGCGATACGAGCCAGAAATGGCTTGACGGTGAAGTACTCAAGCTTGGAGAACCGCGCTGGTATATGGGCTTCGCTGTGTCGCCTCGCATCAATTGGGATCTTTACAATGAAGGCAAACTCGTTGTAAGACTGGGGTATTCTCCAAATAGCGAACCGGACTTTTTCTCGTATGCAAATCTTACGAAAAGAGTGATGGACGGTGACTGGTACACAAGTGTGGACGCTGGTGCCAAACTTCTTGGTGTGCTTCATGGAATGCAGTCTTCTGCAAATCTCGGAAAGACTGAAAGGACTTTCTCTGTTTTGTTGTACGAACGTCCAATGTATAAGTCGTCAAAGAATAGAAATACTCCTTATACACTGGAATTGCTGGAGCCGGGAAATCCTGACAAGGAGACTGCTGAACTGTTCCAGAATCTGAAGAGCTTCGTTGAGCGTATACCTGCCAAAGCTTTCAAACCTTATTATACTACCGATTTCCGCATCATGACCGGCCGTTACTATCGTGTGACTGTCAGCAAGTGCGGATGGCTGGTGGAAGATTATTTGTCAATCAATAAATGATCTGCGGCCCATCTGGAAGCTATAAAGTTTAATCGGCAAGAATAGAAATGCTTGGGACCGTTTTGGTTGTTTGCGAATTCTTTCTTGTTCGGTGAATGTATGAAAAACTCGGTGTGCAAAATATATTGCCAACACCGAGTTTTTTGTATATGATATTTTGTATAAAATGCTTTTATATATAGTAACATCATAATTACAATTTTACCGTATTTTACCTTTACATATATTGATAATCAGACTGTTACTGCTGGTGGCTGTAATTATGATTTGGTCATGAATTGGAGAAATACTAATATTGCTGATGAACAAAAAATGCTATTATGGAATTTTTATTGGTATCGGCAGTGTGTTTGGGGTGTAAAATCAGACGCACAACGGTGGGTTCTGCCGGAAAACATTGGCTCAGTCTTTTATTTCTGTTATTTTGCGCAGTATCTGCATATGCGCAGAATATCGACAGTCTTTATCAATCGTTGCCTGAAGTGATGATTTCAGGCAAGAAGCCTTTGATTACTTATAAAGACGGCAAGATGGTGTATAATGTTAAGGACGATCCAGAGTCGAAGAATCTGGACCTTATGCAGTCGCTTCGCAAGATGCCGATAATCATGGTTTCAGACAATCAGGAAGTGAGTATTGCTGGTTCAAGAAAATTCAAGGTGCTTCTCAACGGAAAGGAGTATGCCGTAATGGAGAAGAATCTTCAAGACCTGCTTAAGACCATAAAGGCCGGCGATATTGACAGATATGAGGTTATAACTGAACCAAGTGCAAAATATTCTGATAAAGGGTATACTGCAGTATTAAATATTGTCACTCTGTCTGGGCGTACCTTCAAAGGATATTCTACAAATGTCTATGGAAATGCAAACAGTTATCTTTCGCATAATCTGTCAGCGTTCGGAACAGTTCAGTTCGACAAACTTATATTGTCGGCGGAAATAAAAAACAATAATTCGTGGAACGAGCCTACTGTTTCAGGGACATCCGACATTGAGAATCTTTTGAATCCGTCTGTTGGCTTTTCGCATGCTGACTTTGCAGATGTCTCTAGTGACAGACGTTGTGGGTATTCTGTTAGAGTAAATGCCAGTTATGAGTTTGACGACCGAAATTTGTTCAACGCCGAAGCTTATCTAATACACGGAAACGGCCGTAATCAAAGAACTGAGAATACGTCAGTATATAATTCCGTGAAGTCGCCCGTTTACGCTTATGGCATGTATACTTGTTCCAGATGGAGCAACGAAGATTACGGAGTTTCTGTAAACTATCAGCACCAGCTTTCCGGTAAAGGCGGTATGCTGACGTTTTCCTATGATTTTCTTCACGACCGCAATGAAACATGTAAGGATGCTTCTGTAACAGATGTTGCTTCTCCGGATTCCCTTAAGAAGTATCTTGGAGACTTGTATGATTATGACTATCGTATGCCTCGTACAACTCCTGTACATACATTTCAGGCTGATTATGCGTCGACTTTCGGAAGCAGTTCTGTAGATGCCGGTGTGAAGTACATAAACCGCAATAAGGAGAGTCGTTATAGAAAAGGTTCTTTCGATGAAGAAGGTGAACTTTTAAATACGGATTATTCGGATATGAGCGACCTTGAGGAAGTGATGCGCTTGTATGGAGAATATTCTTACAGAAAGAACAAATTGATGTTGTCCGGACGTTTGTTTTATGATTATAGCCGCAATGAGCATCGTTACCAACAGAATGCAGAGCGTAATTTCGGACGTACATCGCATACTGTGATTCCGCATGTAGTGGTGACATATCAGTTTTCGCCTCGCCTGCGTATGGTAGCAGAGAGCAAATACAGTGTTCTCAGGCCGGATATTGCATATCTCAATCCTTTTGTTGAGGAATATCCACAAAGTCGCAGTTACGGAAATCCAGACTTGGACAATGAAATAGTGTTCAGCGCCAGTGCCATGATGCAGTATTTCACTCAGAAGATGTTTTCTATGTTCACTGTTTCAGCATTCAATCTCAACAATGGAATTGAGAAATATTAATGGACAGATGCCAACGGTGTTATCAACAGCACATACGGCAACATCAACCGTCACATGGGTGTTACTGTGTCAAACTACACTAACTACAGATTGGGACGTGGTACCATGATCTCTGTTAATCCATTTGTTTACTATAATCGTTATCGATGTCCGATGCTTGATGTAAAGAAAGATGTATGGACGTTTCAGTGCAACGTGGTTCTTCAGCAGGCATTGCCTTTAGGTTTGTCGCTTCAGGCCATGGCTTCAGGCAAGACTAAAGAGTATGGGCTTCAGTATGAAACTGACGGATATTTCCGCCATTCATTGACACTTTCGCGCTATTTCCTGAAAAACAATGCCTTGCAGGTGCTGCTTCAGGCTGATAATCCTTTTATGTCTGATGATACAAGAACGTACTTGCTTTCATCTGATTCGTTTGTCAGGCACATAGACACAACAAATTCTCTCAGGTCGTTCTCATTGAGTGTCAGACTGAATCTTGGAAAGTTGCAGATGAAGGTGAAGCGCACTAAAACTTCTATTGTTAATGACGATGTTAAGGAGTTTGATTGATTCTTCGGTAAAAATGGCTATCTGCAATTGGTTTATAAGCTTTTAAATACAGGAACAATAGAATTTAGTGTCAATTTACTAATAAGATATATAAATATTATAGTATAAGACATATAATGTGATTTTTTTTGTACATTTGTAATATTCGAAAAATTTATTAGGGATACATGAAATGTGTATGGATAAATAGATTTATATAGGAGATTATTTTATATATTTGCTTATGACAAATACAATAAATATACCAAATGTAGATCGTGATGAAAGAATTGGAAGTGCATTTAATTACCTGTTTCAAGTAATACATGCAACAGATAATAATTGCGAAAAAAAGTTGTTTTGGAATTTAAGCAACATATCATGTTTTCATCCCTTCTTTCTAGCGCCGCTTGTAATATACAAACAGAAATGTAGTAAAAATATTATTTGCATTGAAAAACCCAATCATATTATTGGATATTTAGATACGATTTATTTTGATACTCCTTTGGAGATTGATGACAATGGAAAGTTAGAGGAAATTCTAAAGCCTTATATAAGTAAAACATATTTGCCTGTATGTCAATTTGACCTATGTAAAGGTAATCTTGATGGATTACAAACGATACTTCAGCGAATTATAAAAAAACAGAGTGGGGCGGACTATCGTATTACAACGCCACTATCGTATTTGTTAGGTGAGTTAATAGATAATATGAATGAACATTCTAGAGGAAAACATGGATATATTTTTTCTCAGTATCTCAAAAAAGAAGGATGCATAGATTTGGTTTTAGCAGATGACGGAATCACTATATTTGGTAGTTATGTGAGATCAAAAAAGTATCTTGAAGAAATAGGTGCAAGTGAAGTTAAGGCATTGACGTTTGCAAATGAAGGTCGTTCCACTAAAAATCTACCTAACGCTGAAAATAGAGGTTATGGAATCTCTTCTTCTAAAAAAATGTTGGTTGAAGGCTTAGGAGGATCTTTTTTTATGCTTTCTGGAGGCGCTTTTCACAGACATGATTCTAGTGGGTCTGTATACGTGAAATTGCCAGAAACAATTAATTGGAGCGGTACGATTATTCTGATGAGGATACCCGTTCAAGTTCCAATAGATTTTGATTATAGTAAATATGCCCAATAAAAATAGTAAGATTATGGATAAAATTTTTAAAGTTGCAGAATTAATTAGCACAGATATTCGATCAAGGGCTAATGTTAATATAATTAGGTCTGCTATAGATGGTATAAATAAAAATATTGTCCTTGACTTTACAAATGTTGCATTTATGTCACGTTCATTTACAGATGAATTGTACAACTTAATAAGTGAGCATACGAATGTTTCGTTGTCTAATATGAATGATATTGTGCTTTCTATGTATGAAGCAGTTGTCCAAGGAAGAAAGTCTAAAAGAATTTTTGAATCAGAATCATCAGAAATAAAGGAATTCAATGATATGAAAAGTTTGGAATCTTTCTTATCTAAAATTTGATATTGGTAACAATTTCAATTTATATTATATGAAAATAGTCCGGTTTATTCCGGACTATTTTCATATTTGCCAGGCTTGGGGCTGTATCTCATCCGTTTTTGCATTAGGCTTGTAAAATCCAAGAGCATAATATCATTTCCATATAGTTTGATTTGATATATCTTTCTATTCCGTTGTGCGGTAAATATGTTTTGTCTAATTATTCAACGTAGAGAACCAGTCCTTTCAGATATTCGCCCTCTGGATGGTAGATGTTGATAGGGTGGTCGGCAGGCTGGTGGAGCTGATGGAGTATTCTCACTTTGCGCTTTGCCTGTACGGCTGCGGTGAATACGGCTGTGCGGAAGTTGTCCTTTGTAACTACCTGTGAACAGCTGAAGGTGAAGAGGATTCCGCCCGGCTGTATTTTCTCGAGCGCCTTCTGGTTGAGGCGTGAATAGCCCTTGAGTGCATTGCGCAGTGCATCCTTGTGCTTGGCAAATGCAGGAGGGTCGAGGATGATGAGGTCGTACTGGTCGCCCATGCGGTCGAGGAACTTGAATGCATCTTCGGCGTAGGCGGTGTGGCGTGCATCGCCAGGGAAGTTGAGCTCCACGTTGGAGTTTGTCAGGTCGATGGCCTTCTGAGAACTGTCTACAGAGTGCACGAGCTTGGCGCCTCCGCGCATGGCGTAGAAGGAGAATCCTCCGGTGTAGCAGAACATGTTGAGCACGCTGCGTCCCTTGGCATATTTCTCAAGCAGGCTTCTGTTGTCGCGCTGGTCGACGAAGAATCCGGTCTTCTGTCCCTTGAGCCAGTCGACGTGGAACTTGAGTCCGTTTTCGGATGCTACGTCGTCCTTGCTTCCTCCGAGCAGGAATCCGTTTTCCTGTCCCAGTCCGGCCTTGAACGGAAGAGTGGTCTCAGACTTGTAGAATATGTTTTCTATGCGTCCTTCCATTACATTCTTGAGCGCCTCGGCAATCTTCATCCTGTCCATGTGCATTCCTACGGAGTGTGCCTGCATGACGGCTGTCTTGCCGTAGACATCTATGACGAGTCCCGGGAGGTTGTCGCCCTCGCCGTGTACGAGTCTGTATGTGTCGTTCGATTCGCTTTCGGCCACGCCGATGCATTTCCTCACGTTGAAGGCTGTTGCGAGTCTGTCCTCGTAGAATCGGGTGTCGATTTCCTCATCGCCAAATGTGAGTACTCTCACCATGATGCTTCCTATCTGGTAGTGGCCGTAGGCTATGTGGCCGCCTTCAAGGGTGCATACTTCAACGACCTCGCCTTCTTCAGGCTCCTGGTCGAAGTGATGGATTGCTCCTGAGAACACCCACGGATGAAAGCGCTTGAGCGATTCTTCCTTACCTTTCTTTAGAAATATCTTTTTAAGCATATATCAAAAATATGTATGGTTCTGTTTCTTTACCTGTTCTATTGTTCAGCTTTCTGCCTTGGGAGCTTCGGCCGGTGTGGCCGGAATGAATTCGTAGTTTCCGGTTTCCACAAGTCTTTTCAGCTCGTCGTGAATCATGATGCATGCCCATGCGTCGGTTGCGGCGTATAGCTTCTGTGCATCGGTGAGGATGTCGGCCTCCCAATTTGTTAGCTGCTGTCCCTTTGATATCTTCTTGTGGAAGATGTTGGCATATATTTTCTGCAGGCTCATGTCGCTGATGCCGATGTTCTTTATTTCGTTCTGTATTTCGATGAAATTGCCCGGCGTGAATTCTCTTCTCTTGCGCAGGAGAGCAATGTCGTCGTGGAGCGAAAGTCCAACTTTGGCAGTCTTTTCGTCTTCCAGCAGGCGCTTGATGGAATCGGTTATGCCGGTGCGGTTCAGTCGGAAGAGAAAGCAGGTGTCGTGTGTTGAAACCTGCAGCAGTGCAACCTGATGGACCGTACCTTTTCTGAATGATGGACGTGTCTCGGTGTCTACTCCCAGCATGCTCTGTGTGAGCAGGTAGTCGACAGCCTTCTGTGCGTCGTTTTCAGTCAGAATGGTTATAATCCTTCCGTTGAACGTCTCTCTAGGCAGAGCGTTTATATCCTTCTTGTCGAATTTTTCTTTTATTACGGTCATTTCGTTTGTCTTGATTTTAGTGGTGGTGATGGCCGCATGTACATTCGCCTTCACCGTGGTGGGAACAGTGGTCTTCGTGATGAGAACAGCAGTCGTCATCATCGTCGCAGCAACAGCCGTCATCTTCCGCTTCGTTGTTCGGATTGTATTTGACATCGTGGAGTGCGCGCATGACATTTACAAGTTTCTGTCCCCAGTATGTCTTGAAGTTTTCGTTGCATGCCGAAAGTGCCGCCTTCATTGTTTCGTCTGTTCCGATTTTGTAGGCGTAAGCAAAATTCTTGATGTCCTGGTAAATGTCGGCCAGCTCTTCGCTGACAGTACGCAGGATTGGGCGGTCGCTGTATTTCATGTCTTCGACGAAGACGTCGAGGTAGTCGTCCTGTTCGCCCATTATGTATGCAATGTTGTTTCTGATGATTTCGTAGTTTTCTTCCGTAACGAATTGTTCGGGCTCTTCTGCCCACATATCCTCATCATTGTTGATGCCGTTGTCGTTGAGCAATGATGCTTTGAGATAAAGCAGCGGAAGAAGTTTGAGAAGTGTTCCGACAAACTCCTGGCGGGTTTTGGTGTCCAATGTTTCCAGATATGCGCAGTATTGCACTGCAACAGTCACGAATTCGAGTACGTCGCGGCTGTAAACTGTTGAATTTTCGTCTGTATTTGTCATAATGACTACAAATATAGGTATTAATTATATTATGGTAATTCTTATTGGCTAAGTTTATTTTATGTTAAGTCGTGCGCGCTGCAGCTGATGCGTGTGCGTCATTGTTGTGCTGCAGGTCCTGTAGCTTGAATGCTGATGGCTGTAGGAGGGTGGGGACGAGTAGAAACGGAACGGGTGGTCTGTTATAAATATGAATTTATGTCGCACATATTCTTTGTAAGTGTAAGTAAATGTAATCTTGAAGTTGCGATTTATAACAAATTATGGGCGTGTAACGTTAAAATGACAACAAATTGTCAGGTGGCGTGTCATTTTCCAGTTTTATTGTTGTTTCGGAAAATATATTTATATACATTTGCATTACAAACATGGAAATAAAATAAATTAGTCATGAAAAAGTACAATTTCAATGCAGGACCGTCAATTCTTCCTCGTGAAGTCATCGAGGCCACTGCTGCCGCATGTCTGGATTTCAACGGTTCAGGCTTGTCATTGATGGAAATCAGCCACAGAGCAAAGGATTTCCAGCCCGTAGTAGACGAAGCAGTAGCTCTGTTCAAAGAGCTTTTGGATATACCTGAAGGTTATTCGGTATTGTTCCTTGGCGGTGGAGCAAGTCTCGAGTTCTGTATGGTCCCATATAATTTCCTAGAGAAGAAGGCCGCATATCTCAACACTGGTGTGTGGGCAAAGAAGGCAATGAAGGAAGCCAAGATGTTTGGAGAAGTTGTTGAAGTTGCTTCTTCTGCTGAGGCTACTTATACATATATACCAAAGGATTTCACTGTTCCTGCTGATGCTGACTATTTCCACATCACTACGAACAACACCATATACGGTACTGAAATCCGTAAGGAGCTCGACTCTCCTGTACCGATGATTGCAGATATGTCTTCCGACATTTTCTCACGTCCGGTAGATGTAAGCAAGTACAACTGTATCTATGGCGGTGCTCAGAAGAACCTGTCTATGGCTGGTGTGACATTCGTCATTGTAAAGAATGATGCTCTCGGCAAGGTGAGCCGTCAGATTCCTACAATGCTCGACTATCGTACTCACGTAGAGAAGGGCAGTATGTTCAACACACCTCCAGTTGTTCCTATCTACTGCGCTCTTCAGAACCTCAAGTGGATCAAGGCTCAGGGTGGAGTTGAGGCTATGGACAAGCGTTCCCGCGAACGTGCTGAAATTCTTTACTCTGAAATCGACCGCAACAAGATGTTCCGTGGTACTGCTAAGGAAGAGGATCGTTCTGTCATGAACCTTTGCTTCGTCATGAGTGATGAGTACAAGGATCTTGAAGCTGACTTCCTGAAGTTTGCTACTGATTGCGGCATGGTCGGTGTAAAGGGCCATCGTTCAGTAGGAGGTTTCCGCGCATCTTGCTACAACGCAATGAGCGTGGAAGGTGTCAAGGCACTTGTTGACTGCATGCAGAAGTTTGAGCGTGAACATTGATTCACGTATACAACAATAACTGAAAGTGTTCGGTAACTGAATGACAATGCTTGTGCTGGTTGCCGGACACTTTCTTCTTTTAGGGCCATTTGCCCTCAGTTTATTCAAATATTAAAATAACCTTGTGGCGTTCATTCCCATTTAGGACTTGTCCGGCTGTGATGACTGTATGGAAATACGCATAGACAGCATACCGGATACGCCACGTAAAATCGACGATGTTATGAAAATACTTATTGCAACAGAGAAACCTTTTGCACCCGTAGCTGTAGAAGGAATACGTAAAGAAGTTGAAAGTGCAGGATATGAATTGGCTTTGTTGGAGAAATATACAGAGAAGGCACAGCTTCTTGACGCTGTGGCTGATGCTGATGCCATAATTATCCGAAGCGACAAGATTGACAATGAAGTGTTCGATGCGGCAAAGAATCTGAAGATTGTTGTCCGTGCCGGTGCAGGATATGATAATGTTGACCTCGATGCTGCTACTGCACACGGAGTCGTCGTTATGAATACACCTGGACAGAATGCCAACGCTGTTGCAGAACTTGTTTTCGGTCTGCTTGTATTCACAGTGCGCAATTTCTACAACGGAAAGGCCGGAACAGAGCTTATGGGAAAGAAACTCGGTATTCTTGCTTTCGGTAATGTCGGCCGCAATGTTGCACGTATTGCCAAGGGATTCGGCATGGATGTCTATGCATACGATGCTTTCTGCCCTTCAGAGGTAATCGAGGCTGCCGGCGTGAAGGCTGTAGGCAATCAGGAAGAACTGTTCAGCACATGCGACATAGTTTCTCTCCATATACCAGCAACACCTGAAACAAAGAAGAGCATCAACAAGGAGCTCGCTTCTAAGATGAAGAAGAATGCCATAATCATAAATACTGCTCGCAAGGAGGTCATCAACGAAGAAGAGCTCATCGAACTCATGTCTGAAAGAACAGACCTTAAGTATATCACAGACATCATGCCTGATGCCGACGAGACTTTCAAGAAGTTCGAAGGACGCTATTTCTCTACACCAAAGAAGATGGGAGCTCAGACAGCTGAGGCCAATATCAATGCCGGTATTGCTGCTGCAAAACAGATTGTAGGCTTCTTCAAGGACGGATGCACAAAATTCCAGGTAAACAAATAAAATTTCAGGTTAATAATTATAGGCAGGTGTCTAAAAGATATCCTGCGTAAATATATATTTCGAGTATGGCAATTGTAAAACCTTTCAGAGGTATCAGACCGCCTGCAGAACTGGTAGAGGAGGTGGAGAGCCGTCCGTACGATGTGCTCAATTCCGACGAAGCCAGAGCCGAGGCTGAAGGAAATGAGAAATCACTCTATCATATCATAAAGCCTGAGATAGACTTCCCTGAAGGCACGAGCGAATACGATCCGCGTGTATATCAGAAGGCTGCAGAGAATTTCGAGATGTTCCAGCGAAACGGCTGGCTTGTGCAGGACAAGGATGAGCACTATTATATCTATGCGCAGACGATGAACGGCAAAACACAGTACGGTATTGTTGTCGGCGCGTATGTCAATGATTATCTCACTGGAGTCATCAAGAAGCATGAGCTTACCAGACGCGATAAGGAAGAAGACAGAATGAAGCACGTGCGCGTATGCAACGCCAATATGGAGCCTGTGTTCTTTGCATATCCTGACGACAGTGTGCTCGATGCGCTCATCGCAAGATGTACTTCTGCAAAGCCTGTCTACGACTTCATAGCACCAATCGATGGTTTCCGCCACAGGTTCTGGATTGTCGAAAGTGCAGATGACATAAAGACCATAACCGAAGAGTTTGCCAAGATGCCGGCCTTGTACATTGCAGACGGACATCATCGTTCAGCCGCAGCCGCGCTTGTTGGTGCAGAGAAAGCCCAGCAGAATCCGGCACATCGCGGAGACGAAGAGTATAATTACTTCATGGCCGTATGTTTTCCGGCAAGCCAGTTGACCATACTTGACTATAACAGAGTGGTTAAGGACCTCAACGGACTGACCGACGATGAGTTCCTGGAAAAGTTGAAAGCTCATTTCACCGTTGTTCCGAAAGGACGTCTCCAGTATGCACCGCGTCAGATGCACGAGTTCTCTCTTTATCTCGGCGGAGTGTGGTATAGTCTCATAGCCAAGGATGGAACATACGACAGTTCCGACCCTATAGACGTGCTCGACGTGTCAATATCCTCAAAATATATATTGGATGAGATTCTGGGCATAAAGGATCTGCGAAGCGACAAGCGTATAGACTTTGTTGGAGGTCTGCGAGGACTGGAAGAGCTGAAGCGTCGCGTCGATAGCGGAGAGATGAAGATGGCGCTTGCCCTTTATCCTGTTACGATGAAACAGATAATGGACATTGCCGACAGCGGTGCCATCATGCCTCCAAAGGCAACATGGTTTGAGCCGAAGCTCCGTTCAGGATTGGTTGTCCACAAGCTTTCGTGAACCTATCTGCTATCGGAGAACTCACGGTTTGGAACTTCTGTTTTCCAAACATGTTCTCTGATGTTTGTTGATAGCCGATACAAGCATTATAGTTCATATTTAGATGTATTTTGAACAGTTATAATGTTTGTATCGGCATTTTTTATATTCTTCATTCCGTAATTCATAATCATTTGTCTCCTTTTCGAGTCGTGCATTTGCATGAAAGCCCGCAAGTCCGGACCGATTTATCTTAACAATAAGCCATGTATCATCAATATTGTTGCCTCCTATGAAAAGAATTCTGTCTTAATATCAGTATCTTTGCATCTGTTATGGAGAGTACAGATTCATATAAGACAATTGAAGGAATATCGGAAGGGTTGTATACTGAGAAACGAAGCAAGTTTCTTTCTTTTGCAATTCCCGTCAGAAATGTAGAAGAAGTGAAAGCCTACGTTGCCGAGTATCAGAAGAAGTTCTACGATGCCCGCCACGTGTGCTATGCATATATGCTTGGTCCGAAGCGTCTGGATTTTCGTGCAAACGACAACGGTGAACCGTCTGGAACTGCCGGAAAACCGATTCTCGGACAAATCAATTCCAACGAGCTGACAGATATACTGGTAATAGTAGTGAGATATTTCGGTGGAATAAAGCTCGGAACCAGCGGACTTATTGTAGCCTATCGCCTTGCTGCTGCCGAGGCCATATCAGCAGCGACGGTTATCGAGAAGACCGTTGACGAAGATGTGACATTCTTCTTTGAATATCCTTTCATGAATGATGTCATGCGTATTGTAAAAGAAGAAAATCCTCAGATTGTTTCGCAGGGCTACGACACCGATTGTGCCATGACCTTGCGTATCAGAAGCGGACTTATGCCCAAGTTGAAGGCCAGGTTGGAGAAAGTTGAAACGCTCCACTTTGATGAATAATATGTAACGGCTCTACGCATTTAAATGCGATATAGAATACACAAAGTAGAATCCGGCAGGAAACATGTCTTTCGAGCATGCCTTCCTGCCGGATTCTATTTTGTTGAAGTTTGCTTACGTGGCAGCTTTCGTTTTGTCATTTTATGCCTCTTGCGTTGAGAGCATCAGTATATTTCTTTGCAAAGCTGAGATGCTGGTCGTAAGTGACAGCAAAATTATGAGTACCTGAGAAATCCTCCTTTGCACACATATACATGAAGTTGTGGTGCTCATAGTTGAGCACGGCATCTATGCCCGCTATTGAAGGAATGCGGATTGGTCCTGGCGGGAGTCCTGCATTCTTATATGTGTTGTATGGTGAGTTTGTGTTCAGATGTCCGTGCATAATTCTTCTAAGTGAGAAATCTCCCAAGGCGAATTTCACTGTAGGGTCTGACTGCAGAGGCATTCCAGCCTTCAGTCTGTTCATGTACAGACCGGCGATACGGCTTTTCTCGCCGTTGTTCGCTGTTTCCTCGTCCACGATGCTTGCCAGTGTGATAACCTCGTTCTGCGACAGTCCTGTATTCTTGGCTTTTTCCCTTCTTTCCTCATTCCAGAAACTCTCGCTCTCTTTTTTCATTCTGTCCAGCAGGTTGTCCATCGATATGTTCCAGTACACCTGATAAGTGTTAGGTATGAACATGCACGAAATGTTCTGCGTGTTGTATCCGTACTTTTCGCACACTTCCTCATCGTGAAGCGCTTTGGAAATTGTTGCCGAGTCCAGCAGAAGGTATCTCGACAGTCTTCCTGCCAGGTCGTCAACAGTTCTTACGCTTGGAACAACCAGATTTACCGGATCCTGCGAGTGGTTTCTTATTTTTCTTACCATGTCCACTGCATTGTTGCCCGGTTCGATGGAGTACCTTCCCGGTTTGATTTTCTTGTCGATGTTGTAGATTGAAGCCATGAGCTTGAAACCTACAAGATTTGACGGCTTGCCTGCTTCCTCAATCTTTGCATTGAGCGAGTCGATGTTGTCGTCATCGTCAATATAGATGTACGCTTTCTCCTTTATGTCGAACTGATGTCCGAAAAGCGAGTTGTACATGAAGAGGGCAATAACCGCAACCACTGCAATTGCGCAGATGGCGGTTATGTTCTTTTGTTTTTTTGTCATTGCCATATATCACGAATGTTTGATTATTCCTAAGTGCATGGATTTACAGCACAAAGATATGCCATTTTATGTTTGGCCGTAACATTATGCGACTATAGTTTTCACATACGTGCAATGTTTTTTGCATCATCCTCATTGTGCAGCAACAGACGCTTCAGCAATCATTTCATGTAGCCGTACTTTTTCAAGAAATTGTCCGTGAGTTTTCTAACATCATAGAAAACCTTGTCGAGCGGTTTCCTGTATGAAAAAATCGGATGTCCGCATCCTTTGAAAACATGCAGTTCGCACTCTGTCCCGTTTTTCTCGCACTTGTCTCTGAATGCTTCTGCCGTGCTTATAGGTATCAGGTGGTCTTTGTTGCCTATCAGGAACAGGCTCGGAGGAGTCTTTCTGTCTATGTTATGAAGTGGCGACACATCCTTATAGCGTTCCTTCATCTCCTTCGGGCCGTATCCGTCAGGTCCGTTGTCCACAACCGGATAATACAGAAGCATCAGGTTGGGCCTGTACGAAACGCCTCCATCCTCCTTGCCGTCTTTCAGAGTACCCAGCGCAGCCGCCAGTTGTCCGCCTGCTGATGCTCCGCCCGCAGCTATTCTCTCCGGATCAATGTTCAGTTCGCTTGCATGACTTCTAATCCACCTCATTGCGTCTTTCGCATCTTCAATGCTTTCGAAAGGCGATGTTCCGTCTATGCTTCTTATTCTGTAGTCAACGGTGATGGCCGTCATACCTTTAGACGAGTAGTAGTCGCATTCCCTGTAGAATTGCAGGGGAGTACCGTTGGCCCAACCTCCACCGAAGAAATATACAATTGCTGCAGACGGTTTGCCCGTCTTTGCCTTTTTGTTCCTGAAAATGTGCAGTTTCATTTCCTTGCCGTTTGGCTGAACCTTATATACCGCAATTTCCGGTTTGTATTCCGTTTTCGGTTTAGGCAACACCTTTTTCAGTTCCTCTAGCCATACGGAAGCCATAATGTCTGCCCCTTCGGCATTCGGATGCACCTTGTCTTTAATCGTATGTCTAGTCCAGTCAAACTTCTCCGCCATATCCACGAGTCTTACATTTCTGTCGTTCATGGAATCCACCATGTCCTCAATTTCTTTGTTCAGCTCCGGTATGTACGAATATTTCGGCAGTTTTCCGCTCTCTATCACCTTTGCAATCAGTATGCAGGCTTTGGGATTTATCTTCTTGATTTTTCCGATGATTGATTTGTACGAGGCTATCATTCCTGCAACAGGTTTCTGCTCCACAAAATGATTATGCCCTGCATGAAGCAGCACTATGTCTGCCGGGTATTTCTGGTAGATGCTGTCGGTCAGCGAGTCCAGAAATTCCACTGTCTTTCCGCCGAAACCGCAGTGGTCAAGCGTCCCGAGCCTGTTCTTGCTCTTTCTCGGTCCGATGAAGTCGGTTTCGTATCCCGCAGCATACAGTTTCTCCCACAGCGGATACATATAGCAGGTGAATGAGTTGCCTCCTTCCGTTATGGAATCTCCCATGCCCATGATGGTGATTTTTTTCTGCTGTTTGTTTTGTCCCGACATCATTGCCGGCACCAGTGCCAGGAGCAGGCACAGATAGAAAATACATTTTTTCATATTCTTGTAGTTTAGGTTTGATTTAGTTTTTCAGTATGTTCCTCTGCGAACAGTGCAAATGTATAAAAATGCATTGATTCGAGGAGCACATGCCGCATCTTTTATGAAGCCCCGCTTCTTCCATTCTTTTTATGCAACCGTCCAGAACTTCCCTATATTTCGGATTTTTTTATCGTCGTCGTTACGAATAGTGATGCAATAAATACTGTATGTATGCAAAAAACAATATCTTTGTGCAAGATTTTTGTATAACTTAAAATACATTTTTTTTACTATGGATAAAAAGGAATTCGAGTTCAGAGGCTTTACCGCAAATGGTTTTGCCGCACTTTTTCTGAACCTTGCACTGACAGCTTTGTCTATATTCTGTTTTTTTCTTTCTGATTACATTTCCTTTTGGGCATACGTTGCAGGTGGATTAGGACTGCTGGCTTCCTTCGTCATTTGGGGAGGCATGATGCAGCTCGAACCCAATGAGGCGCGAGCCATGGTTTTCTTCGGAACATACAAGGGCACTTTCAAGCGTACAGGTCTCTTCTGGGTCAACCCTTTCATGGAAGCCAAGAAGATTTCTCTGCGTGCGCGCAACCTCAATGTCGACCCCATAAAAGTGAACGACAAGGAGGGAAATCCTATTCTTATAGGTCTTGTGCTCGTTTGGAAACTGAAGGACACCTACCGTGCACTTTTCGAAATCGATTCGCAGACCATGGCGTCAAAGCCTAATGAGGCCGGAGCATCACTTGCTTCGCGCATGAAGGCTTTTGAGGATTTCGTACGTGTGCAGAGCGATGCTGCCCTGCGTCAGGTTGCCGGACTTTATGCCTACGACAACAACGAGGGCGGAAGCTCGGAACTCACCCTGCGCAACAGCGGAAACGAAATCAACGAAGAGCTCGAACGCAAGCTCAATGAAAGACTCGACATGGCTGGCATGGAAGTAGTCGAGGCTCGCATCAACTATCTTGCCTATGCCCCCGAGATAGCTGCCGTCATGCTTCGTCGCCAGCAAGCCAGTGCCATCCTCTCCGCACGCGAGAAAATCGTTGATGGTGCAGTTTCTATGGTCAAGATGGCTATCGACAAGCTTGAGAATGAAAATGTCGTTAAGCTCAGCGACGACAAGCGTGCATCCGTCGTAAGCAATCTGCTCGTAGTGCTCTGTGCCGACGAGCCTGCACAGCCAATCATCAATTCAGGTGCACAGCAGTAATAATGGAGTAAATACCATGAATGACAACCAAACTGATTATAAATATGATTAAGGAAGGATTATTGGCACTAGCCATGCTTGCTTCGATGCCGGCAATGGCTCAGAAAACATCAACGGCCGTTCTTCACCCTGATCAGGCCAAGGAGAAAATCAACAAGGAAATCTACGGACAGTTTGCTGAACACCTCGGCACCTGCATCTACGGCGGACTCTGGGTCGGACCGCAGTCGTCTGTGCCTAACACCGACGGCTACCGCAACGATGTCCTTCAGGCTCTCAAGGACCTCAAGGTGCCTGTGCTCCGCTGGCCGGGTGGATGCTTTGCCGACGAATACCACTGGATGGACGGTATCGGACCGAGAGAGAATCGTCCGCGTATGGTCAACAGCAACTGGGGAGGCACTGTCGAGGACAACAGTTTCGGTACTCACGAGTTTCTCAATCTCTGCGAAATGCTCGGATGCGAACCTTACGTGAGCATGAATGTCGGCAGTGGAACAGTTCAGGAAGCTGCTCAGTGGGTTGAGTACATGACTGCCGAAGACGGACCTATGGCCAAACTGCGCAAGCAGAACGGACGCGAAAAGCCGTGGAAGGTGAAATATATCGGTGTCGGAAACGAGAGCTGGGGATGCGGTGGAAACATGCGTCCTGAGTACTATGCCGACCTCTACAGACGCTATCAGACATACTGCCGCAACTACAACGGCAACCGTCTCTTCAAGATTGCCAGCGGTTCTGGCGAGTACGACCTGCACTGGACAGAAACTATGATGAAGCAGGCACGCAACCAGATGAACGGACTTTCGCTCCATTACTACACTGTTGCCGGATGGTCTGGAAGCAAGGGCTCTGCAACAGATTTCTCAGTCGAGGACTATTATTGGACAATGGGTAAATGTCTTGATATCGAGAACTGCATCCGTGAACATTCAAAGATAATGGATAAGTACGACCCTAAGAAGCGTGTAGCCCTCATGGTTGACGAGTGGGGAACATGGTGGGACGAAGAGCCTGGCACAATCAGCGGTCACCTCTATCAGCAGAACACCATGCGCGACGCCTTCGTAGCAGCACTTTCGCTCAACGTGTTCCACAAGTACACCGACCGTGTGAAGATGGCCAACATCGCACAGATAGCAAATGTGCTCCAGAGCATGATTCTCACTAAGGACGACAAGATGGTGCTCACACCTACATATCATGTCTTCAAGATGTACAACGTTCATCAGGATGCAACATACATTCCTCTCGACGTTCAGTGCGAGAATCGTGAGGTGAGAGCCCGCATGGGACGCGACGGCGAAACACGCACACTGCCTATGCTCGGTGCAACAGCATCAAAGGCTGCAGACGGTACAGTGCACATCTCGCTTTCTAACGTCGACCTTGAAAACAAGAACGAAGTGACAATCGACCTTGCAGGACTCGGCGTAAAGACTGTCACCGGTCAGATTCTCACGTGCAAGAAAATCACAGATAAGAACACATTCGAGAATCCAGACGTTGTAAAGCCTGCCGCATTCAAGGATGCAAAGATTTCAAAAGGCAAACTCACTGTCAAGATGCCTCCTATGAGCATCGTTGTCCTCGAACTCAAATAACGGCATTGATTTGTTGGCAAAATAAAAGCTCCTCCGCATGAATATAAAAGTTGTCATGTGGAGGAGTTTTTATTTTGTACGATTTGTAGAATATTAATTTCATTGATAGGGACTCTAATTTTGTAACTTTAGTGTTGATAAAGAATATTGTAATGAGCTAATGCGTTTAAATAATATTACAAATAGAAGCGATTGTTTTCCGTGATAAACATCCTATTTTGCTTTTGATGCTTTAAAATATTAATATACATATTTGTAGAAAAGAATAATTTTATTTAGCTTTGTAATTGATGCAGACTTTGTTTGCCTATTGGGATATATTCTACAGTTTTATTTAATTATTATAATTTAACAATTATGAGAAGCATAGATTATAGTTGGTGTTATGTATGTTCGTCAACTGATACTCGTTCAAAAGAAGATGAAGTTGTATATTACAATTGTAGCATGTGTGATGAGCATTATGTTAATTGTGACGAGGATTGTATGATTGATTATGAGTAAACTTGGCTGTCTATATTCATGGAAGTAATACGTCAGGAGCAAAGTTGGTTTCGTAATCATTTAGTAAAACAACCTAAACAAAATATTAAATATAGGCTGTCAAATTTCATTGTCAAACAAGTAATTGATGATGGTATTTTGATGTATAACAATGTGACGGGGAGTCTTCTTTTTTTAAGTCTGAGAATGAAATCAAAGATAATTTTGTTTTTCTGGTGGAGCATTGGTTTTATCTGCCTGTCGCTTCTTTTAACGAATGCGATTGGGTTGAATTTTTGCGCGAAAAAAGAATAGAAGATACATCGCATCAAGGCGTCAATTCCTATGTGATTATGACTACCCTAGACTGTAATGCAAGGTGTTTTTATTGCTATGAAAAGGGAACTCCACGTATTTCTATGACTAAAAAAATTGCTATTGCTACAAGTGACTATATTCAACGTCATTCTACAAGGATGGTTAAGTTAACTTGGTTTGGAGGGGAACCTTTACTAAATACTGTAATTATTGATTTGATATGCCAAAAACTAAATGATTACGGCATTTCGTACTTTTCACATATAATCACCAATGGACTTCTGATTACCAAAGACATAGTTTATAAAGCTATAAACGTGTGGAAGCTCAAGCGAGTCCAAATTACATTAGATGGCACGGAACAGATCTATTTGAGAACTAAAGCATACGTTAATTCTCAAGGGGATGAGTTCCAAACTGTTTTAGATAACATAGAATTATTATTAAAATCAAAGGTCGCTGTTAATATACGTCTTAATCAAAGCGCATATAACACTGAGGATCTTTTAGCTTTACTCGTCCTTTTACATAATCGATTTGGACTTAATCCATACTTGACAATATACAACCACTTACTGTTCAATTTTGAAGGGGACTGTACACAAGAACAAATAGATTGTTATTATAAGTTAAAGAATGAACTTGCCGTTTGTGGATATTTAAAAGGGTACAAACTTCCTAATGGTATTAACAATCATCAGTGTATGGCTGATAGTGGTCATTCTTTAGTCATAACTCCGTCAGGAAAAATTGGCAAATGTGAGCATTTTACTGAAGAGAAAATGATTGGCTCGATATTTACCGAAGGTTTTGATCCTTTAATGTTGAATATGTGGAATGAAAGATACGATAGGCAAAAGGAATGCAATTCATGTCCTCTTTATCCAACTTGTATAAGAATAAAGATGTGTCCGGGTCAGAAAAAATATTGTTCTGATTTTTATCGTAAAGATAAAATAGAATCTCTTTATATTGCGATTGAACATTGTTACAGAGAATGGAAAAAACAAAAAATGGCATGATAGTATTCATTTTCACGATATAGTAAATACATCTATACAGATATATAATGTCGTTTTTTTGCTTAAAGCAATTCATAACTTTTACCAACAGTTTTCATTTCGAGGCATTCAGTAAATAATTATTGCTATCCGATAAAAAATGATTAAATAAAAATGTAGCGCTAGGCTATTGTGTATTCTGGGAGTGAGTCTTATTTTGCAATTCCAAACCCAATCAAAAGATGTACAGTTGATCATCTTCTTTATGATCTATGTTCAATAGTCCTCCCAATATATTCCCAGATGATTGAAAAGACTGTAGAAATCCACTTAATACATAAGTGTAATCCTCATCATGGTGTCAAGTCCGGAAAACTCTAGGACCGTGTTAGTCCTTTTTTCATTACCAAAAGAAGCAGATCGGCTATAAATCGTCACCCAAATCAGTATCTTGATGGCATTTGCACTTTCTCCATAGAAGTATTTCAAGTAGAAGCCCTGCTTTATATGTTTGAACAGCAGTTCAATTTCCCATGGTTTACTGTATTTTTTCTATGATTTCGTTTGGGGCTGATTCCATATCGTTTGTAAGCAATGTCGCCAGTTTGTGCTTTGAGGGATCGGCATAGGAAATGATACTGGCATTATGAATCAGTGTTTCTCCACATTTTAGGACTTTTGAGAATGTGACATTTTGTATGCACACTTTCATAAGGCTGTTTGTAGTCTTGTATATACACTCTCCGTCGAGATTGCAAAAAAGGGAAATGGAGATTTTTATGTATTTTTCTTTCACGTGTGAACGCATCGGGCACACGTACGGCAGATATTTGCATGTGTAAACTTTAAGAAGTGAGAATATGAACAAGGAATATACATGCAGAGAGATGACGGTGGCGAATGAGGATACAGCTGTTGCCAAAGCATTACGTGGACGTTTTGTGTCGTTGTGTACATGATGTGCACGGTTGACGGATGCGATGCGGTGCGGATGATGGTACGGGTGTTGGCGACAAGTCATTTTTGAGATGCAGTCCATGACATGTCGGCAATTATGTTTTGTTTTTGAAAAACTTTTGTATATTTGCGACAATACAAAAAAAGTTTAGAAAGAAACAGAAATACATAATTGAGACATATTGCATAATTTGCATGCTGATTATTTGACCTGGTTAAATCTGGAAAATTCAACAAAGGAGTCTAAAATAGTCTGGCAAGCACGTTCTGTATCCTTCTTCGAAGGACATGGACTGCTTTTTCATTATTTTGACTCCGGGTTTTTCCAGAACCTAACCAGAAAAATAAGAAAAGGCACAGGACATGTCCTTTTCTTGTTTTCCCCACGGCCGGTTATCTCCTATCTTATGCATCGTTTCACAGATGTACTTCAAATTCTTGATATACCGTTTTAAATCTTGATATTATGACTAAAGTTTTTCAAATCATCCCGAAGCGCACCAAACGTGCCAACGGAACAGTTCTCACACCTGAGATGGTCGTAACCGTAACAACGCAGATTCATACCTCAACACCTTTCTACAACGGAGCGAAGGAAGTGCAGGAAGCCTACATGCGCATCTACAATTTCGATTACCGCAAGGCTAATTGTTCCGTCAACGATTTCGACTTCCGTAAACTGGATTGATGCGGTTTGCGGAGTGCTGGAGCGTGAGAAAAGTTTTTCTTCGTTATGTCTAAAAGAATGTTGTTTATGGATGAGAAACAGATTTATAAGAAAATAAAAGACCTGTCGGACAGGATTGTGTCCGGCTCTGCATTGTGTACCCGCGCCGATTTGGCCTACGAATTGAAGGACCTTGGTTTCGACAAGGATTCAGCCGCTGTGGGCGAATGGGTATGGAAGGCCTACGCGTATTACGGCAGATACGAGAACATACGCAAGGCGTTTGTAAACAATGAGAAGAAGAAATCGCTTGTCGACGAATACAGCATCTATTCGTCGGTAGGCGAGGGCAATGCCGAAGAGGTGTCTTCCATTCTCGATGCCGACATCAGCGGCAGCGACCATGCGCTGGCACTTCTCGATACAGCTGTAAGCAAGTCGATGCAGGAAGTGTCGGTCAGCGGAGCTGGAGGCATCGTCGGCCATATCACAGGAACTAAGGCCGTGTCGGACATCAGGGCAACGGCATCTGCTGTCTTTCAGAACTATTCGGAGATGGTCAGTGCCTACGAGGAAGCAAAGACGCAGGTGAAGAGCACTATTGCCGACTTCGTGGCCGTCAGGACTTATGTGAACGACATCTACCGTAAGTATTCGCTTGCTCTGGTTGACATTTTCGGCGACTCCGTCAAGGCAGTGTCTCCCGAACTGTTCGACTTCGACACCATTCAGTGGCTCGACGTGCAGGGCATGCTTCAGAATGTTCAGCTGGAGTATGAGCAGGTGATGGGCCGTTGCGGCGAACTCATAAGTGTCATATCCGAAAACTTCTCCAGTACAGTGAAGAATGCGGCCTATTCTTATCGTGCGGCTGGAAGCAAGCAGGCCGGACTTGTGCTTGCCGGTATGGGCATGATTATGCACTATCTTGATGCACACGAGCGCGCCTCAGAACTGAAGGGCCAGCTTCTGACTCTGAAGAACAATGTCCGTCACGACGCCACGCTCATTAAGGGCGACATGGGACGTCTGCTGCTGATATACAAGGGCATGAACGATTTCCACATTCCGCGTGCCGAGGCATTCTATCGTTACAGCCGTTCGGTCATCGAGAGCGATATCAACGAAATGATTGAGGCTGTATACAGTACTCCGGGATTGGAGAATCTGAGGGAAGAGCGCGAAAGTCTGCTTGCCGAATATAGCGAAACTGAACGCGTCGTTGCCGACAGTCAGGCAAACATATCCTACTACACTTCGCATATTGCCGAGTGCGAGGCGCTCATCAAGAGCATGAGCCGCCAGTACGAGGATGCCAAGCGTAGCAAGCCGTCTAAGCCGTTCTTCCTGATGAACATATTTACTTTCGGTGCTTCCTCTAAAAAGTATAACCGCGAGATTGCCGAGTGGTATAAGCTTTGCCAGCCTGTCATTTCGCAGTATGAGGGATTGCAGGTCGACATTGACCTCGACAAGAAGGACCTCAGTGTCCACCGCAAGGCTTGTGACGAGGGCATGCACCGGATGGACGAGATAAAGGTTCGTCTGAAGGAGTCGGGACAGAAGATGAAGAAAGCCATTAGTGTAGACACGCAGTCAAAATTGAAGATTGTTGGTCATCTCGACACATTGGTCAAATTGCTCCGCACTGCCCGAGAAATAGCTTCGACGCGTTTGGACGAGAAACTGCTCCGCACGGTCAGCATTCCCGATTACCGAAACGAACAGCTCCCGCAGGAGATTTCTGAGAACATACATTTGTTGGCGCAGGTAGTGAGGGAAGGACTCGTGATGGAACATCTTCAGCCTGTTGCAGGTGCGGACGGACAGGCCGACGGCAATGCTTCACGCAGAAATATTGATGAATATGCCAACCGCTTTGTTGATGCGCAGAACGCTGTGATGCAGAAAACCGTAGGACTTTTCGAGGCGTTGGCCGAACTGGAGAAGAAGAAAGCCGAGAGTCGTATCATCGGCAGTAAGTACGATATGGAACTGAAGAAGCTGCAGAGCGAGTTCAGACGCGAGATGTCGAAGATTGACGAGAAGAGCGCCGTGCTGCGCGAGGTTCTTAAGAAGCTCAACACCAGCACTGATGCTTCGCAACTCAGAGATGCGCTTGCGGCTTTGTCCGACAGGCAGGAGAATTTCACAGATAAGGATTGGAATGACTTTTTCAACGGAAACAAAACAATAGAATTGTAAAATGGAAGATTTTCAGAGCGGACGTCGCCGTCAGGCACAAGAGGACCTGGGACTGACGTCGCAGGAAGAACAGATGGACATCGAGAGATCCATCAGAAAGGAAGAACAGCGCAAGGCTGAAAAGGAGATGCGCCGTATGGAGATAGAGATGTCTTCGTCGTACAGAATGGTGCAGGGCATTGCCAAGTTTATGGACAAGTATCTGCTCGACCCTATAATCGGATTTTTCGTTCCGGGAATAGGCGACATACTTTCTTCGGTGCTTGTGCTGCCTTTCATTCATGTCAGCCTTTTCAAGATTAAAAGTGTACCTCTGACTTTGGCCGTCATATACAATGTGCTGATTGATGTCCTCATTGGTCTTATACCTTTTTATATTGGAGATATCATTGATGTGTTCAACAGAGCGTATCTGAAGAATGCCCGTCTGATAACCGGATTTGTTGAGGACGACAAGGAAGTAATCTCCGAGGTGAACCGCAAAGCCGCGTGGATGGGATTCATGATTCTGGTTCTCTGCGTGCTGATTTATTTCATGGTACTTCTGGTGGTGAAGCTGATGGATTGGCTCGGCGGTTTGTGGGATTCGATTGTGGCGTATTTCAATTTCTGAGTCGTGCACAAGTGTATAGTGTGGCTATAGATAAATTATTGTTGTTTAGAAATGGAACGAAGGAATATGGAAGATTTCAAATTGAAGGTGAAGCGTCAGACCGGTTGGTCGGACGAGATTGTCAATGCTATACGCAGCGAGGCCGAAGCGCGCATCTATATGGATGCCGGTTTGAAAGATGTGGTGGTCAACGGCAGGCATGCGCTTGTTCAGCCGGACATAAATCCTGATTATCTGATGCCGGAATGGCTCATAAGAATCAACGGCGAGAACTGGCGCGGATGGAGCAACAGTGACCTGATGGGCGAGGGCTATCCGCCTCACGACCGTAACGGCGACCCTTATGAACTGCACCACATCGGCCAGTTGGCCGATTCGCCTCTGGCGGAACTTACGTGGGAACAGCACCATGATAAGGGCAACTATGCTGTCCTTCACACGCTGGATGATTATTCTGACATTGATCGAGGTGCTTTCGAACGCGAGAAGGCCTCGCACTGGATGGCACGCAACAAGGCCGGATTCAAATAGAAGAAATGAGAATGTTTAACCACAGCATAATTATTATATCATGAAGAAAACAGGTTTGTTGTTTGTCGGTGTCTTGTCGCTGACAGCTCTGACATCGTGTGGCGATGCCGAACTGGCTGAGAAGGCCGAAGGAACGTGGCAGACTACTTTGAACATGAAGAATGAAGAGGGAATGCCTTACAAGCAGACTCAAATTTACAGTTTCACGAATGATAAGAATTCGGGTAAGGATGGTGGCACCTTTGTCGAGTATTTGACAAACGTGGCAAAGGAAGAAGAGGAGGGCATCGTAGTGAACTATACTGTCACCAGTACAATCACCGGCAGTTGGGAAGTTTTGTTCGGCGATTTATGCATCACCTACAATCTTTCATCCTTGGATGTGAATGTCAATGAAGTGAATTATAAGCTCTCCGACGATGTTTCTCCAGGTATGGCTCTCGACTATTGGTCTGCATCGATAGATGCCGCCATGGAAGGCTATGAACTGATAGACAGAAACGAACTGAAGAAAGAAATCCGTAAGGAAGTATATAACAGCCTGTTGGATGAATATGAGAAGTTTAATGCTGATAGAGAGGAGAACGGCTCTGTTTTTGCCGACTTGAAGATTGAGAACGGAATCATGTCTTTCATGACATCCGATGTGGGATGTATGGAGTTCAAGCGGGTTGAATGATTATTATTTTCGACAGCCGAAAAGGTGAAGTCTCCTTGCCGAGAATATGTATTTGTTTGTCTGTCTGTGACAGCAGAGGTGAATAACTTAAAATATATAATTTTATGAACGAAAAATTATTGAAGGCTATAGAAACATTTGCAGCTTCGCGTCAGGCCAAAAGCAAAAATGTCTATTTGCTCAACGACATTGACAGCAAATTGCTGGAGTTGCACAAAAACGTTATGCTGAGATCGGTAGTGATGAAAAACCGTTGCTGGCAGTAAACAAGAGCATTCCTGGAACGGTGGGTGGATATGGCTGGTCCGGATTGTTGATTACTGACAAGAATGTCTATTACAGATGTATAAAAGATACATTCTGGGCAAGTCTGGTGGCCTCGTCAAACAAGGGAACCATTCCGTTGGAACAGGTCGTAAGTATAAGGATCGGAGCGCACGACCATTGTTTCGGCACCGCATATATCGGGCATCAGCTGCTTATAAACAATAATAATGTGGGGTTATTGCGTATGGGCGGTTCAATGGAATATGACGATAAGGCTATTGACGAACTCAATCAGATATTCAGTAATATTTAATGTGCTTATGCTTCCATTTTCAACTAGATATAAAATTTATAAGAAGGCTGAAGATAGGGCATCCACGATTACGAAAATACTCTCGTGGACAGAGATGTTGATTATTTGTGGCGTGGCTTATTTTTCAGTAAGAATGTATGTCCGCAACGGCATTTTGATAATTGTTATCATGGTGGCCGCGTATGCATTGTCTAGTATTCTGGCCGGCGCATGCGATACCATTCTTCGTAAAAAGATTCTTAGAATGCTCTACAGCTATTTCAGAGATACTGAACGTTTTTGATTGTTTGTAGTGCGTTTGTTTTCATAAATATGTGATAAGCATATTCCTTCTGGATTTACTGCATTCCGTATAAAATTGGTCCGACTCGTAAAATCTAAATTAGATTTTGTGGGTCGGACTTTTGTTTTAGGTTATTGGATTTTTTCTCCTGCTTTCAGATTAGAATATACCCCCAGTTGAAATACTTTTATTATTTTTGCATATCCCTATGCCGATGATTGCATTCCATTTATGATGGGTGGCAGTCGGAGGGCGGGATGAGACATATTTAAAGGCGTTTACTGCGCTTTGGTTTTGACGTTCTGAAATCCTGGAAAAATTTCAAAGTATCCTGTCAAAAACAAGGCAACGTGAATGCCCCGTGGGTGTGTTATATACATGCCGTCATACATTATGCTGTAGAGCCAGTGGTGTATACATACATCGTTGGTTTGTATCGGTGTATTGATGTGCATCATATATATACATATCGGCGTGGGGCTTCTGCGTTGCTCGTTTCGACAGGATGGGCAATTTCCAGGAGCCTCAGAACGTGAAGCGAGCGACAGTGCTGGGCTTCACGCTTTTTTTTATGCCTTTACTAATACATGTTTAATGTAAACACCGGGTTTCAGAAGTCCCGAATCCCGAAACTTTGACACGCGGTGAGTACAAAGTTTTTCAACAATACATCAGGTAACAGTCTTTTTGACAAGCTGAAGGGTATAGCTTCTGAAATGGTCGGTTTTGACCGTTTCCTTGCAGTTGTCGGCTTTTTCCGCTCGTCTGGCTATTTCAGACTTCGCGAGGAACTTGGCGATGTATCTGAAATAAAAATATTAGTGGGTATAAACATTGACGATATTTTCCGCAGACACAACAAGGCTCTGCTTATGTTGGCAGATGAAGAAAAGGCCAAGGCTGTCTATCGTGACGGATTCAGAGAAGACATCGTGAATGCGCGTTATTCTCCTGAGATAGAAAATGGCATATTGCAGATGTGCGATGATTTAATGACTGGCCGTCTTCAGATGCGCATTCATGCCACAAGGAATCTTCATGCAAAGTTTTACCTCTGTCTGCCACAGCACCACAGTGAGAACAGTGACGGATGGGTTATTATGGGGTCGTCGAACATCTCGGAGTCAGGCTTGGGATTGACGCAGGCGCCTCGCTACGAATTGAACGTCGCCATGAAGGATTATGACGATGTGCTGTATTGCCGTAATGAATTTCAAAGGCTATGGGACGAATCTGTTCCACTTACAGCTGAAGACATAGAAGCATATAAAAAACAAACATATCTCGGTTATCAGCCAACGCCTTATGAATTGTATATCAAAGTGCTTATAGATACGTTCGGTGACCAAGTGGAGGATGATTTTTCCATGCAGTTGCCTGATGGAGTCAAAGAACTTAAGTATCAGAAGGATGCTGTCATACAGGGTTTTCAAATGCTCATGAAGCATAATGGACTTATTCTCGCTGATGTAGTAGGATTGGGAAAGACATTGATTGCCACCATGATAGCGAAGCGCTTTGTTGAGGCTAACGGCAGAGACACGAATATTCTTGTGGTTTATCCTCCAGCACTTGAAGACAACTGGAAAAAAACATTCTCATTGTTCGGTATTGGCAAAAAAGCACAGTTTATCACAAATGGCCGTTTGTCTAAAATACTTGATGGACGCGACCAATATAAGGATAAGGAAGATTTTGACCTTATTATAATTGATGAAGCCCATGGTTTCCGTAGTGATGCTTCTGGCAAATATGATGAGTTGCAAAAGATATGCAAAGCGCCTTGTTCCGGTGCAGGCCTGTTGAAGAGCGTTCAGAAGAAAGTCATGCTCCTATCGGCAACTCCTTTGAACAACCGTCCTGACGATTTGCAGAACCTTCTGCTTTTGTTTCAAAACAGCCAGCATTGCACCATTGACGGCATACCTAACCTTAAAACTTTTTTCTCACCACTTATTCAGCGCTACAACAAACTCATGCGCGAGAGAGACCAAAGGGATGTGACTGCAGAGGTGGACGATATATACGAACAGATACGCAGTAAGGTTATTGACAAGATAACCATACGCAGAACAAGAAATAATATTCTTAATGATCCTGACTATAGGGCTGATATACGTTCTCAGGGCATTGTATTCCCCGAAATACTTCCTCCAAATGAATTGGAGTATAGTATGAGTGCAGGTACAAGTAATAGATTTTATGAAACACTTAAACAATTGACTGACGGGATTTCTGAACGTAATCCCGATGGAAAGGGGCTTAATTATGCACGTTACAGGGCTGTGGAATTTCTCAAACCTGAATTTAGAAGCAGATATAAGAATGCGGAACACATTGGTCAGACTTTGGCCGGTATCTATCGTGTACACATGGTGAAACGCCTTGAAAGCAGTTTCTATGCCTTTAAGAAATCTTTGCAAACTCTGTTGCGCATCACAACGGACATGATAAGTATGTTCGATGTGGACAAGGTAATCATCGCTCCCGACTTGAAAGTAAAGGATTTGCAGGCCAAGGACATGGAATTGGATCAGATTATAGAATACGCTGTATCCAAAGGGTATATGGCAGAGGATATTGTGTTTCCTGCCGATGCTTTCAAACCTGTGTTTATAGAGATGCTCCGTCACGATATGAATGTGCTTGAACGTTTGAATGCAGATTGGAAAGAGGAAACTGCCGACCCGAAGTTTGACCTTTTCTCCAAATGGCTGAAAACGGAATTTTTGGACAAGCGCATCAATCAGTCTGGGAAACTTGTGCTTTTTTCTGAAAGTGTGGATACACTGGCTTATCTGTACGGACGTATTACAACGGAACTTGGAAGGAATGATGTACTTATGGTTACAGCTGCAAACCGTAATCGTCTTGGACAGGTTATAAAGGATAATTTTGATGCAAACAGTCCTGTAGATGCAGGACGCTATAATATTATTTTGACATCCGATGTTCTTGCCGAAGGTGTAAATCTGCACCGTGCTAACGTCATTGTCAATTACGATTCGCCTTGGAATGCAACAAGGCTTATGCAACGTATTGGTAGAGTGAACAGAATTGGTTCTTCTGCTGCTCACATATACAATTATATGTTTTATCCGTCACGGCAAGGGGATAAGGAAATACAGCTCTACAAGAATGCACTTGTAAAGTTACAAGGGTTTCATTCAGCTTTCGGTGAAGATGCGCAGATTTATTCACGCGAAGAAATTGTCAGGCAGTTTACACTTTTTGACAGCACAGTGAAAGACTGCGTTGATAAGAAAATAGCTCTTCTGCGAGAGGTGAGAGACATATATGACAACGACCGTAAGCTATATCATAAAATAAAGGCTTTGCCGATGAAGAGCCGTGTAATTCGAAGCTGTGGAAAGCACAGTGGCGAATCAGTTGTCTTTGTGTCATCAAACGTAAAAACAGAGTTTTTTCTTGCTTCAGAGTCGGGTGTAAAGGCGATAGACTTTTTGGATGCTGTAAAATATTTGAAAGCAAAGCCTGAGGAACAGCCTGCATCTTTTGTTGAATCAGAATTTTATTACCAGCATGTAAATGAGGCACTTGCTAAATACAAGGAGGAATATGTAGAAGTAGCTGATACATCGTCTGTAAATCGTAAGGATTTGGACCGTACGTCGCTCGAAGCAATGAATTTTCTTCGTACAGTAAAGCAGGTTGTAGCTGACAGTGAGCTGAAGGCTAAATGCGATGTCCTTGGAGGTTACGTCAACGAAGGTATCTATGCTCAATTGCCACGATGCCTGAAAGCTTTGTCACGAGAATATAAAAACGATAGGGTAAGAATCAGACAGAAAGAATACAGCATACAAGCATCAATCGGCAAACTGCTTGAAGAATATCGCACTATGAACCGTGAGCAAAGGCGCGACCGACTGGAACTCACGGAGCCGCAGATAATCATTTCCGAAACTTTTATCTAATCACTTTTATTATGGCTAGCACATATACACAGCATACTTTGAGGCAGATTTTTCAGTCGTCGTTCAACATGGCAGATTGGTATCCGTTCATGCAGAACTTTTTTCATGCAACCGAACTTAAAAAGACTCCTGAGAAAATATCTATTCACGAATGTCAAGAAGATGGTTATTATATTGGAAACATTGAAACGTCGGATAGTTTCCGAATAGGACTGTTCTGTTATGACATTCATCGCGGTTCGGTCGTAAATAGACGTGTAGGACTTCGCAATCTTGTCAGGACATTTATCAATCCACGATGGGGCGTATTTGACGCAGCTTTAGTAGTGTTCGACAGTCAAGACCATTGGCGATTGTCGTTTATATGTGACATAAAAGAAGAATCGAAAGCTCCTAAAAGGTATACATATGTTTTCGGAAATAAAGATTTGCTGTACAGAACGCCAATAGAGCGTTTTCTTTTCCTGCAGAAAAAAGGTTTGTCATTCGAGAATCTTAAAACTGCATTTTCCGTTGAGGCCCTTTCAGATGAATTCTTCGAGCGTTACCGCAAACTGTACGCTGACTTTATACAATATGTCACGGGCAAATGTTTTGTGAAATCAGGCAGTAAATGGGTAGAGAAGAATGTTGGTAATCCAAATACTGCCTTGATGCAGGCTTTCGGCAATGATGAGAAAAAGATACGTGATTATATCAAGAAATTGATGGGGCGAATAACGTTCTTACATTTCTTGCAACGTAAAGGATGGATGAACGGTGATTTGAATTACATGCAGAATCTTTTCGAACATTCTTGTTATCAGGATGATTATCTGGATTCTGTTCTTGAACCGTTGTTCTTCGGCATTCTGAATACAAAACCTTCAGAGCGTGAAGCTCTATTTGAAAAATTCGGATGGGACAGAGCATTGCTTGCTGAGTGGAAAGATATTCCGTATCTCAATGGTGGACTCTTTGAACGCGATGTTGACGACGAACCGGTGAGCGTGTTTCCTGCTGAATATTTCAGACGACTGTTCCAATTTTTCAGCGAATATAATTTCACTATAGACGAAAACGACCCAAACGATGCTGAAGTTGGAGTTGACCCTGAGATGCTTGGTAAGATTTTTGAGAATTTGCTTGAAGACAATAAGGATAAAGGGACATTTTATACTCCTAAGGAGATTGTACGCTATATGTGTCAGGAGTCTTTGATTGCATATTTGGAAACAGCAACGTCAATTGCAAAAGATAAGATTCGTGCATTTGTTGTTTCACCTGAAGAAGGTGCAGTAGGTATACCTGAAGCAAAGAAACCAAAATTGATCACAGCTCTCGAAGAAATAAAAATATGCGACCCTGCCATCGGCTCAGGAGCATTTCCTATGGGACTATTGAATGAACTTTTGCATTGCCGCGAAGCATTGACTGGAGAACATTGCAATCGAGCTGAATTGAAAAGGAACATCATTCAGAATAATATCTACGGCGTGGATATTGAAAAGGGGGCTGTTGATATTGCTCGTCTGCGTTTTTGGCTTTCAATCGTGGTAGATGAAAATGTTCCGTCGCCATTGCCTAACCTTGATTATAAGATTATGCAGGGCAACTCACTTATTGAATGTTTCATGGGCGTAGATTTGAGTAAACTTACATACACAAAAGAACATAAAAATGATAGTGGAGAAATTTCTCTTTTCGATGATGAAAAGAACCGTCTTCAGAAAAAAGTATCACAACTGCTGAATGCTTATTATTCTTGTTGTGACCACGAAAAGAAGGCAAAACTGCAACAAGAAATTTCAGACACTATAAATAAACAGCTTCAAGCTAAATTTGTTGACCAATCAATCCTTGACAAACTGAAAGGCATCAACCTTGCCGAAAACAATCAGTTTTTCTTATGGCACACATGGTTCAGTGATGTGTTTAATCGAGAAAACGGAAAGAATGGATTTGATATTGTGATTGGGAATCCTCCGTATGTAGTCGTTTCATACATTGATAAAGAATATTTATACTATAAGTATAAAACTAAGAACTGCTTAGAATTGTATGCTTATTTCTTTGAACATAGTATAAATGTTTTGCATAACACAGGAGTGCTATCATTTATCACAGGATCATTATATGCAAAAGGATTTAAGTTTGAATCATTAAGAATTTTTCTTGAAAATAATAGTCAACTTATCACTTATCGTAATGAAGGAGATGAAGTATTCAAGAATGTAAATATGCCTACGTCAACAATTCTGTTATATAAATCCAATACTTTCAAATGGAGTTTTGATAATTTATTGGGCAATTCAAATAATATACTATTAAAAATGGATGCTTCTTCAAAACCTTTATCAAGTATTTCTATAATGCAAAGAGGTTTTGAAGTCGGTAGAGATAGAGTTTCTAAAGAACAAAGTAAATATAGATTTCTTACAGGTAGCAATGTTGAGAAGTATTGCTATAAGTCTATTTCGTATGTTGATCAAGATGTTGTCGATGAGTTTCAAAAAGATGCAATCTTTTATACTGGTGCGCGATTGTTAATAAGAGAGACAGGCTCTTATTTGACTGTAGTTTATATAGATGAGATTTTATACTGCAATAGAAGTTTGTATTCTACGATAATAACGGATCCCATGTTTAATGTGCAGTATGTTGTCGGGATACTTAACTCAAAAGCTATACAATACTACTACCAACAAAAATTTAAGGCCGAAACAGAGTTGTTCCCCAAAATAAGAATTAGGCAAGCAAAACAACTTCCAATACCCGTTGCTTCATTAACAAAGCAACAGTTAATAGTAACATTGATTGAGCAGATTAGAACTTCCAAGAGAATGGCTCCTCAAATGTCTATAGAGAAATTCGAAAGAGAAATAGACCAAATAGTATATAGACTTTATGGTTTAAACGATACTGAAATAAAAATCATCGAACAATGCACATAATGGCAAATATATAGTGAATTATAATTACCTTTGTGTTAAATCATTAAACTTATGGGTAAAGCATATAAATATAGAGGAGGTCGAGGATTTTTTGACGAAAATGGATATTCAATTTTTGAAAGAGATGTTGCAACTCTTGCAAATAACCAATTATATCTGCCGACTAAAGATTGTCTTAATGACCCAACGGAAGGGGTGTATGGAGATAGTGCATTGCGAATGTTCTTCAATGTATTATCTAAATACTCTCATAATGTGGAAGAGCAATACAATAAGTTCACTAATAAGTTTAGCAATGTGGGAGTATATTCTCTAAGTAAAACTTTTGACAATGAATTGTTATGGGCTTATTATGCGAGTGGTCATACAGGTTTTGCTATAGAGTATGATATTGACGCCTTAGAGCAATTTTTGAATTATAACAGTTATGCAAAACAGCTATATATGTTTGATGTTGAATACTTAAATGATGTATCTCAAATAGACATTTCAACTATTAAGAAAAATGAATGTGTTGAAATGTTAAAGAGGTTCATTGGCACAAAATCATCGTCTTGGGCACACGAAAAGGAAGTAAGACTAATATTTGAGAATACAGGCTTACTTGACATTGATTATAAGGCTGTAACTGCTATATATTTTGGATGTCGAATGCCGGATAATGATATTGACTATATTATGGAAAAGCTTAAAGGTCGAAGATTGAAGTATTATAAGATGGTTAATGTCAATAATTCATATAGGTTTGAGGCGAAAGAAATAGAAGATAAATACTCTGATGCTCCTGCATATGTTGCAAATACTGTCTCTTATGATATTGACAATATACTATTATGTGGAGAATTGACCGACTCCGAAATTAAAGCTTATAAGAACTATTTTATTGACGCTATTGAAATGGTAAATAATGATCCAAATATAAAAGACTTTTATTTAGCAACTATAAGCTATGACCGGCAAGAGCCCATCTTAAAAATTTTTGGTAATACAAGAATTCCATTGGCCCCCGTAAAATCATTTGAGTTTAAAATTGGAGATAATAAAAAAGTTTTACGAATAAAATAATCTATACTTTATTAAAAAATAAGTATAACTTAAGTTTAGCAAGTAAAGTGTAGTTCCTCATGCAACTATTGCCAGTCTGTCGAAAGCCTGCTTTACTGCTTTGATTTGTTTATCGTTTGTTATTATTAGTTCAGTCAGAAGCATGGTATCACAGTTGACTACCTCGGTAATGTCGTTTATAACTTCTACAATCTGCATCCAAATTTTTTCTGCTGCAGAAAGTTCAACGGAACTCTTTGTAATTTCGGCAAAGAATCCTCCGATGGTTTCGTATGACTCATAGCGTTTGACATAACTGAACATATTGTACTTCCGAGGCTCCCTTCAATATCGAGCCTCCGTATGTTTTGGGATAAGCCCTGTGGCTTGCTGCTTCGTTTTCCCTCTTCTCCATGGAGAGAAAAGTCAAGGAGAAACTGGAATACTCCATCAGTGAAGCAGAGGAACATGGCCTTTAAGTCTAGTATGGGCTTCATCTGGGTATGAGAGAAGACCTTGCCTATCTTCTCGGTCATGAATCTGGTCTTTGGAAGGTCTGTCTCATCGATGATTATGCACCTTATGTCAGACTTCAATGCCGTTCTGCGTTTCACACGTGAATACAACTGCCAGAAAAACAGAATAGATTATACCTCGCCAGTTGACTTTGTCGTCGTTTATGAAACGATAGAACATGTCTTTGTGGCAGACTAACATCTTGCCCAGGGCGGAAGACGAATAGCCGGAGGCATTCCTAATTGAAAAGAACTGAAACAGGACAAACAGCAACTGAAGACAGGTGAGTCTGCAATTCGGATTCTTGACTGATCCGATGACTTTGCCTTGTATCCTTATGATGTTCATAATGGCAGACATGCTCTTTATTGCCTTGCTGGAGTCATTGTTAGCAAAAAATCCTGGAGTTCACCGATAATATGTCTATTTTTGTTCATGGCTGAAGGGGGCTACATTGTTTATTTGTAGATATTGATATGGTAATAATTATTTAATTATCAAATACTTTAGCCTTTTTATTATAACATTGGAGTACTTGCGAAACTTAACTTTATAAGTTAAACCTATATATACTTAACTATGAGAAAGAATAATATTACGATGTTTTTGGCTTTGTCGGCTTTGTGTTGTTTTATACTTATTTCCTGTAAATCATCGCAAAGCAGAGATTTAGACTTTACAAAGATGATTCCAGAAAGACCTGACAAGCACATTTTTCAGATGGATGGGTTTTGCGTTTGGTGTAATGGTGCTGTGAAAGGGGATGATGGTAAATATCATTTGTTTTTTTCGCGGTGGCCTGAATCGAGAGGTTTTGATGCTTGGGTAACGCATTCTGAAATTGCTCATGCCGTTTCCGATTCTTTGTTGGGACCTTATGTCTTCAGTGATGTGGCTATTGGGCATCGTGGAAATTCATATTGGGATGGTGATTATGCTCATAATCCTCATGTGTTGAAGGATGGCGACACGTATTATCTTTATTATACTGGTAATCATGGGAGCGGATACTGGTACAATACGCCTGATACGGTCAAACCTTCAATGAAGGACAAAGAATGGTGGATAAACAGGAATAATCAGAGAGTCGGTGTCGCTGTTTCAAAATCACCTTACGGACCGTGGAAAAGATTTGATAAACCGTTGCTCGATATTTCAGACGGACGTCTCACAACTGGTGTTCCAACAGTTACCAAAAGACATGACGGTAAATATATGATGGTATATAAATCTGTTGTTGACAATGGGACGTTCAAGGGAGGTGGTGTGGTGCACCATGTTGCGATATCGGATAATCCGCTGGGGCCTTTTGTGGATTATGAGAAACCTTTTGTCATGTCTTCAAAATCAGATTTTCCTATAGATGATCATGTTGAATGGTATCAGGATGGAAAGTATTACTGTATAGCCAAGGATCATGCCGGCTCTGTGGATAAATCGTTGACAAAACACGGTAAGGCTTTGATTCTTTTTGAGTCGGCTGACGGGCTGAACTGGCATCTGGCAAAGAATGTTCTTGTGCATGATTTTCATATTGATTTCTCAGATGGTGCAAGCATGGATTTCAGCCGTTTGGAAATGCCTAAAGTGTACATGGAGAACGGTGAGGTAAAGGCTATATTCCTAGCTGCAAAACCTGTCAATTCGGAAAAGTCTTTTTCTATTGTTCTGCCTGTTGTAGAACCATGATGACAATGCGGTTGTTGTTTTTCGATTATTCTTATGCTTTCGCTTCAGCTTTTTTGTGTATCTTGCACGTTGTGAATGGGACGAACAATTATTGTTCAAGGATGATTTTCGTCTGCCAGCACATAACCAATACATCATCAAATGAGAAGGGAATTTTTGCATAGTTGTTCGGAATTGATTGAATACGTCAATAAAGTCGGGTTTCTTCCTTTGCTGAGAATGGGCGTAAGAGGATGGTCGGCCGAAGAGGCTGTTGATGAAGACTGTCGGTATGTCAAGTTGCCTGATGGCGGATGGGAGTGGCCTTTGTGGAGTTGGAAAGGGGCTGTGCTTCGTGAGAGCGGATGCGCCTACGGCAAGTTTTTCGACCGTAAGGCTGCGTTCGTAAGCAGTGAGTGGTGGCCGGATTTCTGCAACTATCGCAGGAGTATTTTCCCTTATCCAGAGGCTGGGAGCATCGAGGAAGGTATTCTTGACATATTGAGGAGTGAGGGAAGTCTTATCACTCGTGATCTGCGTGCGGCATGCGGATTCACAGGAACTAAGATGCGAGGAAAATTTGATACCTACCTGACGCGCCTTGAGATGGGCGGATATATCGTGACGGAAGATTTTGTTTATCCGCGTGACAAGCATGGACGTGAATATGGCTGGGGATGGTCGTTGCTCACTACGCCTGAGTCCCTTTTCGGAAAGGAGGCATGTCGTATCGGCCGTACTCCGCAGGAATCGCGCGAAAGAATGGTCGGTCAATTTAGAAAAATTCTGCCAGAGGCTTCGGATGAGCTTTTTGATTTTTTGCTGAAGTGAAATAACAGAATAACTTGTTTGCGTGGTGCAGGTGTGGCATAAAGTGTCGGTATATTGCGCTTCAATGAAATATTTTTATTAGTTTTACTTTGAAAAATGTCTATTGCAGACTTTTAAGCATGATTTTGTGCTGGCGGAAAAAATAAGGATGTCATATTTTAGTATTGCGATGCTGTCAATTCTTCTGGCGGCTTTTCAAATATACACTATAACCGCATATTATTATGAATTGGATTATTTTGATTATTGCAGGTCTTTTTGAGTCTGGTTTTGCCTTCTGCCTGGGTAAGATGAGAGGTGCTTCCGGTCTTGAATATTATCTTTGGGGAAGCGGTTTTGTTGTTTGTCTTGCGGCAAGTATGCTTCTTCTTGCGAAGGCCGTGCAGACATTGCCAATAGGTACAGCTTATCCAGTGTGGACAGGTATTGGTGCTGTAGGCACAGTGATACTGGGAATTTTGTTTTTCAATGAGCCTGTGACAGTGTGGCGCATATTTTTTATTGCGACACTGATAGCCTCGGTTGTCGGTTTGAAGATGGTCTGAAAATGCGAAAGATAATCAACGGTGCATAAGAGAAGTATCGATGTTTTCCATTTTCAGTAGTGAAACCTTTGCGTCAAGACCGGCATTGAACCCTGTCAGCTTGTTGCCGGAGCCTATAACGCGGTGGCATGGTATGATGATGCCTATGGGGTTGCGTCCAACAGCTTGTCCGACAGCTCTGGCCGATGTTCGTCGGGAGGGGCTTTGGCTGTTCAGTCTTTCGGCAATCTCACCGTATGTGGTTGTCGTTCCATATGGTATTCCGCACAGGTTTTTCCACACGCGGAGCTGAAACTCTGTGCCGTGCGGATTGAGTTCGACGGCAACGCTAGGTTCTTTTCCGCTGAAATACTCGTCGAGCCATGTCTTAAGAATGGCAATGTGCGGAAGAAGATTGTTTTCTTGTGCTTGAGGAGTGTTTATGCACAGCACATCGGCAGGAAATGATATGTTGTCTGCACAGCGGTTGGTTATCCGCAGTTCCGTAAGCGCAGTGTCCTCTGTCTTTATGTCAAGTATTCCCAGCGGTGAAATGTAGGTGTATTGCCTTATGTCCATTGATAATTTTTTTATGTCGTTAAAAAGAAAAGATTAGTGCATGAACTTATTCTTCGGTGTTTTCCGATAACCAGTCGTCTATAAGTTTTCGTCCGATGGACATCTTGCCGGATAGTTCAGGCACATTTTCGCGTGTAAACCATCCTCCCTTGTTCAGTTCCTGCTTCTGCAGAATCAGTTCGCCGCTTTCGTAGTCGGCCGTGAAAGCAATCATGATGCCCGAAGGGTAGGGCCACGGCTGGCTGCCGAAATATTTGATGTTCTTTATTGTCAGGCCGGTTTCCTCCATCACTTCCCTGCGCACGCACTCTTCCAGTGTCTCGCCCGTTTCAACGAAACCAGCCACGAGGCCGAAGAATGTGCCCTTGAAATTGATGGCATGTACGAGCAGTATGCGGTCGCTGTCGTCTCCGCGCTTTCTCACTCTTACAATTATTGCCGGTGAGACGTGCGGCCACACCTCTCTTCCGCATCTGGTACACTTCTTGCTTATTGTTCCTGTTCGTTCCATCGGCGCTCCGCACGAACCGCAGAAACATGTGCACGAATCCCAATAAAGCAGTTCTGATGCCTTGCCTGCATGAAGATAGAATCGTTCGGAGATATGGTCATACGAATTGCGCAGGCTCATGAGTATGAAACGTCCGGTGTCGATGTCTGCTGTATCTGCAGTGTATGTCAGACATTTATTGCCGTCGATATCAGGAAGCTCCTGAAAATAAGTATGCGCAGAAACTTCTGTGGGCGCTTGCTGGTGGAATGGAATTTCTAAGCGTCCGTCCTTTTTTTCCAGCAAAAGCTGGTTTTGGATGAATACGAACCAATATATGTGGTAGCTATTGTACTCTGTCATCTTTCTTTCCGTTGCGGTAGTTTTCAAAAAGAATTTTTCTTTCGCGCTTTTCGGCTTTTGCAGCCCAATCCTCCGGTATGAACTTCCAGTGATGCTGTGCCTCTGGAGCTATGACCTTGTTGCGCTTCACGTATTCCATGAGGTAGAAGCGTATGTCTTTTTCTGTCGAAGTGACAATACGGTTCTGTATCTCTTCTTTGCTGAGTCCTGCACCTTTTGTCAGCAGTTCTCCTCCTCCGTTGGCTCTGTATGCCGTCATTGCCACGGTGTAGGTGTGCTCTGGCTCGAATGGTGTGCCGTCGCTCATGTGCAGAATGTTTATTTTCTCGCCGGTAGGCTTGCGAAGGTCAACTTCATATATTATGCCGAAAGCCGAATCGAAGTTGAATAGGAAATTCTTGAATCCTATTCTCTCAGGATTGTTCTTCATTGGGCCTATCATCAGCATCTCGTCATCTTCGGATGTCATCTGATTTGTCCATATCGAGTAGCTCATCTCGAGATACTCCTTTATCTCGCTTCCTTTTAGGCGCAGCGTGTAGAGCTTGTCTTCGAAGCGGTAAAGGTTGAAAAGATTGGTAATTTTTATCGTTCCAGGATCTATCGAAGCGTTGAAGAACAGCGGAGCAGCAAACGATATATCTGCGTGCGACACTTCCTTCTGCAGCGTGTGTATGAGGTCGATGTAGGCCGACGAACCGAAATAGGCATCAGTGATGTCGATGCGGTTCTTTATTTCGCCTATTTCCTGTTCGGCAAAATGTTCCACCTTGTCATATTCTCTCTTGAAACGCTTGTCGAACTCCCACGTATATTTATTGTGTATCGAACCTATGTAAATCTGCTTCGGCGCGAATTTTTTCTTGAATATACGTCCTTTCTTGTCGTATGTCAGTCTTATCTGTATCTCCGAAGCCGAATATGCATAGCTCCCTGGATTGACGCATAAAATTTTCCTGTTGCTCGGTCCCGTAATCTCTTCTATGTTGTTCGTATGGTCGTGGCCGTAGAGAATCAGGTCGAATCCGTCCACCTCGGCTGCGGTTTCGCGCACGGCATTCTCGCAGTATTCGTCTGTAATGATGCCTTCCTCCATACCAGAGTGGAAGAGACCGACAATCAGATCCGGTGCCTCCGTCTCTCTGACCTTTTTTATCCACATGCGTGCACTCTCCTTTATGTCGTCGAAGTGCATGTCCTTCCATACCTGCAAAGGAATCCAGTGAGGTATGGCCGGTGTGATGAAACCTATGAAAGCAATTCTGACACCGTCTTTTACTATTATGCTGTATGGCTTGAAATAAGGTTTTCCCATGTCGTTCGAAATGGCGTTCGCACCAAGTATGGGAAATTTGCACCCACTGATGAACCTGTCGAAAGTCTTGTGGCCCGTTTCTATGTCGTGATTGCCGATGACACCTACGTCGTATCCGATGAAGTTACACATGTCGGCCACTTTGTGCTGGTTTGGCTCCGTGTCGATATTGTTGAAGTAGTATGCCGTAGGTTCGCCCTGCAGGATGTCTCCGCCGTCGACAAGTATCAGGTTCTCCTCGTGTTTTTCTCTGCGAATGGCTTCCACGTATGCATAGACCTTCTGCAGTCCCCCTTTTCCCCGTTTCTCATGTCGGAAATCGTAGGGAAAGTAGTTTCCGTGAATGTCGCTTGTGAAAATGATTTTTATGTATTTGTGTGTTGCCATTTGTGTCGATTTGGTTGTATTCGGGCACGCCCCTTGCTTCCATCTTCAGCGTTGCCTTGCTCGTCAGACAGAGAAAAACTACCATTCATGCAAAGATATATCTATTTTTTCAGCCTTTATGTCAGCCGTGGCACTTTATTTGCTGTATATAAGTGAAAATGGAAAAAATGTATTATAAAAAGGAGGTTCTAAATGGCTTTTATTGATTACTACAAGATTCTGGGTGTCCCACGCGACATTCCTCAGAACGATATCAAGGCGGCTTACCGCAAAAGGTCCAAACAGTTCCATCCGGACCTGCACCCTGACGATCCGAAGGCGAAGGCAAAATTCCAGCTTCTCAACGAAGCATACGCGGTATTGAACGACCCTGACAAGAGGGAGAAATATGATAAATACGGTGAGCAGTGGCGCAATGCCGATGCTTACGAACAGGCAGGTGCCGGCGGATTCGGTTCTGGCGGTTTCGGCGGATTCGGCGCTGGTACTGAAGGGTGGACAGATGCTGGATTCAACTTTAATTTCGGCGGTGGAGGAGGCGGATTCTCCGACTTCTTCGAACAGCTTTTCGGTGGTGCCGGACGTCGTTCGGCCCGCAGTGCGGGAGGACGTGCAGAGAGCATGCAGCATGATGCGCACTCAACGGTGAACATCGACATGTATACAGCCATGCTCGGCGGTGACATCATTCTTCAGACACAGTCGTCGAAATTGAAGCTTAAGATTAAACCTGGAACGCAGAACGGCACAAAGGTACGTCTTAAGGGTAAAGGCTTCCAGAAAAGCGATGGAAGCTACGGCGACCTCATAATTACCTACAATGTCGTTTTGCCTACAAATCTGACAGAACGTCAGAAAGAACTCTTGAGAGAAATGCGCGACATGCAATAGTGTCAGCATACAGGAAAATACATAAGAAAAGTTCCTTTATATGCCGACACTGTCACAGTATAGATGAAATGAATTGATTTTTTTCAGAAGAGATTAGGCTTCTTGCTTCTGGCTTCTTCCAGCGAAAGCTGTGAAGGAGCCTTTTTGTTTTTATGCTCTTCGCGCATAGTTTCATATTCAGTGTTGAGCTGTTCGATGAAGGCATCGCGTGTCTCTGCACTCAGAATTCTGTTTGCCACGATAGGGTTCTGTGAAGCATCCTTCACCCATATCACAGGGCCTGAATACACCGGAGCAATCTTCAGCGCTGTGTGCTTCTTGCTTGTCGTCGCACCGCCAATCATGAGCGGTATGCGCACACCAGCCTTTTCGAGCGAAGCTGCAACGTTCACCATTTCGTCGAGCGACGGAGTGATGAGTCCGCTCAATCCTATCAGGTCTACATTTTCCTCGATGGCAGTTCTCACAATGTCTTCCGTCTGCACCATTACACCGAGGTCTATTACCTCATATCCGTTGCAGGCCATTACCACAGCCACTATGTTCTTGCCTATGTCGTGCACATCGCCCTTTACCGTTGCCACGAGCACCTTGCCGTTGCTCGATGGTTTTTCGCTCTTGCCCTGTTCGATGTACGGCTGCAGAATGTTTGTTGCCTGTTTCATCGTTCGTGCAGTCTTCACCACCTGAGGCAGGAACATCTTGCCCGAGCCGAACAGTTCGCCCACCTTGTTCATTCCGTCCATGAGCGGACCTTCAATGATTTTCACTGCATCTTTTATCTTGTCGAGAGCCTCGTGTATGTCCTCTTCCAGATGGCTTGCATCGCCCTTTATGAGTGCTTTCTGCAGGCGTTCTTCCACCGGTGTCAGGTGTCTGTCTTCCTGTGCACTCTCATCCTGTTTCTCTGTTGTGCCATGTATGGTCGATGCCATTTCGAGCAGTTTCTCCGTTGCGTGCTCGTCTCGGTTGAACAGAACGTCTTCGATGGCATGAAGCAGTTCTTCAGGTATGTCCGAATATGCCACCTTCGATGCCGGGTTCACGATACCCATGTCCATGCCTTCCTGGATGGCATGATAGAGGAATACTGCGTGCATCGCTTCGCGCAGGTAGTTGTTGCCTCTGAAGGCGAAAGACAGGTTGCTGATTCCTCCGCTTATGTGTGCATGAGGCAGATTCTTGCGTATCCATCCTGCCGCCTTGATGAAGTCGATTGCATAGTTGTTGTGCTCCTCGATGCCGGTGCCCACAGCCAGCACGTTAGGGTCGAAGATTATGTCGCCCGGATTGAACCCGACTTTTTCCGTGAGCAGCTTGTAGGCACGTTCGCATATCTCAATCTTCCTCTCGAAAGTTGTAGCCTGTCCTTTCTCGTCGAAGGCCATCACCACGGTAGCTGCGCCCAGTTCCTTTATCTCTCTGGCATGTCCGATGAACGCCTCTTCGCCCTCTTTGAGCGATATAGAGTTTACCACGCACTTGCCTTGAACGCATTTGAGTCCTGCGCGAATCACTTCCCATTTCGAAGAGTCAATCATTATCGGCACTCTTGAAATTTCAGGGTCCGACATGATGAGGTTGAGGAAGTTCACCATTTCGTGTTCTGCGTCCAGCAGACCGTCGTCCATGTTTATGTCGAGAATCAGTGCTCCGTCCTCCACCTGCCGGCGTGCAATGTCGAGCGCCTCTTCATATTTCTTTTCGTTTATGAGTCTCAGGAACTTTCTCGAACCGGCCACGTTGCATCTTTCGCCTATATTGATGAAGTTCTTCTCCGGCGTCACCTCCAGAAGTTCGAGTCCTGAAAGTCTCAGCACATTGTCTTTCTCCACCGGCACGTGAGGCTTGATCCAGTTGCCGTCCTTGTCCTTTATGATAGAGGCATACTGCGTAATATATTCGTCAGTCGTACCGCAGCATCCGCCGATTATGTTCACCAGTCCTTCCTCAATATATTCGCTCACCTCGTGTGCCATGTCCTCTGGTGTCTGGTCATATTCCCCGAGACTGTTCGGAAGTCCTGCGTTCGGATATGCCGATATTCGGTAAGGAGCTTTTTCTGCCAGCTGTTTCAGAAACGGCTTAAGCTGTTTTGCACCGAACGAGCAGTTCAGACCTACAGAGAAAATGTCGGCATGTCCCACTGATGCCAGGAATGCCTCCAGCGTCTGACCCGACAGTGTGCGTCCAGCCTTGTCCGAAATGGTTGCCGAAAGCATCAGCGGCACCCTGCGTCCCGTGCGTTCCATGCACCTTTTGGCTGCATTGATGGCTGCCTTTGCGTTGAGCGTGTCGAATATTGTCTCAATGAGCAGTGCGTCCACACCTCCGTCGAGCAGAGCCTCTATCTGTTCCTCGTAGGCCGACATGAGACTGTCGTACGTGATGTCGCGCAGAGCCGGATCGTTCACGTCCGGACTCAGTGAGCAGGTCTTGTTTGTCGGTCCTATCGAACCTGCGACGAATCGGGGTTTCTCCGGTGTTCTTGCCGTATATTCGTCAGCGGCTTTGCGTGCTATTCTGCAAGCCTCAAGATTTATTTCTCGGCAGAAATCCCCGAGGCCGTAGTCGGCCATAGACACCCTCTGTGCCGAAAACGTGTTCGTCTCAATGATGTCAGCACCCGCCTCAAGATATTTTCGGTGGATTTCGTCAATGACGTCCGGACGCGTGATGTTGAGCATATCGTTGTTGCCCTTCATCTGTCCTGGCATGTCGGCAAAGCGCTTGCCCCTGTAGTCATTTTCCGAAAGTCCATATTTCTGTATCATGGTACCCATTGCACCGTCGAGTATCATGATGCGTTCGTTCGCAATTTCTTCAAAAGTCCTGCTCATTTATATTATCCTGTAGTGATGTAAAAAAATATATATAAGTGTGTGAAATGTCTCAAGTCTCTTGTCAAGACCCATCAGTGCTTCATCGCTCTGTCCATCTCTCTCCTGTCTTCTCTTTCCTTTATGCTGTTGCGTTTGTCATATTCCTTCTTACCCTTTGCCAGAGCAATGGCCACTTTGGCCAGTCCCTTCTCGTTGATGAACATGCGCGTCGGCACAATTGTGAATCCCGGAGCCTTTGTTGCGTCCATGAGCGAACGCAGTTCCTTGCGGTTGAGCAACAGTTTGCGCTCCCTTCTTTCCGTGTGGTTGTTGTACGAGCCGAAGCTGTAGAGGGCGATATACATGTTCTTAACCCACAGCTCCCCTCTGTTGAAGTAGCAGAATGTGTCCACAAGGCTGGCCTTTCCCTGCCTGATGGATTTTATCTCCGTTCCAGTCAGTACGATGCCGGCAGTGTACGTGTCGATGAATTCGTAGTCGAACGAAGCCCTTTTGTTCTTTATGTTTATCGGCGCCTGTTTGCCGATTTTCTTTTTCTTGTCTGCCATCTTTCCGAATTTTCCTTTCTCTTTAGATGAATCTTTCAATGTTGTCCCTTACATACTGTGCTATGTACGGAGTTGTCTCTTCCTGAAAATCGTCCAGGAAGTCGTCGCCCGCATCATTCAGCTTTTCGAGCTTCTCGTAAAGGGCCATGAATGTCTCCTCGTCCATGTCGGCTTCAAGCTCCTCGCGGTGAATATGGTAGAGCTTTTTCACCTCATAAAGCAGTTTCGAGAAATCCCTCAGTCCCCACTGCTTCATAGTGTAAGGAAACGGATTCTCTAGTATGTACGGGCCGTAGCCGTTGTGCAGAAGCTGTATGAAACCGCCCTCCATCACCTCGTCGAGCACGAATCTGTAGGCCAGCAGCGTGTGCTGGTCGGCGTTGAGCATCTCCATGTTTTCCGCGTTGAGTCCACCGCCCAATGCTTCGAGATAACTGTCGGTGATGAAACGTATGTATGCAGCTGCGCCTTTCTCCCAAGCAGAGTCGAGCTCCGCCATGTCTATATGTAATTTGTTTTCAGCCATAAATAGAATATTTTGCGCAAAAATACAACAAGAAAACGAATTTGACAGTTGCGTGTAAAAGAAAAGTGCCGGACACATCATTTGGTTACCGGTTTACCTGCTTCTGTCCAACCGATGTATCCGGTGTTGAGTTCAACAACTTTATATCCGTTCTTGCTCAATATTTTTGCTGCCTCTTTGCTTCTGCGTCCGCTTCGGCAATACAGAGCAATGGTTTTGTCTTTGGGTAGAATTTCCAGACTCTTCTTTTCAAAATCGCTTTTCAGGACATCAATGTTCTTTGTTCCCTCAATGTGGCCTTCCGAATACTCTTCGGCTGTGCGTACATCAAGACGGACAACAGATGTGTCGGCTATGCATTTTTCAAAATCGTCGGGCGCAACCGATTTGAAACCATCTTCTGCTGGGCTGCATCCCAGCATGGTTGTGAAGAATGATAATATACCCATAATTGCAATGCTTATATTGAAACGTTTCATTATTATTTGATTTTTTGTTGTTTGCAAAATTAGGAAAATCCTTGCAATAGCCAATGAAGCATCTGCAAGATAAGCCCCGCAAGCAGGTTTTACTGTATTTATGATACAACTGATGCCCGATAAATTGTATATTTGTGTTTGTAGTAATCACAGTCTAAAATTGAATCTTTATGAGAAATATGGTTATAAAGTCGTTGATGTTTGCTGCTATGTCTGTTTCATTGATGTCGTGTGGAGGCAGTGCCGGAAGTGGAAATTCCGAAGTTTCAGCTGAAAAGGATACTGTTGTGCCAAGCGGTGTTGAAACACGTGTGGTCGACAATCTCAAGGTTTCCTGGGTGAAGGACAATGATGGAAACAAATTGATGTCTCCTTCGTTGTTCGGTGAAAAGGCAAAATCTCTTATCGACAGTCTTGGATTGCAGGAAGGAATACCGGCTTCCGTAAGTACTTTTCTTGTAGACCTTGATTCTGTAAAGATTCTTTTCGATGCAGGTCTCGGCAATCCCGACAGTCACCTTCTTGAAGGTTTGCAGTCGCTGGGTGTTGCTCCCGATGATGTACGCTATATTTATCTCACGCACTTGCATGGTGACCATATCGGTGGCTTGATAAGTGACGGTAAGGCAGTTTTCCCTAATGCCGACATTTATATATCTAAACCTGAATATGACGGATGGATGTCTATGGATGCTGATAAAAAGGCACAGGTGGTTGCTGTATCTGACGTATATAAGGATCGTCTGCATCTGTTCTCATTCGGTGAGACATTGCCTGGTGGAGTAAAGGCCATGGATGCCGTTGGACATACGCCCGGCCATACCGTTTATCAGGTTGGTAAATTGCTCGTTGTCGGTGATCTCATGCACGGTGCGGCTCTTCAGATGGTAAATCCGGACATTTGTGCTTCGTACGATATGGATGCCGACGGAGCGGTCAAGACGCGGCGTCATTACCTTGAATATGCGCGTGACAACGACTTGGTTATGGCAGGAATGCATTTCCCTGAACCTGCATTCCTGGAATTCTGATTCGTCTGCATTAGGAGGTATTATTGTATTTGTTGTTTTTTCAGGTCGCATGCATATCGGCATGTGCTGAATAGGTATACATATATAGAAGATAGTCATGAAACTTTTTACAGGACTTCGTCGGCGCTGGCACGACTTTATGCATAACGAGGAGCTCAAGCAGAAAATCTATAAAGTTGTCTTTGAATCGGACACGCCTCAGGGAAAGCTGTTCGACATAATCCTTATGTGCAGCATTGTTTTGAGTGTACTTCTTGTTATAATGGAGAGTATGCACATATTTCCTCATTCGGCTTATCTGGTTCTCAGAGTGCTGGAGTATCTGCTCACCTTCATTTTCACCATAGAATATCTGGCGCGCATATATTGCTTGAAACAGCCGGCAAAGTACATTTTCAGCTTTTTCGGAATTGTAGACCTTTTGGCCACATTGCCTGTCTATCTCAGCTTTTTCCTGCACGGGTCGCACTATCTGCTGGTCATACGTGCCTTCCGTCTGATACGTATATTCCGAGTGTTCAAGCTTTTTATGTTCATCAACGAAGGAAATCTGCTTCTGCGCTCATTGTGGATAAGTGCTCCTAAGATTCTGATATTCTTCTTTTTTGTCCTTATATTGGTTACATCGATGGGCACAGTAATGTACATGATTGAAGGAACCGTGCCGGGCTCTGATTTCAACAACATCCCCAACAGCATATATTGGGCCATTGTGACCATGACAACCGTTGGCTATGGCGATATTACTCCGGTCACCCCCGTAGGCCGTTTCATTTCGGCTGTCATAATGCTTATCGGTTATACAATAATTGCTGTCCCTACAGGAATCGTTTCTGCAACAATGGTCAGCCAGCACAAGAAGTTTGCCAAGCGCAGATGCCCGAAATGCAATCGCGACGGACACGACAACGAAGCCCAGTTCTGCAAGTATTGCGGTGCAAGGCTGGACGATTATAAATCGACTGACGACAATGAAATAAACATCCGTCCTACAGACGAGCGTTTCTGACACATCGGATACTATACACAAAAACAATGCGGAGCAAAGTCTTAAAAACTTGCCCCGCATTGTTTTTATGTGCATTGTCAGCGTTTTTCCTTAAGCTGAATCTTTTTCCCGTCAGACTTTCTTGTCAATGTGGCTTCGTCGCCCTTGCCTCGCAGGTCATATACAGGATCTGCATATCCGTATCCCGAAGCGGTACGATACTGCTTCAGCACAGACTGCTGGCCGTCGAATGAAATCTGAACCACTCCCGTTTTCTGATAGAATGCGGCTTTGACTTCCTTGCCGTCGCCGGTTGTGAATGTGGCATCAAGCTTGTCTTCTGTACCGAGGGTGGAGTAGAGCAGTTTGCCGCGTCTGCTCACCAGCAGGTTGCCTTCGAATTTCTCAACCATGTAAGTGTCGTCGTCTTCAACGTTCCACACAGAAGTTCCGTCAGGTCTTTTGCGGTGGTCAAGCACAACACTGCCTTCAGGCATGAACAGTTCTGCTTGGGATGAATCGGGTGCAAACACAATGAACGAGGCGTATGAAGAATTCGGATCTGTTGCCGATACCACCTTTTCTCCATCTTCGAACACTCTTATCTTTTTCTTGAGAACTTCAGAGTAGGTATATCCCATTGCGGCATCGCTTCCGCCGATGGCTTGAGGAACTGAATCCTGTCTTGTATATTGTATTCTGTACATTTCGCCTTTTCCGAGAGTCAATGTGTCGTTGTTGAGCGAGATGACCGACAGAGTGTCTGAGAAGTCTATGGTCTGTCCGTTTCCGATGCTTTTGCCTTCAAGCACAATCTGTCCTTTGTCCAGCAGTTTCCATTTCTCATACTTCAGCGTAGCCATGCCGATTGAAGATGCCTCTCCGCCTTCATTCATGGTTATGCCCTGAACGTAGTTCTTGTTGACAGGCATTACTTCAATCCAGTTGCCTGTCAGGTCCTTTTCCGTTATCTCGCTTTTGTTTGTACACGCCACTGATGCCAAAACTGCAAAAGTCATCAGCAGGGCTGTTTTCTTGTTTTCCATAATCGATGCTTTTATGTATTGTGTTATTGTATAAGTTCGTGAAACTTGACCCAGTCGATTTCCATCTTGACCGGATAATCTTTCGGATCGGCCTTGCCGACCCAGCTGCCCTCAACCTGCATGTCTATGAGCAGATAAAAAGGTGTGCCGAAAGGATATTGTCCCTTCTTGTCTGTTTCTATTTTCGGGTAGGCAAATGTTCTCTTGCCGTTTATGGAGAACACAAGGCTGTCAGGCCGTATCTCAACGGCATAGATATTGAAGCCGTCGGCATCAATCTTGCCGGTAGAACTTTGTTTCGGGTTGCTTTTCTCGTTTAGTACAAAAGTGTAGTACGAATGTACCGTTTGGTAGGCAAATCCGTCGTAGTTGAGGCGTTCCATTATGTCTATTTCGCCTCCGTTGGGCCATTTGCCTTTTTCCGGAAGCATCCATATTGCCGGCCATGCACCTTTGGCACCGTCCAGACGTGCCTTCACTTCCACCTTGCCGTAGGTTATGTTTTTCTTGCCTTTGGTGTATACACCTCCGGTGATGTAGCGTGCCGTGTCTTCAGGTGCAATCCCGTCATTGACTTTTCCGTAGAGCACTAGTTTTCCCTTTCTTACATCGTACAAACTTTCGTGGTACGACATGTGTCTGTTCCAGTCGGAACTTCCGCGTGGAATTTTGCTCCAGCATTCGTCATTGATTTCTTTTCCGCTGAAATTTTCTTCCCATGCGAGGCGATATTTTTGAGCCTGCATAGTAAGCGGTAAGATAGCCAGACATAATGCCGATAAGATTTTTGCTGTGTTCATTGTCATGCTTTCGTTAAGATTTAAGTAACGGGATAGTAGCACCGGCAAAAATAGTAAATATTGATTACGCAGTGCCGATTTTAGCATTCTTTCAATACCGTTTCAGACTTTTTGTATAAAAGGTCGTTTCGTTTCTGCAATACATTGCCTGCACTCCGATTTTATATATTTCCTTAACGCTGTTTAGTGGAGGCAATTTGCTACATTTGTATCTACTGTTCCGTGCAGTATCTTTTTTATGACCTTAAACAATAAAACCTAAAAATATGCTTGCTTATACATATATGGAAAAAGGCAGGTTTGAACTTATCGACAAACCTGAACCGTGCATATTGAATCCTGGTGATGCCATCGTGCGTGTCACTCTCGGGAGTATCTGCACAAGTGACCTTCACATCAAGCACGGGAGTGTTCCGCGTGCCGTTCCAGGTATTACGGTTGGACATGAAATGGTTGGAGTAGTCGAACAGGTTGGTGACGCAGTAACCTCGGTCCGTCCGGGCGACAGGGTGACAGTCAATGTTGAAACATTCTGCGGTGAATGCTTTTTCTGTCGTCACGGCTATGTCAACAGCTGTGAGGACCCAGACGGCGGTTGGGCTTTGGGATGCCGTATCGACGGCGGACAGGCCGAATACGTCAGAGTGCCTCATGCCGATCAGGGGCTTGACCGTATTCCCGACAGCGTGAGCGACGAACAGGCTCTCTTTGTCGGCGATATTCTCGCTACCGGTTTCTGGGCCGCACGCATTTCCGAAATTACTCCTGACGATACGGTACTGATAATCGGAGCTGGTCCTACCGGCTTGTGTACTCTCCTTTGTGCACGTCTCAAGAATCCTCGATGCATCATCGTGTGCGAAAAGTCCGAAGAACGTCGCCGTTTCGTCAGTGAACACTATCCCGACGTGCTGACTGTTGCCCCCGATGACTGTCTTGATTTTGTCAAGGAACATAGTGAGCATGGAGGTGCCGACATTGTCATCGAAGTTGCCGGTGCCGATGATACTTTCCGTCTTGCATGGGAGTGTGCACGTCCTAATGCCGTAGTCACCGTTGTTGCTCTCTATGATCGTCCGCAGATACTTCCTCTGCCTGATATGTACGGAAAGAACCTTATATTCAAGACGGGTGGGGTTGACGGATGCGACTGTGCCGAGATACTGCGTCTGATTGCAGAAGGAAAGATTGACACCACTCCTCTCATCACGCACCGTTATCGTCTCGGCGACATTGCTGAGGCCTACAGAATTTTCGAGAACAAGCTCGACGGAGTCATAAAGATTGCCGTTGCGCCTTGATGTCTGTTCTCGAACATGAATTGATTTTTTTACATTACAAACCATAAAAACATATCTGATTATGCGTAAGAATTTTGGAGTAAAAACATGGCTGTATCCTATGCCTGTATTCATTGTTGCTGCATACGATTCTGAGGGCAAACCCAATGCCATGAATGCCGCATGGAGTGGCATATATACTGATAACATGGTGGGAATATGTTTGTCTGAAGGCCACAAGACCACGCAGAACATTCTTTCCACAAAGGCTTTCACCGTAAGCATGGCTACTGCCGACCGTGTTGCGCAGTGCGATTTTGTAGGTATCGTTTCGGGCAACAAGGAACCCGACAAGTTTGCCAAGGCCGGTTTCCATGCCGTGAAGTCTGAATATGTCAATGCTCCTCTGATAGAGGAATTGCCTATGGCTGTTGAGTGCGAGCTCGTTTCGTACGATCCTGAGACATGCTATATGGTAGGCAAGATTGTCAACGTTTCTGCATCAGAAGAAGTGCTCGACAGCAACGGCAATATTGATGCTTCAAAGTTGAGGCCTATTACTTACGACCCGGTAAACCACAACTATTACGTTCTTGGCGAAAAGGTGGGCAACGCTTTTTCTGATGGAAAATCTCTAAAGTGATGTGAAACAAAAAGTCAGTTATCTGTAAAACGCATGAATAGGCAATGGGCAAGATAGTAGTCGTAGGTAGCAGCAACACCGATCTCGTTGTGAACGTAGGTCGTGCTCCGAGTGCGGGAGAAACCGTTTTCGGACAAAGCTTTATGGTTAATCCGGGAGGCAAGGGAGCCAATCAGGCTGTAGCTGTAGCCAGAATAGGCGGGAGTGTTTCTTTCGTTACAAAGGTAGGAGATGATTTGTTCGGCAAACAGACGAAACAGCATTTTCTTGATGAAGGGATGAACCTGTCGCACGTACTGACCGACAGCAATGCACCTACAGGCACGGCATTGATTACGGTCGAAGATAGCGGTGAGAACCGTATTATTGTTGTCTTTGGTGCTAATGCGTCGTTGAGTGTGTCTGATATCGACGATGCTGTCGGGCTGATTGATGAGTGTGATATTGTTCTGGTTCAGCTCGAAATTCCGTTGCCGACGGTCGAGCATGTAGCAGAACTTGCTGCATCAAGAGGCAAAAGGTTGATTCTTAATCCTGCTCCGGCATGTGCTCTGTCCGACAAACTTTTTGGTTATGTTTCGCTGATAACTCCTAATGAGACGGAAGCCGAAATACTTACGGGCATAAAGGTTACTGATGAAAGTTCAGCTTCTCGTGCCGTGGATTTCTTTCTAGGCAAAGGTGTTCAGCAGGTTGTCATAACTCTCGGTTCGTCGGGGGCTTTTGTAGGAACGTGCGATGTCAGAACCCTTGTTCCTGCTTATAAGGTAAATGCTGTCGACACGACAGCCGCAGGCGATGTCTTCAACGGTGCACTGGCTGTCTCGTTGTCCGAAGGACGCTCTCTCCTCGAAGCCGTTCGATTTGCAACAGCTGCTTCGGCCATAGCCGTGACACGTCGTGGTGCTCAGTCGTCCGTACCACTGAGAAGCGAGGTGGATGACTTGCTCAGCAAATGACCTTGTTTATTCCTGGTAATAATAAATTTGTACGTGTTTTGTAATCTGACTTGAGAACCTTATTTTTAGCTCCAGTACTTCTTAGGAAGTACTGGAGTATTTGTTAGGCAGTATTACAATACTTAGGCCTCAGTATTGCAGTACTTCCTAGGAAGTACTGAACGTATCTGCAACCGTGTCGATGATTGATTGCAACCGTGTTTGTTCTTGTTGTTATCTCAGCTGTGAATTGATGGCTTTCATTACATTTTTCCTGGCTGTTTTCAATCCGGGTGTAAGCATTGCCGGTTCCATGATTTCGAGAGCATTCCTCAGTTCTGCCAGCAGTTCGGGAAAGAAACGGCACTGTTCGAAAGCCAGCTTCATGCACATGGCCTTTACACTGATGGGTTCGGCAACGGACATCATGTGTTCCATGCAGAAATCAAGAAAGTCGGTGCGCACCGTTTCTTCATGGAACGGCTGTCGGAGCAGTAGGGTGAGCAGAAGTCTTCTTTTGGAATCGCTTTTTGTAGACATGGCTTCATTTATGAGCTCATCGTGTTTCTGGTAGAGCCACTCGTTGGTGTGAAGGTCGAAATGGGTGAGAATCCATGCTGCATTTTCCGATACTCTTTTGTCCTCGTCGAACATCAGAGTGTAAAGCATCTTTCTCATCCCTTCGCCTCCTATACCTTGAGCATAGTAGCATGCTTCATGGATGTCATCCTCATGTATCCTGTTTGACAGTTTCTGTTTGAGCGACTTCAACGTGTATTTCTTATCCATATTTTATCTTCTTTATGGGAACGTTTCATTTTTGCTCCTGCGGAGACTGCCAGGCATAATTGTCGTCATAGACCGATATGTTTCCGGGTCTTCTTTCACTGCTGTCGCATCCTGTCGGTTGCAGTATTATGTAGTTTACAGGATTTTCCTTGTTGCTTTCAGTGTTGAATCCGTAGTGTGTCCAGCTTTCTATGTAGAACAGATTCTTTGCCATGTATTCGTATAGATAATCCTCCGTATTTGTTTTCTTTTCGTTGTTCCAGTTCGCATCCTCATTGACTCTGACAGGTTTGTCTGTTCTCAACCTTTCTCTTACTTCCTGTACGCTGAGCATGTTGCCTTTGTCGTCAGTGACCCATGCATTGTTCGTAGGGTCAATCCAAAGCCATTTGTTGAGCTCTGACGAATACACAGCATTGATGACATGGCAATCGTTGATGTAAGTTTTTGGCAAGCAGGTGATGACCCTTGAAGGAATACCGATAGACAGGTAGCATTCGTTGAGAACTGTTGCAAGCCCGCGGCAGTTCAATCCTCTGGTGCCGTCCTTGCAAGCCTCGGCATAGTTTATGGCATTTGCACCTCCTGAAGGATTTCCGTTCTGACCGTCGTGCCGTATCTTATTGTGGATATATGTGAGTACGTTCTTTATTGTAGCAGTTTCATCGTTTGGTACAATAAGACTGTCCAGATTAAAATATTGCCTTACGCGTTTCAGGTCTGGATCGTCTGCTTGCAGATATGTTATTACGGGCAAAGTGTCGGTAGACAGAGATTTTGTATATGCAGGCGCATTCTTAAGAATATAGAGATAGTCAGTCGTTGCTTTCAATTTGTCCAATACTGGTTTCAGAGCCTCTGCATCAAGAATGTTTTTCAGGTCGGAATCGTTGATAAGTTTTTTGTAGCTGATTTCCAATTTGCCGTCCTTCAGTGCCTCTATAAGACTGGCTGTTGCTTCATCTTTCTTGCCTTGTTTGGCCTGAATGCAAGCAAGATTGTAGTAGCTGGCATATTTGAAATAAGAATAACCTTCGGACACTTTGTCAGAATATTCTTCATAAAGTTCTATGATGTTACGGGAAATCGTTTCACAGTCTTTGAATCTGTCTTCTTTGAACTTTAAATAGAACAGCTCGTTGAGAGAATCGACCTTCTCTGAAAATCTTCTTTCTATTTCAGTTTGCGCCGTTGCACCAGTGAATGACATAAAACCCAATAGCAGTGATAATATCAGTTTTTGCGTTTTCATTTTGTCGATGATAAATTGAATATTATTGTTTGGTTGTTCTGTTTTTCTTTGAGATGAACGAAGATTGTGTTTGTAGTTACTATCAGCTCATTTACATTAATGAGCTGAATTTATCTTCAAAATTACGGAAAATCTATGGAATAATCTTTAAGGTAAGAGAAATGATGTTATGAAAAGAAAGA
>OOCM01000163.1_pt1 | contig 73493 bp, 83 predicted proteins | sample 1671111 | NCBI WGS metagenome assembly OOCM01 (sample SAMN06348123, study PRJEB24527) | human gut metagenome | biome: human gut; feature: ankylosing spondylitis patient; material: feces | host: Homo sapiens | place: China | collected 2015-10 | reverse complement strand
GCATAGACTTAAGATTCCAACTTTGGGTTGGGTCCGCATCAAAGAGAAAGGATATGTTCCAACAACAAAAGATGGATATGTGATCAAAAGCGGTACAGTTTCAATAAAAGCTGACAGATACTATGTTTCAGTTCTTGTAGAACTGCCGGACAACAAGACAGCTGATAATTCCAATGAAGGAATTGGCATTGACCTTGGATTAAAGGATTTCGCCACTGTTTCTAATGGTAAAACTTATAAGAACATTAACAAATCAGCAAAATTAAAGAAACTTGAAAAACAACTTATTCGGGAACAGAGAAGTCTTTCTCGAAAATATGAAAATTCAAAGAAAGGAGAGTCCACTCAAAGAGCGAATATACAAAAACAAAAGTTCAAGGTACAGAAACTTCATCATAGGATAGATCATATCCGCACCGACTACATTAACAAAACAATCGCAGAGATAGTGAAAACCAAACCATCCTACATTACGATTGAAGATTTAAATGTAAAAGGCATGATGAAAAACAGACATCTTTCAAAAGCAGTTGCGTCACAGAAGTTTTATGAGTTTAGAATAAAACTTCAGGCTAAATGCAACGAAAATGGAATGGAACTTCGTGTGGCAAACAGATGGTATCCATCTTCTAAAACCTGCCATTGCTGCAAAAATATCAGGAAAGATTTAAAACTTTCAGATAGAATTTTCAAATGTGCTTGTGGTTATATCGAAGACAGAGATTTCAATGCTGCACTTAATTTGAGAGATGCCATGACTTACGAAGTTGCATAAATAAACGCGAACGTAGGTATGTACCGAAGGCTATTTCGGGAATTTACGACTGTGGAGTGTACAAGAACTTGTGAGTAGATATGATTTCGGTCAATCCAAAGCATACACGATAAAGCAGTAAGTAGAACTCGTGAGGGTCTACATTATCTCGGTGTGAGTATATTTAATCACATTTTGAGTGGCAGGCTAACGTGGGATTTGCAGAAACCTTCAAAGCTTTGTCTGACCCGGTACGGCGTGACATTCTGACATTGCTGAAAGAAGGAAGCATGTCAGCGGGAGATATCGCAGCACAGTTTGATATGACGGCAGCGACGATCTCCTATCACCTAAAGATCCTGAAAAAGTCAGGTCTGGTCTGCGAGACAAAGGAGAAAAATTATATTTACTATTCGCTTAACATTTCCGTGGTCGAGGAAGTGATGCTCTGGCTTGCAGAGCTGAAAGGAGAGAGTGAAGATGACGAAGAAAAATAAAAAGATCATTCTGATCACAAGCATGATTACGATTCTGCCGATTTTGGCGGGACTGATTTTATGGAATAAACTTCCGGAACAGGTGGCAACACATTTTGATGCCAACGGCATTCCAAACGGCTACAGTAGTCGGGCATTTGCAGTGTTCGGTCCATATCTGATCTGCCTTTTTGCACATCTGTTCTGTGCATTTGGAACACTGGCAGATCCGAAAAAACAGGCGATCGGGCAGAAGATGTACGCACTGATTTTATGGATCTGTCCGGCAGTTTCCCTGTTCTGTGCAGCTGCAATCTATGGTAATACCTTTGGAGTGGAATTTATGAAATCTTCCAGATTTGTGATCATACTTCTGGGACTTCTGTTTTTGCTCGTCGGCAACTATCTGCCGAAATGCCGCCAGAATTATACCGTTGGCATAAAGGTTCCGTGGACACTCGCCAGCGAAGCAAACTGGGATGCAACCCACAGGATGGCAGGAAAATTGTGGGTTGCAGGCGGCGTGTTGATTCTTCTGCTGGCCATTCAGCCGTGGATCCCGGCATTTCCGATAAGTATGGTGCTCATACTTGCGGTCACATTTATTCCGATGATCTATTCCTTTGTATATTATCTGAGAAATGAAAAGTAATTTCACAGAGATTTTGTGAATTTACGGGAAAATCCTCCGATAAAGCCGTTTTTACGGTAATATCGGGGGATTTTTTGTCAGAGTGCGTTGACGAAATACAGGTGAAATCATATAATAAAAAGTAATACAAAGATGCCGAAAACAGCGGATAAACGAGGGATATAGATGAAAAACACAAAGAAAAAAGGATTTACTCTGACGGAGTTGACGGTCGTACTGGTGATCATTGCGATCATTGCGGCGATCGCAGTCCCTTCTTTTATAAAATACTGGAGGATTGCGGAGTTTCAGAAAAACGAATCCAACGCAAAGACCATTTATCTTGCAGCAGAATCAAAACTGACCTACTACCGTTCTTCCGGGCAGTGGGAGAAGTTTCAGGAACGATTAAAAAGAGAAGGCACGCAGGCGGTTTTTGCGGACAGTACCAGTGAGCTGAACGGCAGAATCTATACGGTTACGCTGGATGCGAACACTTATCAGGAAAAGGCGGGCAGAGATGATCTTTTGCTTCAGTTGATCGATGATTATAGCTATGACAAGCAGGTCATGAACGGGGCGATCGCCATCGAGATCGACAGTGAGACAGGCGAGGTCTATTCTGCATTTTTTGCGACAAAATGCAAGGGGCTGAGCTATGCCGAGAGAGATGCCGATGATTATCTGACGATGCGTGACCGAGATTACGAGAGCAGAAAAAAGAGGCTGCTTGGCTATTATTCGACGGAAGACACGGCAAATGTGGTCCATCTGAAGCCGATACGTCTCCGTATCACGACGATCAGCCTTCAGAACAGCGAAAAACTGTCTCTGAACTGGTTCAGCAACGTCGGAAACAGCCTGGATGTCAGTTACGAGCTTACATTCTATAAAAATTCTGATAAATCAAAACAATTTACGATGACCGTTTCGCCATATGAAATGCGAAAAAATGGCTGGACGGCGACTTCCGGCACAACCGAGGGGCTGGTTTCCTTTGAAATTCAGGATAAAAAAGGAAACAGCAAAGGACAGTGGACGTTCCCGATCACTTACAGTGACAATCGTTATTCTCTGATCCTGGATGCGATGATGTCTGCAAAAGTGCAGGCAGTGCTGGCATCCGGAAGCGGCACGACAGCGGAGGCACTTGCCAGAACTTCCAGTACCAGCATCTGCCGCCTTGGAAAAGTGGCATCAGATCTGAAAAATCCGCAGGATATTTATGCAACGGTTAAAGCCGTTTCCTATGCAGGGAAGAAAGACGAGCCGAGCACGCAGGAGTACCGCAACAGTGAGGCGGTTTCCTCTAATGTGGCAAACAGCATGTATGCGGACGGTACAAAGGATGGAAACGTCAAGATCGCAGCATTCCGCCATCTTTCCAACATCCGTTATTACGATGAAAGCAATACGGCAGAATTTGCACTGACAAGCCGAAATCTGGACTGGTCATCGGTCGGCACAGGACTTTATGATTTTGAGCTGGAGACAAAGGCGGGGGGCAGTCAGAGACAGAAGCTCTCCTGGAAGGAAAACAGCAAAGAAAAAACGGTGGATTTCCCGGCGATCGCCAAGCTCTCTTCCGGACACACCTTTTCCGGAAAACGTACACAGACCCTGATCTCAAATTTGAGTTTCGGTGAAGAATCTGTGAACGATGACAGCGTTGCATCGGCAGCCGGTCAGGAGAAATCAAAATATCTCGGATTATTTGAAGAAGTTTACGGAACGATCGAGGATGTGACCCTGCAGAATGTTACGCTCACACTTGGTCAGAACGAAGAAAGCAAAACATTTAACAGCCTTCAGGGTATCGGTATTTTTGCCGGACGAAGCGAAGGTACGATGAACCATGTGGCGGTGACATCCGCAGAGGACAAAGGCCAGACACAGGTTCTGGTAGATTTTGAAAAAATAAGAACCAATATTTCTGTGGGCAGCGATACAGCGGCAGTCGGCGGAATTTCCGGTATTTTTGCAGACCAGGATCAGAGCGGAAATACACTGGAAGCCCTGGCATCCGGCAGAATGTCGGATATCACCATGGAAGGAAACGTAGAAGTTTCGCTGCCGAAGACCTTGACTGACCGGGTGGAAGACTATGCTTACGGAGTCGGCGGCATCGTCGGCTATGCAAAGATGCAGACCAGTGAAAATGCAGCGAAACTTCTGAACTGCACGAACCATGCCGATGTTTCCGGAAATCTGATGGTGGGCGGGATCGTCGGAACGATAGACAGTCAGCTCATTTATCAGGGCAGCTACACCGATGATGATCTGGCGAAGATCGCCAACATCAAAGAAGCGGACAATGATGGTCTGATTTTGTGCACGGCAGAGGTAAATGACACTACTCTTCAGGGAAAATATTTCGGCGGGATTGCCGGTTATGCAGAACAGTCACTGATCTACGATGCGGCAAGTGCATCCGGACGGGCGGCACAGTTCTCCTTTGATGAGTCGAAAAAAACAGAATATTTAAAAGGAAAATATGTGGGCGGGATCGTCGGTTACGGCAACAGCACACTGGTCAACAACTGTTCTACGGAAAAAGACGGTTACGTGCTCGGTTCCGACTACGTGGGCGGGATCGCCGGAGCACTGGGCGGAAATATTTCGGAGGCGATCCGTGCAGACAGCGTGGTGGCAGTCACGACAAACAGCAGTTATGTCATCGGACAGACGTATGTCGGCGGAATTGTCGGACAGAACGAACAGAATGTAACCTTGAAAAACTGCGTCAACAACGGCGTGGCAGCCTGCTATGACCGCTACGTGGGCGGAATCGTTGGCTACAACGAAAAAGACGGCATGATCTACGACTGTGCAAGTTATCTTTCTGATTATGACAGTTCCATTTTCAATATGATTGTTGATACCTGGAATGCCAGAGGTGACTATGCGGGCGGCATCGCCGGATACAATGACGGTCAGATCACGTTCACGGCAGAAAGCCAGGCGATCACGGTCAAATCCGTTTCCAGTATTGTGGTCGGAGGAAGTTATGTCGGCGGAGTTGCCGGATTTAACGATGTAAACGGAAGCCTGGATGTGCATTACACCCTGATCGGCGGACGTATCTACGCCTATGGCGACTGTGCCGGAGGCGGATTCGGACTGAACGCATCCACAGAGCTTTTGCAGCAGGAGCTGACGATTAAGCCGGGCAGCGTTCAGGGACATTATTATGTCGGCGGCTGCATCGGTGCCAATATCGTAAATCTTACAGCAGATACCAGTATGGATCGGTTCCGTGCAGACAATGTACTCGGCACGATTACCGGAGATGCATTCTGCGGCGGTCTGATGGGATACCAGAGAACCTATGGCACCGGTCAGATACAGACTGCAGAAAACGGCTCCATCCGTGAGGCCGTGGAGAGCAGCATGCAGGCGGCGGGCAATACGCAGGAGCGTCTGTTTCCGGGACTGCAGGGCGATGGGGATGTTCCGACCGTTCAGGGCAGAAATGTTCCGGGAATCGTAAAGAAATCTGAAAACAGCCATGTGCTTACGATTTCCACCAATACCAATACCGGCACAATGCTGAATACAGAGACAAACAACATTCCGCTGAAAGCCGGTATGTATGCCGGAGGCATCGTCGGATACTGTGAGAAGAACAGTAATCTTATTATCAAAAACTGCAAAAATGCCGGAAATATTTCTTATGCGGACAGCGGAAGCGACCGTTCAGTGCTTCTGGAAGTATATGCAAAAAGTGATGAAATCGGCAAAAAGAGCATACCGGATGAAGGGAAGAGTATTGAAATGCATCTGGTCGGCGGCATCATCAGCGTCAACTTAGAAAATCAGGTCATCGATCACTGTACGAATACCGGAAGTATGTCCGGCTATTCCGGAATCGGCGGTGTGGTTGGTTTAAATGCCGGACTGATCTACAAATGTACGCTCAGCGAGCATTTCGGAAATGCAGCACTGAATTATCTTGGAGGAATCGCCGGGATCAACATCGGACCTGACGGCAGCGGTGCTTCTGCGGCAAAAACGTACGCGGCAGGAACCGAAACCGGCACAACAAACGTTAGATACAGTGCCGGAACAATCGAAAGCTGCAGTACGCAGCCGTCCAAAACCGTCTCTGGAAACAGCAGTCTTGGCGGCATTGTCGGATGGAATCTTACCGATGGTGTTGTAAAGCAGAATACAAGCTATGCAAATATCACGGCATCCGGAAATTACGCCGGAGGGATCGCCGGAAGAAACAGCGGAATGATCCAGATTCCGGATGACAAAGACGATACCACAGACCGGACGATCGAGGCAGCAGACGGCAAAGCGATCGGCGGGATCGTCGGCATCAATGAGACACAGGGTAAGATCGAAGTCACCGCAAAAGGAAGTGCGACAGAAGTCGTTGCAGTCGGAAGCGGACTTACGGTCACCGGAGAAACGAAAGTCGGCGGAATCGCCGGCATAAACGAAGGCCAGATTGGAAAAGAAAGTCAGACAGCTGATCTGACCTGCAAGGCAAAGCTGGTGCGTGCTTCCCATGGTATCGTGGGCGGTATTGTCGGTGAGACGAAAAAAGATATTCTTCATGCCGTCAACCGCTGTACAAATGTAACGGCAGATGCCGGGACAGCAGGCGGCATCACCGCAGAAAATCACAGCGGTCAGACCATTGGCAACTGCAAAAATTATGGAAACGTCAGCAGCAGTGACGGCTACGCAGCCGGCATCGCAGCGACAAACGAAGGAACCATCCGTGACTGTGTTGTATCCGGCGGCAGTGGAACGGGCGGGATCAAGATCCACAGCCTCGGTGAAAAAGAAATCGGAGCCGTCTGTGCGATCAACAGCGGCACGGTCAGTGGAAGTTATCCGGAAGGAAATGTAACGCTCCAGGGCGATGCCTCAATCTTTGGCGGCGTGACAGGAAGAAATACAGGCACCGTAGCTGTTATCACTCTGACCAGCATGCCGGTCATCGATGCCACAAAGAGCAAACTGACCGTCGGCGGAGCCGTTGGTGCGAATGAGGCGATCATTACACAGATAGTTGCAAAAGACTTAAAATTTGCAAAATTCAGCGGTTATCGCTATCTCGGAGGAATCACCGGAACAAACGGCGGCAGCGGAAAAACCACTGCAGGCGTCTCAGACTGTGTTTACTCCGGAACGATGACGGAAAAGACCGGTGCAGCCGGAAACTGCTACGGCGGTATCGCAGGCATCAACTATGCAACCCTGTCCGGATGCAAGATCACAAAGATCACGATGGAGATCAAAGGTGTCTATACCGCAACCAGTACTAGTACGGCAGCACAGAAAGAAAGTCTGGCAAGCCATGCCGGAGGCATCACCGGAAAAAATGAAACTTCTGCAACGATCACATCCTGCGTCATTGACAACAATCCGGACAGCAGGATCCGTGCGGATTACGGCATGCTCGGCGGCGTGACCGGATTTAACAAAGGAACGATCACCATGTCCGGCAGCAGCATCACGGCGGCTGTGATGAACCTGACAGAGGAACAGAAACAGGGCAGAAAAGCCGTGGAAGCACTGAATACAAATGCAGTGAACGTCAGCAATACATCAGGTAAAGATGTTCTGAAGGCGGATACTGATTATGTGAACTGGCCGGGAGATCGGACAATTGCAAATATAGAGTCCCTCAGTTATAACGGAGGCAGTAAAGTAATATCCGGAAGAATGCAGATGTATATGACAAGCAACGGAAATCTGGGAGGTATCGCAGCTTACAATGGAACAACGGGCACAATCGACCAGTGTGTATCCGGTAACTGGTTCCTGAACAACAAATCCAGTGCGATCAGTGTCGGAACCGGCGGCATCATCGGCATGAATGAGTCGGAAAAGGATTTGAGTTATCTGGTAAACGCTGCTTTTGTCGGACGACAGCTTTCCAGCAACGACACAAATCGTTTTGCAGGCGGCATTATCGGAAATCAGAATAATACGACAAGCAACGAATGGCATATCGAGAACTGTATTAACTATGGAACTATTTATTGTTATCGGACACATTACTCCGGAGGCATCATGGGGCAGTGGACCGGTACCGGAGGCACCATTGAAAACTGCCGTAATTACGGTATGCTTCAGACCAGTTATGGAACAGCATGGATCGGAGCGTCAGCCGGTATTGTTGCACAGCTTTATCATGCACAGGAAGGGCAGGAATACAATGTCATCGGCTGCGGAAACTATGGAAGTGTATTTACGAAAAATGGGCGTAACCAGGCGGATGGGCAGGGTGCGAACGACAGTGCGGGTATTCTTGGAAATATTACAACTTACAAAGTCCAAAATGCACAGGATGCTTCAAACTTTAAGGTACAGATTTTAGACTGCTTTAATGCACCTGGGGTAGAGATTTATTCTTCATCGATGGCTTCGGGCATCTTCGGATTTCTTTCGTGTGATAATCCGGTCAGTGATTTTCAACAGGCTAAGAAAGACCTCAAAGCTTCTACTGGAAATGTTGTCATCCGCATCGAACGCTGCCGCAATTTTTCCTATAAATTGCTGGGAAGTCAGTATGCAACCGGAATTTTCGGAGACAGACTGCAGGGCTGGAAAAATACTACGATCGTCAAGGATAATTATTCAATAAAGTCGCAACCGTCCTATATGCATGGAAGCCACGACGGCAGCGGTGCAGAAGATGTATACGCTGTCTATGCTTCCGGAATCGGTGAGGGAAATTCCAGCAACATGAATGCAGAAGATCGAATCAATAATTATTATATTGAGGGGATTCAGAGCTGGGGTTACAGTAATCTGAAGCTGGGAGAAGGAAAAGGAACACTTGGAAAAGGAAGCGGAAGTGCCGGAAATGGTTATTATGAAAGCGGTACAGGAAGATATTGCGTAAATATGTTCTTTATGTATGATATGACAGAACAGAAATATTTCCTTGCAAGTATCAATAACAGGACAAACAGCGGGATGACCAACATTAACGGAAAAGACAGCTACATCAATGAGAATGGATACATTGTAAATCGAAATGGCAGCAAGCAGGGACAGGTTCTCTATTATATTGATAACAGCAGTTATGATAACAGCAGACTTTATGACTATATTATGAAAGATAGTACGAATCCGGTCTTTGTGAATGCAAGAAACAGTTATAAACGTCTGGAAGGTGTGATCGATAACAAGATCCTGAAACCGTATTCTGCAGAAGCACAGGTAAGTAATGGTAAAGTAACGCTTCATATTACTCCGCAGAGTTTGCCGGGAAGTTATGATAATGAACGGAGTGATCCATTTGCATACGAAGTAGAAGTCACTGATCTGGCAGCAAATAGAAAGGTCGTGCGTACCGTTTATACAGAAGAGGGAAGTTTCAATATTCCGTCCGGAATGAGCAATAATCTTCAGATCCGTGTGCGTTCTGTAAGTATGTATGATGAGGTAGAGCCGTCTGACTGGTATAAGATCGGTGAAAATAATATTAATAAAGTCCTTCCTGATCCGGATATTGTGATTGAGCTGGTGGAAAAGAGCGATGTGACAAATGGCTGTTCTTACCGCTATCGTCTGAAAAATCTGGATGAATATAATAAAACAGATAAAAAAGGGGATGCCGCTTATCCGAACTGGCAGGTGACCGTCAATGTACAAAGTGTAGGAACAGTAACGCTGGATGCAGACAATCCAACAAGAACAATGGAAGTGTCAAACCTGGATAAATATATTTATCAGATGGTTGCCCAGGCGTCATCAAAGCCGGGAAATACAACGCTTATGCAGTCCTCAAAACAGATTTCGACAGCAGTTTCGCTGCCGTATTATCGTCCGCCGATCACTTTAAAAACGTGGACACCTCAGCTGAGCAAAAACATTACAATCACCGGAAATACGCTGGATGATCTGACGGTCAATGTAGAACTGAATGCCGGAAGTAATGCAATGGATACCCCGCCAATCTATCGAGTGGAACTGGTTGGTACCTGGAATGGTCAGGTGGATACCGTTCTTGCAAAGGAAGATACACTGATCGTATCAAAAGGAAGTGCAAATGCAACATTCAGTGATCTTCCAGAATATATCAGCGAGGCGAAGGACATCAAAATCCGTATCTGGTATGCGGCGTCCGGACTTGGACCTGTTTACACTTACTGGGATGAGGATGTGACAGAAGCAAATGCGAACATCAAAGAACTGACCGGAGTGGATGAAAACGGAAGCGAAACATGGGATTACAGTTACAGTTCGGTTCTGGCACAGAGCGGATCAAAACAGTATTTTGAAAACTATACTTACTGGAGCGGTGTCCTCTGGCAGTTCCTGCCGACACCGAAATTGGATAATGTCGGTTCGACGCTGATCCCGGAGATTGATGAGAACAATGATATTTACTACACCTTCACCTGGGATACCGGCGTATCCGGAACGAATAACGCCAATTATCAGACAGCACTGACCGGAATCGATGACAGTGACCGTGAGGTTGTGATCAGCACGGACGGTGCTTACACAGGCGGTAAGTCGCTTCGCATCAACGGAAGTGACTGGAACTACAAAGAAGTAAGGCTGAAAGTGACAAGGATCGGAGATGCCGGTCAGAAACAGATCGGTCTTTCCTCTGAAGGAACGTATTCAGTAAAACAAAGACTTGCAAGACCGGGACAGCCGATGGTAGAAAACCTGGACAACAACGAGCTGGATTATCAGATCCGCTGGTCACCGCTCGCTTCCGAGACGGGGTGTGCGGGTTATCAGGTGTGCATCCGCAAATACAACAGTACAACGCCCGGGGCAGAAAAGGTTCTTGAAAATCTCGTGACGACCGATCAGAAGAAAAATGGTGTTTACACGATCAATACCGATCTGGAAGAATATGCAGGTCAGCGAGTGGTCGTATATGTGATCGCAAAAGCCGATCCGAACGGCAGTTATCTCGACAGCGTATCGGGTGTTACCTGTGAGCTTCCGATCCCGAAACGTCTGGCGAAGCCGAATGTCACCTGGAAAGTCGGCTGGAAATACGACAAGACAAGTCCGGTTGAGGTGTCATCCTTCAGATCCGGCGGACTGCGTGTCAGTCTGACTGCAGATGCAGCAAGCATCCCGTCAGGAGGAAGTGCTTATCTTCTGAAGGCTTATATCTATGACAGCGAGCAGGCAGCGGCGGCAGCGACCGACAGTGATCCGGGAGAGCAGTTCCTGGCATCTTATCCGGCGGACGGATCTCTGGTACAGATGAGTGTCACTGATTCCAGAAATTATTATCAGAATCTGACGAACCTTTCGATACAGCATGCCGGAAAATGGATCGTATTCTATGCGAGAATCTCTTCCGGAGGCGGAAACATCAGCTCACTCTGGACAAAATCCGCAGCGTTTCGGCTGCCGTATGTAAAACTGGAAGCACCGACGGTTTCATCTGATACAAAAACTTATAAAGTAAAAGCAAAAGTAACTGAAAATCCAGATATTCCGGGACAGGAGAAGACATGGAATGTACAGCACACCGTTCTTATGTGGGACAGCGTAGAATGTGCCAATCTCTACAGCATCGATCTTGCCGGAAACATGACCGATCCGAACTCACAGACCGGAAAAACACTGATCAGTGCGAAAGTCCGTGTTCAGGAAATGTCAGACGGCACCGTGGAAGTGCAGCAGTATGTCTCCCAGAAGAATAAAGACACCGGAGCGAACGAGTGGGTATGGAAATCCGTGGCAAAGAGCACGGACAGTTCACAGCCTGCCGGAACATCCGTTTACAAACTGAGCAGCTACAGTGTTGCAATCTCTTCCAATTATAAGGCATTGAATCAGGCAGAAGTTTATTATGAACTTACCCTGACGGCAGAACTGGAAGTCACGAAAAAAGCAGACGGAGGCTTTTCCTACACACTGAAACTTCCGGATGCGGCAAAAGTAACTGCAGATGACGGAACTGTCATCACACACAGTGATCTTGCAGTCACCGAAAGTGCTGCATTTAAGGCAAATGTAACAGACAACTTGAGTGAACAGGGCAGTGCAGCTTATGCAGAATCTGCTGCAAATGAGATCAAATGGACAAATTAACGGAGGGAACCTATGATAAGGCATGGCCTGGAACAGTTAAAAGCAAATGGTAAAAAAGGAGTATCGATGGCACTTGTACTGTGCATTTCTGCCTTCTTTATGGCATTTGCAGCTGCAATCCTCTACACGGCGGGCGTTGTGACGGCTCAGTCCACGCACCGCCTGGAAGAGGAACGCTGTTACAGGCTTGCCAAAAGCTATGCGGAGGTACTGGGAAGAGAGCTGACCAGATATCAGAACAAAGGCGATACGGCAGCAGCCGGGAGCTTCTATGCATTTGCCAATCAGTTTCTGGACGGAGAACGCTATCTGGAATACAACTCCGATTATCCGGATACTTCCAAGTATCAGTATGTGCTGGATACCACAGATTTGAGTGACATTACAAAATCCGGCAGCCTGCCGGAAAACTTTGGGAACCTTCGCATCACCCTGAGCAAAGAAAAGAACAGCAGCGAAAATCAGACAGAATTAGAAGGCGGCGAGATCCCGGTACAGACCGGCAGTTATGATGCCGTCATCGCCGAAAAACAGAATATTTCTGTCCGGCAGTATATTTTTACGGTAGAAGTTACGGCATATTTTAATGATATGACCTATGCCTACAGCACCGAGTACACCAGAGAAGAGAAATACAATGTCCAGTTCTCACACAACGGCACGACCATTGTGTGGGATACAGACGATCAGGTCTGGAAAGTGGGTAACACCAGCGGAAATGAATACAGTTTTGATAATTCTGATCTGATCCAGTACAAATACCTGACCGGAAGCACAACGTCGTGTATCTTTGTAGAAAATGCAGATATACAGGAGGAAACTGCCGATGCGGAAACATAAGAAAACAAGAGCCAACAGCGGCGAGACATTAGTGGAAGTGACGGCAAGTATTTTTATCTTTTTGATCATGCTTGGCATCATACAGGGGGCGATCTCCTACAGTCAGGCATCCCTTGCCAAAAACAAAGAGATCCGAAGCGAGAATGCAAAAATCATCGAAGGACTGCAAAGTGCCGCCACACAGGAAGAAATGGTTAAAAATATGCAGTTTGTGGCGACCAATTCTGACCTGACGGTAAAAGGAAATCTGGTCTTTACCATCAATACCTCACTGGTCAGCAAGACCGTTATCTATACGGACAGCAAAGGCGAGACGAAAAGTACGTCCTTCTATATGTACGAAGCAGTGGATGACGGCAGCAGCAATAACTCCGACTCCGATTCCGCCACACCGGACGGAGGTGACGGATCGTGAAAAAAATAACAGAGATCCTGCGTAAGAAACAGGGCACAACAATGGTAGAAATGATGGTCACACTGCTCCTGATCAGCATCATGATGACCATGGCAGTATCGTCCCTAAGCTCTGCATCACATATCTTTATGCAGGTGCAGAAAACCCAATATGCCCAGTCCATCCTCGATACGGTGATGACAGAACTGCGGGCGATCACAAAAAATGCCAGTTCCTACATAAAAATATACGAAAATGCTAAGAATATTGCAAATTCTACTGGTAATTGTGATGGCAATACGATAGAATTTATAAATGAAGAAGGTTATGCAGTTCTGGTCTCAACCGATGGTTGTGATGATACCGAACTGTACATAGGGGACAATGTCATCGGAACTGCGAAAGCAGTGGAAGAAGGACAACTCCTGACCAGATATTATTTTGTGGACGGCGGAACATACACTTACGAAAAAGACGGAAAAGCAGCGGCGAGAGCCGTGGCGGCCGTATACGGCAAGGGCTTTTATATGGGCAACTATTTAAAGATTACCTACTCCTGGCCGGACGGAGCACAGGAAGAAGGTGTGACCGATCATATCCTTGCGACTGTCACACTTTACAGTGATGCAGATTATCAAGATCCCATCGCAGAAGACAGCGAAGTCCTCGAATTCCGCCACAAAATAGCATGCAAGACCGACATAACGGCTATTGCACAGAAAGACTAGGTACGAACGCCGGCACCGAGGCGATTGTATAAATAATAAACGAAAGAAAGAGGAGAGAAAGAGATGTTCAAAAAACTCAAAGAGAACAACAAAAAAGGATTTACTCTGGTAGAGCTGATCGTTGTACTGGTAATCCTGGCAATCCTGGCAGCACTGCTGATCCCGGCACTGACAGGTTACATTGATAAAGCAAGAAACAAGAGTATCGTAGCAGAAACAAGGCAGACCGTAATGGCTGCACAGACACTGGTAGATGAGAAGTATGCAAATAATGCGTCAACTGCAATTACTGTTGCACCTGCTGGAACAGTTACCTATGATGAGGTGAGAAAACTGGCAGAAACAACAGGAAAAATTTCTAGCGTAGAAGTTAATAACGACGGTAAAATTACATCCCTTACCTATTCAAATGGTGGAAGAACATGTACATATAGTTCTGTAGCACAGACTAATAGCTCAGATGGAAACTATAATGTAACAAAGGGAGATACTCCTGAAGCATAGTTTAAAAGTGACATAAATCCATCAGAAAGCGAGTAAACCATGATGTCAACACAGCGAAATGAAAATGAATCTTTTCAGATTTCAATTCAATATCGCATTCTCAGAATGGTTTTACTCGTTCTGGTGGTGATCCTGCCGGCGGTCGTTACAGTTATACCTGGGGTACTCCGAATTCTTTATCGGGCAGACGCTCAGGTAGCTCTGGGGCATGCAAAATCGGTGCGGCTGGTACTTCAGATGACTGGCAAAGAAAGTTACGGCGGGAGCAGATCTTTTTGTGACGCCTCACGGGAAGGGGCGTCACAGAGAGCGTCTGTGCACCTCTGCAATCCGCCGGAGGCTATATCGAAATGAGAGGATCATTTCACCAAAAATATTACAGGACGAGTAACAGGAGAAGAAAATGTTAACAGCAGTAGAAGCAATCCTATGGTTTTTAAGGTTTCTGTTCGGAGCCTGTATTTTCAGTTTTTTAAATGTTGTTATTGACAGGATGCCGCGTGGTGAGAGCGTGGTGAAAGGCCGCAGTCACTGTACGAACTGTGGAAGAGTTTTAACGGCATGGGAATTGATCCCATGTTTCAGTTTCCTTGCACTGAAAGGCAGATGCAAGGGATGCAAAAGCCAGATCCCGGTAAGGGATTTCTGGTCAGAAGTGACAGGGGGAGCAGCTTTCTGTGGCTGCGTTTTGAGTTATGGCTGCGGCAGTTCCGGGATTTTATCCCTGAAGGGTGCAGTGATTTTTGCGTATTTAGGAATATTACTTGTGGTAGCCCGGATTGACTGGGATACTCAGATTATATATGACCGGTTTCACATTTTGATCCTTCTGCTGGGAGTGGCAGCATTGTGGCTGTTCCCGGAACATGGTATGGTTGACCGACTGATCGGGGCGGTGATCATTTCTGTTCCGATGCTTCTGCTGGCTCTTATTATACCGGGGGCATTTGGCGGAGGCGATATCAAACTGATGGCAGCGTCCGGATTCTTTCTGGGGACAGGCCCGGTGGTCTGTGCCATGTTTTTTGGCCTTCTGACCGGAGGCGGATACGGGGCGGCGATGCTGCTGGGAAAGAAGCTGGAGAAAAAAGATCACTTTGCATTTGGCCCGTTCCTGGCATTTGGCCTGGCACTGGCAGTATTTTTCGGAGATCAGATCGTGAACTGGTATTTGAGCCTTTTATCTTAGTCGGAGAAGACTCCCGCTTCTATAAGTGGCGAGCAACGAAGTGTAGAATGCACAGCGATTCTGTTGGGTAAAATAAAACCTCATAAAAACGGCACAACAGAAGAAAGGAGGAAGGAATGGCACGTTTTCGATATACGGCGAAAAGCATGGATGGCAAAACAAAGCGAGGCACGATGGAAGCCCTGACGGAAAATGCCATGATCCAGGAGCTGAAATCGCAGGGACTTTTCCTTGTGGAAGCCAAAAACCTGACCGAAGCCAAGGGCTATAAAAAGCTCAATGCGAAACAGCTGGCGGGATTCTGTAAAGAGCTGTCAACGCTGCTCGCATCCGGAGTCAGCCTGGTGCGTGCACTGGATATTATCTCCGATCAGGAGGGAATCGACCCGAAAGAACGTGAGATATATCAGGCGGTTCTGCTGGACCTGCGAAAAGGTATCGGCCTTTCCGACGCCATGGAGAGCAAAAAATGTTTTCCGGATCTGATGATCGGTATGATCCGTGCCGGTGAGGGAAGCGGTAATCTGGATCAGGTTACGGAGCGACTGACCTTGCAGTACGAAAAAGATTATAAACTGACGCAGCAGGTCAAATCTGCGATAACGTATCCGGCGGTTTTACTGGTACTCTGCGTGGCAATCGTCATTCTGATCGTAACGTTTATCCTGCCGCAGTTCCAGTCATTATTTGACCAGATGGACAGCCTTCCGGTGCCGACGGAGATTCTGATCGCAATCTCAGATTTCCTGGTGCAGAAATGGTATGCGGCACTTTTAATTGTATTTACCGTTTTCATGCTGATCCGTATTATCATGGCAATCTCAGCTGTGCGAAGACAGATCGATTACCGGAAAGTACATATGCCGGTCTTCGGAAAGCTGTTTAAGATCATTTATACGGCACGTTTTGCGAGAACCCTGAGCAGCCTGTATTCGAGCGGTATGCCGATCGCAACGGCACTTGGCATCGCCGGAAACACGATCGGAAACAGCTATGTCGAAGGCCAGTTTGAGCAGGTTGTGGCACTGGTGCGAAGCGGTATCCCGATGTCACAGGCACTGCGGGAGGTAGATGGATTACAGAAAAAACTTGCCAGCACGATTCTTGTCGGCGAAGAGAGCGGACGACTGGATGTCATGCTGGATTCCATCGCACTGTCTCTGGAAGCAGATGCCGAAGAAGCGACCAAACGCATGGTAACGCTGATGGAGCCGCTTTTAATTATGATGATGGCGGTGGTCGTCGGATTTATCATGATCGCAGTTATGCTGCCGATCTACGAATCTTACAGTGCGATTGAAAATTCATAGTTGCGAGTTACACTTATAATTAGGCAAAAGATGCCATACGAATTGCTGCACAATGGGATTTTATTATACAGAGGAGGAAAAGATGAGCGATACGGTCATTGTTTTGCAGGACGAATGTATCCTTACTGCGAGCGGAAAAGCGGGGAAGCTGCCGAAAATCGACAGGGTGAGCCGTATCCCGATCGAGCCGTTTGGCGATACATTTGAACAGTGGAAAGCTGCATTAAAAGAATATAATGAGGAATACCTGCCGAAATCTTTAAAGATTGTGTTGCCGGCATCTTATTCTTCCGCACGTATCACTCAGGTGCCTTATGCGGTGGGACGTCAGCTTTCGAAGATGGCGAAAAATGTCGTGGATGAGCACAAAGGCGAGGATATTGCGGACTACAGCGTGGTTCAGAGCGACAAAAAGCAGGGGGTCTGCCTGTGCTGCGGAAGTGCACAGAATGATGTCATTAAGCAGATTCTGGATTTCTGTACAGAGTTGAAGATCACGGTAAAAGAAATATCGATTCCGATGGAGGGCTATTTAAAGCTTCTGTCGCAGAGCAGGGTTTATAAGAATAAAACAGCGATTTTTCTGCTGTTTGAGGAGAACAGTGTTATCAGTGTTCTTTATAAAGAAGGTATGTGTCTTTACACGACAAGGAGCCGTATCTTCAGCGAACCGGGAACCTTAAATTTCGGTACTGAGATCGTGAGAAGCATTTCCGGTATGATGCAGTTCTATGCGACCACGAAATCAGAGACTCCGATCACCGATGTCTATTATACCGGCTGTCTGGAGGACGATTTCGAAGTCAGCATTGAGGGTATCAAAAATATGAACCTGAATGTCCGGAAAATGAAGATCGACATTCCATTTCAGGCAAAAGGCGATCCGCAGTTCTGGCTGTCCTGCATCGGCGGTATGATCGTCGATAAAAAGAAAAAAGAGATCAACCTGCTTCCGGCATGGAAAGAGGCCAATAAAGAAGAAGTCATAAAGAATGTGGATATTTTAAGTCATATCCTGGTTCCGCTGGCAACGCTCGGTGTCTGTATGGTGCTGTTTGCGGCGGTAACCGTCTGGAATCTGCATACGCAAGGGCAGATCAACGATGTTAATGACTGGATCAACGATGAGCAGGTGCAGGCGGCTTATCAGGAGGCGAATGCCATTCAGCAGAAGAGCGACAAGCTGGCGGAGGCACAGGATCAGGTGAGGCAGATGACGGCAAACCTCGATACTTACCCGGATCTGACAAAAAAAATGATCTCGACGATCGAGAATGCCAGCGGCCGTGATATGGAAGTGCATATCAAGACGATGGATGCCGATACCGGAAAGCTGACGTTTGATGCGGTCAGTCAGAAAGTTATTGATATACCGACTTATGTGCAGAAACTTCAGAAAACAGGATTATTTGCATCGTTGGATTACACCGGTTACACCTACCAGAGTCAAGAAAAAACATATTCTCTGGCACTGTCTTGCATTTTGAAATCCGATGAGACAGAGACAGAAATCGAGACGGGAGGTGCGGAAAATTGAAATTAGAGCTGGAGTTAAAGCCGGGCGACATCGTTCTTTTAAAGGTGCTGGCGTGCGTTCTGATCATTTTCTTCACATTTCGTTTTCTGATCCTTCCGGGGGTCGGGAAACACCAGGATCTCGATCTGGAGAAAACACAGGTGGAAGAGCAGCAGATGGAGATGCAGCAGATGATCGATTCCAGGCCATTTATCGAGGAAAAGATCATCAAACAGCAGTCGGAGCTGAAAGAGCTTTCCAAAGGTTATTACGACCTGATGGAAAATCAGCAGGTGGATGAGCTGGTCACAGGGATCATTTTAAAGCATAATCTGTTTCCGGTGAATTTAAGCATTTCCGAGACAACACCGGGCATCCCGATGTCTTATATTCTGGCTTCCGCCAAGGCATCTGAGACGCATGTGCTCACCGCCGAAGAGGAATTAAACGGTGAGACTGAGGTAGAAACGGACGGGGACGGCACCGATTCAGGTTTTTACGCTGCACCACAGTTTGACTATACAAACACTACCATGGTTTCGGTCACGGTCCAGGGAAGTGAGAGCGAGATCAAATCCTTTCTCGATGATCTGGCGAGAAATTATCCGGGGATTCAGGCACGTTCCTTTGAACTGAGCAATACGATCTATGTGAGTGAGAATTTAAAAAGCGTGCAGAGCATGAACTGCCGGTGTGATCTTGCCGTATATACCTGCGGAGAAATCGGAGGTGAATCGCTGATTGAAGACGAATCTTAGAATCGGTGAAATTCTTACTGAGAAGGGCTATGTCACAGAAAAGCAGATCAGTCAGGCATTAGCATATCAGAAAGAACATAGAGATAAACGAGTGGGACAGATCCTGATGGAGCTTGGATTTGTCACCGAGACGCAGGTACTGGAGGCACTGGCGAGCAGACTTCAGCTGCGGATCGTAGATGTGGCACAGCTGGTCATAAACATAGAAGCCGTTGCCATGATCGATAAAGGACTGGCAGAAAAGAACCTGATCCTGCCGGTCCATGTCAAAGACCACAATATGCAGATCGTGACGAACGACCCGCTGAATTATTTCGCACTGGAGGAAGTAAGACAGCAGAGTGGATGTCAGTTGGAAATCCTGCTGAGTGAGGAAGCACCGCTGAAACAGGCGATTTCCTATTATTTTGCCGAGGTCAGTGCCAGAAGAGCTGCCAAACAGGCAAACGTTGGATTCTCCACATCGAGTGCGATGGCTGAACTGGAGATCGAAAATCTGGACAACAGTGACGATGAGGCACCGATCATCAGGCTTTTGAACAGTCTGATCGAGCGTGCCATCAAGACGGGGGCGAGCGACGTTCATATTGAGCCGTTTGAAAAAGAGACCCGTGTGCGTATGCGTATCGACGGCGTGATCATGGAGTATGTAAATATCCAGCGAAACATCCATGCACCGCTGATCGCACGTATCAAGATCCTGTCAAACCTGGATATCGCCGAGAGGAGACTGCCGCAGGACGGACATTTCCGAGTGTCGCTGGACGATGGCCAGGTCAACATTCGAGTTTCTATTCTGCCGACTGTGTTCGGTGAAAAAGCCGTTATGCGAATCATGGCTTTCAACGGCAAACTGGAGCATGCGGACCATTTCGGTATGGATGAATACAGCTATAAACAGTTTGCACCGCTTCTGAATTATCCGAACGGAATCATTTATATCACAGGGCCGACCGGAAGCGGAAAATCTACGACACTGTACATGATCCTGGAATACCTGACCGGAAGAAACATTAATATTTCCACGATCGAAGACCCGGTGGAGAAGAACCTTCCGGGTATCAACCAGACACAGGTAAACCCGGTCGCAGGTCTGACGTTTGATGTGGGACTGAGGGCACTGATGCGACAGGACCCGGACGTTATCATGGTAGGTGAGACGCGAGACGGTGAGACAGCCGGAACCTCAGTCCGTGCGGCGATCACCGGTCATGTGGTATTAAGTACCTTACATACAAACGATGCCGTATCCAGTATCGTGCGACTCGAAGATATGGGTGTGGAGACCTATCTGGTGGCGAACTCCCTCGTCGGTCTGGTGGCACAGCGACTGCTGCGAAAAGTCTGCCCGAACTGTGCAAAAGAAGTGGAAACAACCGAGCAGGAGCGGCTTTTTCTGGGTGAAGACGTCAAGATCGTGCGAAAAGGCATGGGATGCTCCCACTGCAACAACACCGGCTACAAAGGCCGTATTGCCGTGCATGAGATCCTGGCAATCGACAACACCGTCCGCCGCATGATCGTCAATCACAATTCCGTGGAAGAGATTTCAGCCTATGCAAGAGAACATCAGCATATGCGAACCCTGAAAGAGAGCGGACTGATCCTGGTAAAAGAAGGAATGACAACACCGGAAGAACTGATGAAGATCAGTTATGAATAAAGACAAAAAGGAAGATACGATATGGCAGCAATAGAATTTAACAATCAGAAAATGGATGCGATCATCCGGGAAGCGAGAGCCTGCGGAGCGTCCGACATCCACATTTCCGAAGGGATGCAAACCAGATATCGCGTGCATGGCAGACTGGTGCAGGCACAGACACAGTACAGTGCAGACGAAACCGCAGAACTTCTGCAATCCATGATGAACGAAAAACAGAAAAAACATTTCGCAAACGGAAACGATGCCGACTTTGCAATCCGCACATCGGACGGATGCCGCCAGCGTGTCAATGTATTTCGCCAGCAGAAAAAAATAGCAGCCACGATCCGACTCTTAAATTCCACGATCCCGACGCTGGAAGAACTGAAAATGCCGACCATTTTATATAAAATGGCAATGGAGCCGCGTGGACTGATCCTCGTTACCGGACCGACCGGAAGCGGAAAATCAACCACCCTTGCAGCTATGATCGAGCATATGAACCAGAACAGCGACCGCCATATCATCACCATCGAAGATCCGATCGAGTACGTATATGAGAGTAAACAGTCCCTGATCCATCAAAGAGAAGTTGGCGAAGATATTACCGATTTTGCGTCTGCGATCCGCAGTGCCCTGCGAGAAGACCCGGAACCCCACCATTATGAAATAGTGAGGTTTAGAGCGTAATAAAAAGCCGCTCTCCGTCCCAAGTACACTCCTGAATCACAGCGCGAGCAATCGCGTTTTTTTCTTTGTCGTCGAAGCCATCCAGGCCATGAATCAGCTTCGCGATTTCCGCAGCCGTGGCCTTGGCATCCTTCGCACTGGCAGCAGCCCGGTGGCTTTCCATCTCGGCCAGCGAGGCTTCACGCTTCAGAGCACCCAGCTCAACGTCCAGGCGTTCCATTTCCGCGATGATATACTTTGATGCAGCGGAATCCTCGGCCAGAGCTAACGATGCAGCCAGGCGGCCGATCTTGCGCTCACAGGCAGACACGCGAGCCTGCGCAGCCTTCAGATCAGGAACATCGGCCGGAGCTTCCGCTTTGACGAATTTCTGAATCAAGGCAGGATCCGCAGTGATGCCACGGAATAGCTCCAGGACTTCCTCATCCAGCAGATCGCATTTGATCTGCCCCATGTCGCAGGCATCCACACCCTGCCTCATTCGCTTCCTGCAGTAGTACCAGGAAGAACAGGTACCGTCGACCTTTTTCTTTCTGGAGACCTGCATCAGGTTTCCACACTTGCACCGGAGCACGCCCTTCAGGAGAGGCACCGGCCACTTTGCATCCTTGATGCATTTGTTCTGTCCAAAGCGCGCCTGGACAGCGAGCCACTTCTCTGCAGGCATGAACGGTTTGTGCATCCCCAGGCACACGGTCCACTTTTCCGGCGGCTGCGCCTGGTGCTTTTTATTCTTTTCAGTAGACCGGCCATAGATGATCACACCGACGGATCCGTCCCACATTTCACGCGGGGAACCAGGATCCATGATGCAGCCCTTCGAGGCGTAGAAGTCGTACACCTCCGGAGTCGCCTCGACGCAATATGGCATGGTCAGGATTTTATGCAGCTGAGTCGTGGAAAAGAACTTCCCGGACTCCGTCCGGATGCCCTGATTCTTGAACCGCGTCTCCATCCCCTGCAGGCTGCAGTTCATGGCCAGGAAGGTATCGAAGATCCGCGTCACATAGCGCACGCCATCCGGATCCGGCTCAATGGAGCAGTGCTTCTTCCCATCCACAACGATGTGCTTCCTGACGTAGCCGCGCGGAGGATTGCCACCAGTCCAGTATCCTTTTTTAGCGAGCCCCAGCATATTATCGGTAACGCGGGCGGCGATGGTTTCGCGCTCCATTTGAGCGAAGACCACAGTGACATACATCATGGCGCGTCCGATCGGCGTCGTGGTGTCGATATTTTCTTTGATTGAGACGAACATCACCCCGTGCTCCTCCAGGAGCGAGTAAATGTTCGCAAAGTCCCGGACGTCCCTGGAAAGACGATCCAGCTGATAAACCACCAGGACATCGCAGAAGCCATTCTTTATAAAGGACAACATACGCTGCAGATCCGGACGCTGGGTGTTCGCACCGGTGAAGTCCTCATCAGAGAACTGCTGCCAGGAATCCACCTGGCCGGAGAACTTCGTGTCGCAGTATTCCCGGTTCATTCGAAACTGGTTGTCGATTGAATCTGATTTATCAGAAAATACGGATTTTCGTCCGTAGGAAAAGAACCTCATCGTTCCCACCTCCAAAAAAGAGTATAAAAAATAAACCCTTGCGGATTCATCGGAAACGCTGTAAAATTTATTCGTAGAGTTTACAGCTTCCGCAAGGAAGAACAGGTCGCCTGGTGTTCGCAGCACTGGGCGATTTTTTATTTTGCCATCTTAGCCAAAGGCGTGCAGACCTTCACATATGCGTCGGCGCTGATCTGGCCAGTTTCATACAGAGAGCGATATCGCTCAAGCTCGGCAGCGGGATCGAATGATCCGCTGCCTTTTCTGTATTTCGGTAAATCAGCCAGGAGACCAAGCTCATCCGCCAAGCAGTAAATATGCTTGCACGGAAGATGCCGGATCCCGAAGTCAGCGCACGTGCATGTTTGAAGATCGCATTCATACGGATCAGCGGCAGAGCCAGCGATAACCATGGTCTGCTCGTCCGGATTAAATGACACAACCTTCTTTTTGAGTTTACGACCAGCCTCGATGCGCTTCACCTGTTCGAATTCAGAATGAAGCGATTCTGGCCAGGAACCAAAAATAACACCCATCACGCGTCCTCCTTAAGTTCTGTGGCGTTTCCACCATTGGAGAGAGACGATTCTGCCGCCGCTTTTTTCTGGAGCTCAAGCTGCTGCCGGTACGCCTCCACTTCCGCATCGATATCCAGCTCCGAAGCGGAACCCGAAGGAAAAGCCTTCGCATTCGGATCCAGGTCTTCAAGAGCGGCCACGACATCAGTAATGAAGTCGATAATCGTCTCGCGTGAGCCAGCCTTCAGGTTTATGTATTTTTCAATCAGAACCTGGTCGGCATTGGAAAGATCGTACCTTTTAACCAGAGCCTCCAATTCATCGCTGGCATCCGGAGCAAACATCTCGCCGGTTCCATCACGGAGCCATTCTTCGTTTACACCGAACTCCCTACAGATAAGAGAGACCACAGAATCAGTCGGCACATTCCTGCCAATTTCATAGTTTGCAATAGCGCCGCGCTTGACGCCGATGCGATCAGCGAACTCTTGCTGAGTCAAATCCAGATCGCGGCGAATTTTTCTTATTCGGTCTTTCACGATTTCACCACCTTTCACGATTCATTATAAAACTCCAAGAGCAATAAGTCAAGCAACAAAGACACAAAATGCAACAAAAGCACAGAAAAAGCATTGACAAAAGTGCCTATGTTGCATATAATAGCAACAGAAGCACAAAAATAGAGCACCAAACGGAAGGAGGAAACACCATGGCAAAAGCTAAGAGATACACAGCCGAGCAGCTCAGAGACGCTGAGAAGATGGCAGCAACCCTCGCGAACGTTCCGGAGGAAAAGAGAACCCTCGTCATAATGATGACAAACTCATTCATGGCCGGAATGGAAGCACAGAAAGCCATTGACGATACAGCCAAAGCAGCAGCGCTGGCATAAACACACAACTGAATAAGAAGCAAGAGGAAGCATGACACCTCAATAAAAACTGTCTGGTCTGGCGGAGCCGATGCAATAAATCCGCTCGGCGGATAACCGGAGCCTGCGGCCAACCGTCGTAATTGGGAGAGGTAGCGTGAGCCCAAGTAAAACAATGGCGGCTAGGAGGCAGATGAGAACACCAGGAGAGAGAACATCCGGAGCATGGACTGGTGGGTGCGCAATACACCCGGATGGCGGCGATGAAACAGACCGCACTGCAGGCAACAGCTATACGGCTACCCCACACAAAACTCAGGGAGCAAACAGCGACAGGTTCTTCTTCAACCTTATGGAGAACCTGTCACAGACTGCCGGGCCCAGCCAAGCCTAGAGAGCAATATAAACAGCTCCGGAAGTCAAGTACTAAATAAAAGAATTTGTAAGAAGGAAGTGAGTAAGATGCAGAGGTATCAGACAGAGGATGAACACCGGAAAGCAATGAGAGCTAAGATCAATAAAACAATAAAGAGAGGAAGACGCCGGAAGCGAATCATCCGAAGATTGAAGAAGGCAGTGCCAGGAATCTGCATCGGAGTATTTATCGCAAGCGTGGGAGCCTGGTGCATAGCAGCTCCACTCCCGGATCCAGACGACTATGAGCCCTACCGATTCCAGGCAGCGAACGGTCAATGGTACACCCAGGAAGAATACGAACAGATGAGCCGAGAAAGAGATGCATACCATCAGCGGGAGCGTGAGGAAGCAGAGAAGGAAGCTCAGATGATCAGAGACTACCAGGAACAGTACCAGAAGGACCAGGAGGCAGAATGGAAGCTCTACCAGGAGCAAACGCGGACAGGGCTGATACATAGCATGGACTTTGATGCAAGCGACGCCTACCTGCTAGAGAAGATCGCAATGGCCGAAGCTGAATCAGAGGACACCGAAGGCAAGGCGCTGGTCATGCTGGTGGTTCTGAACCGGGTATGGGATGCAAGATTCCCAGACACGATCGAAGAAGTGATCATGCAGGACGGAGCATTTACACCGGTGAGCAATGGCAGATATGACAAGGTGGAGCCGGATGCCGACTGCATGAAGGCAATGGAGCTGATCACAGTAGAGCACTGGGATGAAAGCCAAGGAGCCCTCTACTTTGAAAAGGCCAGCGACGAAAGTACCTGGCATAGCAGGAACCTGCAGAAGTTATTCACACACGGAGCACACGCCTTCTACACAGAGAAAGAGTGAGGACAATGGGAATCAGAATGGAAGTCAAGCTGACGGATGGGTACCAGCAGCGCTTCACAAGTGCGTGCCTGGCTCAGATCGGAAGCAGAAAAGAGGTAACGAAGATTGAAGATGGCAATGAAGGATGGAAAGATCATGCTGATCGAAGTGGACAATACACAGATGGCGATCATAAAATCCTGGAACTCAATGAAGTACGACCGGCGCAAAAGCATGATGATCGGAGACTGCAGCAAGGAACTGCTGGACAAGCTCTCCAAAATCGTGAGACTGCCACCGGCCATAGAAAACTACAGGCAGCGATTGGATGAAACACAGCGAGCCGTAGATAAGATGCGAATCGAAAAGGAACCGGAGGCCCTGGTTAAATACCCGGTGCAAGGCAGCCTTTACGAGCATCAGGTAAGAGCAGCCAACATGGCGCTCCTGACGTTCGGCCTCGCGGATCCGAAGGAGGTACTGAAATGAAAGAAGCAAGCATGTCGCTCGGAATTTACTTCGAGATAAAGGATGCAGAGTTATACGGAGGAGAAGGAACCACCGGATACGCGGCCACGATCGTGGAGATCTCGATCGAAGGACTGCAGAATGCTGACTTTGAGAAATACGCAAACAGCCAGCTAGAGGCGATGGCCAGCATGGCCAAGGTTCCGAAGGAAAAGGTGCGAATCATATCAAAAGACGAATATGAGGAAAACACCGAGGAAGAATAGGAGGCAACTATGACATACGATGAAATCATCGAACAGCTGGAGATCACCAAGAGCAAAATCAAAGAGATCGCCCGGAACGAATATGGTGGAGAGTCATGGAACGACGGCCTGGATGCACTGACAGAAGCAGCGGACATCGTTGCAGACTACAGCAAAGCAACAGCTCAGGCATCAGAGATGAGCCAGAAGTACGAACAGCCAGCAATGGCAGTCAGACGTGCAGCAGGGCTTTACACCTGCCCGCTTTGCGGCAAGAGAACACAGGTCGGCCACACGCACTGTCACTGGTGCGGAAAGAAGCTCTCCTGGGACAGAGAAGCATACGCAGACCGCGACTACCCACATATGAGCTCGAAGGGAGGCAGGAGACGATGATCATACAGTTAGAGATTCCAAAGGAATTCGCAAAAGACTACGCGAACAATAGATTTGATGACTTCTTCAGAAGAGTCTATGCGGATATTGATAACGAAGGAATGTGCGGCAATTACGAAGGCGAAACAGCTCAGATGATGGCGCGCGCGTTCAAAGAATCGAGGTGCCTGGACTATGAGAAAACTCGTTGATGCACCCAGGAAGAAGAAGCAGTGGACCGAGAAAGAGGAAGCCTACCTGCAGGATAAATGGGGCACGGTCTCCATCAAAGGACTGTCCAAGGCTCTCGGCCGATCGGAGAACGCCATCATCGTAAGAGCCCAGCGGCTCGGATGCGGCGCACACTTGGAAAGCGACGTCCGGATCTCCCTGAACCAATTCATGCTCGCACTTTACGGTGGAGCGCAGATGGGAGGCTACACCAGCAACCGGCTGATCCAGAACGGGCTGCCAGTCAAATGGCACCGAGTGAAGAAGAACCGCTTCAGAGTGATCGACATCGAGGACTTCTGGAAGTGGGCTGAGAAGAATAAGAGTCTGCTGGACTTTTCGAGATTTGATAAGTACACGCTCGGAGCAGAGCCGGACTGGGTGGATGAAAAGCGCAAGGCAGATTATAAAAAGATGCAGCTTCACGGCCAACACAACGCAGCCTGGACAAAAGCAGAGGATGACAAGCTCCGGTACCTGCTGGAGAAGAACCGGTATACATACAGCGAGCTGGCGCAGGAACTCAGACATTCAGAAGGAGCCGTCAAGCGCCGGATCCTGGACCTTGGGATCGAAACCCGGCCAGTTCGGTGCCCCCCCCGAAAATGGACAGAGGAAGAAGTGGAAACTTTGTGCAGCATGGTAGACGCAGGATACGACTTCACTCTGATCGCAGAAAAGCTGAACCGCACAGCACTGGCCACACGCGGTAAATTTGAAAGACTGCAGAACCCGGAATACAACAAGCGATACAATCGCGGCCAGAACCGGGACTATGAATACCAGGGAATCAGAAGCATAAGTGGAAAAGGCATCCTGAAAGACAGAAGGCTGATGGATGGCGTAGAGTTCCAGGAACTGCAGCCAGTGGAAGGAGAAAGAACATGTGGAAAATAAGAATTGAATACGACGACCACAGCAAGCTCACGCTTACTGGAAGACACAAGGACATACCGTATCGGCTCGCCGTTAAATATTCCAATCAATACGGAAACAGCCCGCACTGCATCAAGTGTGAGTACCAGCAATACCCGCTTAGTAAACACAAGGCAATGGATCTAACAGAGAAGATCGATGAGTTAGAAGAAGCGGAATATAACGAATAGGAGGAATAACAATGGCAGCCACCACGAATAAAGGCTTCGGTCTTTTATTTGAAATGGGATGCGGTAAGACCAGGACAGCAATCGCCATCGCAGGAGCCGCATACCAAAAAGGTGCGATCCAGAGAGTTCTGGTGATCGCACCAACGTCGGTCGTGTCGGTCTGGCCAAAAGAGATCGCAGAGGTCGCAGACTTCAAAGTGACCTGCAAGGCGCTCCTGGGAACGAAGCAACAGAGGATCCGAATGATTGAAGACCTGCAGGCGTTCCCATTCAAAGCATTAAAGGTCGCGGTGATCAACTACGAATCAACCTGGAGAGATGGACTATTCGAAAAGCTCCAGGAATACGACGCTGACCTGATTATATGCGATGAGAGCCAGCGAATCAAGACACACGACGCAGAGCAGAGCAAAGCAATACATAAGTTAGGAGACCAGGCGAGGTACAAGCTCATCCTCTCCGGAACACCGGTACAGAATGATGCAATCGACATCTGGAGCCAGTACCGGTTCCTGGACGCTTCGATCTTCGGCCGGAACTTCTACCAATTCAGAAACCGGTACGCGATCATGGGCGGCTTCAACCGGAAACAGATCGTCGGGTACAAAGACCTGGACGGCCTGATCCGAAAAGAACACTCGATCGCATTCAGAATCACGAAGGAAGAAGCAATCGACCTGCCGGAGCAGACGTTCATCAAGAGGAAGGTCCAGCTCGGCAAAAAGGAAAAAGACCTATACAACCAGATCAAGCGAAGTAGCTATGCAGAGTTATCTAACGGAGACAAGATCACGGCCACAACCGTACTGACAAGGCTCCTGAGACTGCAGCAGCTGGCCGGAGGATTCCTGGTCACAGACGACAGCGACAAGCCGGAGCTCGTCAACACAGCAAAGCTGGATGCGCTCCAGGATATCATCGAGGACTACGTACTAGGCGCAGGAAAGAAGCTGGTGATCTTCGCAAGGTTTATCCCGGAAGTAACCGCCATCATGAAAATGATAGATAAGACCTTTCAGAAGACAGGAAAGAAGCAGGTGGCCATCTATGGAGCAATTAAGAAAGAAGACCGCGGACCGATCATCAAACAGTTTCAGGAAGATCCAGATACCGTGATCATCGTCGGCCAGATCGACACCCTCGGCGTCGGAGTCACCCTGACCGCAGCGGATACATGCGTCTACTATTCAAAGAACTTCAACTACGCCACGTATGAGCAGAGCCTCTCCAGGATCCACAGAATCGGCCAAAGGAACACCTGCACATACATCGACCTGGAGACCGAAGGCACCGTGGATGAGATGATCGGAAAAGCCCTGGCCAAGAAGGAAGACATGGCAAAGACAGTCGTCGATGACTGGCGCGCCTACTTTGAATAGGAGGACGACATGAAATTGTTTGAAAAGATTAAGCGCTTCATCAGAGGCGCAGACAAGGCGATAACCGATGTGATCTGCGAGCACCTGGATAACACAGCAGAAAAGCTCGAAAACTTCGCGAGGAACCTAGATCCTGAAGCGTTCCAGGAATCAAAGATGCGTGAGTCGTGGGAAGGAAGACCGAAGACAGATCCGGAGACTGCAGCACGACTGGCGCAGATGCCGGTCGCGTCCTTAGAAGATGCGATCGCTCAGATATCAGAAGGAATGGCGCAAGCCGGAGTTGAAGCAGAGAAAGCAGCAGATGCCATCCGATCAGTAATCATCGCAGGAGAAAAGCCAGAGCTGCTGAGTCACCTGACAAACAACTGGCGCAAGATGCACGGTCTACCGATGCATCGAAAACCTGCAGCGTTCAGGAGAAGAAGGAGGAAAGGCAATGGAACAGGAAAGCAGAGTCAATAATCCAAAGCCGTGGATCGCGCAGCTATTCTGCAGACACCATGGCGAGTGGTTCAGAAGACAAGAGCCGTTCTGCAACCTGAGCGGCGAGACGCAGTATAAAGTCTGCACAAAGTGCGGAAAGAAACTGGATGAGAGATTTATTCCGAACTTTGACGGAAGCTAAGGAGGTGCCTAGATGGGCGGAAGGGCATGGAGCCAGGAGGAACTGATCCGGCTCGAAGAATTGACAGAAAAATATCCGCTCGCCACGGTAGCCAGGAAGCTGAACCGATCGGAAAATGCGGTCTTTCTTAAAAGGCAGCGGACCGGTATCGGAGGATTCATAGCGAACACAGACATGCTGACCAGGAACACCCTCTCGCGGATCCTGGGAGTTGAGAACCGGACAATCCAATACTGGGAGCGCAAAGGGCTGAAAAGCGTCCGGAAGAAGCCATACGTGATGTACCGGCAGCAGGACATCATCAGATACATGGAAGAACATCCGGAAGACTGGAATGCAGCCAGGATCACAGACGACTCCCTATTCATGAGATATGACTGGTACAAAGAAAAACGACGGACCGACAAGCCGAACCGGTACAACTGGACAGAAGCAGAGGTGAGCTGGATGAAGACACTCCGACGCCAGGGCTTCACGATCAGAGAAATCGCGGAAAAGATGAACCGATCGGAGTCAAGTATAAAGTACAAAATGTACGGAAGGGAGAAGACGGATGGCAGAAATTAAGATCTGGCCACGCGGCCAAACAGAAACCGGAGGCATCCTGCTGATGCCGATGAAGAAAAACATCCCAGAAGGGCATCCGGAATGGAGCCTAGTGAAGTGCCCGATCTGCGGGCAGGCGTGCTGGAGGCCAGTCACAAGACAATACCTGCGGCAGCACAAAATGCAAGCAGCCTGCACAGAGTGCGGACTCAAAATAGAAAGTAGGAGGACAAACCCATGAAACTGACAGAAATGCTCGGCCAGTATGAAGAACTTCTCGATAAGAAGGATGCACTGGACAAAGAGACCAAGGACAACAACGCAGCCATTGACAAGCTCAAGGCAGAGATCGCAGAAATGATGATTGACGAAGATATCCCGTCCCAGGGATACGGAGACTATGTCTACAGCCTCCAGGACAAGGTGAAGTACAGCAAGCGTGGAGACGCGCAGCTCATGGAAAAGGGCCTGGACTTCTTCGAGGTCTTGAGAGAACAGGGACTTGGCGACCTGATCAAAGAGACCGTCAACCCAAGATCCCTGCAGAGCGCGATGAAGGAGATCGCCGACGAGAACGATGGAGAGCTCCCGCCTGAGCTCGATGAGGTCGTGAGTAGCTACGAGATGACTGACATCGCAAGACGGAAGTCAACTAATAAAGCCTTAAAGAAAGCCAAGAAAGGAGAGTAACAATGGAACAGATGGAATTTGATGTACGTCTGGAATCAGACAGAGAACTGGAGGAGAACGTAAACGTAGCGCTTGACTTCGCATGCAAGCAGGTCAGAGCCAACAGCAGAGCGAAGGTACAGAACCGCCACGACGGATATGATATCGCTTCAGAGTTCTATGCGAACATGAAGACCGGTACCAAGAAGGTGGATGAGAGCATGAAAGACTTCCTGCGCATCCTTCCGACGGACGATGATGCAAAGGCAGTCGAAGCAGCCAGCAGTCTGAAGAACGCAGCCGCACAGCTGATGATCGATGCGACCAAGCTGGCCGCCCAGGCAGACAGAATCATGAACGACCTCTACGAGGAAGTCAGCAGCTACACCACACCGGTGGAAGATTACCTGAACGGATTCGAGGAAGCTGAAGCAGAAGGCGACGCGGATTCGCAGGAAGAAGATCAGGAGGACACTGAATAATGAGCGAAGAAAACTGCGGAATCTCCGTACACGAAGTAACACAGGTGAGAGTCTCCGATTCAGAAGGCAATGCAATGAATCCGGGCGACACCATCATCCTGAGAATTGACACCGAAGACATCCTCTGCGTATTCAAAGGAATCGAGAGCGGATACTTCATCACAGAGACGTGCGATGACGGAATCAGAAACCGCTACCGCGTCAAGAGTATTAAGAAATCCAAAGTAGTAAAGAGCGCATCCGTAGATGCAGCAGCAGATGAGGAGGAATAAGAATATGGCAAAAGCAGAACTGGCAACCATGGAAGACTTCAAGATCGTAACCGGTATGGAAGCAATGGATGAGGAACTCAGAGCAGAGCTCGAAGATGAGATGGACGACCTGGACGACGATGGCGGCATTGATGCCAAGCACATCAAGATCCCTTCAGGCGGTGGAAAGGCCTTCGAGGTTGAGACAGACGATCCGGACGATCCGGAAGTCATGAAGGAAGTAACAGGCGTGATCATTTTCACGCACAGAATGAATGCCTACTGGGCGCAGAAATACGGAGAAGCAGGAGACGATGGCAATATCAATAAGAACCCGGACTGCAGCTCCATGGATGGCAAGCAGGGCATGTGCAGAGAGACAGGAGAGATCAGAACCTGCGACAACTGCCCTTATAACCAGTTCGGATCCGACGGAAAAGGCAAGGCATGCAAGAACATGCGCCGCCTTTACATCATGATGAGCGGACGCCCGGACATTTACCTTTTAACCGTTCCGCCAACATCCATCAAGGACGTCAACAAAGCCCTGAAGAAAATCATGGGACAGCAGCACATCCCATACAGCCGCATGATCGTGACATTCAAGCTGAACGTAGCCGAAAATGCAGACAAAATCAAGTACAGCAAGGTCACGCTGGAGAAGACAGGACTGCTGCCGGAGGCACTGTATAAGACAACCGCAGAGCTCCGCAAGGCGATGAAGCAGAGCTATGAGAGCGTAGCAATCACAACAGATGACTACAAGGAAGCAGCACCAATGGAAGCAGCTCCGGAAGTAGGCTCTGATGGATTTATGCAGGCAGGCGACATCCAGGATGGAGAGCTGCCATTTGACTAAACCACAAAGCAGGGCGGCAAACCAGTCGCCCTGCGGAATTGGAGGAACAGATGGTTAAAAATTTACAGGACTACTTAAAGACCGGTAGAGATCCGGCCTACTTAAAGAACGGAGACACCATCACAGAAGAACTGGCCAGAGAGCTCGTCTGCCAAGGAGATGAAGACGGATGCCTGGATGGAGAGTTTGAAATCACGCAGAGCAGGATCGTCGAGGACATCATCGGAGGCGAGGGCGTCTACGAGACAATCTGGCGAGAAAGCCCGGACCATCCGTGGACATACGTCGGACTGTGCAAGGCAGGAATGGATAAGAACCTCGCGCCGATCCACGCCAAGATGACATACGTCTGCAGCAAATACAGAGCCAAAAACGAAGTGGAGATGCAGCAGCACATCATGGATGCGATGGAGGCGTGCAGAGCGGTGCATGAACGTGGGGACATCCCGGTAGCACCGCACCTTTACTGGCCAAGATTCCTGGACGAAGGAAATCCGGAAGACAGAGACTACGGACTGCAGGCAGGAATGGAAGCTCTGAAGCGATGCAACCAGATGGTCGTGATCATCAGACAGGAAGGACCGGAAGAAGAATGGATCAGTCAGGGAATGCAGGCTGAAATCACTGCTGCGGCAAAGATGGGAATCGAGCCACAGTTCATTTATATAGGCAGAGAAAAGAGGTAACACCATGAACACGGCAGAAGTCGATCTCGACCGCCTGGTCGATTATGAAAGAGAATACAGAAGCGTCGTCAAAAAGGCGCAGGTTACCGGAGATCATATGATAGGACTCTGCCCGTTCCATGACGATTCTAAAAACAGCTTCTCAGTAGACCTGAAGACAGGACGGTGGCACTGCTTCAGTGAAGACATCGGAGGAAACTACGTGGACTTTGTCGCCAAGATAAATGGCATCAGCACAAAGGACGCATACAAGCGCATCATGGAAGACTACCATGTGGAAATGCTGGAGAAGGAAAAACCGGCAGCAGGATCCAGACGCAGCTACACCATGGAGCAGTACAGCTTCGAGAAAAGGCTGCCGGTAGAATTCCTCCGGGACACATGCCACATCAGTAACGACAAGGAAAGAAAAGACCAGACCACATACATGAAGATCCCGTACCTGAAGGAAGACGGTACCGAGGCCACGTACAGAAAGAGGTTCGCCGGTAAAGAATTCAGGTGGAGATACGGAAGCAGCGGAAAGATATGCCTTTATGGTGAATGGAGGCTCCCGCAGATCAGGCAGAGCGGATACGCCTGCCTGGTGGAAGGAGAATCCGACACGCAGAGCATGTGGTACATGGGAATCAGCACGCTGGGAGTACCAGGAGCCTCAATGTTTAAGGCTAACATGTGCGACCAGCTCCAGGACTTAAAGTTATACATTCACCAGGAACCTGATCAGGGCGGCGAGACGTTCATGCGAAAAGTCATCCAGGGACTGCGGGACGGTGGATTCATTGGCAAGGTTTACAAATTCAGCTGCAGCGCAATCGGAGGCATCAAGGATCCAAGTGACGTGTTCGTGAAATTCGGAAAAGAAGACGGAGCGGCCAAGATCCAGAAGCTCCTGGCAAGCGCAGAAGAAATCGACCTGACAGAGCCAGACGTGATACCGGAATCCATCAAGGGAGCACCGGTGAATCTTCGCCAGCCGGAAGGCTGGATCTATTCAGACAAAGGAATCAGCCACATCGATGAGAAGACATACGGACCGGTCATGGTCTGCAGAACACCGATCATCCTGACGCAGCGACTCCGGAGCTTGGAGACTGGAGAAGAAAAAATAGAAATCGCATTCAAGCGAGACGATGAATGGCACAGAGCAATCTATCCACGATCAACGATCTTCACAGCCAGAGGAATCACAGTGCTGGCAGATTTAGGATGCACAGTAACATCGGAGAATGCCAAGCAGGTCGTCCGGTTTTTATCGGCGCTGGAAGCAGAGAACATCGACATCATCACGAAAGCAGATGCGACGTCCAGCTTCGGATGGCAGCCAGGAAAGCGATTCATACCAGGACATGACAAAGACATCGTGCTGGACATTGATCCATCACAGAAGGGAATGGCTGCAGCTTACTGCCAGACCGGATCCTTCGATAAATGGAAAGACACCATGCAACCGCACCGGGACAGAGACAAATTCCGGTTCATCCTGGCCGCAGCGTTCGCAGCTCCCCTGTTGCGGATCATTAAGCAGAGAATCTTCTTCGTTTACAACTGGGGATCCAGTAAGGGCGGAAAGACTGCAGGATTAAAAGCAGCACTGTCGGCCTGGGGAGATCCGGAACGATTGATGGTGAACTTCAATGCCACACAGGTCGGCCTGGAAAGAACCGCTGCGTTTTATTGCGACTTGCCGCTCGGCATCGATGAGAGACAGCTGGCCGGAAAGAATCAGGAAGGACTGGAGAAGACAATCTACATGATCGCATCCGGTACCGGAAAGATCAGAGGCGCAAAGGGCGGCGGTCTGCAGACAATGAGACAATGGAGAACCGTAGCCATGGCAACCGGCGAGGAACCACTCTCCACAGATACATCACAGACAGGTGTCAGCACCCGTGTGCTGGAAATCTACGGCGGACCATTTGAGACAGAAGAACAGGCAAGCCTCATGCACCAGGAATCAACGCAGAACTTCGGATGGGCGGGCCCGGAATTCATCGAGCACGTCCTGAAGATTTCAGAGAAAAGCATCTGTGACAAATACGATGAGATGCTGCACTATGTGATGTCAATCGCGAAAGGAAAGAGCGGAAGCCACGTGGCCGGAATCAGTGCGGTCGCACTGGCCGATGCCATGATAGACACCTGGTTCTTCAGAGACCAGGACACACCGGAGCCGGAAGAGAAGGAAGGGAAAGACAATGAAAAGAAGATAGCGATCAACCAGGAATCATGGGACAGAGCAAAGAAGATGGCAGCAGCTATCCTACAGGAGCAGATGGCAGCAGAGTCCGGAGACGTCAATGAGAATGCGGTCCAGTTCATCACGGACTGGGTGATCTCAAACAAGGCGTACTTCGGAGAGAAAGCCATCGGAACGTGCCTCGGAACCATGAGCGAGTCCGGGAACGTGGCCTACATATTCCCGTCGACACTTAACCAGGCTCTGACCAAGGCGGGATACAGTCCAAGGAAGACACTCAAATACATGGCAGACAATGGACTGATTGCCACAGCCAACGAGGGACCTGAATCAAAGCAACGATACTCGGTCAAACGAAGATTCGATGGCCGGAGCTGCAGATTCGTAGAATTCAAGATCGGACAATTCAGCGAGAAGGACGACGACATCGAAGCCATGGCTGATGAGGCCGAAGAAAAATACGAGCAGCAATCACTGACCGACTCGGACGGATTCATGAGCGTCCCGGAAGGGATGGAGGACGAGCTCCCGTTCAAATAGCAGGTGCAAAGTTTGCCTGAAAATGTTCCCACTCAAAAAAGTGGGAACGCGAGTGGGAACGCGAGTGGGAACGCAGAAAACCCAGCAACCACGCGGCTTTTAATAGATATGTTCCCACTGTTCCCACTAATTCCCACTTATATATTGTTTCGTGGAAAATTTTGCACACGATGCACGAATTTCATGCATCACATGCAAAATTCCATAAAAACATGGTGTGTATTAAAAAAAAGTGGGAACAGTGGGAACACCCCGCGCAAACCGCATAAAATAGGGGTTTGTCGCGTTCCCACTTCGAAAATGCAAAAGTGGGAACAGGAAGGAGTGGGAACGGTGGAATTAGACCTCAAAAAACTAGAGCAAGACATCGCAACCCTGCGTAAAAACAGGGAAAACGTGCCATTAGAACTCCTGAAAACCAAATACAAAAAGCCTTATGCAAAATTGAAAGAGGAAATTCGTGCACAATTTGAAATTTACATGAAAGAGCTCTCGCTTCTTGGAATTTTGAAAATAGGTCCGGACATGACTCCGGAAGAACAAAAAGAGATGGAAGCAGGCATCCAGAAAATCATCGACGAAGAAACTGCAGCGGGACATTTGAGAGAATGCACCAAGGCGGTATTTTATGAATTCAACCTGAGAAAGGCAGAGAATCTGGCCTGCGGATATTTCACCGAGAGAATCAAGTACGAAGTCTACGCACCATACTGGCTGAAGCACGTCAGCAAAGATCCGGAAGGAAGATACATCACAGACCTGCTGCCAGGAATGAAATGGCATCCGGAAGGCGGTGGCGCGTGGGTCGATCTTTCAAAGCAGAGCCTCACGCTCATGCTTCCGCCGACGCAGGCAGGGGTCGATGCGCAGCATGAGGCGGAGCAGGAGATCTTTAAAAAATATTTGAAAAAGCTGAGACAGACATGAGCTACCAGGGCAACAACCCGGAAGGATATCCGGATCCGACAGCCAACCAGGCAGTAGGAATCGTATCCAGGGAAGAAAAGGAAGCTGCGAAAGCAAAGAAGCGGGCAACCAGGGAGTATGACATCAGAGCAGCCATGAAAGCAATCAGAGCAATCGCCGGAGCATACGGACTGACGATCGAGAACAGGATCACATTCAAAGACAAAGAAACGGAGGAAATATTCAGATGACCAACAAGGAAAGATTTATCGAATTATTAAGAAGTACCAAGAGAGAAGGAATCGAGAAGCTCATCGACTTCCTGGAGAAGACCGACTTCTTCGTAGCACCGGCATCAACCAGATTTCATATGAGCTGCGAGGGAGGACTGCTGCAGCACAGCCTTAATGTTTACGACTGCCTGGTGAGCCTCGGATCCGCAGCCGGAGACGTTCAGGAATTCCACGTGGCCGGAATGCGCCTGGATTCAATCCCGAAAGAGTCCATCATCATAGTGGCGCTGCTCCATGATCTCTGCAAGGTGAACTTTTACGCCACAGAGATGCGCTGGCGCAAGGATGCAAATAACAAGTGGGAGCAGTACCCGGTATACGCGGTCAACGACAGAAACCCATACGGCCACGGCGAGAAATCAGTCATGATGGCATCAGAGTTTATCCGCCTAACTATGGAAGAACGATACGCGATCAGATGGCACATGGGGATGAGCGAGGCCAATATCACCCAGACATACTGCCAGGCCGCAGAGAAATACCCGCTGGTATTATTCGCACACATGGCAGACCAGATGGCCACAAGCTACCTAGAGACCAACACCGGAAATAAGAAGCCGGAAGACGTCTACCTCGGAACAGAACCGGCAGTGCAGGATCCGGAAAAATTCGCAGAGGCAGAGCCTATCTAACAGGAGGGCAACCATGAACACAGAAAGAGACGACAGAGAGCAGATCGAGGCCATCAGAAAGATGATGGCCGAAAAGGAGGAAAAGAAGCATGCTAGAGAAATACGAAAAGGACTTCGACGAAAACGCATTCGTGAAATCATTCATGGAAAGAAAACAGATCACCACTAAGCAGAAGGCACTGTCCGAGCTTAGAAAGCTGATCAAGAAGGAAGGCTACTACCAGTCGGAGATCAAAGAAGCCCTAAAAAAGAAGTATCCGGATGCATTCGTCGTCAAGATCTCCCAGGGAGCATACAGCGAGGGAGGGATCCCGGATGTTTTAATGGTCAAGGGCGGTCACTACTTCGGATTCGAAGTGAAGCGTCCGGTCGTCGGGATCCGCTCGAAGCTGCAGGAAGAAACCGTCAGAAAGATCCAGGCCGCAAGAGGAACCGCAGCGTTTGTCCGCTGGCCAGAGGAAGCAATCAGAGAGGTGGAAGAATATGAAAAGAGCCAAAGATAAATACATGATCAACCGCACCAAATACAAAGACATCAAGCGATACGACCATCAGCAGATGGAGGACTTTCTGACAGACGTTTACAAGAATGGCTACGTAGATGGAAAAGAATCCGTGACCGGAGTAGAGCTCCAGGACGTGGAAGCAGCACTGAAAGATGTCAAAGGCATCGGACCGGTCGTGTGGCATAGAATCCAGGAGCGCCTGGCGGAACTTTTCAGAAAGGAGAGCGCATGAAAGCATTGACAATATGGCAGCCATGGGCGCAGCTCTTGGCAACGGGAACAAAAAGCATCGAGACCAGAAGCTGGGGAACAAGGTATAGAGGGCCTATCTTGATTCATGCAGCAAAGGTAGACCATCAATACATAGTTTTACGATACCCACATGAATCATTTCAATATTTTGAGGAAGCAGAAGCCATTTACAAAGACTTCCCGCTCGGAGCGATCATCGGGCAGGCGAACCTTGCTGAGTGCATTCAGATGGATCAAGGCTACTGTGACCGGATGAAGGAACAGAATCCGGAAGAATATGCGTTTGGAAATTACGAGCCGGGAAGATATGCGTGGGTTATGAAGGATGCGGTGCTTTTCGACAAGCCGATACCGGTAAAAGGAAGACAAGGATTGTGGAACTGGGAGGATGACGCCAATGAGTAAAAGAGAACCATTGGACCAGGAACCGCTCACCATTGAAGAACTGAAGACGATGGCCGGACTTCCGGTCTGGTGTCCAGACGAAGAAGCATACGGAATCGTGATGTGCGACAGCATAGGCCAATGGGCTGGAATCCCGTTCTTGCACGGAGTCTGGTATCATGACGGAATCGGCGTAGAATTCAACCATAACATCATCGGACGAAAGCTGAAATGCTACAGAGTCATCGATGAGAAGGAGGCAAGCAATGAGTAAAAGAGAACTGAAAAAGCAGCAGGAAAGAGCCACAAAGCACGGATGCGATGGAAGATGCTACTGGGAGACAGGAATGTGCCCGGCGGTCGAGGTCTGCGAGGAAACCAGAGCCGGAGAGTTCATGGCAACCGTGATCGGAGGCATCATGGTCCTTTTGATGATGGCAGTCCCGCCAATCCTGCTGGCCGGAGGCGCGATAGCACTGATCTGGGCGATCGTTCAGACAGTTCTCTCGATTTAGAAGGAGGAAAAGCAGATGGACATCACAAGAATTCACGAGTACACGGACATTTACATGGAAGCATACCTGCGAGCGCTTAACAAGACGCACAACGCAGACCTGGCGGTCCAGGTGGCCATGGGCGTAACGTTCGCAGTCACAAATACGCTGGAGGCGCAGAAGCCGAAGACAGAACCACAGGCACAGCCACAAGGAATCAATCCCGGCGCGCTCCTGGCGGCGATGTTTGCCAATGCGGCCAGACAGCAGCCCCGCGACGATATCGAAAACGAGAGTGACGACGATGAGTAAGCAGAAAAGATACAGTGAAATCCTTCTCCTGGAGAAAATGCTCCAGGAGGGGGACATCGAACATAACCGGTGCGATCTATACGATGGATTCCAGATCGCAGTCCCGCTGCCAGGACAGACGAAAGAGATCTCCATAATTGAACACGCGGGAAGTTATGGAAGTGTCATGAATCTGCTGGAGATATGGGCCGAGGGCGAAATAAAAGGATTTCTGTCAGCAGAACAGACGCTGCGGATCATTAAGAATATCAGAGGGAGAGAATCCCCGAATTAACCAGCATAAAAAAGAACGAAAAGGAGAGAAATGCAATGCAGGAAATCAACGAAGAAATGGAGAACGATAGATCAGTATTAGAATGGATGCTCGGCCAGTACGTCCGAGCGAAGCGCCGAAAAAAACAGCTTGAGGTCCGGCTTCTTGAGATCAATGCCGAGCGTGACTCTCCGATCGGAGGGCAGGGATACGATCCACTGCCAAGAAGTGGAGGTAACAACGAAGGCGCTGCCGGAATCCTCATGAAGCTGGCCGACATCGAAGACCGGATCTACGAGCAGAAAGCCAAGGCCGATAAGTCCATGGTCAACGTGGCCACAATCCTGAATTTTTTACCGGAGGAATCTATGGAGCGCGAGATCTGCGAGCTCCGCCACCTCGATGGCCATGAATGGGGAGAGATCGCAGAGGGAATCCCGATGTCAAAAAGTCAGTGCCACAGAATCCACAAGGCTGCCATGTACGAGCTTCTGGAATTTAACTACGTGAAAGAGCTCGTCGCAGAGAACCGGGAATCATATGAATATTACATCGAGAAAAAAGAGGAAGCCAGATACCGTCGCGAAAATAGGGCAAGAAAAAATCCGGAAAAATTCTCCGGAAATTTCTACGCAGAAAAATCCGGAGAAAAAAATTCGACTTCGCGAAGCCGGAAAAATAAGCCAGAAAAAAAATAAAGCCCCGCATACAGGGGCAAAAAACAAGGCTAAAAATTCCGGAAAAATACAGGGCGAAAATAAAGGCCTTTTTCAGAAGCCCCTCCAGGGAGGCCACAATACAGGGCCGGAAAATAAGGCCCAGCCAGACAGCCCACAGGGCAGGCCCATGCACAGGGGCGTACGCAGCCCGCCCACACAGGGCAAGGCCAGGAGGCCAGGACACCAGGCACACAGCCCACCCACACAGCACAGCAGCCAGGGCGCCAGCAGGCAGGGCAGCCCAGGCACCAGGGCGCAGCACACAGAGCAAGCGAGAGAGCGTGGCAGCCACGCACGCAGCACACGCGAGGCACAGCGGCCAGGGCAGCGAGCCAAGGCACAGGCCATGCATCAGATGAAAGATGCGACTCCATGCACCACTTGCATGTGGTATAGTAGTAGCATCGAGGCAGGCGGATGAGAGAGGCGGCCCAGCCGAGAAGCAGAGCGAACTCCCCACGCTCTAAGCAAAGACAACAGCCCTACATCGAAAGAGATCAGCGCAGCAGCTGGTCTCTTTTGTTTTGTCAGTAATGCACAATCGTAGGTACTACTTTTTGTTTATTTTGCCAGCGGGGCGAGGAAGGCCCGATGCTTTCCCGGATATGACCTTAATTTTTTTTCGCGTTTCGTTACGCCCAGCCCGGTACATCAAGGAATTTATAACAGATTGGAGGCAGACCGGATGACAACAGAAATGAAAATGGAGACACGAAGCCTGGCCAGCTTGCGCCCGGCGGAATACAACCCAAGAGTCCAGCTGCAGCCAGCCGATCCAGAATATCAGAACATCAAGCGCAGCATTGAAACCTTCGGATACGTGGATCCAATCATCGTAAACCAGGACGGAACCATCATCGGAGGCCATCAGCGCTACAACGTCATGAAGGACCTCGGATATACCGAAGCGCAGGTCGTCGTGGTCGATCTGGACAAGAATAATGAGAAGGCGCTCAATATTGCGCTGAACAAAATCACAGGAGAATGGGATGAGATCAAGCTGAAAGACCTGCTGCTCGACCTCGATCTCAATGATTACGATCTGACAGCGACCGGTTTCAGTTCCAAAGAGGTCGAAGACCTCGTGATCCGACTCGACAAGGACGTGGAAGCCGAAGATGACAACTTCGATGCCGACGCCGACTATGAATCCATCGAGGAGCCGGTCACCCAGCGCGGAGACATCTGGATCCTGGGCGACCATAGACTCATGTGCGGAGATTCCACTGACCTCGGCGACGTCAACACTCTGATGGGCGGCGAGGAAGCAGACCTCGTGATCACGGATCCGCCGTACAACGTCAACTATAAGGACGGATCCATCAAAAACGACAACATGGACGAGGGCTCCTTCGAAGATTTCCTTCAGAACGCATTCCTGGCCATGTTTGAATCGATGAGACCAGGAGCCGCAGCGTACATATTCCACGCAGACAGTGAAGGGCTGGCATTCCGGCGCGCATTCCGCGACGCAGGGATGAAGCTGGCAGAGTGTCTAATATGGGAGAAGAACTCCTTCGTTCTCGGCCGCCAGGATTACCAGTGGCGGCACGAACCAATCCTCTATGGATGGAAGGAAGGAGCAGCACACTACTTCATCGACGACCGGAGCCAGGACACAATCCTCCTGGAAGACGAACTCGACCTGGAGTCCATGAAGAAAGACGATCTGATCACATACATCAATCAGATCGTCGCCCAGTACAAAGACCAGACAACCGTCCTGTTCGAGAACAAACCGACCAAGAACGACGTGCATCCGACGATGAAGCCGGTCAACTTAGTCGGTCGTCTGATGCGAAACTCCAGCAAGCCAGGCTGGAATGTGCTGGACTTATTCGGAGGAAGCGGATCCACGCTCATGGCAGCAGAGCAGATCGGACGCCGGGCGTTCCTGATGGAGCTCGACGAGAAGTTCTGCGACGTGATCATCCACCGATGGGAGGAATTCACAGGAAAGAAGGCTGTAAGAGCCGGGAAGCTGGAGGTGAGCCTATGATGAACCAATATGAAATCATGGCCGAAATTTTGCGGGGGGGGGTACGCTCAGATGAGTGATGGAGAAGTAAAAGGCAGCTTTTATCGGACAGAGATCATCGCGCAGCTTTTCGGAGTGACCGTTCGCCGCGTGCAGCAGCTCACCCAGGAAGGCATCATATCCACCACCAAGATCCTGGAGGATGGAAAGAGCGTCCGAAGATACGACCTCGTGCCTACGATCCAGGCATACGTCAAATACCTATCGGACAAGGCCTACGGAAAGCAGCACCGTACCGATAAGGAGATCGAACTCAGGGAGCAGAAGATGCAGGCCGACATCGCCCTGAAGGAGAGCCAAGGAGAACTGCATAGATTAAAGACCGAGATCGCAGCCGGTCAGTACATCAGCGTAGAAGAAGTAAAACTCGACTACGCTAAATTTTTTGTTGTATTTAAGAAATTCGTCATGAGCATACCGGCCAGGGTAACCGGGATGCTTTCAGGACAGATGGAACCGTCTGAACTGAGACGATGCGAAAAGGAGATAGCCGCAGAGGTAAACAGACTGCTCGGCGCATTCGTCGTGGCCGGAATCGTGGGACCAGAGGATGTGAAGAAAGATGGAACCCTTAAAAAAGAGAAGAATCCAGATTCGTAAATTCCAGGTAACACAGTACCAGGCAGACGCGCTCAAGCAGCTATGCCCGCCGGAGAACATATCGGTTTCAGAATGGGCCGAGAACTATCGAACCCTTGATTCTAAGACGTCCGCCCTTCCGGGACCATGGCGCAATGACAAGACGCCATACCTGAAAGAGATCATGGACGAACTGATCAACTACGACACGGAGAGAATTATCTTCGTAAAGCCAACGCAGGTCGGAGGAACTGAAGCCCTTCAGAATATGCTCGGCTACGTGATCCAGCAGGATCCGGCGCCAAGCATGATCGTATACCCAACGGACGTCCTGGCACAGAGTATCAGCGAAAACCGATTAGAGCCGATGATACTGGGAACCAAGACGCTGAAGGCTTTATACAACAAAAACGAATCGTCCAAGCTGGAGCTCCAGTTTGACGGAATGTACCTATCACTGGCCGGTTCCAACTCGCCATCGTCCCTGGCGTCGAAGGCAATCAAGTACCTCTTTCTGGATGAGGTGGACAAGTACCCCGGATCATCGAAGAAAGAGTCGGATCCAATCTCGCTGGCGATAGAGAGAACCAAGACCTTCCGAAACAGGAAGATCTACATGACGTCAACACCGACGCTGGCAACCGGCCACATTTGGAAGGCACTCATGGACGCGGACATCGAGAAGCACTACTTCATACCGTGCCCGCACTGCGGATCCATGATAGAGCTCAAATTTCAGAATTTGAAGTTTCCGTCCGGCGAGGACCTGAGCAACCAAGACAGAGCCGACATGGCATTCTATCAGTGCCAGGAGTGCGGAGGCAGGATCACGGATCAAGACAAAGAGAAGGTGCTCAAGTACGGAGAATGGAAGACCGTGCGAGAGACCGGAAAGTATAACCGCAAGGTTGGATTCTGGATCAACACCCTCTATAGCCCGTTCGTCCGTTTTTCAGAAATTGTGGAAGAATTTCTGAACAGCAAGGACGATCCGGACAAGCTGCAGAACTTCACGAACTCATGGCTTGCAGAACCGTGGGAAGATACGAAGCTGAAGACAAGCGCCGACACTGTCCTGGAGAGACAGACGGAGCGGCCGGAATTCACAGCGCCGAACTGGACGAAGTTCCTGACAGCCGGTGTGGACGTCCAGGAGACATCACTCTACTGGACAATCCGAGCATGGGGCAGCTACATCACCAGCCAGAACATCGCGCATGGCCAGGCGCTATCCTTCCAGGACATCGAGCAGATCATGAACACGCCATACTTCACCGAGGATGGCGAACAGCTAATCGTGGCGCTTTGCCTGATCGACTCCGGATACGACGCCGACAGCACGTATGACTTCTGCGCTTTGAATTCAGACTGGGCACTGCCGGTCAAAGGTTCCAACAACCCGATGCTGTCGCACTTCAAGCTCTCTAAGATCAACAAGCAAGGAAGTCAGGCATACGGAATGAACCTGGTGCTGGTTGATGGCGACAAGTACAAAGACATGATCGCCGGAAGAATGAAGAAGCCGAACGGTCGCGGAAGCTGGATGGTCTTCGAGGGATGCGACAGAGAATACGCCGAGCAGGTAACTGCAGAGCACAAGGTCAACGTCAAATCCGGAAACCGAACCGTGCAGCGATGGGTACCGAAGCGCAGCCACATCGACAACCACTACCTGGATGCAGAGGTATACGCACTGGCAGCCGCTGACATTTCAGGAGTCAGAACCCTGCACCTGCAGGACGAAGCCGAAGCGAAAGCCAAGGCGGAACGTCCGGAGGAAGCATACGCTCCGGAGGAAACATGGATCAGGCAAAACGAGAACTGGATATAGGAGGAAGACATGAGCGAAGAAAATAATCAAATCGACGGAAACGTCAGCACCGTGGAACTTCTCCAGGAAGTAAAAACAGCAATCCGAAAGATTCTGATCGGCGGCCAGTCTTATCAGATCGGTAGCCGTAAGCTGACAAGAGCCGACCTCTACCAGCTCAGAAAGCTAAAAGAGGAACTGGAGGCAGAGATCGCTGCAGAAGGTGACAGCAGCCTCCTGGACAACACATACGTCGCCTTCTTTGATGGGAGGTGAGAAAGATGAGCTGGATAGATGACCTTGTCGCATGGATCAGCCCCGAAGCAGGAGCGAAACGTGCGGCATGGAGAATCGCATACCGTGAATACCGGAACTACGATGCAGGCAGCAGCTCCAGACTGAACGCAGGATGGAGAGCCGCGAACTATTCCGCAGAAATGACGGATAGATCGTCCAGAGACACGATCAGAGCCAGAGCACGAGACCTGGAGCGAAACTCCGACATCGCGAATTCACTGATATCAGCATACAAGCGAAACGTCATCGGCGCAGGGTTCAACCTGCAGGCCAAGACGAAGAATGCCAAGTTAAACGCCGACATCCAGAAGCTCTGGAAGAAATGGTGCAAGGCAAGGAACTGCGACGTGACCGGAACGCAGACGCTGAACCAGATACTCCGAATGGCAGTGACCAGAAAGAAGATCGACGGAGGAATCCTGTTCATAAAGGTTTATACCAACGACGGAATGATCCCGTTTAAACTTCAGATGATCGAGGTTGATGAGCTCGACTCGCTGCAGGTTGGAACGACCGGAGATGGGAACAGAATCGTCAACGGTATCGAATACAACCAGTACAACCGCCCAATCGCTTACTGGATTAGACAGTACGGAATCGACGGATTCACGATCGAGCAGCCAAGACGCGTCAAAGCGGATGATGTGATTTTTTATTTCACAAAACGACGCCCGACGCAGATCAGAGAAATGTCTGATATGAGCCAGACAGCCACCAGGATCCGCGACACGAACGAATTCATGACCGCAGTATCGGTCAAGGAACGAATCGCGGCCTGCCTGTCCGTGTTCATTAAGAAAACGCTCCCACAGGTCGGAATCGGAAGAAATGCAGCGGCAGAGAATGTCGGAAAGCATGAGTACGACGGAAAGACACTTACACCGGGAATGATCAAAGAGCTGAATGCCGGAGATGAGGTGCAGGTCGTAAATCCGACCGGCCAGGGAAGCGATGCGACATCATTCACGAAGCTGCAGCAGCGTATGATCGGAGCCGGACAGGGCCTCTCATACGAAGCAACCAGCCGAGACATGAGTGAAACCAACTACGCATCAGCCAGACAGGGAGCCATTGAGGATGAGATGACCTACCAGGAGGAAGTCGAAGCAATCACGGCAATCCTCGATGAGATCTATGAGACATTCGTGATCAGCTGCTACCTGGCAGGACTAATCAAGGTATCCGGAGACTTTTGGGAAAAGAAGGACGAATACCTGGAGCACGACTGGATCAAGAGCCCGAAGAAGTGGATCGATCCACTGAAGGAATCCAGCGCAAACAAGACAGCGCTGAATACCGGCCAGAAGACATACAAAGAGATCGCGGCCGAGAGCGGTCGAGATTGGAAACAGCAGATCGATGACAACCTGGAAGTTCTCGAATACGCAAAGAAGAAAGGCTATGACTTAGGAGGTGTAATATTCAATGGCAAACTCGGAACTGAGAAAGAAAAAGAACCGAAGCCAGCGCCGCCGAAACCGGATGACAAGACCGGAAAAGGCGGAACCGGCAATGATGACCAGAACGCAGGCTCCGGAGAAGGAGAAGGCGAGTCAACATCAGACGAAGGACAGGAATAGAGGCCTGAGAGAACTGAGAGGTTCCATCAGGGCACTCGAAGGAGATGGCAATGAGCGCACGTTCGAGCTGAGCTTCTCATCGGAAGAACCATACACGCGATGGTTCGGCCAGGAGATCCTCGACCATTCAGCAGGATGCGTCGATTTGACGCGACTGAATGAAATCGGATGTGTGCTCTTTAACCATGACCGCGACGAAGTGATCGGAAAGATCACCAAGGCGTGGATAGATAACGGACGCGGAATGGCAACGATTGAATTTGATTCAGACGACGCGTCCGAAGTAATCTACCAGAAAGTAAAAGGCGGAACCCTCAAAGGCGTATCCGTGGGATACCTGGTAGATGACTGGGAGGAAGTAATGCCAAACAAGACATCGACGGATGGAAGATTCATGGGACCATGCTCAATCGCTAAGAAGTGGGCGCCTTACGAAATCAGCATAGTCAGCGTCCCAGCGGATCCGACCGTAGGCGTGGGAAGGGAGCTGGAAGAAAAATCAGAACCCGGAACACAGGACATCCCGCTGGAAGTCTATGAGCGGCAACTTCAAATAAACAAAAACTTTATGGAGGTAAAAGAAAATGACGATTGAACAGATGATCGCACGTCAGCAGGAAATCGTAAACGCTGCAAGAGCCGCAGGTCGCAACATGACACGCGAGGAATCCGCAGAGTTTGAATCCCTGCAGAGAAGCATCGACGCAGCTAGAGCAGCTGGTGCTGGCATCGCCCATGGCGGCCAGAGTTCCACTCCTGCTGCTGCACCGACAAACAACAACGGTAACCAGAGACAGCAGACCGGCGAAGGAGATCCGGAGCCTGATCCTCAGACAGCTCAGAGAGCTATCGAGAATGAGAGAGCCAGAATCCGCGAGATCGAAGGTCTCTGCTCAGAATTCGGACTCGACGCAAGATCCTACATCGACAACGGATCCACGGTGGAGCAGGCAAGAGCCGCAGTCATTGAACACTTGAGAAGCCAGAACGCACCAGTGGCAACAGGCATCCAGGTGACAGATACCGCCGAGGACAAATTCAGACGCGCAGCCGCTGATTCACTCCTTATGAGAAGCGGTATGACATTAGAGCGTCCGGAAGACGGAGCCAGAAGCCTCATGGGAATGTCCATCAGAGACCTCGCCATCGAGTGCCTGCAGAGAGACGGATCCAACGCGACCGGCCTCAACAGAAAGAGCTCTGATGAGCTTTACACAATGATGGCCAGAGGCTTCTACAATCCGGAAGCAGCATTCCCTGCAATCCTCGACCAGACGATCGAGAAGGCATACAAGGAAGGCTACCGCAAGGTATCCGTAACATTTGACAAGTTCACCAAGAAGGGATCCCTGAAGGACTTCAAGAAGCACGACAACTACTACGTAGCTGGACCGGTTGGCGAGTTCTACGAAGTACCGGAGAACGGAGAACTTAAGCATGACGTATTCAGCGATGCGAAGTTACCGCAGAGACAGCTGAAGACATACGGCCGCCAGTTCACACTCTCCAGAAAGGCATTCATCGATGACGACATCAGCCTCGTAACAAGCCTTCCTGCAAGATACGCAGCAGCCGCAAGAAAGACCATCAACAAGCAGGTATACCAGATCCTGATCAACAACTCCAGCATTTATGACGGAGCTGCACTCTTCGGCAAAGAGCACAAGAACCTCCTCGCATCCGGTACCGGAGTAACCCAGGAGGCAATGCAGACCATGATCATGGCGCTGGCAAATCAGAAGGACCAGTTCGGAGAGAGCATCATCATCAACCCGGCAACAATCGTGGTTCCTTCCGGAATGAAGTTCGACATGTACACACTGTTCTTTAGTCCGACAATCAACACCAGCGACAACACCCAGGCAGTGAACCCGCTCTACCAGTACAGAGACAGCATCGAGGTGGTCGAAGATCCGACAATCAATGCACTCTGCGGCGGACTCGGCAACGTTATGCCATGGTTCCTGATCGGCGATCCGGGAGATACAGACTTCATCGAGGTCGACTACCTGAACGGCCAGGAGATCCCGAACATCAGAAGAATGGAAGCACCTGGACAGCTCGGATTCATCTGGGATATTTACCTCGACTGGGGCATCAGCGTCATGGATTACCGTGGAGCAGTCAAGAACCCTGGAATCAAAGTAGATACCAAGCTGAAGCTCGTCTAAGAGGAAGGAGGAATAGATCATGGCAACAGCAGCATTCTGGCAGCGCGGCGAGACTATCGATCGCGTAAATAATACAGCCAAAGTCATCCCGGCCAATACCATCCAGGCAATCGGTAAAAGAATCGGAGTCGTGGCGATGGAAGCAGCACCGGGACAGAAATACAGCGTAAACGTCGTAGGCGTTTACAGCTTCCCTAAGAAAGACAGCGAGGCAATCACAGCCGGAGCAGATGTCTACTGGGACGACACTACAGGAGTGATCACCACAACGGCCGACTCCAACATCCTCGCAGGCTACGCCATCGCAGACGCAGCCGCTGCGGACAAGGTCGTATCAATTAAGATCAACGCCTAAGATGAAGCTCGTAGCAGTTCGCCCGATCTTATACCGCGCACATCAGTATGAGGTCGGCGATGAGCTCCCTGATTCAGAGATGAAGCAAGCCTGGCTGGATGCCGGAACCGCCGTAATGGCAGAGGATGAGCCTGCGGTCAATGTTCCAAAGGCAACACCGCTGACAGCGCAGCCAGGTCAGATCGGAATCAGTAACAGCGGCAACGAAGATGATCTCGCAGGCAGACTGCCGAAGACCATCGAAAGAGAAGCCAAGGCGCCAAGCAGGAGCCGCAAGAAATGAACTTCAAAGACATAATCGCGTCAGATGTGCATGACGCATTCATGAATGCGGAAGAATTCTCCGAAATGCATATGATCAACGGAGTGGAGATGCCGGTACAGGTCGACTCCAACGAACAGATCGAGCGTGAAAAGAGATTCAACCAGCACATGGATGGAATTTATAAAAACCAAAAACTGATTTATGTATCAGCCACCGACTATGGACCGATGCCGAAGCAGGGAACCCTGATCAAATTCGACGGACGACCATACAAGGTGGCTGATGCCATTTCAGAGGACGGAATCTACTCACTTACACTGGAGGCGAACAGAGCATGATCGAATACCAGGTAGATGAACAGATGCTGGAGGAAGTCCAGGCAAAGCTCGGAGCCATGAAAGCCAAAGCGCCGGCGGTAATATCGAGGGCCCTGAATAAGACAGCAACGACAGCGCGAGTAGACCTCGCGAACAAAGCGCAGGCGACCTACACGGTCAAATCCGGAGGCTTTAAAAAAGATATGACGATCAAAAAGGCATCCGCAGGAAGACTGGAAGCAGTGATCCATTCAGAAGGAAGACCGCTCGACATCGATAGATTCCACATCACAGCACCGAGGAAGTCCGGAGCCAAGGCCAACATCATAAAAGGCGGAGGCCTGAAACAGCTGATTAAAGGCAACATCAAAGCCTTTAAGGGAACCGGAAAGCTGAACGGAAAGATCTATCAGCGAGTCGGAAACGAGAGGAAACCGCTCAAAAAGCTGAAATCCAATTCAATCCCGAAGATGATCGGTAACGAGCAGCGGGTGTACGGAATCGTAAAACCGTCCATCGACCGGAACCTGCAGCATTACGTGGAACAGCAAATAGAATTACTCACAAAGTAGGAGGAAGACAATGACACCATGGAACCTTCAGACAGCACTAATCGCTGAAATCGAGAAGCTCCTGGCAGACATGCAGATGGAAAATGCTGCAGGCGAGATCGTGACCGGAATCAAAGGCTACGAACAGAGACTGCCGGAAGTCACAGAAGATGAGGAAGACCAGTCGCAGTTCTTCCCTTACTTCATCGTGAGAATCGAGGAAGGAAACACACCGTCAGACGATGAGCCATGGCTGGTCGGAACGACGGTGTTATTTGGAATTTATGACGACAGTAAAGAAACGAACGGACACAGAGCAATCCTGGCCGCAATGGACAAGGTCATGAATAGATTTCTGGAGCGACCGCTCCTGGATAACAAATTCAGAGCCAACCAGAATGTCAGCTTTGCACTTCAGGACGAAGACACGTATCCGTACTACTTCGGAGGCATCGACATCAAATTCTATGTACCAAAAATAGGAAGGAGCGATGACTGGTCATGAGCGATTCAGTAAAAGCGCCGGAGGAAGCAAAAACACCGGCAAAGAAGAAGCAGCCAGCAGCGAAAGCGCCTGAGACAGTCCTCTACGTGGGACCAACGATCAATGGCATCGCGATCACTGGCACAGTTTACAGTTTCATCCCGGAAGCCGCAAAGGCAGCCAGGGAGAAGACACCAATGATCCTGAACCTTTTCATTCCGATCAGAGAGTACGGCACAGCCGAACAGATGATCAGAGAAAAGAGAGGATACATCTACAGCGCATACACAGAAGCGCTGAAGCTCAAGAAAGAAAAAGGAGGTAACAACTAATGAGCATCAAGCATGGAATCTACATCCAGGAAGAAGCTACAGACGTCCAGGTCGCACAGACCGGAAGTAGCTCCATCCAGGTAGTCGTAGGAACAGCCCCGGTCAACATGGCCGAGAATCCAAGCGAGGTCGTCAATGTTCCGATCCTGGCCAATTCAGCGACCGAAGCAATGGCAGCGCTCGGATATTCCGTAGACTTCCAGAAGTACACACTCTGCCAGACGATGTACGCAACAGCGAACCTGTTCCAGGCAAGCCCGGTCGTTTACATCAACGTACTGGATCCCAAGAAGCACAAAAAGGACCTCGCAGAAGCAGAGTACCAGATCAACCAGAAGCAGGCAGTGATCGAGAAAGAAGGCATCATTCTCGATGGCCTCACAGTTAAGAATGCGACCGGAGACGTAGCGCTGACACTCGACACAGACTACAGCGCAGCATTCGACAGTACAACCGGATTCCTCACAATCACGATGATCGCAGGAGGCAAGGGAGAGAACGCAACAGCCATCAAGGTAAGCGGTAGCATCCTGGATCCTGACGCAGTGAAGAAAGAGGACATCATCGGAGCGGTGGATCCGTCCACAGGAGCCGAGACAGGAGCACAGCTCATCCGTCAGGTATACCCAAGACTCGGCGTCGTTCCTGGCCTTATCATCGCACCAGGCTGGTCACAGATCCCGGAGGTAGGTCTCGCACTTATCGCCAAGGCAGCGCTGATCAATGGCGTATTCAGATCAATGGCACTGGTTGACCTCGACACAACCAAGGCCAAGAAGTACACCGACACCAAGAAGGTGAAAGAGGACTCCGGATACACAAGTCCGCACTGCTATCCGCTCTGGCCTTGCGACAGAGCCGGCGAGTACATCCTCGCAAAGTCTGCAGTGGTAGGTGCAGCAGTTGAGTACATCGACGCAGGCAACGACGACGTGCCGAACCTTTCACCGTCTAACCATTTACTCGGCGTTACAGGACAGTGCCTCGCAGATGGCACCGAGGTCGTAGTCGACCAGGACCAGGCGAACACAGTGAACAGCTACGGAGTAGCAACAGCGATCAACCAGAACGGATACCGCCTCTGGGGCAACTACACCGGAGCATATCCGGCCAGCGCAGACGCGAAAGACATCTGGTTCCCGGTACGCCGCATGTTCAACTGGCAGGGAAATAACTTTATTCAGACCTACTTCGACAAAGTAGACAATCCGATGAATAACGTCCTCGTCCAGAGCGTAGTCGACAGCGAGAACATCCGCTGCAGCGCATACGCACCGAAATACTGGGCCGGAGCGTCCATCGAGTACCTGACAGATGACAACCCGAAGACATCTATCCTCGCAGGAAAGATGGTCTTCAGACAGCACATCGCACCGTACACACCAGCGCAGGACATCGAGAACATTCTCGACTACGACACGGACGCGCTGGCATCAGCAGTAGGAGGTAAATAATCATGGCAAACATCATCCCTGAAGTATTAAACCACTTCAATATTTACAACGATGCCGATGCCCTCGTCGGAGTTTCCGGCGAGGTTGAACTTCCGGAGCTTGAGGCAATCACGGACACCGTGGAAGGCACCGGAGTGCTTGGCGAGATTGAGGATCCGGTAACTGGACAGTTCTCCAGCGCCACAATCAAGATCCCGTTCGCAGTTTTATACAGCGACATGTTCTCCATCGTAAATACCACGAAGCCGCCACTCTTAACACTCAGAGGATCCATGCAGTGCACAGATCCGAAGACAGGAGAGACAGGATACTACCCGATCAGAGTCGTTGTTCGAGGCAAAGCCAAGACGACAACTCTCGGCAAGGTGGCCAAGGGCAAGAAGATGGAGTCAGAAGTAGAGCTGGAGATCTTATACATCAAGGTCGAGATCAACAATTCCGTCGTTTTAGAGCTCGACAAGCTCAATTTTGTATTCGTATTAAACGGACAGGACATGCTGGCACAGATCAGAAGCCAGTGCTAATTAACAGGAGGAACGCAATATGAGTGAAAAAGTCACAGAAATTACAAAGCAGGAAGATAACGAGATGAAGCTCAAGCTCAGCAAGGAGTACGACTTCGAAGGACAGAAGATTGGAGAGATCGACCTCTCCGGTTTGGACAACTTAACAGCCGCGGACATGATCCAGGCCAACAAGGTCCTCACAAACAACGGAACGGTGTCAATCCTTCCGGAGACAACGCTGGAATACGACCTCATCATCGCAGCCAACGCGCTGAAGATGCCGATCGAATTCTTCAGACAGTTAAAGCCTAAAGATGCGATGGCACTCAAGAACAGAGTGACGTCTTTTTTATTCGGCGAGGACTAAATCCTGCGGACTTCTCAGATTTGCGGAAATGCTGTCTAACCCTGTCGCTGAATCTCAGCACAGGGTTAGATTATTTTTTGCAAATGAACATCTTTGACCTTATTGATTTATGCGCCGATTTGAAGGAGGTGACACCTAAGAAATGAGCGAATACGAGGTAGCGATTAAGATCGCCGGAAAACTTGATAAATCCCTCCAGGCATCCGTGAACAGTGCACAGAAGATGCTCGGAAGCCTGGGAAAAGGCGGCCTATCATCCGCATTAACCGGAATCGGAAATGCGATGGAAAGCACCGGAAAAGCACTCACTGCAGGAGTCACGATGCCGGTAATCGCGCTCGGAGCAACATCCGTGAAAGAGTTCGGATCCGTGGATAAGTCTATGAAGCTCGTCCAGGCAACCATGGGATCCACCAATGAAGAAGCGGCAACACTGGAAGCAACCATGAAGAAAGCGGCCGCCAATTCCGTATTCGGAATGCAGGATGCCGCAGACGCAACGCTGAACTTCGCCCGCCAGGGTTTCAATGCAGCGCAGGCCGGAGCAATGCTGACGCCAGCGCTGAACCTGGCAGCAGGAACAGCGACAGACCTGTCCACCGTAACCGGAGGACTTGGAAACGCGCTGAAGATGTTCGGCAAAGACGCCAACTACGCAACGACTGCTGCAGATATCCTATCGACAGCACAGGCGCAGGCAAACACGACCGTCACGGACTTATTCGACGCCATGGCAACCGCAGGACCGATCTGTAGCTCAGTCGGATGGTCAATGTCCGACCTGGCCGCAATCACTGATGTATTCGGCGACGCCGGAATCAGTGGAGCTGAAGGAGCCACAGCGCTGAAGACCGGTCTGGCAAGGTTGGCAAGCCCGGCCAAAGACGGAGCCGCCTGGATGAAGAAGCTCGGTCTTGAAATATTTAATTCAGACGGATCCATGAAAAGCATGGTCGAAGTCCAGAAGCAGTTACATGACAGCTTCCAGGGTCTAAACAGCCAGGAACAGATGTCAGCCGCAGCGGCAATCTTCGGAAAAAACCAGATGGCCAAGTGGATGACGCTGATCAACGCATCACCAGACCAGGTGCAGAAGTATGCAAGCTCGCTGGAAGCAGCGACCGGAAGCTCACAGAAGATGGCAGACGCACTTCTATCCGGAATGGGCGGATCCCTGGAGAAGCTGAGTTCATCATTCGACGTATTCAAGTATAACGTCGGAGGAATCGCCAGCGAGGTCTTGAAGCCATTCGTGGATAACTTGACCGGGCTGATTGATAAATTCAACAACCTGGATCCGGCAATGCAGAAGACCATCGTGAAGTGGGTAGCAATCGCAGCCGCAGCTGGACCGGTTCTGATCATCGGAGGCCGAATCTTCAAACTGGCAGGATCCATCGTCGGAACATTCGGAAAGCTCGGCAAGGCAGCAGCCAGCGTGGCCAAGAAAACAAAAGGAATGTCCGGACCAGTTAAGGAAGGAAGCAGCGTAATGTCCGCAGCCGCAAAGAACGCGCTCGGATTCGGTGTCGGATTCGCAGCAGCCGCAGCAGGCGTGTGGATTTTAGTGAAGGCAGCCAAGGAGCTCGCATCAGCTGGACCAGGGGCGCAGGTCGCAATCGTCCTGATGGCCGGAGCAATCGTCGGCATGATGGCAATCGCGGCACAGCTCGCACCGAAGCTGCAGGCAGGCACGCAGGGACTGATTGCATTCGGAGGCGCAGTATTGATGGCCGGGGCAGGAATGAGCCTGATGGCACTGGCAGCGACGCAGATCGCAGCCGCAGGACCAATGGCACTCGGAGCACTGGCACTCATGGAGGGCGGCATGATCGCACTTCTGGCAGTCGCCGGAGCAATGGGACCACAGCTCGCTGGAGCATCTGCAGGACTTCTCGCGTTCGGCGGGGCAGTTTTAATGGCATCAGCCGGTATGAGTTTAATGGCTATAGCCGCAACTCAGGTGGCAGCCGCAGGACCGCTCGCAGTCGCAGCGCTCACAATCATGGAAGTAGGAATGATCGCAATGATGGCAGTAGCCGCAGCGCTTGGACCAGCACTCACGGCCGCATCCGTCGGCCTGGTAGCGTTCGGAGCTGCAATCGTACTGGCCGGAGCAGGATGCCTGATCATGGTGCAGGCTGCACAGCAGATCGCAGCCGCAGGACCAGCCGCACAGATCGCCCTCGTGGCACTGGGAGCTGGCCTGATCGCATTCGGAGCAATCGCCGGAGCATTAGCACCGGTTCTATTAGCAGGAGCTGCAGCAATCGCAGCGCTGGGAGCAGCACTCGCAGTCGTGGCCGCAGCCGCAATGTTAGGATCCGCAGCGCTGGCAATCATGTCGGTTTCACTTCCTCTGCTCGTGGCTTATGGCCAGCAGGGAGCATCGGCAATCCTGACGCTGGGTGGAGCACTAATCGCATTCGGAGCATCTGCAGCAGCATGTGGAGCAGGCGCACTGGTAGCAGCCGCCGGACTTTTAAGCATGGCAGCCGGAGCAATGGCAGCCGGAGCCGGAATCCTGGTATGCGGGGCAGGCGCTATGGTATTAGCCGCAGCAATCGCCATGATCGCAGCCGGAGCAACAGCCAGCATGGCATCGTTCATGTTACTGGCAGTAATGGTCCGTTTATTCGGAACCGCAGCAACATCAGCAACAGCACCAATCCTAGCGCTCACAGCGGCGATGTTACCGTTCGCAGCGGCCGCACTCGCAATGGCAGCCGGAGCAACAGCAGGAGGCGCAGCCCTTCTGATCCTTGCAGCCGGAGCATTAGCCGCATCGGTCGGCATGGTACCGCTCGCAGCAGCCCTGGCGCTTGCAGCAGCATCGGTGGAAATCATCGGAGCCAGTGCAAAGGCAGCTGGATCGGCGCTTAAATCAATGGCCAAAGGTGCAACAGGAACCGCGGCCAAGATGGCAATCATAGCTGCAGGGGCAGCACCGCTCGCAGCAGCCCTGGCGCCACTGGCAGTCGCAGCAGCGGCGGCCGCAGCAGCAGTCCTGGCATTAGCTGCAGGAAGCACAGCAGCAGCGGCGGCAATCATGCTCTTAGCGGCCGGAATCACGCTGACAGCCGGAGCACTGACACTTTGCAGCGCATCTATCGTGGCATTTAAGGCAAGCGCAGCTGGAATCAATGCGGTAGCAACACCAACAGCCGCAGCATTCACAAGAATGGCAGTAGCTGTGGCACCGTTCACAGCAGCGATCACAGCACTCGCAGGACCAATGATGGCAACATCAGCATCCATGGTCGTATTCGCCGGAGGAATCACGGTGGCGGCCGCATCAGCAACAGCGCTGGCGGTATCACTCAGAACCACAATGGCGACACTGGGAACCCTTGGAGCACTGACCACGGTATCCATGAACATGGTAACAGTGGCGATTCGAAACTCCATGACGCAGTCGAACCAGGCGGTGGTAACCGGAATCACCGTAATGCGGACAACAACGCAGACCGGAATGACCACCATCGTGGCCGTGACCAGAAATGGCATGACCATGTTTGTGGTGGCAGTCAGAACCGGTGGAGCGCAGGCGGTAGCGTCCTGCAGAAGCACAAGCAGCCAGATGGTCGGAGCTTTCTCTGGTCTTTCAGGAAGCATGTACAGCGCCGGATCCTATGCGATGGCCGGACTTAGAAACGGCATCGCGGCCGGTGGAGCCGCAGCAATCGCCCAGGCACGAAGCATCGCGAACCAGGTAGCAGCAACCGTCAACAGCGCACTGAAAATTCACTCTCCATCAAGAGTTCTGGACCAGTCCGGACAGTTCGCAGGCCAAGGTCTCGCAGGCGGCATTCAGAAGACAGGAGCTCTCGTCCAGAAGGCAGCCAACGATTCACTGGTGCAGCCAGTCAAGGACGCAGGCTCAAAGACATTTGAGACGCCTACATTCGAGAACCGGTCGAGCGTGATCGGAGAGACAGTGAGCGCATTCACCGGAGAAAAAGCTGCAGCAAGCAGCAACAACAACCAGGCTGGCGGTCAGCAGTTCGTATTCAGTCCGACGTACCACTTCGAATCGGGAACACCGAAGAAAGAGGATGTTGTGGAGGCGAACCGTATGAGCCAGGAGGAATTTAAGAAAATGATGAAGCAGTACCTGCGGTCAGAAGGCCGCCGGTCATTCGCTTAGAAAGGAGGACATGAGTGGCCAACATTTACTACACGGAAGCCGGGGACACCTGGGACAAGATCGCATACGAACAGTATGGATCCGAGAAGTACATGGAGCAGCTGATCCTGGCTAACTGGGACAAGCTGGACGTCCTCGTGTTCTCCGAAGGGGAGGAAATTATCCTCCCTGAGCTCACCGATGAAGAACTGGACGACACGCCGGTATGGAGATTTGATTCAGACAAAGACGATGGCATACCGGCCGCGGACGATGAATCGGAGGTGGAGTGATGGCAGAGGCAAGACGCGCGGATCCTGATATCAGTTTCAATGGGAAAAGCGCAAAGAAATCGCTGGAAAAGATACTGGAGAAAGTGGAATACACCGATCCGGCATCCGGAAACAGCGACACCATATCCATCCAGGTTTACAACGTGGACATGAAATTCTTAAAAGGCTGGCTGCCGAAGAAGGGAGACCGAATCACAGCCAGCCTCTCCTTTCAGAACTGGAAAGCGGAAGGTGCGAACAAAACGCTATCCTGCGGTGATTTCCTGCTGGATGAGATGAAGATGGCCGGAGGACCACTCACAGCAACGCTTGGAGGAATCTCCATGCCGACGAATTCAGCAATCAAGTCCACAACCAGGACGAAGACCTGGAAGGACGTCACCACCAAGCAGATCGCCCAGGAGGTAGCAAAGAGATACGGCCTGAAGCTCGTATACGACGGACCGGTCTACAAAATCAAATCCATAGAGCAGACAGACAAAAGCGACAGCGCGTTTTTATACGATTTATGCAAGGACTACGGTCTCGGCATGAAGATATACAAGAACAAAATTGTGATTTATGGAAAAAGCAAGTACGAGAAAAAGAAAGCCAGCAAGACCATATCCCGTGCGGACTTCATCGATGACGACTGGGAATACGAAGACACGCTGGAAGGCACCTACACAGGAGCCAGAACCTCGTACAAAAAAGGAAAAGATAACAAAGAGATCAGCATATACATCGGTCTGGTTTCGGAAAAAGCAAAGAACGCCCGCACGCTGAAAATTAGTGAGCAGAGCGACAGCGAGAACGACGCAAGGGTGAAAGCCGCGGCCAAGGTCAACCTGGAAAATGAAAGCGCGACAACACTCAGCGGAACGATCTACGCAAGGCCTGAAATCGTGGCCGGAATCTGCGTAAACGTGAAAGATCTCGGAAAAGCAGACGGAAAATACTTCATCGACGAAGTAAAGACCACGGTAACAGACAGCGGAACCACACAAAGCATTCAGATGCATAAATGCCAGAAGCAACTGAGCGGCGATCCACCGCCAGCACCGAAGAAGGCAGCAGCGCCAGCCAAGAAGGGATACAAGGTCGGTGACATTGTAAACTACCACGGCGGCACACATTACTACAGCTCGTACCCAGGAGCCAAAGGATACAAAGCGAGAGCCGGAAAAGCGAAGATCACAAAGGATCCTAACTGCAAAGGAAACGGACACGCACATCCATGGCATCTGATCCATACAGACAGCACATCGAACGTCTACGGATGGGTTGACGAGGGAACATTCGATTAAAAAGGAGGAACACATGGCAGACAGAACCATCAGAATCGGGAAGGTCTCGTCCGTGGATTACGGAAGCGGTATGATCAAGGTCGTATACCCTGACCTGGACAATTCCGTGACCGACGACCTCCCATATTTAACTTTCAACGATGAATACAAGATGCCGAAGGTCGGAGCCAGCGTGCTGGTCGTTCACCTTTCCAACGGTGCTGCAGCAGGAATCGTCTGCGGCACTTACTGGAACGACGCGCACAAGCCACCGGTCAGCGGAAAGAGCGTCTACCGGAAAGACCTGGCACAGGCAATCGGTGAAGCCTTCCTGCAATATGGCAGCGGCTGCCTCACGATCCACGCACCGTCGATCACCCTGGCCACGAGTTCCGGAAGCATCACGGTGGGCGAGATCATTAAACATATCAAAGGATAGGAGGACTGCAGATGGCAACATATAAAGTCACAGCCAAAAGCGGACTGCGTGTCAGAAGCAGTCCGAACGGAAGAATTCTGACAGCGATGCCATACGGAACGACGGTCACCGGCGACGGAAAGAAGCAATCCGGCTGGTACCATGTTAAGTACAAAGGAACATGGGGCTGGTCGTATGGCCAGTACCTGAAGACGGTCGCGGAAAAGAAAAAGACCGTGGCCAGCATTGCGGCCAAAAAGAAGCCGAAAAAGAATACCAAAAAAAAGACCAATACCAAGAAGAAAACTGACGCCAAGAAAAAGGCGGATGAGGAAAAGCGCCGAGCCAAAGCCAATGGCAAGCTCGGATGCTGGGGAAGCTCCCTGATCTTTGAGGTCAGCAGCAATAAGATGCTCCCGGCCAAAGATATCAAGGTGACGCAGGACGGACGATGGGCAAAGCACAACATCATCCAGAAGGTGCCGCGTTCGGAATTCTCCGGACCGGACACCAGAGGCGTGACGCTAACGCTCACCCTTTCTGCGGAGCACGGAGTGAAGCCAAGAAGCATGATCGACATGCTGGAGAAGGCGGTCAGAACTGGCCAAGTGGAATACCTGGTGATCGGAGGCAAGATCATCGGAGGCCACAAGATGTACATCAGCGGCGTATCGGAGGCCTGGAAGACGATCTACAACAAAGGCGAGCTCGTCAAGGCCAATGTGGACGTCACGTTTGTGGAATATGCATAGGAGGGAATCGCAGTGGCTTATTTAAGAATCAATGAAATCAAGAGCACGGATGACTCCATCGATTCAGATGAAATCGAAATGGCAAACGACATCATCGAGGCGCTCCTGATCACAAGAAAAGTGACGATACCAGGGAGCCGGGCATTCGGACTCTCGCACGTATTCGTCGACATGCCAGCACCGGACGCGGTCAACATGATCACCGTGGAGCTCGCAGAGGCAATGGATGAATACATCCCAACGCTGGAGCTCCAGGACGTCAGCGCAACAACCGACACGGACGGAACGCTGGCGCTGGATATTCGCATAGGAAGGAGGTAGAAAGACGATGGCAATCGAACAGATCGAGAAGCTCCCGGACGTGAGCTTCATAGATGACGACATCAACCTGGAAGGTATCCAGAAGCAGATGGTTCAGGATTACAAGGACAAGTACCATGAGGAAACAGAGGAAGACGTCACGCTGGAAAGAGGCGAACCGATCTCCCTGATTTTATACGCCTGCTCCGTGCAGATATACCAGATGTACATGTTCGTCGATCGTGCAGGAAAGCAGAATCTCCTGAAATATGCATACGGGGAGTTCCTGGACAACCTGGCCGCCTTGAAGGGAATCGAGAGGGCTGCTGCCAAACCGGCAACGGTAACGATCCGGTTCACGCTTTCAGAGGCACAGCCAGGAGCGACAGCAATCCCGGCCGGAACCAGAGTCACAGACGGAACGGTCTACTTTGCGACAGACGAATACACAGAGATCAAGGCAGGAGAGACCACGGTCGATGTGGCCTGCACTTCCATCGAGACCGGAGAAGCTCTGAACGGAATCACAGAAGGATCCATTCAGACACTGGTGGATCCAATTCCCTACGTGGAAAGCGTGACCAACACAACAGAGACGGACGGAGGCGCCGATCAGGAGAGCGACGAATCCCTGAAGGACAGAATCTACATCGCACCGTCCCGCTATTCAACGGCCGGAACCGAGGAAGCCTACATCTACTGGGTAAAGACGTACAACGGAAACATCGCAGACGTCAAGGTCGGCAGCGACAACCCAGGAGAAGTAGATATCGTATTCCTGATGGATGACGGAATCCCAAGCCAGGAGATGATCACAGGGCTGACGAAGTACATCACGGATCCGAACATCCGGCCACTGACCGACAAGGTCGTGGTAAAAGCACCGACAGCGGTCAACTACAACATCGAGTTGACCTACTACATCAATTCTTCAGATTCTGGATCCGTAGCAACGATCCAGGGAGAAGTAAGCAAGGCAATCGATGAATTCGTAACGTGGCAGCAGTCCAAGATCGGCCGCGACATCAACAGCTCGGAACTGATCAAGAGAATCACTGCTGCAGGAGCCAAACGAGTAGAAATCAAGAGTCCGGTCTTTCAGAAGATCGGCGACACTTCCATCGCGCACCTGGCAAGCCGGAGCGTGACATACGGAGGTGTTGAAGATGATTGATATTAGAAACGGAGAGCTCGCAGATCTCTGGCCGGACGAAACAAGCCCGGAATTCAAGAGCATAAGCTACGCGCTGCACATGGCAATCATTAGAATGCTGGAAAAAGCTGCAGGCGTAGGCAGCTCCTGCGACATCGACCACCTGGCAGAATCCACGCTGGACTACATGGCAGTAGAAATGCGCGCCATGTACTACGACCAGCACGCAGACATCGAGACCAAACGCTCGATCATCAAGAACACGCTGAAATGGTACACGCAAGCCGGTACCGTCAAGGCAACAGAGGAACTGATCGCCTCAGTGTTCGGAGGCGATGCCAGGCTGATAGAATGGTTCGATTTTACAGAGCCACCAATCGAGGCAAACACGTTTGATGTGGAGACCGAAGCGGTGATGACAAAAAACATCATCGATGAGCTTACCTCAGTAATTAAGAAGGTCAAGAATTCAAAGTCCCACATCCGGAGAGTGACCGTGATCAGAGAACTCCACTCTGCAGCAACCATGGCCACTCACATAACTGCAATCAATGAATGCACCGTCAGCAACCATGCGATATCAGATACAGACGCAACCGAAGGAATGAACGTGGCAGCAGTGGCCGCACCGGTAGCAGAGACCTACGCTCTGAACACTACAAGCGGATCCGCAGAGACCACGGCCGGAACATTCGTAGCAAACGCGACCGGCACCGAAGGAAGCACATACGTCCTGAATGACAACCAGGCAGCTACGGAGGCATCCGGCACCATCGATGTCGGACCGTTTACGGCACAGGCCGGAAGCACCCACACGGTCAACACAGCAAACGGTGAAGCGAAGCTATCATCAAGCGACAAAGCAGCCATGAGAGCAAACATCGACTATCAGACAACAACAGTCATAAAGGAGGAATAATTCATGCTTACATGGAACCCAAGTAAACTGACCACAAAAGGAAAAGCGCTCCTGGCAAAAGCCCAGGCAGGCAAATGCACGATCAAGATCACAAAGGCGCAGACCGGATCCGGTCAGTACAGCTCCGGAGAGGCAACCGACACCAGAACGTCCCTGAAGACACCGGTACAGACGCTGCCGATCCACAGCAAAGAAATCCAGAACGGAAGCACACTCGTTCTGAAGGTAGCGATCACGAATAAGACCAGCGACACGGACGTCCTGAAATCAGGATACGAAATCCGCGAGTTCGGTATTTTTGCACAAGATCCGGACGATGGCGAAATCTTATACAGCATCGCAACCGCAAGCACCAGCGACTACATGCCAGCATACAATGGCGTGATCCCGTCCGTCATTTCCATGAGCTATTACTTAGAAGTGGCCAACGCTTCAAACGTCACAATCGTGACAGCAGGAGGACTGGCACTTCAGAGCGACCTGGAAGCCCTGGCAGAGAGAGTGACCGTGATCGAGCAGGCAGCCGTGAAGAAATACGGTGCAAGAAAGAAAGTCGGCCAGCAGAGCTGCGGAGCAGAAAGCTGGGAGAGACTCGGTGGAGCTGTCGGCCTTACAGCCAAGGCAGCAGTCGGAACCGGAGAAGTCCAGAACGACTTCATGAAATCGGTGTACCCATACAACGCCTGCAGACCGTGCAACCTTTCAGAAGACAGAAAAGTCACTGCATACCTGGGAGACGCCAACTTCTCCTGGACCGGAGATAACGGAGACGTCATGCTGGAAATGCCGCTCTGCTATACATCCCGCTACTTTGAGACGGATAGCGACGGAGTAGAGTGGGAATACCGCTGGGTATCATCTGCACCAGTGGATGGCCTGCACGTCAACCCTGCATTCACAGACGGAAGCAGCATCAGCGACAAGATCTACATCCCGATCTTCAATGGATCCGCAGGAAAAGATGCAGCCACAGGAGCCAAGGACGTCATCCGTTCGATTGCCGGAGCGGCACCGCTCACAGAGGTAACCAGGGCAACCTTCAGAACCCGCAGCCGTAACAAAGGCGAGGGCTGGCAGCTTGACGACGTATGGAACATGTTCCTGCTCGACCATTTATTTATAATCATGTTCGCAGGAACCCAGGCGCAGAGAATCCTCGGCGCAGGACGTACCGGATTCAGAGAGAATGGAGACGACAAGGCTCTGAAAACAAAGAAGGCAACCAACTGCATCACGATCGCAAGCGACAGAGCTGCGCAGTTCTTCGCAGGCCAGCAGATCGCCATCGGAACAGCCCTCTGGAACCACAGCATCGTATGGGGCAGAACAATCACAGAATTTAAAACTTCCACAGAGGTGGAGGCGGCGACAGAAATCTACTTCGATGGACCTCCAGTGGATATCGCAGAAGGCAACGTGATCTGGTCATGCGTTCAGAACACCGGTGAGACCACAGCCATGAGAAGTCCGAACGGATGCCTGGAGGATCCCGAAGGGCCGACAGGAACAAAGCTCGGATCCAGACGTGCGGTCCGTTTCTTATGGATCGAGGACTGGTTCGGTAACATGTGGCAGTTCCGTGACGGAGTCAACATCAAAAACCGCCAGCACTACTGCTGCAATAAGCGTGCGAGCTACGCAGACGACACATACACCGGCGACTACGAAAAGCTCGGCTACGCATGCCCGACAAGCGACGGATACATCAAAAAGATGGGATTCGACAGTCTGCATCCGGAATACGAGCTGCCGGTCGAGGTAGGTGGTGGAGCCGACGCATACATCGGCGATTACTACTACCAGAGCGAAGGCGGAACGCTGGTGCTCTCTGGCGGTTACGTGAACAACGGTACGGCTGCCGGGCCTTTCTACCGGCACTGTAACAACGGTACGGGTCATACGTACTGGGCCCTCGGCGGTCGCCCTCATTGCCGCAAGGCTGCCATTTAAGGGGGACCGGGGGACCTTATCCCCCGGAACTACCGGAGCCAACAATAAAAACTTAGGCAGGCGCAAAGACGAAGGCGCCTGCTGCCAATAAAGAAAACTAAACACAGGGAGCGTAACTGCGCGCGGCTGGTGATCTCTGGCGGTAACGTGAACAACGGTACGAATGCCGGGCCTTTCTACCGGAACTGTAACAACGGTACGGGTAATACGAACTGGAACATCGGCGGTCGCCCACTTTGTTAGATTCTCGATTTTTACGACATTATCCTAAATATTTGAATAGATAATGCCGCAGGTGCGCTTCCTTACCCCTTGGTAAAAATAGGCCGCGAATGGCGCTGGTTAGTACGCCAGGAATGGAGCTGGAAAGTCAGCGAGGCTAACAAAGAGAGTCTGAAAGGAGATAGCCATTCATGGAAGATACACAAAAGCAAGACAAGCTACCACCAATCAAATACACGAAGCGAGTCGGTCACTTATTCGAGCACGTCCGAGACCTCGACAACCTGAAGGAAGCGATCAAGGACGCGGCGAGACATAAGCGGAAGCGCAAAGAGGTCCAGAAGGTCCTGGAGGACATCGATGGACACGCGCTGGAGCTGCAGAGGATGCTGGATGAGGAAACCTTCATACCGGCCAAGTACACAATGCGACGAATCAACGATGGCATTCAGAAGAAGACCAGAGACATCGCAATCCCGCGATTCTGGCCGGATCAGTGTGTGCATCACGCATTCGTTCGCATTTTCAAACAGATCGTTCTGCATAGTGCCTATCCGTTCAGCTGCGGATGCGTACCGGGAAAAGGAACGCACGGAGCAAAGACCGCGATCGAGAAGTGGATCAGGAAGGATCCGAAGCATACCAAGTACGTCCTGAAGCTGGACGTCCGAAAATGCTATCCAACCATGAACCACGAAGAACTCCGGAAGAAGCTGCAGCGCAGGATAAAAGATAAGAAGTTCCTGCGCCTAGCAGACCGGATCATCGCGAGCTTTCAACAACCGATGGCCACGCACGAAAGACTGCTGCCGGAGACCGATGCGGTAGGCATCCCGGTCGGGCTCTTTACCTCGCCATGGTTCTGCAACTTTTTCTTTCAGGACATCGACCACAAGGTCGCCGAGAAAACCGGAACCGCGCACAACGTGAGATACGTGGATGACATGGTCTTGTTTGACTCAAGCAAACGACGACTGCACAAAGCTCTCGAATTCATCGAAGCCGAAGTAAAAGCCACGAAGCAGACCGTCAAGGACAACTGGCAGGTCTTTATATTGAGCAAGCGCCCGCTTGACTTCTTAGGTTTCAAGTTTTATCCGAACAAGACAACCATCCGGAAGTCGATCATGCTAAGGATCAGCCGGAAAGCCAGGACGATCGCCAGAGCTGCATACGCATCCATCCGGAACGCGCACGCCATGGTTTCATACATCGGATATATCGTGAATTCAGACAGCCAACGCTTCTACGAGAAGTGGGTGCGGCCGTTTGTTAATATTAAGCATCTGAAAGGAGTAATCGCTGATGAAGACAGAAAGCAACATCAGGCCTGCGTCGCAGTTTGAAATTGAGGCGCTCCCGCCAATCGAAGGAAGATCCTGCACCGTCATTTTATACGACAATATCCAGGGACCATTCACACGCCAGGCTTCAGGAGAAGACCAGGAGCCACAGGAATACTTCACATTTGACCGCTACACAGTAGACACGATCTACAGAGAAGGCCTCGCTGCAGCAGTCGCAGCAGACACAGAGACCTGGATCCAGAATGCCAAGGAGGCGGAAGCATCCGGAGAACAGCCGTCAGAGCTGGAAATCCTGACAAAGACCGTCACAAAGCAGCAGGCACAGATCGAGTCGATCAACCAGAGCGTCGACGACATCACGCTCGCGATTCTTGGAGGTGAGTAAAATGTATGAAAGACTGAAAAGATTATACCAGGAAGGACGCGCGTCCGAAGCAATGCTGAAGAACGCGGTCAAGAGAGGATGGATCACAGATGAAGAAATGCAGGAAATCATCGCCTCAAAGAAAGAACCAGAGATTCCAGTGCCTACATTGTAATCCTGACAACACCTGCAGAAGGACATACGAGCCATGCACAGATAGCTGCCGGAGCTTCGGCTCCTGCGGTGAGTGCGTGGCTTATTTTATGCCCGCAGGACAGCAGCCATGCAAGAGCTGCAGCAAATTAAATGTAGGAGGGAGGTAGGATCCAATGGACATAACAACAATCGTCGTGGCCGCCAGCATTCCGTCCGCGTTCACAGGCTTCTGCTTCTGGCTCATCGAGCAGAACATCCAGAAGCGCGCTGAGAAGGAAAAGGCAGAACGCGAGGAGCGCCAAAAGGCGGTGGACGAACGCGAGCAGATCAGAGAGAAGAATGAGCTCTGCATCATCAACAGCGTGAACGCAGCCATAGCGCTCGGAGAGGCCACAGCCAGAGCCGTGCAGAGAATCCCGGATGCACACTGCAACGGAGACATGCACGCAGCCCTGGACTACGCTCAGAAAGTCAAGCACGAACAAAAGAACTTTCTGAACGAGCAAGCATTGAAACATATCATCGAGGAAGGAGAACAAACATCATGAAAAACATTAACTGGAAAAGAAAACTGACAAGCAGAAAGCTCTGGACAGCAGTGGCATCATTCGTATCAATGATGATCGTAGCCACAGGAGGCGCAGAGAACACAGCCACACAGGTAACGGCACTCATCATGGCCGGAGCATCCGTCGTGGCATACATCATCGGAGAAGGGCTCACCGACTCCGCAAACATTGGATCCGATGATCCAGAGGAATAAGCAACACAAGCACCCAGGGCGGCCACCAGGCTGCCCTTTTTATTTAGGAGGTATGCAAGATGGCAATCACAGAGAAACAGCAGAGATTCATCGAGGAGATCGCAAAGTGCGTACAGAAGTACGCCTACATTTATGGAATCCTCGTGCATAGCCCGATCATCGCCCAGGCGATCCTGGAATCTGGATGGGGAGAAAGTAAGCTGGCCGCCAAGTATCACAACTACTTCGGTTTGAAATGCGGATCCAAGTGGACCGGCAAGAGCGTCAACCTCACAACCCAAGAGGAATACCAGCCAGGAACCCTGACAACCATCAAGGATAACTTCAGAGTCTACGACAGCCTGGAAGAAGGCGTCAAGGGATACTTTGAATTCATCCAGCTGCAGAGATACCAGAATCTGCGAGGAATCACGGATCCGAAGGAATACCTGCAGACAATCAAGAACGACGGATATGCCACATCGAGCACATACGTCGAGAGCAGCTACCAGTTGATCACGACGTACAAACTCGCCAAATACGACAAGGAGGAAACAGCAATGAGTAAAATCGAAAAGGCAGTGCAGCAGATGGAAGCATGGGCCGGAGACGACTCCCATGGCTACGACCAGACATACAGATGGGGACAGCGTGGAGACTTTGACTGCTCCGCAGCAGTGATCCAGGCGTGTGAGAACGCAGGAATCCCGGTCAAGAGCAACGGAGCAACCTACACCGGAAACATGCTCCAGGTGTTCAAGAAATGCGGATTCGTTGACGTTACCAGCAAGGTAAACAGATCCACAGGAGCCGGTCTCCTTCGAGGCGACGTCCTCCTGAACACTTCGCACCACACCGCAATGTACTGCGGCAACGGAAAAGAAGTAGAAGCAAGCATCAACGAAAAAGGCACGGCGACAGGAGGAAAGCCTGGTGATCAGACAGGAAAAGAGTTCCTGATCAGAAGCTACCGCAACTATCCATGGACAAACGTCCTCAGATACGCTGCAGAGTCTCAGGCTTCTGGATCCGGAAAGAAAGACGTCACAACCGTGGCCAAAGAAGTCCTCGCTGGCAAATGGGGCAACGGTGATGAGCGAAAGAATAACTTGACTGCTGCCGGTTATGACTACGCAGCAGTGCAGGCAGAAGTCAATCGCCTCGCAAGCGGAGCATCAGCTCCGAAAAAGAGCGTGACGGAAATCGCGAAAGAAGTGCTGGCAGGCAAGTGGGGCAACGGAGACGACCGCAAGAAGAAGCTCAAAGCAGCAGGATATGACTATGCAGCAGTGCAGGCAGAGGTCAATCGCCTGGCCAAGGGCGGCAGCTCCGCAAAGAAAAGCGTGACAACCGTGGCCAAGGAAGTGCTGGCAGGCAAGTGGGGAAATGGCGACACCAGAAAGAAGAAGCTGCAGGCAGCAGGATACAACTACGCTGCAGTTCAGAAGGAAGTCAACAGACTTCTGAAATAAGATGATCCCGACATCAATGTCGGAAACATAGACAAAAGCCAGGGAGGTTATGCCTCTCTGGCTTCTTTTTTAATGACCTCGGCGTCGGCCGAGAAGAAGATATCCCACACTTCCTGTGGGGACAGATCGTAGCGGACTGCGATCCGAATAATATGCTTGCGCTGGAATGGCTGCCGCCCGTTCCAAATCGTTGAGAAGTTGGATGCAGTCATGCCAAGCGACGCAGCAAGGTCTTTATTAGAATCGCCATGAGTAACCATGGCGGCTTTCAGTTTTTCTTTATTAAACATTTTTATTCATTCCTTTCTAAAAGGATAACCGTGGAGCGCTTCAATTCGGCTGCGCGGGGAAGCTGCAGAAAACCCAGGATAAAATTTACACAATCATAGGCGTCGCCTTTCTGGCCATTGGCCGGGTACAAGGTTTACGAGGACGTCCAGCGGGGCAGCCGGACCTTCAGGCTTTCACATTAAAAACCAGGGAAACTTGTCGAACATCATCCACGGTACCCGTCGCGCTTCTTCCTGCAGGACTTCGGACCTGCCATCGGTGGTTTAATACCGGAGGCCTAAGCCTCCGCACGTTTCAATCTGAACACGCTGTACAAATAAGCACCAGAATCATCAGAAACGATTTCAACATTCGTAAGTTTTTCAAGAGCCGCAGACATCGGAGTGCCATACGTCCCGCGCTCCCATAATCCGGAACACTCTGCCAGATTCCAGAAGCACCCGGTTTCGATTCCTCCGTTTTCAAAAGGGATTTTCTTAAAAACAGATTTTACAAAATTTTCGCACCATTCAACTCTTACTTTTTTCATGATTCATACCTCCTATCTTTCAGACACCCAACGCTCCACCTGTTCAACATTGCATTCGATATAGCAATCGCACACGTCACGGAAGACTGCGATTTTTTCAGTTTTTCCACACCAGGTATGAGTTTCAAATCTTACGAACCAAGCACTGCGGCTAGCCCATCCACACCAGTATTTCTTTCCAACAACTAATTCATTCGCTTTCATTTTTAAGCCCTCCGTTTCGTTTTTGCTTTCCTTTAGGTTGTCTGTATATTAGCTCTGATACCGGTACTATTCAAGTTATTTATAACCGTAAACTGCACAAAGATCTCGGCCGGTTTTTGGTGGTAATTAGTATAATTTATAACTACTGCATGGAGCCATCCGGAAGGAACCGGCGCATGTTATACCGGCCCATCCAGGTAAACGATACCAGCGCCATCTGACCAGTGGCCGCAGCCTCCTGGCGGGCAGTTCGGAAAGCCTGGTCCTGGCTCTGCGTTTCCATATAGAAGCCGCCGGCACCGTGCACACGATAGATCACATTCATACAAGGCATCTCCTAACGTTTTTTGATTTCACCGAAGGCGAGGATATCCTGCACCATCCAGTCGTACCCGCAGAAGCCTGCGTTTAATTTGCGGAGCTTCCTGGCTTCCTTCGCATCAACGACGCGAGCAGAGATCATAGCACACCAGCCATCATCCCAGCGATAGCTCCAGGAGCCACCATCCAGCTTAGAGAACAGCTTCACCATAGAAGCAGCCTGGGACGTTTTGAAAATGTAGTGTCCCTGATCCGCTCCGGACCATTTACCGTTCCAGCTTGCCGCATACGGCATTGATAATTCAAAACACAAAATCATAAAAAGACCTCCTTTATCTTATATTCACTTTTTTATAAAGCGGGCGGATGTCATATTAGTAGGAGAGATGCGAGATTACGAGACGATTTCCACAGCACTGCTCGCTGCCGAGACCGGACATCTCGTACTTTCCACACTGCATACGACCGGAGCGACACAGACCATAGAGCGTATCGTAGATGCCTGCCCGACCGGGGGACAGAACCAGGTGCGTGCCCAGCTCGCCGGAACATTAAAAGGAATCGTCAGCCAGTGCCTGATCCCATGCGGCGGTGGAACAGCCCGCGTGGCAGCGACCGAACTTCTTGTCGGTACGGATGCCATCCTCAACCTCGTCCGCGAAGGAAAGGCACACCAGATCCCGGCAATGATGCAGACTGGAAGCAGCAGCGATATGCATACCCTGAATATGGATCTGTCCAGACTCGTGCGGCAGGGATTTATCACAAGAGACGATGCGATCGCTTATACCAACAATAAAGCGGAAGTGGGGCAGTATTTATAAAAAGATGACAACGAACCTCGCAGCAAGAATGCCGGAGGCATTCTTGAATATATTGATTTACTCACGTAACTCTTTGCGTATGCTTATTATCATAACGAGAAAGCACAGGCTGCCTCCGATAATATTTGAGATTGGTTCTGCAAGGAATACGCCGTCTGTTCCCATATGAAATGCATACGGGAGCAGATAAGTTATAGGAATAACGATGATTACTTTACGGAGTAGGGAGAAGAAGATCGCCTGTTTCTTTTTGTTTAAGGATTTAAATATAGTCTGTCCGATGTATTGCAGAAGCATGAAAATAAACGCTCCGAAATACAGTTTCATGGCAGGGACGGCATCTGCCAGCAGACTCTTATCAGAACTGAAAATGCTGATCAGAAATTCCGGTGCAAGAATGATCGCAAGCCATGCCAGCAGTGTATAAATGAGTGCCATGATTCCCATGGTAACAGCTGCCTGTTTTACACGTTTGTAACGATGAGCACCATAATTGTAGCTGATAATAGGAGAAGAACCTTCCGTGATTGCATAGATTGGTGTCTCAACCACCTGACGCACGCTGGAGATGATTGTCATGACAGAAATATAGAGCGTTCCGCCGGTGACAGAAAGTACGTGATTGCAGCAGATTGTTACCAGGCTGTTTGTCAGCTGCATGATAAATCCGGCAGTTCCGAGGCTGATGATATTTTTCGCATATTTTGAAGAGGCACGGATTTCTTCTCTGTGCAGCAGACGAACCTTGTATTCTGCCTTGCAAAGCAGAAAATGAAGTACGAAAGCAGCCGACAAAATCTGTGAGATGACGGTTGCGATTGCAGCACCCCGGATTCCCATGCCGAACGCAAAAATAAAGATCGGATCAAGGATCAGGTTGGCAACAGCACCGATCACCACCGAGATCATACCGGTGGTCGCATATCCCTGGGCGTTGATAAAAGGATTCATGCCGGTCGCGACCATGGACGGAAACGTTCCAAGCAGATAGATCATCAGATAAGGACAGGCATAGTCAAAATTCTCACGGCCGGCACCAAACAGCGTGAGAATGGGTTTTGCAAAGATCAAACCGGTCAGCATCAGAAGGATTGAGCAGAGCGTCAGCATGGAAAATGAAGTATGCATGATCTGACAGGCATTTTCGTGATCACCCTTTCCACGCTCGATCGAAAAGAGCGGTGCACCGCCGCTTCCGAACAGGTTGCTGAAAGCAGTGATGATCACAATGATCGGAAAACAGAGTCCGACCGCTCCAAGAGCCGTTGTGCCGATATCCGGGATACGTGCAATATAGATGCGATCCACGATATTATAAAGCAGACTCAGAATCTGAGCGACCAGCATGGGCAGAGCCGCTTTTAAGATATTGTCGGTGATTTTTCCATTTTCAAAATCAATTTGTTTCAAAGTAAACCGTCCTTTCTTCGTTGGTGTTTCTGGTAGTTAAGTATAACATGAATCAGGCGAAATGGAAATGCCAGGTGTTTTGCTAAAATGCTTTCTGACAAAGAATATTAGTACATGTGCAAATAAACGAATTTCCCGAAAGGCACTTAAGCGAAAGTTTTTTCTTTCCAGTGGGAAAAACATAAATAGTTTCTTATTATTTGTGTTGACTTTAATTATGCTTTTGAAATGTATTGAAATAATGAGAGTTGTATGTTAATATAATTTCAAAGCATATTTCTTAACATTCTTGGC
>OOCM01000152.1_pt1 | contig 75060 bp, 62 predicted proteins | sample 1671111 | NCBI WGS metagenome assembly OOCM01 (sample SAMN06348123, study PRJEB24527) | human gut metagenome | biome: human gut; feature: ankylosing spondylitis patient; material: feces | host: Homo sapiens | place: China | collected 2015-10 | reverse complement strand
AAATTGAATCAACCAGTAGAGTTTTGCCACTTGACGATCCTCCAATAACAACATTTAATCCAGAACAAAATTTTACATCTATATCAATTTTTTCATTTGAGTACTTTACACAATCAATTTTTTCAGACCAAGATTCTGGTTTCTGATTACAATATACCAAACGTGATTTTTCTGACAAAGAAATACGAAAGCCATCAAATGTTGGTTCAGAAAACATCCAAGTTGGAATAAGCGGTTCTGCATCTTTAGCTTTGGCCGCAGGATAATTACTAGGTATATAATTATCTGAACATGTAATAAGATTCACAAATCCACTAATTCCAAGACGTTGGAAATATTTATCCGTTTCTTCACGACCGCTATCGCTTCTTGCTGTAAAACCGTCAAATTGATTATAATAAACACTACGTTCCATCATCGTGTCAAACTTCTTACCTTTGGGGATAGCTTTGTCGAATGTCGCGTGTGATTGCCCACCATGAGGGAGTAGAACAAAATCATATGAATCAAACTCATTGATAACTTTGTCTAAAGTAGGGATGTTTTTATCTGTTTTTACAACAGTCTTTTGTTTATATAAGCTATCAAGAATTTTATTTATTTCATCTATTTTTTGTGCAGAGATGTTATCCTTGAAAAATATATGACAATGATAAGCTTCTGTATCTACTGAATAATGAATATGCAGTTCAACACCAAGCAATAAATGTATGTCCGTTCCACACTTTGCTATAGCATCAAGATATGCTTTTTGATTTATTGTATTGTGATCTGTAAGAGAGATAAGTGCATGTTGTCCTTGTGCTTGCTCTCTTACTTTTTCAAATAACGTATCTATATCATAATTCTGATTTAGATTATCAGGATTCTCTGATGTGTGAATATGTACATCAACATAAACTGGCTCCATATATTTATCTCCTTGATTATATTATGGTTACAAAGATATATTTTTTAGTTCAAATAGAAGTAGCTATAAACAAATCAAAATGATAATTATTCAAGAAGCTGATATTACAAAAGTTTATGACTCTTATAATATAGATTTTATCGTATGCTAACTATAGTATGTTGATGACTATGATTAGCAACTATAAATTTGCAATAAATAGAATAAAATTTATAGCATTTAAGCGATGAAAAATGAATCTATTCTGCTTTTATTTGGACATAATGTACAGAAATATCGGATTAGCCAAGGATTATCACAAGAGAAACTCGCTGAACTCGCAGGTGTTCACAGAACATATATCGGTATGATTGAACGCGCCGAAAAAAATATAACTCTCCGCAATATGGAAAAAATTGCGAAAGCTCTAAATATCCAGATACAAGAACTTTTACAAAAATAATATGGCTACAAATATAACACTTAATATTACAGCAACCAATAAGGCATCTTACCGAAAACAGCTCATTGAAGAGTTTTTAAAGGAACAGCCTGGCACAACAATATCAGTTACAGAATATTATTACTTTGTAGAAACATTACAAAATAATAATCGCATTTATCTTAAACGTCCTACAGCCCTAAATAAAGGTGTTGATTTTGAAGTTAGGGTTGAGAACACACAATTTAGATATGGGAAACATGGTAATATCATTTCAACTGGGAATCGTCCAAGCCATGATGATATAACAAATGATTTAATCAATAAAAAAGCTGAAAATCCTACTGAATTTTCTCGGTTAAAAGAGTTGTTGGATAAGACTTATACTTGTGAACAGATCAATGATTCTGAATATTTCCAATTTTCATTTACATCTGGACACTCTATAGAAGTTATCTTCAAGTCATTAAAATGGCTTTTCATAGAACAGGATATAACATATTGGAATCGAAGCGGAAGAGCTATGCTATATAATGGACTATGTAATATCTGGAATTAAAACGGTAAGTCCATTCCATATTCTACAGAAGGTTCATTAATAACCTGAATTTCATTATCTTCAAATAACTGTGCTTGCCTTTGAAGCTTCTCCAAATACAAAGTGCGTTTTGAGGGATCGTTGATTTCCTCTCGACGAGCCTTACTGAGTCCCAAGAATTCATCATTTTGATCTATGCCAAGAAATCGACGTCCCAATAAACTTGCAGCGATACCAGTTGTACTACTACCTGTAAATGGGTCTAAAATCCATGCACCAGGAAGAGTTGAAGCCTGAATGATTCGCGACAGAACGCACAATGGTTTTTGAGTAGGGTGTTTCCCACAAGACTTTTCCCACCTTGTAATTGCGGGTAAGCGCCAAACATCACGCATCTGAGTGCCACCATTGATCTTTTTCATGAGCTCATAGTTAAAAAAATGGGGTACTTTGGGCTCTTTACGAGCCCAAAGGATATACTCAGCGGAATAAGTAAAATATTTACAGGACAAATTTGGTGGTGGATTTGTTTTTTCCCATGTAATGCAGTTCAATATCTTGAAGCCTAATTCTGTTAAGCACCGAGCTACTGAGAAAATATTATGATAAGTGCCACTTATCCAAATTGTTCCATTGCTTTTCAACTTATCGCGACAGGCAGCAATCCATGATTTATCAAACAGATAATCTTCCTCATATCCGTTAGATTTATCCCATTCACCCTTATTGACAGAAACCATTTTACCGCTTTGAACACTTATTCCTCCGTTTGATAAGTGATACGGAGGATCTGCGAAAATCATATCAAACTTAAAATCAAAAGAATTCAGAAGTTCGATACAATCTCCTTTCAAAAGGGTAAAATCCTTATTTTCCGACTTATAGTAAGCTATAGGCATTTAAACAAGTACTTTTGATATTATTCCACTTTCAAGATCCGCAATGTTATACAAATGTTCCAATACATCAAACGTTTCTTTCAGGTTATTCTTTGCACTGTACCATCCACAACCATCTGTAAACCAAACGAATTTGAAATAGTTCAAATTTATGGTTTCCATGGTTATAGTCTTATAACTGCGAGCCGTTTCATTTAGTTTGGAACCCCTGCTGGAGTAAAAGTTAGTTTCTATGCCATAAATGACATCATTTCCTTTTACGACAAAATCAAATCTTTTCTCAGCTTTTCCTTTATTGGAAATAGAGGATAAATCTATTCCCCATTTATCTTCAATCTCGTGAATATACATTTCCTTAAAATAAGTATCTCCTTTTACAAGTCCTGCTTTACAGAGGAAACTTTCTACAAGATTTTCCATCAGATGACCTCCGCGATTTTTACGTCCATTGGAGTCAAGTCCCGTTTCTATTCCGGTTACATAATCTACAAGATTGTTGACAATATGATTCTCCATCAGATCAAAAAGACCGGTCTTTCGCATGAATTTGACATAGTCTTCATTCGTGCAATTTGGTTTGTCAAAATGAAAATCAATCTGCCCCTCTTCATCCATAGCCATAATATCAAGCTCACGCTTGGCTAAAAGAATAGGAATACATCTTAGAGTTTCCGGATATTGTTCCAAAATATTTCTGAATTCATCCTCTATATTTCTGGAACCGATAAGCGAATTCAAGATATTGAGTGGAATTTTAATGGCTTCCACATTATTGAAAACCTTATTGAAGTCAACGTAATATTTATAATCAGCGATAGAAGGTCTAAAACCAGCTAGCCAAGTATCAAAGTTTCTCATATCAGTAAGCATTGGCAACATTGGAAATCATTATCTCGGAAATAGCTCCACGTCCATTTCCTTTTGAATTTATCATCCTCGCAGCAGAAACTCTTTTAATGGAAAATCTATTGTAAAGATGATCAAAGAAATCATCTCCATTATCTACATTTTGAGGGTCTGAATTACTTGCCACAAATAAGGATTTGTGTGTTGCAATCTGCTCGCAAAAATCACGTAACCGAGTCTGTTCAGTGTCGTCAAAACCATCTTTTGCATAAGAAGTAAATGCTGAAGTCTCTGTTAATGGGCGATATGGTGGGTCAAAATAATACAAGGCATTATCATCTGCATATTTACCCGTTTGTGCAAAATCACCACAAAGAATCTCAACACGTTGTAAAATAGCAGAATCCGCCCTCAATGTCTCCGCATCGCAAATTTTGGGATTAGCATATCTCCCATGTGGGACATTGAACTTTCCTTTAGAATTTACACGATACAGTCCATTAAAGCAAGTTCGATTTAGGAAAATAAATAATGCAGCAGTTTCAAGTTCTGAATTATTTTTTTCATTATAACGTTCACGTTGAGATAAATAATAATCTTTTCGTGCAACGTCATCAAGAGCAAGATACTCAGTTTGTATTCGTGTCAATTCAAGAATTAATTTTTCCACATCGGATTTTATTACACGATATGTACAAATTAACTCTTCATTTATATCATTGATTACAGCTTTTGTTATGTTAGGATATTCTTGTAGAATCCAGAACATAACAGCTCCTCCACCAACAAATGGTTCGACATAAACTACTTCTCCCCGTTGCGACAGATCGCGAGGTAGGGTATTCTTTATATCGTCAAGAAGTTGGGTTTTTCCACCAACCCACTTGACAAATGGTTTTGCTGAATATTTATCTGCTCTTTTCATATATGCAAAAATAATTATAACAGCCCATTTCCACAATAAAACTTATATTTTCTATATTCTCTTTCTGCAGTTTCTTTTTCACCATATCCTGTTACCACCCTTATCGCAAATATCAGACACCTCATTCGATACACCTCTTCCTTAACCTCCTGCCGTCTTTCATCCCAGCGAAGGTCGGAGTCGGAGTTGCCAACGCCATCACCGGATGAAACAGCAAAAGGCCACCCTCCAATCAGCGCATCAGCGATAGAGAAGATTCGTTTCCGCAAAAAAGGCTCAGCAAGCTGGTCAAGAAATGTCTGCATCTGTTCAGTCTGATTATCGTTGAGATCCGTCAGTCGCACATACTCCTGTTGCAGCCATTTAAGCTCCCGATAGTCCAGCAACGCATTATTCTGCACCGCTTGTATTTGCTGTTCGGCATCCTTACGATACAGTTCTTCAATCTGACGGACAATCTTCACGAATCGGCTGGCGATAGACCTGTTCTGCTCCTCAATCCATTTGTCAACACCGAATATCGGAGGTTTACCAGTAATCCGTGGAGGCTCAAAATCTATCTTGTGATTACAGAGAAGTTGCATAATATTCTTCCTTGTTCAATGCCATGTTAAGAAATACCGTCTTTTATCCAAATATATCACACTATTTCAGGCGGTCAAGTCTCATTGCCCAAACAAAAAATCCCCGTCAACCGAACTGATTGATAGGGATTTAATAGCAAATTCTTGTTAAGAATGTATCAATATTCATCCTCGTTGAAAAGGAAATCTTCCTTTGAAGGATAATCAGGCCATATTTCTTCTATTGATTCATATACGTCGCCTTCATCTTCTATCTCCTGCAGATTCTCAATAACCTCCATAGGAGCGCCTGAACGTGTGGCATAATCGATCAACTCATCTTTTGTTGCCGGCCATGGAGCATCCTCCAATTTAGAAGCCAATTCCAAAGTCCAATACATAAAATATTCTCCTATACTTTTAACGTTTTAAAATGACTCTTTCAAGTGGGCGCAAAAATAACATTTTTATTGATATCAGCAATTTCTTTTCCATATTATTTCTTGCTGACCGGCAAATACATTGAGTTTGCGTGCCAAAACAAAGAAATAATCTGACAATCTGTTTATATAAGCTGTAACATTATCATCCAAAACGACATTTTCAGCTTCTGCAAGACGATATATGCATCGCTCTGCACGACGGCAGACTGTACGGCAAACATGAGCCGCTGCTGCACCTCGAGTACCTGAAGGAACGATGAAAAGGCGCAATGGAGGAAGTTCTGCATCGATGTGGTCAATCATCTCCTCAAGGTCGTTTACCATCTCAGTCGTTACAATGCTGTGCGGACGTATAGACATATTCTTTGTATCAGTAGCCAAATAAGAACCGACAACAAAAAGCATCTGCTGTATGCGGTAAAGGAATCTTCTATCGTTCTGATCGTGGACGTATGTTATCAAAACGCCTACCTGCGCATTCAATTCATCGACTGTACCATAGGCTTCAAGCCTAACATGTGTCTTAGACACCCTCTGTCCGCCAACAAGAGCAGTTTCGCCGTTGTCACCAGTCTTCGTGTAAATGTTGCTCTTTTTTGCCATAATTAAAATCTTATTAAAGGGTTATGCCGCATGTGAAGCGACTGTGTTTTTTATAGTTTGAGTTTTCAAGCAAAATCTTTCAAAGAGTAAAATTCTGTTTACAGCGCCTTTTGTCGAAAAAGACAAGTCCTGCCGATCCTAAATCAAAGGTGACGGCTGTCCTATCATCATCCAGAATCTTATTCCATATAAGACGTCCTTCCTCGGAATCTATATCTTCCAATATGAAAAGGCTGTCAGAGTTGACATTACCGACTGCATACTCGTATAATGTTTCGAACTTTTCAGTAAGCGGAAAATCAAGTATGCCTATCTTACCTTGTGACTCTATTATTTGTCTGCAAAGTTCTACAACATCGCCTTCCATACACTTTACCGAAAAATCTTCAAGCAAACGCTTAGACATTTCAGAAAAAGAATGGGATACAGCATAACAGCGGGTTTCTTTGTCAGGCAAAGACATGTAACATGCATTCAAAGCATCTCCAATGCCGGCTTGAAGCACGTAAGACGGTTTCAAGCGATTTACTATTCTGAAAAGCAGTTCATAGTGGCGTTTAAGGGAAGGCTTTACATCCAGTCCTAAAGATGCGGTCAGGTCTGCCATGTCGTCGAAAGCATAATATAAGGACTTCTCTTCCACAACATCCCTTACAAACTCGTAGGCCCAAGGAGATTGTACTCCAAACCCTCTACGGTGGCGCAATCTATTCGGCAATGTAAGAAGATATTTTATATTCATAAGATAGTCGTTATAAGCTTTTCATTTATCCATTCAGGTCGTCACAGCCCCATCCGATTCATGACTCAATGCATAATATCAGGATGGTTCATAAGACAAACTTAAACAAAAAAACTTACAAATCCTACATTTATACTATTTTTAAGCCTGCCCGAACATACGCTATCAACAATCTAAAAGAACGCAGGACGTGAAGAATAAGCTTCAGGTTCAGATACATTCTTATGAGAATAATCTATGCAAACTGTTTCAAACGCTGTGCCACTACATTCCAGTCAATAATAGACCATATAGCTCCGACATAATCAGCCCTTCGGTTTTGCCAATCAAGATAATAGGCATGTTCCCATACGTCTATGCAAAGCAACGGCTTTTTTCCGTGACGCAATGGTGTATCTGCATTGAGATACTGACTTACGCACAATTTACCTTCGGAATCGACCTCAAGCCATGCCCATCCGCTTCCAAAAAGAGATGTTGCAACCTGGGTCATTTTCTGCTTGAGAATTTCAAGAGTTCCGAAATCGCGTTCAATCATTGCCTTAAGTTCCTTTGAAGGAGCCGTTTCAGGCGCATCAGACGGTTGAAACTGCAAAAAATACATCATGTGGTTAAAAGCCTGTCCGGCATTATTGAAGACCGGTCCATCAGGCACAACTTTTATCATTTCTGCAAGCGACATATCTTCCCATTCTGTGCCTGCAATCTTAGCATTCAGATTATCAACATACGCCTGATAATGCTTTCCATAATGGTAACTGATTGTTTCAGTAGATATTATAGGCTCCAAAGCATTGTGTGCATAAGGAAGCGGAGCGACCATTATAAGTTCACGTGTATCCATATTGCCGAATTATTTTAGCAGTAAACATTGCATTATTTGCATTCAATACAAATAAACAGCTATAAATGTTCAAACTAAAATATTTTTTTCGCAAAAAAGACAAATATGCAGCAATTCAATGATTCGGCATCAGCATATAAGCAATCATTTCAAAAGTCTGCTACTTTCCCGCAATCTTTCTCTTAAGCGTGGTGAACCTATCATAAATCATTTTTTTCCAGCTTCTGACAGGAATACCGTTATAGAACTTTATCAGATTCTGATATTCCGTTTCATCATTTATTCTGAACCCGTTTTTCATCAACCATTGAAACATGTAGTACAAGCCACGTTTCTTTTCATAAGGAAGATGCCAAACTGCCAGATTTACATCTTCAGGAACGACAGATCTGAATCCTGGGTTTGTCCACATACGTTTGACAACCTTATTCGCATCAGCATTTCGTATACCCAAGAATTCAGCAAGCATACTCAAGACATGTGCTTCCTCGCACAACTTCGGTTTATCATCACCGACCTGTTCTATGTTGTGCTTCCACAACGGAGGGAAGGCACTGTTCACAGCCTCAACCATATCTTTTCTCAATGCAAAGAACTCTCCACCATAATAGTACAAAGGCTGTTCAGGAGCCTTACCGTACATATCAGCATATATCTGAGCCATCTTTGCAAGAGTAGTTCCGTTTATAAGCTGTTCTTGTTTACGGTGCAGTTCATACAATGCACTTCCTTTTGTTCGGACGCCATCGAAGAATGACTTAAGTGAAGAACGGCATATACAGTCGGCATCGCATACAAGAAGGCAATCATCATCGTACATGGCTGTTTCCATATATTTGAGTATATCATAAATATAGAACTGGTTCTGCCATGCATCATGCCATCCTTTTGGAGGGCGACATGTATATGGAAGTTTCACGACCCTCACGTCAAGCACCTTGAACGCATCATGCAAATATGGAGGCAATTCAGCTGCATCAATATTAGTAAAGAACATCAACACAGCATCAGGGTTGAAATGCCTGAACGTTGCAAAAAAAGGTACCTGTATTTGCATATATATGGAATGAAGCAAAGGAGAATCTCCCCTTCCGCCACCTTGAGGATAGAAACTTGCTTCGTCCTTATTCTCTTTATAAAACCATGTTGCTATATAATTATTGCCACCTTTCATCATTTCAGCTTTTTAGATTATTATCATTTATCCCTGTACTTGAAGTGCCGTTCATCCTTTCTTTTTTAATATAGTCAAGGAAAGCTTCAATATCGGCCACCAAACGCCTATAAGGTTCCGAAGATTTGAATCCCGTATTACGTCTTATCATAGACTCCACAGTACATTGGCTATGCTGATAGCTAGCCAGTTCATTGTCCATTTGCTGAGCATGTTCTGCCAGCATCTTGATTTCCTTCTCGCGCTCTCTTCTAAGCTGTGTACACACAGACTCCATGACAGGCATTACAACATTATCCATAAGATGATGTCCCTGTATATAGAGATATGTATTGTCCGGTCTTACGCCCAAAGTTTCAAGTTCAGCCTTAAGCGGTTTCAATTCTCCTTTGGCCTGAGGATAATGGCGCTGCATCCAGGCCATCTTATGATTGACTGACTGTCTGACAGCTTCGAGTGCACGTTCCGGATGATAAGTATTTATATGATGTATCGTGATGAAATTACAAAAACTCATAAGAGGAAATTCCTTATTCTTACCTTTTCTGTAAAGCCATACAGTCCATACGAACAAATCATATATTATTTCAGAATAAAGACGCAAGTAACCTTCAAAGTCGAATATGTCCCGATCATTAAGCGTCGACATGACGCATACATTATGCAACGTAGGCGCATAGCACTGGTAATTCTCTATGGAATAAACATAGGTATGGAAAACATACGGACTCTCCAGCATAAATCTGGACATCGGAGAAGCACCTTGCAAGAGATAATCATAGTCGGCATCAACGCATGCTATCATATTTGCACCGAGATTCTCACCCAACCTGTTCATAAGTGCAGTTTTCTTGCCTCTTGACAGATTACTCCTCGAAGGAAGCATTATTTCAAAACAGACATGTTCATCCTCGTATGCAGAAAGTACGTCTCGCCAAAAAGAAATATCATCATAGCTTTCCACATAAGCAATCACCTTATGCCGGTTTTGTCTTGATTTCAGCCGATTGGCGGCTCCAAGATACATTGAAGTCAGATTGTCGGTAAGTCGTCGTGCCATAGTATCAGCAATTTAAACTGTTTCAACATCATTTCGATGCGATTCAGCATCCATCAAAAATAGAATCTCTCGTAAGGATTTCAATCTCAGAAAACCATTACAAGGTCATATCTGTAACCTCCGTAACAGCATCTATCCATCCATTCATCACCAAAGCTGGAGAATGAGTAGACAATATTATCTGAGTGTTCGGGTTCAGGCTCCTTATAAGACTTATGAGCCTCTGTTGCCATTCAACATGCAGACTTATCTCCGGCTCATCCATGAGCAAAGCATAATGCTCGCCGTTTTCCACCAATACAGTCAACAGGATTACCAACATCTGCTTCTCACCAGAAGACAACTGATAAGGAGTCAGATGCACATCGCCTTGAATGAACAGAATCTCATTGCTTCTTCGGTCTATTTTCTTACCGGTCTCGCTGAAAAGCTCATCCATTGTATTTTGGAATTTTGTTTTCGGCAAAGAAACGTGCTGAGCTTTTATCTGATCTTCAGGTACACCGCTGGACAATAATTCAATAATCTGATTGCCTATATTCACCTGATAATCAAGGTAGCGTCTCTGCAGTTTGTAGATTTGCCAGTCGAGTTCCGTTTTTACACGCGAATCAGACAGTTTTTCCATCAGATCGCTATGGATAAGAGGTCGATCGAAGCTTCTTATGACATCATACTTCATGTATGTAGCATCAGAAGGATACAACGTAATCTTGACACCATCTGGAGCGCGATTCGCTACAAGTTCGCCACAGTCCATGTTGCTCAATTCACGAGCAGAATGATTAATTATGGTGCTCTTTCCAACACCGTTTATTCCGCTGAGAATATTGACATCCGGACGGAGGTGCCATGCAATATGCCGCCCGCCTTTCCACAGCGCCTTAATCTCTATACTTTCTATATATTCTGCACGCTTTCCCATTTCCTGCGATTTTTAGATGGTTAACACAACAAAGATAAGAAAAAATCAGATATACGATGCTTTGTCCACAATTCAAAACATACGCTGTACTCCCTTATTAACAAAACAAATACAAAAGCAGAAAGTTTCACAACAGCCCGCGTTTGTTACGCAAGCATGTCATGAAACTTTCCGTCAAATCAAATTAAGTTTTATGCTTATATTTTTCAAGCTTCAAGGATAGTACATCCTTCGCAAGGCTTCATCTGCTTGAAGAAATCATTGCCCTTATCGTCAACAAGGATGAATGCAGGGAAGTCCTCAACCTCAATCTGCCAGATAGCCTCCATACCCAATTCTGGATATTCAACGCACTTGATGCTCTTGATGTTGTTCTGAGCCAAGATTGCAGCAGGACCACCGATAGAACCAAGGTAGAATCCTCCGTGCTTCTTGCAGGCATCAGTTACCTGCTGTGTACGGTTACCCTTTGCAAGCATAATCATTGAACCACCGTGTTCCTGAAAAAGATCCACGTAAGGGTCCATACGGTTTGCAGTCGTAGGTCCCATACTTCCGCATGCCATGCCGGCAGGAGTCTTGGCTGGACCAGCATAGTATATAGGGTGATTCTTTATGTAATCAGGGAGATCTTCACCACGGTCAAGACGTTCCTTAAGCTTAGCATGTGCAATATCGCGTCCTACAATGATTGTACCGTTGAGAGAAAGACGCGTTGCAACAGGATACTGGCTCAACTGCTTGCATACTTCGCTCATAGGTCTGTTGAGGTCTACTCGAACAACTTCGCCCTCACCGGCCTGTCTCAATTCTTCAGGAATCAATTCGCCTGGATTATCATCCATCTTCTCAATCCAGATACCGTCCTTGTTGATCTTACACTTGATATTGCGGTCAGCAGAACAGCTAACACCAAGACCAACCGGACAACTTGCACCGTGACGAGGCAGACGAATAATGCGTACATCGTGAGCCATATACTTTCCGCCGAACTGAGCACCAAGACCGATCTTGTAAGCCTCTTTCAATATTTCCTTCTCGAGTTCAACATCGCGGAATGCACGTCCGGTCTCATCACCTGTAGTAGGAAGATTATCATAATAGTGAGTAGAAGCAAGCTTAACAGTAAGCAGGTTCTTTTCTGCTGAAGTACCACCGATTACAAAAGCGATATGGTAAGGAGGGCATGCTGCTGTACCCAAGCTCTTCATCTTCTCAATCATGAAAGGAATGAGCTTCTCGCGGTTAAGCAACGCCTTTGTTTCCTGATACAAATAAGTTTTGTTGGCAGAACCACCACCCTTTGTAACGCAAAGGAATTTGTATTCCATACCCTCAGTAGCCTCGATGTCAATCTGTGCTGGCAGGTTGCACTTTGTATTGACCTCTTCAAACATTGAAAGAGGAGCATTCTGACTGTAACGGAGATTCTCTTCAGTATAAGTTTTGTATACACCCTTTGCAAGAGCTTCCTCATCGCAGAATCCAGTCCACACCTGCTGACCCTTTTCGCCATGTATGATTGCAGTACCTGTATCCTGGCACAAAGGCAATTTTCCTTTTGCAGAAACCTCTGCATTGCGGAGGAAAGTGAGAGCTACATACTTGTCGTTGTCGCTTGCTTCCGGATCGCGAAGAATCTTTGCCACCTGAAGGTTGTGCGAACGGCGCAACAGGAATGAAACGTCACGGAATGCGGCGTTGGCCATTGCTGTCAATCCTTCTGGAGCCACCTTCAGAATAGGTTTTCCTTCAAACTCGCTTACAGAAACGTAATCTTTAGTAAGCAGATAATACTCCGTATCGTCCTTCTGTATCTGGAACATCGGAGCGTACTTGAATTCTGGTGCTTGAGCCATAATTATTAATATTTATTTCGTATTGTAAATCAGCAAAATGCTTGACGCCCGGCGACAGTCAAGACAACCATCACCTGACATCAAGCAAAGTTATAAAGAAAATACCAAATTATCAACTTCCGAAAAAATCAATAGCCGAAAATTTCTTCGGTCGAAACGCGCTTCACCGGGGCTATCTTGCGCAGTGCATCCATATCAAGCTCATTTTCGTCGCCGAGAATCATGTATTTGAACGTGCTTCCCTTGACAAATTCTTTCTGGAATCTGCACACATCGTCGAGCGTCATAGTCTTCACCTTGTTGTAGACATCCTTGTACATATCGTGGTCGATTCCATATTCCCTCATTGTAAGATAATAGTCGAGCACTCTTCCGTTGACAAAACGTCTAGTTGCCAGACGCTTGAGCAAAGCATCCTTTGCGAGACCGAACGCAGGCTCAGAAACAGGCATATCATTAATGATGCTGTTGAACGTGTTCACACAATCCATGAGCTTGTCATTCTGAGAGATAATCATTGCGTTGTATACAAAAGGCTGCATCTTGCTGCGTCCGTCGCTGTAACTTGCTCCGGCCGAATAAGCCAAACCTCTCGATTCACGCATTTCCTGGAACACGATAGAATTCATGCCACCTCCGAAATACTCATTATACATAGTTACGATAGGCAGATATTCAGGATCATACTTCACGCCCTTGTTGGAGAACATCATCAAATATATGTTCTTTGCCTTATATGGAGCGATATAGATTTCACTGCTGTCGGTACGCAGAGGCATGTATTCGCGGTCAGCCTCAGGAGCTACAGGTTTCTTTGCCATCTTGTGCTTGCCGGCAATGATACGTTCAGCATCGCCAGCCTTCTCCGGGCCATAATATGTTATTGTCTGCGAACAGTTCCACAGATTACGCAGGCTTTCGAGTAATGTCTTTGCATCCGTAGACTTCAATTCAGTCTCTGAAAGAATATTTGTAGACTCGTTTACAGAACCATACTTACCCCACATAACCAATTGTCTGAAATTGGTTTCCTGATTGAGTTTATTGTCTGCACGCATCTTCAACACGTTGGCAACATAATCCTCATAAGCCTTATCGTCAGGTTCGGCCTTGAGTACAGCCTCTTCGCACAAAGCCAATGCCTTCTCCATATTCTCGGCAAGACCGCTCACGCTTACGTATGTCTTATCCTCAAGAACATTGATGTTCATCGTACATGCCAGCTTGTAGAATTCCGTCTGAAGTTCTTCTGCAGACATCTTCGACGTGCCAAGATAATCTAACAAATCAGAAGCAAAAGGAAGAGTCTTGTCAGTCTTGCTTCCACGATCAAATATATAGCATACGCTGAACAAACCGTTTACATCATTATGCTTGTACAGCATTTCGGTTCCGTTCTTAAATTTACGATGTTCTATCTCCTTATTGAAATCCACAAACACGGGCTCAATAGGTTCAACCTTTGAGTTTCTGACCTCAGCAACGAAGTCGCTTGTCTTGTCGCGATTCATTTCGATAGGAGAAATTTCCGGTTTCTCCATCTTCTTTTCGTTTGGATCTACACCCTTGTATTTGTATATGCATGCATATCCGTCTGTAAGGTATTCCTTGGCAAAGGCCATCACATCCTTCTTTGTAATGCGGCTGATTCGGTCAAGTCCCTCAACGGCATCCTTCCAGTCTTGTCCGTTAACGAAAGCATTCACAAACATGTCTGCTCGCGCGTTGTTGCTCTCAAGCTGCTTCATTCTCTCGAGCTTCATATTGTTTATGATAGCCTGAAGAAGCGACTCGTCAAAATCTCCAGCCTCAACCTTGGCCACACACTCTCTCATTATTGTGCGCAGTTCATCAAGCGTCTGTCCTTCCTTCGGCATAGCTATAGCTATAAGCATCGAATAATCGCTCAACTGATAATCGAACACACCTGAATCCAGAAGTCTCTGCTTCTGATTGAGGTCAAGATCAAATATTCCGGCCTTGCCGTTCCAAAGAATCTTTGAAATTATCTTAAGGTAGTCACTGTCTTTTCCGCCCATACCAGGGAAACTCCATCCCATCAGCACAGACTCGGCCTCCGGACCGTATACGGTTTTCACAACTGGTGCAGTCAAAGGCTTTTCCTTTTCAAACTTCAGCACCGGCAACTGCGGATTAGGCTTCCAGTTTCCGAAATACTTGTCGATTATTCCGACAACAGTATCATAGTCGAAATCACCACTCATGCATATTGCCACATTATTAGGCACATACCACTGCTTGTAGTAGTTCTTGATATTCGTAATCGACGGGTTCTTCAACTGTTCCTGAGTACCAAGCACAGACTGAGTACCATAAGGATGATGAGGGAAAAGCGCAGCCATCAGACTGTCGACAGACTTGCCGTTATCATCGGTCAGAGAAATGTTCTTCTCCTCATACACAGCCTCAAGTTCTGTATGGAATCCACGTATGACACAGTTGCTGAAACGCTCTGCCTCAATCTTCGCCCAGTTCTCCACCTCGTTCGACGGAATATTTTCCATATAGCATGTAACGTCCTGCGAAGTGTAAGCATTTGTACCCGTAGCACCTATTGCCGCCATAAGCTTGTCATATTCATTAGCTATGGCATATTTTGAAGCCTCATAAGACAAGCTGTCGATTTTGTTGTACATCAACTTGCGCTGCAGCGTATCCGACATGCATCTGTAACGTTCGAAACACATTTCTATCGAATCCAGCAAAGGCTTTTCAGCCTCATAGTTCATTGTTCCGAACTTTGTTGTACCCTTGAACATAAGGTGTTCAAAATAGTGTGCAAGACCGGTCGTCTCCTTAGGATCGTTCTTTCCACCGACTCTCACCGCAACGTATGTCTGTATACGCGGTTCGTCACGATTTAAAGTCAGATAAATCTTCAGTCCGTTGTCCAACGTGTATATCCGCGCTTTCAGCGGATCTCCTTCCACACTCTCATACCTGTATTTCTCTTGAGCATCGGCCGCAACGACAGACAATGCAAAAAAGAGACATGACAGGAAAAATCCAAATTTTCTCATTTCAGCATTAAAATTAAAAAACTCTTATATAATCAGTACTATTTTACGTTATCCAGAAAATCCCGAAGCATCGTTTCGTCGACATCGCCCATTGCATATTCCTTTTCAGCATCGCTCCTTATCATGTTGAGCCACCAGGAATAAGCCTCATCGGCCTCTTTCCGCCACTTATCTTCATCGTAGAACATATTGCCCTCACTTCTCTGTATGAGAGAACGTGCATATCCGGCAGCATAACTGTCGTAATCCTGATGAATCTGTTGAAGATTATGTATCAGTTCCTCCGTATTTACGACCACACCGTATTCCACATCACTCAGCAGTCGTTCAATTTCACGCTTTGGAGCCAGCATTCCTGCAACATCAAGCCACTGGTCCGATCCTCCGGCATCAGCACATGCAAGTCCTGTGGAATGCATCACACTGTGCACAAAAAGTTTCACTGCCAGGTCGTAATATTTCATGCCTCTCAACAGAGCCGAGCGCTTTATGAAGCACTTGCCGTATGTATATTCCTCACACTGTTCCCCCTGCTCTGCAACAAGGCGGCGAAGCAAATCCTTTCCTTCAGCCACATACTGCATTACATAAGGATTCGGGAATGCACAGTTCACCATATCACGCATAGCCGAAGCCGGGCGCTTGTCTCTCTTAGGCCATTTGCCTACATCACGCCATGTACCTACAGTCGACAGATTTATACCCGGAACTATATATGTTTTCGTTCCATTGCCTATGACATACGAGAAAGGCAGTGAACGCACATCCGGATGCTCGCTCACCTTACCCATCACCATGGAAAATGCTCCAATAGTTGCCGGCCATATTATATGGCATCCTGATGCAGTCTTCGAGCCTCTGTCAAGAACGCCCCAATGAACAGGCCCCATCTTATAGGCGTGGTTGCTCTGATTGGTTGCAGAACCAGCATTATAGAACGAGAACATGCCACCTATAAGAAGCGATGATTTGTGATGAGAAGTTGAGAACGGACCGCAGAACGAAGCACACGCCTCACCATTGTCCATATATGAATTTGCAAAAAACAGAGAACTCTCCGCAGAGAATCCGCGTCCGATGTGCACAGTTTCGCCAATGAAACAGTTATTGACCTTGGCACCATCGACAACCGATGCCCCGCATGCCGCAACCGAATTTTCCATTATGACGTCAGTGCCGATATACGACGGAGCATCATCACTGCTCTGTATTGTCGACATGCTCAGACGACTTGCACCATGCACCTCACACGAATCGCCTATACAAACATTGCTTATCTCGCCGCTCATCAGGATACGCACGTCGTTGCCTATCTCACCGCGACGCCCGCTTCCTGCCTCATTGACCTCGCGCATAACCAGCCTTCTCACGTTGGCATCATGAATCATGAGCCATGCAAGCTGAGCCGTCAACCTGTCAAATATTACAACGTTGCCATCGCCTCCCTCATTGAGAACAGAAACAATGTTGCCTATGCCGAAATTAAGCGAGCCGGTTGCAGATATTATGCCTACATTGCAAATGCAGCATCTGTCGCCTATATTATAATCAGATATATATCCCGAAACATTTTCTATAAGACAGCCGTCACCGACCGTAACATTGTGCAACGTGACGTTCGACAATCCGGAACTCCTGACGAATCCCTCCTCCATCTCTATATGACCGGTCAGAGAACCAATTTCCACAGTTCCAAAGAAACGTACATTGCTTACACGGTCTGGAACAAAATCGTCTGCCACAAACACCGACAGCCAGTCTTCAGCCTGGCATCCGCGTTCCTGGAGTTCAGAAATCTCATAGTCTGTCAACTGTCTCATATTGCCGTATTGTTTTATAATGAAAAATTGTTTCTGAAAGAACACCTACTGTCTAACCTAGTCATGCTCACTCAGCATTTCCTTCCTCATCATAATTTTGGAAAAGGAAATCATTGTAAGGATATTTCTGCACATGCAGTTCGCGCACCTTGCGATAAAGCAATTTCTTCAGTTCAGGAACATTGGTCTGTTCCTTTGCCGAAATGAAGAAACAGTCATCGCCCAGTCTGGCCATCCATGTTTTCATCAGCTCGTCCAGCGAAATGTTCTCACGGGTTTTCGGAGTCAGATCGTCAGCATCCTTTTCCACCCACGAATAAGCATCAATCTTATTGAAAACCATCATATAAGGTTTGTCGCCGGCTCCAAGATCAGCAAGCGTCTTGTCAACCACCTTTATCTGCTCTTCAAAGTCAGGATGCGACATATCCACCACATGCACAAGCATATCGGCCTCACGCACCTCGTCGAGAGTACTCTTGAATGAATCAACAAGATCTGTAGGAAGTTTTCTGATGAAACCAACCGTGTCGCTCAGCAGGAAAGGCAAGTTGTCGATTATGACCTTTCTCACTGTTGTATCAAGAGTAGCAAACAGTTTGTTCTCTGCAAAAACCTCGCTCTTTGCAAGCAGATTCATCAACGTCGATTTTCCGACATTTGTATATCCCACCAATGCAACACGTATCAGACGTCCGCGATTCTTGCGCTGCGTAGTCTTCTGCGTATCGATGTCCTTAAGTCTCTGCTTGAGGAGCGACATGCGGTTGAGGATTATACGGCGGTCCATTTCCAATTGTGTTTCACCTGGCCCTCGCAGTCCCACGCTTCCGCCTCGCTGTCTTTCAAGGTGCGTCCACAGACGTGTCAGTCGTGGGAGCATATATCTGTACTGCGCCAATTCCACCTGCGTCTTGGCAGCCGCAGTCTGGGCACGCATTGCGAAGATGTCAAGAATCAGCGATGTTCTGTCCAGAATCTTCACCTGAAGTTCTTTCTCTATATTGCGTATCTGTTTGGCAGACAATTCGTCATCGAATATCACCATACCGACCTCACGTTCCTCCTCTTCTTCAGCTTTGATGAAATCCCTTATTTCCTCAAGCTTGCCGATTCCGATATATGTAACGCTGCTCGGACCTAGGACACGCTGCGTGAAGCGCTTTACAACCTTGGCTCCGGCCGTCTCGGCCAAAAACTCCAGTTCATCGAGATATTCAGTCGTCTTGCGCTCATTCTGATTGGGAGTGATGAGACCAACAAGCACCGCAGTCTCCACCTTTGCTTCACTTATAACAAATTCTTTCATGTAAATTATACGTGTAAATACAAGTCAATATATAAAATCATCACTTTCTGCCACCAAATAGTCAATAAGCAGAAATAATCCTATGATATGCAAAAATAGGCATAAATGACGAAAGCACACGCTAATAATGGAAAATATTGATTGCTATGAAGTTTAATACAAGAAAAGAGGCTGTTCCGCAGTCATTTCACTGCGATACAGCCTCTGAAATACATACTTTAACTATAGCTGGATAATATGCTGTCACATCAGTACGACAAGAATATGCCGTCCGGTGTTACAGCCTCAATAGAAACATTTATATCCTTACATACAGAATTGTTGTAGAAACCAATTTCAGCCTTTCCGTCCTTGTCTGTGACAACATTCGGATTCCAATAAAGCGTCTTTCGGTAGTCAGGCTCGTCCGGCTGTTTTTTTGAATAGTCAGGACTATAGTATTCAACAGGCTTGTTGAAGCCTTGAAGCTTGATCTCACGCCCTGCAATAAAATGCCTCTGCTTGTTTTCCGGGAAACGGACAACATTTACAAAAGCACCTGTCTTGCCGTCAAATCCGATATGCATATCGTCTGTAGCATAACTTGTATTATAATCCACATTTGGTCCGTTAGGCGCTTTGATAGCATAAACGTCATAATCAGGCATAGCATGTTCCATCACCCATCGTGTAGGCCTTCTGGAAATGTCTGTCACGATATCGATTCTGTCTATCGAAGCACAATTGCTCAGCCTTACTGCCAAGCCGGGAACCAAATCCTGAAATGAACTGCTTCTTAGTGGTGAATCACGGTTCAGACGAATACTGTCAAGCCCCAAGACGATATTTTCCGCACTGTTGTTGTCAGCTCTTACAAAATCTGTCAGGAAATCCTGATATCGCGTGTAAGACATCGTATGCGGATTAAACTTTCTGTAAGGTTCATAAAGTTCATTGTCGTATACAGCGTTCATCACGTCCTGAAAATCATAACTGGCCACAGGTTCATCTATTCGCCAATCCATATAGTTTTCCCATCCTTCAGAAACTTCAACTCCAGGCAACACTGATGCGGCATATATACCTTCTCCGCCACTGCCGACAGCAACAGCATCTATGTTAACTTCCGGTTTGTTTTCTTCATACCAGCTGTATTCCTTAAGATGCTTAGGCGAATAATCATCCCAACGTATGAAAAGATTCTGATCGTGCAAAACCTTACGTTCTGTATCTTTACCGGCCTTCTTGCCTTTATCGTCTGCATCCGAAGCCACCATGCTCAGGAACGCATTTCCGTAAAATGCCGGATAACGGAATCTGAAGCAGTCCGTACTGTCAGTTGTCACAGTAGTTTCAAACACAGCCGGCAAAACCTTACCTTTACCGTCTTGCCTGATTGAAGCGTATACTTCAGCCGGTTTTTTCATCTGTTTCGAATGATCGTTCATAACATTATAAACCCTGCCAGAAACGTACATCTCTGTTTCAGGAGCAACACCTGCAGTTGCCTCCTGCGTAATGTCATATCTTCTCCAGCCTTGTACAAGCATCAACTCATCCAACGCCTTTCGGACCTGTTGACTGCGATCCTTGAAGTAATACCCCGGATTTTCTATATATCCGCGCAAATCAGATTGAAGAAGCAGTTCTGTAAGTATATTTTCACCTGAACGGAAACTTTCATCAGTCTGTCCGCCATCTCTGACAGCAACTGAAAATCTGGCATTGCTTAACGGCTTTCCTGTAAGCTTGTCTGTTGCGGTGACAGATACAAATGTCGGTGCACAAGCATTCGCGTCCGAAGACGCAACTTCTATATTCGCCTTACGGACATCATCCGACTCCGCAAAAAACATTCTCTCACATAATATCATCCCATCTCCAGATATTATGCTCAGCATGTTGACTCCTGTACGCAGGCTGTCTGAAGGCAGCACTACAGAACATGAACGTTTCGAAGTCGGCAGTTTCATCGAATGCAGAACCTTTCCCCTGCAGGAAAACACTGCATATACATCCTGACCGGAATATCCAAACAATGAAATATCGGCTTTTACTCCATCATCAGAACTGTCTACAATAAGTGAGCAGCCGCCATCCATAGCTTTAGGCAGATCAAACGTATACTGTTTTCCGTCACTCTCAAAACGTACAGAATATGAAGCACCTATTTCTGGCGTAAAGAAAAAAGAACCACGGCCGGCATGAGTATACGAAACCTTCTGTCCGGTAGGATTACCGTTCTTCAGCAATTCACCGTTAATATTAATCCGTCGGCCCTGCTCATTTTCTGCCTCATAAGCAACTCGGCACCTCACCCCATTGACCAAATTACCGCCTTCGGGGTAAAAACGTACATTTACCGGAGGATTATTATATTTTATTCTATAGTTTCCTGTTGTAACCTTACGTTTTATAATTTTCGAATTGACAAGCTCTGACGAAGCAGGTTTTTCATATATCGGAAACACTCTTGAAAAGAAATTATCCGGATGAGTATCCAATGGAAAACCAGTACAGAACGACATCATCCATTTTGTATAGGCACGAACCTCATAATATCCGCTGAAAGCATTATTCTTGATACAAAAGCAACCATCAGCCTGACCATCGCGGTCAACAACAAGCATTTGACGATCCTTCACATATCCCTGCGCATCAAGCAGATCTACATACAGAACCTTGCTCTCACCGACACCATGATCATCAGAATTAACTACATAAGCCTTATACCAGATTGTATCACCTACAAAATAATAAGTATTGTCAAAATGGACATAAACTTTTTCTTGAACCCGGTCATACACATGCGGAACTGTGTCAGCCATTGCGTTCTCTACATACCCCAAAGCAAAAAGCGTTGAAATGGATAAGAAAGCGGAATAGATATCTTTACATATACGTGACATAATATCATGATTTAAGTTGGACGATCAAAAGGTTATAACTATCTCATTCCCCGTATGTATCATATACATGAATACAGTCAAGACATTTGTTTCAGTTAATTGCAATATTATGAAAAAAAGACAATCACAACAAATTCTAAAGATTCAAAACATACAGACTTTTTGGAATTTCACTTTTTTTATTTTTTATACGTAATAAATTGTCCATCAGGAGTTACAGCCTCTATAGAAACCTCAAAATCCTTGCAGATGGAGTTGTTGAAGAAACTCACTTCGGCCTTTCCTTCATCATCAGTAACAACATCGGCATTCCAGTAGAGGGTCTTGCGGTAGTCGGGAGCCTCGGGTTGCTTCTTGGAGTAGTCCGGATTGTAGTATTCAACAGGTCTGTTAAAACCGCGAAGCTTTATTTCGCGACCGACTATCACGTGGCGTTGCTTACCTTCCGGAAAGCCTATTACATCCATAAATGCGCCTATATCATTTCTATATGTAAGCGATACCATATTCCCCTTAACAGGTCTACGCGAAACATCCGTTATTATGTTTATTTTATCAATAGAAGCACAATTCGATAATCTGACAATCATTCCAGGAATCTCTTCCCTTTTCTGATACTTTGCTTCAAATTCATCTTCCGGCAAAACACCATCTATCTCACCATAGGCAAATTTCTTTCCGTTAAAACACATTGCTGTATTTATATAATTATCATTATCACCACATACATAGGTCTCTATATATCCACGATATATCATATAATTCATTGTATGCGTTGAAAATTTTTTATAAGGTTCATAAAGCCGCATATCATATATATTGTTGGCGACATCTTGAAAATCAAGACTAACTACAGGCATGTCCATCATACGGTTGAAATACTTTATCCTGTTTTCTTTCACATCGACCTCAGGAAGAACATCTGAAGCATATATCCCTTCGGCTAAATCATCTTCGGTGATTCCCTTAAAGGGAATATAATCTGGTTTATTCATTTCATACCAGCTGTATTCCCGCACGTGTCTGGGAGAGAAGTCGTCATACTTGATGAAAAAGTTTGAGTCATGAAGTTTCAATGAAAATTTGCTTCTTTTCTTCTTACGTTCGTTTTTGGCTTTACTTGCACGCAGAGTAAGCAGACCATCACCGTAGAAAGGAGTATATGTAAAGCTGAAACGGTCAAGACTGTCTGTTTGCATAGAACCTTCGTATCTTAAAAAGCCGTCATGGCCAGGTTCATTCAAGCGTATAGATGCATAGACAGAAGCAGGTTTATCCATGAGCTCATCGTAAAACTTTCGAACATTGTAAACTTTTCCGCTAACCTGCATAGTAGTTTCAGGTTTTACATCAGTGTCAGGCTTGGAAGATATGTCGTAGCGCCTCCAGCCGTGCACGAGAATCAGTTCGTCCAAGGCTTTGAGGGTCTTCGGGATGCGGTTGCGGAAATAGTAGCCTGGATTCTCGATGAAACCTCGAAGATCGGACTGGAGAAGAAGTTCAGTGAGGACGTTTCCACCGGAATAGAAACTCTCATCGGTCTGACCGCCGTCGGTGACGGATATAGAAAAGCGTGCACTGCGGAGAGGAACACCGCTGTCTGTCAGACTGACAGAAACACTGCAGGGAGCAAGCGGAGATGCTGAGCTTTCAGAAACTTCGACATCGGCACGGCGGAGATCGTCGGAACGGACGAAGAACATGCGTTCGGAAAGTATCATCCCACTGGAGGTGACGATGCTGAGCATGTTGACGCCGGTGGGAAGGGTTTCCGAAGGGATGCTTATAAGATTGCTTGCGGAAGACGAGTCCAGTTCCACGCTGCGGATTACACGCCCGCGGCAGGAGAAGACGGCCCACGCCTCGGGGATGCTGTCGAAGACCATGGACACGGAAGCGGACACGCTGTCGTCGGTCTGGGAGACGGAAAGGGCGCATCCGCTGTCGAAAACTGCGGGAAGATCAAAGTCGTAGTCCTTGCCGCCGCTGCGCAGGCGCACCGAATAGCGTGAACCGCACGAGGGGGTGAAGCGGAAGGAACCTCGGCCTCCGTAGGTATGGAGAACCTTGATGCCGGTGGGGATACCGTCGCGCAGGAGCTCGCCGTCGACGTTGATGCGGCGCCCGCGCTCGTTCTCAGCCTCGTAGGCCACGAGGCATGGGACACCGCCTATGAGATTGCCGCCTTCGGGGAAGAAGCTGGCATTGACGGGGGGATTATAGTAGACTATACGGTAGTTTCCGGCCGTGACCTTCTGCTTCATGATGCGCGAGCCGTAGAGGGCGGCGCTGTCGGGACGGTCGTAGACGGGAAGGACGCGCGAGAAGAAATTGTCGGGATGGCAGTCGAAGGGATAGCCGTCGCAGAAGGACTGCATCCAGCGGGTGTAGGCGCGCACCTCGTAGTAGCCGCTGAAGCAGTCGGGACGGAGGCAGATGCGCCCGCTGGCCTGCCCGTCAAGGTCGATGACAAGCTTCTGACGGTCCTGAACGTAGCCCTGGGCGTCGAGAAGGTCGACATGGAGCACACGGCTCGGACCGACACGGAAACTGTCGGAACTAACGACGTAGGCCTTGTACCAGATCGTGTCGCCGGTGAAGTAGAAGCCGTTGTCGAAATGCAGGTAGACCTTCTCCTGGACGCGGTCGTAGACGGGAGGACGGTTTTCCGAACGGGCAATATATCCGGACAGGAACAAAAGTATGGCCAATGCAAAGCAGTATATCGGATGCATGTTCTTCATTGTATTAGGTGAGATTTGATTGCTCCATGCAATATTATCAAAAATCAGACAGAAAAACAAGACCTTACACTTTTCCAGAACAAAGAAACCGATATCAGTAGGATATGAACATGCCATCCAATATTATCGCTCTGTTTAAAACCTTAAAGTCTTTGTATATAGAATAAAATCTATTTCTTACCCAAATACTCCAACTATAATAATAATCAGAACAATAACTGATTAAGCCGCCAATCAATAACTCGATTTTCCAAATCTTGAAGATTCAGCATTGCAGCACTATATCTACGATATGAAACAAAAATCTCTTTATATTTTCTATAAAGCTGATCTGCAATGTCCTTCAGTTCCTGAGGCAACGCAACACCATTAGCACACTGCATCAACTTCTGCTCTGTGCTATTATACATATTGTCAAGAGCCTGGACATTCGTAGGAGTCATCAAAGCACTGTTACGATTACAATATACAACCATAGAATTAAGAACATTTCTCCACTCCATATAGCGTTTTGCCGATGTGGCATCAGTTCGTGCCAACAAGTTATATGCAGCATTTTCAGTATCGCTCATCGGTAAACCATATCTGATTGTATGAGCCATTTCTGTGCCCCATGCTTTCAACTGAGGGTCTGCAACATAAGTATCCGAGGAGGTACTACTATTGCTACTGTTTCTAACACCTGTTCCACCACAATATTTACAATGTATATGAGAATGTCCAGAAGATGGATAAAAATAACCTCCACATTCAGAACATCTGGTCTTAACCTCATTTCTTACACCATATTGCGAAACTGACAGATTTTTAACAATCTTCCCCGTCCCCCCGCAATAAGAACATCCATTTTGTCCAAACGCCGCACCGCAATGCAACATTGCGATTTCGAAAACTAATAAAATGAAATAACGTATTTTCATACTTATGATTTTATCATTTAGATATTTATAAAAGAATCAGACACATGCAAAAAATCACAAAATTCGACAAAGGCACATTAAGAGATACGCCATAAACACTGTAAAAACGGAATTTTAGATTTTATTGAACTAACCAGCATCGACCATTTACTTTAGAAACAGACGATGCTGGTATAATTCTTATTTAGTTTATAAATAAAGGCCTATCATTTTTTAGAAGCTTTTATATCCAATGTGAATATATTGCCGTCAACTTCAACTTTAGGATGTATGTATTCCATACTTCCATTACTATCTATACGTATAACAGCATCAGAGTTACCAATTAAAGACATAGTATATGTATTACCGTCAGGACTCTTCACATCGTAAAGATTTTTTGTACCCAAACATGGTTCACCCTTACTATCCTGCACATCTACAGATACGGATTTTCCATCAACATTATCTATCAATATCCTCATGTTTTCCAAAAGTCCAACCTGCTTACCATCCAATATTATCTTACCGGTTCCAATATATGTCCCAGCAACCAACTGTCCGTACGTTTTAGTTTCCGTTGAAGATTTCTTGAAATTTGACAATGCTGCAGAAAGAGCGTTACTTGTGCCAGCTGTTCCTTCATTAAAAGACATAAGCTTCTTAGATACACCGATTTCCTTCTTTACACCTTTATCAAAGTAACCAGTAAATGCTACGTCATTGTTTGTACTTTGGTCTATAAGATACTTATACTTATAATCCATCTGTTTCGAAACATTTTCAACAAATGCAAAAGGCAATAGACCAAGTCCCAATGTACCGGCTCCAACTCCAACCATGGTTAATCCTGTACCTGTTTCACCTAGACCTGCCAAAATGGAACCACCCAAAAGAGCTCCCGTGCCAATAGCAGAAACAGTTGTACCTACAATAAAAGCTGTTTTCTCCCCTGAATAACTATAGTATTTATAATCCAGCGCAAACGGAACAAAATCAGGTGAACTTGGTACATTTGAAATCAAATATGCATAATACGTATTCTTTTTCAATTTAACTTCAACACTACCATTTTCTTCTATGGTCGCTATCTTTGTCATATCAGGACTATATATATTTGTTCCCGGTGTACCTGAGATTTTAATTGGCTTTGCAGTCTTACATGCAATGAACAACAAAGGGAATGCTATAAACGCCAATGTTTTAAAAAATATTTTCATATATTCCAGTTTTGTTTATTGATAATCATATAATATGCCTTGCACTTTACAATCATTGCCCAAATCAACATTGTTGGCAAAATAAAGCATCCACCATGGTTCATTAAGGGCATCAGGCTTAGTTGTATAAACCTGTCGCAATGCTTCATTCACATATCCATGTCTAGCAACAGGTACAACAACTTTTGAGTCTGCGTAAAAATCTGTCACTATCTTATCGAACGTACTTCCTCCATCTACAGAATAGGAAATACATACACTAAAACGACAATAAGATTCTTTTTCACTCAACATAGGGAACGTACCGCTACTCTGTTTAAGAGAAGCTTTTCCAATACCTGCTACTTTAAAAACTTTCGACATCGCGCCATTACTCTTAGGAGAAAGCGATATTCTAGGCTGATCTGCAACATAAGTTGTATTTGTCAAAGACTGACCGGAAGTTCCAGAACCTCCAACATTTATTCCATTAGCCAACTGTCCTACAACTCCCCCAATACCGAATGCACCTGCAATTGAGCCGAGATTTACACTAGCGCCTTTGCTGACAGAAGACAAATCTGTAGTAGAAGTCGTTCTCACTGTAGGGTCATAATAAGATGTAGACGTTCCATCAGAATTAACGAAAAACGACATAGTCTGATCTATAGTCATAATCTCAGACGTACGGTTGTAAACTACAGCTGTCAAATCACCTTCATCTGAAATCATATACGCAACAGCAATCTTTGCATCTTCTGGTATGGGAGATGCCTCAGTAGGCTGAGCATGCTTTGTCGTTACTGATTGGTACGCAACACTAGTTGTCGTCAATTTTGTGGAAGAACATGAAGCCATTATAGCCATGTATCCCAACAAGCTTAAAAATTTTAAATACCTCATTTTCATAATTAATTATTAAACAGCCCCAATTATTCCTCTAATTAGACTCCTCAAAGTCGCATAAGCCTATAATTATACATCAACAAATCCAATACACAAACGTGAAGTGTATAGGATACAACCCAAATGTCAAAATATACAGAATAGATAATATTTCAACCCAAAGAAAGCAATATCAGAATAAACGGTAACCCAAAATAAAATTCACATTTCTATTGTCAATACTTTGCCAACATGGCAAACACAATACTAAAATAGCTTCTACTTCATTTCAAATATAACTCTAATAAGTTTAATTAAACATCGTATTCTATCAATCCCCAAAAACCAAAAGAATGAATACATATTCCTCTGATAATGTTATTTAACGTTATGACTAATAATTATCATATAATGCAAATTTAAACAATTTAAAGCAAATAGTCCATAAATTCATTATATAAAATAACACTAGTTCTCTTAAGTTATGTTAATCGAATTCAAAATCAAAAGTCAATTGACAATTTGCTATTGGAGCAGGTTCGTCCTCCACGGGGAAGAACAAGTCTTTCATATCCCCTTTTACCAAGAGCGAGCTTCCGATTATTCTCATGACTTCGTAGATATTGCGTCCGATTTTCATTTCATGTTCAACAATCGCAATCAGGCAATAAGTGCAGATAGCCACATATATTTGTATCCTTACGGCATTCTCAGATTGTCCCCAAAAAGTAGTGACACGCAGGTGTTGTTTTATCCACTTGAAGAACAGTTCCACCAGCCATCTGTTTTTGTAAAGGAATACTACCTGTTCGGACGAGAGGATGAAGTTGTTTGTATAGAATGTGAATGTCCTATCCAAATCAGGGATATAAGCTACTATTCTTCGGATTCTATCCGGATAATTCTTTACATTGCGCTCTCCAATAAACCTAACGGACTCGTCTTTAAGTACGTTACTATTGCTTTCAATATCAACACACGTTTCTACAGCGTATTCAGGCTGTCTCTTTTCTCTGATTACAAAGAAAGCGTTGACTTGATTGATGTGATAGAGACGGCACAAATCCCAGTACCCACGATCAAATATATATCCTGCTTGAGGTTCATATTCAATGACATCCATTGCGTTGACATCGTGGGTGCGAGCTTCTGTTATGTGGACCATCTTTGGAATTTGGGTAACAATGTCAAGTTGGGTATGAAGCTTTATGCCAGATTTTGTACTTCGAAAATTAGCCCACTTGAAAATACTCATGCAAAGATCTATCGTAGAAGAATCAAACGCATAGAATTTTCCTTCAATACAGAATTCTCTCCCAATTCTGGTACGTTGAGCCATATTTATCATATGATAAGCGAATTCTTCAAAGACATGCCAGTCTCTATAAGAGTTGCATTTGGAAAGAATAGAACGGTTTACTCCATATTTACCGAAACCGAGATGAAAAGACTTTTCTTTATGCGCTATGGCTATGTCCGTCAGTTCACGGAGACTACGGCAGCCATCAAGTTGCCCGAACATAAGAACAAGCAATTGATTCCAATAAGACAGTTGCCATCCCAATGTTGGGTCTGTAACTTTGTTTTTTATGCGACTAGACATGATTCTTTCAAATTTTCGTTTTGGCAAAAAGTCAGTTATTTGGCTGAAAATATATCTTCCTGTATTCATGTGAAGGCAAATATGAGGGCGAGCCCAAATATAGCCAATTCAAAAGTGCGACAGGGTATCGGATACCTAAATGTCGCATAATCAGGGAGAACAATTCAATAATAACAAATTTTAAGAGACACTAGTGATAAAATAAAAAAATATATATTGGAAGTGCATTCTCAAAAATTCTGAGGGCTCACAAATAATATTTCGAGGGCATGCGATTTAAATTATGAGCCCTCGTAAACAAAAACATAAGCAACCAAGATAAAACAGGCTAGTAACTGCGGCTGATTTTTTACAGAACGAAGAAAAAATGCAATGTAGAAAAAACAGCTTCAAATTAGCCTCTCCACTCTCCTTTTCTTATCTTTTGACAAGATAGGATGCGACTCGGCAAAGCCCACCAGAAAACTGCGTTTCCGTTTGCCTTTGCACTTACCTTTCACTATCTTTGCACTACGGCAGCTACAAGCTTAAAAAGCCGAATATGTACAACATAAAAAACAATAATGACCATGAGTAAAAAAGCTATCGCAACCGAAAAGGCTCCAGGAGCCATCGGTCCATACAGCCAGGCAATAAAGGTAGGCAACATGGTTTTCACTTCGGGACAGATTCCTATTGACCCTGCTACAGGAAATATGGTTGAGGGCATAAGGGAACAGACACGCATGTCGCTGACAAACATCAAGAATATTCTTGAAAGTGCGGGATGCAGTATGGATGCAGTGGTGAAGACAACTGTATTTCTGAAAGATATGGCATTCTTCGGCGAGATGAACGAAGTTTATGCAGAATTCTTCAACACTCCGTTCCCTGCACGTTCAGCAGTTGCAGTAAGAGAGATTCCTAAAGGTGCTTTGGTGGAGATAGAGGCTATAGCATGCACTGACAGATAAGGAAAACTGCAGTCTGCACAGAGAAATCATCAAGGGCCGTTTCAGCAGAAAACATAGTTGCCGGAACGGCCCTTGACAGTCTTTATGAATGAGCGGATAATATGTTACGCAGGCATACCTTGAATATACATAGCCGAACTCTACAACGTAGTCAGTGCATCGCGCAAATCACTGAAATGGCGTCTGCTGGCTACGATGCTGACTGAATCGTACGGAGGAACCAGCACGCAGCGAAGCGAGCCGTTCTCGACATAGGAAAGATAGTCTATATTGAGGATGGTGTCGGAATTGACCTTGACGAACGATTTGTCAAGAGCCAGAATGTCGCGCGCCTTGATGCTCAAACGAAGACGGTGGCTCTTGAGGTCAGAAAGAACAATACTCCAACAGCGTTTGATGCCTGAATATTCGAAATAAAGAACTTCGGACGGGCGCAGGAACATGAGGCTGTTGACGGTCTGTATGGCAAACCGTCCGGAAGAAGAGGAAGCCGGCATACGCATTGTGAGCTCTGAAAGATTCTGCCCGGCTATACGGCCAGTACTGAAATCGGTACGTATGCGCTCCATCACTTTATAGAGCTCATCGGGCATATATGGCTTGAGAAGAAAATCAAAAGCTGAAGAACGAAGCGCATCTATCACATATTTATCGAAAGCCGTATAGAAAACAACACGAGTGGACGGCTCCAGACCTTTGGCGCGCATGGTCTTAAGAAGCTCGATGCCGCTGTCGGCGCCAAGCTCGACATCGAGAAAAAGCACATCGGGCTTAAGAAGCGGGACTAACGCAAGGGCTTCGGATGCGCGGTTCACTGCCGCAAGTATCTCAATATCGCCGAAGGAATCAAGGTCCGAACGCAGGACATCGACCGACATCGGTTCATCGTCTACAATAACAGCTGATAATCTTCTAGGCATAATCATTAAATAATCGATGGTTTCTTAAATTTCAAACTTGTAATTATAAGGTACAAAAAGCTGAAAGTCTGTGCCGTGAGAAGACGGTCCGGCTGAAGACAAGTCAATAACCGAAATCTTCATTTTGGAAGCATTGCGCATGTTGAGCAAATCGACAGTGGAATAAAGTGTCTTCAATCCGTTGCCTGTACCTTTTGATGCCGAAAGGCGCGAAGTGGAAGAAAGCCCGGCTCCATTGTCGACTATATGTATAAGCACTCCTTTGAAGTCTGCATCTGATACGGTTACAGAAATGAGCGATGAATCGTCTATACCTGAGGCAAAAGCGTATTTCAGTGCATTCTCGACCGGTATCTGTATGGACATGGACGGTATCTGCACAGACGGACTGACAAGGGCATCAACATTCCATTCGACGCGAGGAACAGAAGAAGAGGTTTCGCCACGGAGCGATACGAAATCCTTGACAAGCCGGATTTCGTCGTCAAGGCTTACGGATATGCTGTCGGACACGACGAGGTTGCCTCGAAGCACATGAACAAACAACTGCATGATGCGCGAAAGCTCGGTGTGCTGACGCATCAGAGGCATGACAGCATTGATGACATTGAACATGTAATGAGGCGAGATGCGGTTGCGGACATTCTCCATACGCAGACGGGCAAGCTGGCGCAGCTGTTCGTTGTAGCGCCGGTCGTTCTTGCGCTTGACGTATACGTATGCAACGAGAACGAGGAGAAGGAGGATTACCAATGCCGTAGAAATAAGTATTATGACGTTGCTCTGACGAGCGATGTCGGCACGGCTTTCTGCCAAGTCGGCATTGCGCCGGAGAAGAGTGGTATCGTTGCTGTAGCGATAGTCCATCTCGGCAATATTGGCCATGTGGCGGACACTGCGCATGGAATCGTCGTACTCATCGACCTTTACACGATAAGCGTATGCCCTGGAATAATCGCCTTTCTGCGAATAATATTCCATGAGACGCTGATTGTGAAGATTAAGATATGCGGGACGAACAGACGAATAATCGTAAAGCAGCGAAAGAAGACTGTCGGCACGCTTGAGGTTGCCCTCCTTCAGTGCCAGGGATGCCCTAAGACTGTTCAGATAGAACATAACCTCGCCGTCATCGTCGGATGAGAATGCTGAAGCGGCACGAGACAGATAGACGGAAGCCGAATCTAGCCGCCCGAGGAGGGTGAATATTTCGCCCATGTTGGCTTCGACACTGGCTGTAATGGACGGCTGATTGAATTTGGCGGCAAAACCGTAGGCGCTGCGGAAACTTTTCAGAGCTTCAGGATAACGTTTCTCATAATAATAGCAATTGCCGAGAGTGTTGTAATAGAAATATTTCTCGTACTCAAGACGTATGCTCGTATCGCGTCTGGCCTCGTCAAGGTAATGATGAGCCATACGGAAATTGTACAAATCGATATAGACCTGTGCCAGACCCATATATATGCTGAAACGAGCGCGGTCGGAATATGTCGAGTCGGCTATGCGCAAAGCACGGTGATAGTACATGGAGGCTTCGGCAACATGGCCTTCCTGGCGATTGAGGTCGGCAAGATTGATGCATACGGATTCCATCTCACGTTTGTCGTCAGAACGATTGAGCGCATCGTAGGCATTAGACAAACAGACAAGTGCAGAATCGCGCCTGCCCAAGGCCAGAAACAAGGCATTGCGGTGATTCCAACACATGGCCTCCAGGGCTTCACTGCCGGCATGGGCATGACAAAAGGCAAGAACCTTATCGTTGACATCCATTGCTTCATCAATACGCCCCTGAAGACCTCCGCTGAATGCGGCAAACAATTCCAGCTTGTAATATGATATGCTGTCGGAAATGCCTTTTTGGGCATTACGGAATGTCTGTTCGGCCGATACCGGCGAGACGTACATGGAATCATACATGCTGACCAACAATGAATCAACAAATGTGCTTTCACTCTGATCGGCCGGGAGGGCTTCGCCATCGCTGCATCCTCCGACAAAAAGATTTAAGGCCAATAAACAAAATATGCCCCAATACTTTACAAAAGACTTTATCGCCATAAAAATTACAATGTACAAATTTGTCACACTTATTTCTCACTGAGGAGAAAAAAAACGGCCGTACGCCGTTTTTTTATATATCATTTGTTTCTGTTTCTCTCCGCCCGCTGCTCAATCTTTACATCACGCCGACTCTTGCTCTGAGTGACAAGATATACGCCTGAGAAGACCAGAGCTATTGCAGCTCCCTGAAGAAGTCCGAACTTGCCCAATCCGAGAACGACACTGACACCGCAGGCCACAATGGGCTGAACATAATTGTACATGCTGACTACTGTAGGACGCAAATTTTTCTGACCTACCATCATGCAGATATAGGCAATGAATGTTCCGCACACAACAACAAACGCAGACTCAAACCACGAGGAAAGCGGAACTGAAGACCACGAAAGAGCAGACAAATCGGAGAAAGAAAAAGGAAGTATCACAACAGCAGCATAGGTCATCATCCACTTCATGCAGGTGAATACGGAATAGCGCGAGACGAGATGCTTGAAGAGAGTCAGATACAAAGCAAAACTGCACTGTGCCGCCAAACAAAGCATATCGCCCAGAAGATTGCCGTCGGCTGAGGGCGAAGCACTGGCAGTGATAAGCAGAGAAGCTCCTACGGCACCGCACACTATGCCTCCAACCTTTTTGCCGGTGACAGGTTCACGAAGAATTAGAGCGGCCAAAATCATGGTTACGATAGGCATAGTGGTTGTCATGATGCTGGCATTAACTGGAGATGTTATGCTTAGACCTATGGTATAACAGCACTGATTGAAAACAATGCTCAACATTGCTGCAAAAAAGAAGCGCACCATGTCACGTGCAGAAACAGTCTCACGCTCTACAAACAAAGATGTTATCCAGAAACAGATTGCACCTCCGACGGCACGAAACGTGACCATCTCAATCCCGTTCAGTCCGTGCGTCATGGCATCTTTGCCTATCGGGGCCATCAAGCCCCACATAATACATGCAAGAGCCATGCAAAGATGTCCTTTCAGATTTCCATTAGCTGACATTTTGGAACAGATTTATTTTAAATATATTTAGAACATCATCAATCGGCAGATTCGTCAAGATAACCGTTCTTGGCCAATTCGCCCGCAACAAGTTCGAGCTCGTTCCACCACTCCTGACCGAATGCACGGATGAGAGGCTCGCGAAGGAACTTATAGAGCGGAAGATTCAAGCGTCGGCCTTGTTCAACTGCCGGACGGCATACAGACCATCGATGATAATTGAGCGCCAGAGAATCACCGACTTTGCTGACACGAATAGGATAAAGGTGGCACGAAAGAGGTTTCTGTACATTGAGACCATTGTTGCGACATGCACGTTCAATGGCACAATAGCAACAACCGTTCTCATGGCATGTAAAGACACAGTCACGTCCATCGACAATGGATGTTACAAACTCGCCATCGCGGTCGACAGTCACAACTCCGTGCTTGCGTATTACCGTACGGGCATCTTCTGACAAATCGTCCCAAATCTTCTCTGCGGCTTCTTCCAGTCCGCCGATTTCAGACTCTTCAACAGGTGCTCCTGCATCGCCTTCAACACAGCATGCTCCGTGGCATGCTGAAAGGTCGCAGCAGAATTTTTCAGTGAAGAGTTCCAATGATACCAGAGTATTGCCTATTTCTACGAGACTCATAAAGCAATATTATTTTTGCAAAGGCTGGCAATTGGATACGACGGCAAAGAACTCAAGGTCGTCAGTTCCTGTATTAACAAGACTATGACTGCATCCACGCGGACAGTAATGGCACTGGCCGGCAGAAACAGCTTCAGACTCTCCTCCTTCAAGCAATGCCTTACCGGCACCCTTCAGGATATAGATAGCCTCACAACTGTCGGTGTGGCAATGCATGCCTATGGATGCTCCCGGATGAAGTACTGCACGGAAAAAACGGCAATCAGAATCGAAATACATCTTTGCCTTCATGACGCCTTCACCACCTTTGAAATTAGGAAATTCTTCAAAGGGTATATTATCGTAATCGAAAATCATATCGCAGAAACTATTATGTAAAAATATAACCGAAAGCAAATACGTCTCTCCGAACCTTCAAAATAGCAAGGAGAGATGTATTTGCTGAAATGATATTTGAATTATTCAGGCTTTCAGTGCACTGATAAGTTCTTCAGGGAGAAGAAGTGCCTGTTCGCCTGTCTTCATATTCTTGAGATTGAAACGTCCCTGTTCCATTTCTGACTCGCCGGCCATAACAACAAACGGAATGTTCTTTGCATTGGCATAGTTCATCTGCTTCTTCATCTTTGCATTGTCAGGATATATCTCCACGCGGATTCCGTTCTTACGCAAATCTGAAGCTACAGGCAGACAATATTCTGTTTCTTTCTCTCCAAAGTTAACAAAGAGGACTTTAGTGCGCTCAACTGCTTCTGCCGGATAGAGGTCGAGCTGATTGAGCACATCGAAGATTCGGTCTGCACCGAATGATATTCCGACTCCGGAAAGTCCTGGCATTCCGAAAATACCTGTAAGATTGTCGTAACGTCCTCCACCGGTGATACTGCCGATCTCTACATCGAGAGCCTTTACTTCAAATATAGCTCCAGTGTAGTAATTGAGTCCGCGTGCAAGAGTAAGGTCGAGCTCTATCTGATTATTGAGTTTCAGACGCTCAAGCATATTTATAATATATTCGCACTCTTCTATACCCTTCATTCCAACCTCGCTGTCGGCAAGAACTGTTCTCATCAAGGCAAACTTGTCGGCATTACTTCCAGACATCTTGATGATAGGCTGAAGTTTTTCGATAGCTTCTGCAGGAAGGCCGTTGGCTACAAGTTCTGCATTGACATTATCCAATCCTATCTTGTCGAGCTTGTCAATGGCAACTGTAATGTCAACAATCTTGTCCGGTTCACCAATAATCTCTGCAATACCGGCCAATATCTTACGGTTGTTGATTTTTATGCACACGCGTATGCCGAAACGAGTGAAAACGGTATCGACAATCTGCATGAGTTCAACCTCATTGAGAAGAGAATCGCTGCCTACAACATCGGCATCACACTGATAGAACTCACGGTAGCGTCCTTTCTGAGGACGATCGGCACGCCACACAGGCTGAATCTGATAACGCTTGAAAGGAAGTGTAAGTTCATCACGGTGCATGACGACATAACGTGCAAAAGGAACTGTAAGGTCGTAACGCAGACCTTTCTCGCAGAACTTTGATGCAAGCTTGGCAGAATTGCGTCCGAGAAGTTCTTCGTCTGTTATGCCCTTGAAATAATCACCTGAATTCTGAATCTTGAAAAGCAGTTTGTCGCCTTCTTCACCATACTTGCCCATCAGTGTTGAGAGGTTCTCCATGGCAGGAGTCTCAATCTGCTGAAATCCATACAGTGCATAGACATCTTTTATGGTGTCGAATATATAATTGCGCTTGGCCATCTCCAAAGGAGAAAAATCGCGCGTTCCCTTAGGTATACCTGGTTTCTGTGCCATCTTTATATCGTTAATCTATTATTTTTTCAAAATCTATATGTCGCCGGATCAGAACATTCCTGACACACGCTTTATGCCTGCAACAAGAACGTCTATTTCTTCTTTTGTGTTGTAAATGCCGAATGATGCTCTCACTGTACCTTCGATGCCGTAGTGCGTCATGAGAGGCTGTGCACAATGATGACCGGTGCGGACTGCAATGCCGAGACGGTCTAGCAATGTACCCATGTCAAGATGATGTATGTCTCTGACAAGGAAAGATATGACGGCATCTTTATTATCAGACTGTCCGAAGATGCGCATGCCCTCAATGTTGCTCAACTGCTCTGTAGCATATCTGGTAAGTTCGTGTTCATAAGCAAAGATATTGTCCATGCCTATGGCTGAAACATAATCCAAAGCCTTGGCCAAAGAGTTTGTTCCAACATAGTCAGGAGTACCAGCTTCGAACTTGTAAGGAAGTTCATTGAATGTTGTCTTCTCGAAACTTACATTCTGAATCATCTCACCACCGCCCTGATAAGGAGGAAGCTTATCGAGCAAATCTTCTTTACCATAAAGGACACCAACTCCAGTAGGGCCATAGATCTTATGACCGCTGAATGCAAAGAAGTCACATCCTATGTCCTGAACGTCTATCTTCATGTGAGGAGCAGACTGTGCTCCATCTACCAATACAGGAACTCCGTGCTGATGTGCGATATCAACGATACGCTTGACAGGATTTATTGTTCCGAGCACATTCGATACATGAGTTACGCACACAATGCGCGTCTTCTCCGTAAAGAGTTTCTCATACTCGTCCAACAAAAGTTCTCCCTTATCATCAATAGGTATTACGCGTATTGAAGCTCCACGCCTCTCGGCAAGCATCTGCCAAGGTACGATGTTTGAGTGATGCTCCATCTCAGAAACAATTATTTCATCGCCTTCATTGATAAAAGCTTCACCGAAACTGGTGGCCAGAAGATTTATGCTTTCTGTCGTACCACGCGTAAAAACTATTTCATTGGTAGATTTGGCATTAATAAAGTCTCTGATCTTTTCGCGAGCCGCCTCGTGTAGTTCCGTAGCCTGCTGAGAAAGGAAATGCACTCCTCGATGAACATTGGCATTTACCGAATAATATTCATCAACTATTGCTTCGACGACGCAACGAGGCTTCTGCGTAGTTGCACCGTTGTCAAGATAAACCAATGGTTTGCCGTATATCTTACGGGACAAGATTGGAAAATCTTCACGTATTTTCTGTATATCGTACATATTGAAAATGATGAATCAAAATTAATAAGACTAAAAAACGGAACTCTACAAACAGCTCGTGCAGCCGGAAATGATTATCTCAGAATCCTTTCTGAAACAACATCCGCATCACGGTCTGCACAAGCCACATCCTGCGCACTTGCTCAATTCTCCGCGAAAACGCTTCTCAACAAGATGATGCAGACGGTCGCGCAACGGCTCTAGCTTTATCTCATCGATGACCTGACCGACAAATGCAAACATAAGCATCATGCGGGCTTCTTCGCGCGAAATGCCTCGCTGCTGCATATAAAACATTGCGCGTTCATCCAACTGGCCGACTGTGGCTCCATGAGCACACTTAACATCGTCAGCATATATTTCAAGCATAGGCTGAGTGTACATGCGAGCATCGTTGGTTGCACACAAGTTTGCATTCGTTTCCTGAGACGATGTCTTCTGCGCTCCTTCACGTACAAGGATTTTTCCGGCAAAAGCACCTACTGCAGAATCGTCGAGTACATATTTATAAAGTTCACGGCTTGTGCAATGAGGCACACGATGATCAATCAGCGTATTGTTGTCCACATGCTGATTCTTATCTGCTATGACGCAACCGTTGAGCACAACTTCACTGCCTTCGCCTTCCATAGCAACACAAGTCGTATTTCTAGTAAGACCGTTGTAAAGCGTGATGTTATTGAGATTTACACTACAATCACGACCGGCATGAACATACATGTTGCTGAAGCGGGAACATTTGACATGTGTTTCTTCAAGCTCATACATATCCAAATGCGAATTGTCGCCACAATACACCTCAACAATCTGGGTTGTAAGAAAACGTACGCTGTCAGCCGCATGATCGCAGAAAAGCAATGTAGCCTCTGCTCCTTCTTCGAGAACAACAAGCACACGGCGGTTCACCATCATGTCGACGTCAGATCTTAAGATATTGACAACCTGTACTGTTTTTGACAACTTCACATTCTTTGGTACATATACGAACATACCATCCTGTGCGAACGCTGTATTCAAAGCCGTTATTGCATCAGAAGAAGTTTCTGCAGCTTTAGCATAATACTTTGCAACGAGTTCCGGATAGATTTCAGAAGCCTGCTTGAGCGAACCTACAAATATGCCCTGATCAAAAGCAGGAACACCGGAAGCACCAGTATAAAACATGTCATTTTCCATGAAATACAACTGAGTGCTCAGATTTGGGACATCGCACTTGAAGGCTTCATAAGGATTTACCGGGAAAGCCAATCTAGCAATGTTCAATCCATAATCGTCAGAGAAGACCTTATCTACATCTGTATAGCGATACTTCTCATCCTTCAAAGAAGGAAATCCAAGGCGCTCAAAGTCAGCCATAGCCTTATCGCGTACTGCATTCATGACAACAGAGCCATGAGCGTCAACGACATTGCGATTTCCTTTATAAAGGTCTATATATTGTTTTTCACTGTTTGCCATAAATCAGGAATTAAGCTCCAACCTCATCTTTTATCCAGTCAAAACCTTTATTCTCAATCTCCAACGCCAGACTAAAATCGCCAGTCTTGACAATTCGTCCTCCAAGGAGCACATGTACCACATCTGGCTTAATGTAGTCCAGAAGTCTCTGGTAATGAGTTATGACCATTGCGCTGGTATCGGATTTTCTGAGACGGTTGAAACCTTCCGCAACAATTCTCAAGGCGTCAACGTCCAAACCAGAATCCGTTTCGTCAAGAATACAGAATTTAGGTTCCAACATTGCCATCTGGAAAATCTCATTACGTTTTTTCTCACCGCCACTGAATCCTTCATTCACAGAGCGATTTATAAGCTTGCTGTCAATTTCAACCAGCTTGCGCTTTTCCCTCATGAGTTTCAAGAAATCCGTCGATTTAAGCGGTTCCTCACCAAGTGCCATACGACGTGCATTTACTGCTGCACGCATGAAATTCACCATGCTTACACCAGGAATCTCCACCGGTTGCTGGAACGACATGAATATGCCGGCATTTGCCCTCTCTTCAGGCTTCATTTCCAACAAGTTCTGTCCGTTGAATATTATTGAACCGCTTGTTACTTCGTAAGCAGGATTTCCAACAATGACATTGCTCAACGTACTTTTTCCCGCACCGTTGGTACCCATCAGTGCATGTATCTCACCGTCGTTGATTACGAGATCAACACCTTTCAATATTTCTTTGCCATTGATGCTGGCATGCAGATCCTTTATTTCTAGCATAGTTGTTTAAAATTAAATAGAAAGCGGTAAACGATTCGCATCTTTAATGCTATCCCACTGTGCCTTCCAATGACACAGACAACAATTTCTGAGCTTCGACAGCAAATTCCATCGGAAGCTTGTTGATAACATCCTTTGCGTAACCGTTGACAATAAGTCCCACTGCCTCTTCCGTCGATATTCCACGCTGATTGCAATAGAACAGCTGGTCTTCGGAAATCTTAGATGTTGTAGCTTCATGCTCCACAACTGCAGTGTTATTATGTATATCCATGTAAGGGAAAGTGTGAGCGCCACACTCGCTTCCGAGCAGAAGGGAATCGCAAGAACTGTAATTTCTTGCACCATCAGCCTTAGGACTGACCTTCACCAGACCGCGATATGAATTCTGGCTTTTGCCGGCAGATATACCCTTACTTATGATAGTGCTTCGGGTATTCTTGCCTATATGTATCATTTTCGTACCAGTGTCAGCCTGCTGATAGTTGTTGGTAACTGCAACAGAATAAAATTCCGCCTGCGAATTATCACCGCTCAATATACAGCTCGGATATTTCCATGTAATGGCCGATCCGGTTTCCACCTGAGTCCATGAAAGCTTACTGTTGACACCTCTCAGATGTCCTCTCTTGGTCACAAGATTCAAGACACCACCCTTGCCTTCGGAATCACCAGGATACCAATTCTGCACGGTACTGTATTTCACTTCAGCATTGTCCATCACCACAATTTCCACAATAGCGGCATGAAGCTGGTTCTCATCACGCATAGGTGCCGTACATCCCTCAAGATAAGACACATACGAACCTTCGTCGCAGACAATCAGCGTACGCTCAAACTGTCCGGTATTCCTTGCGTTGATTCTGAAATACGTAGACAGCTCCATCGGACATCTGGTATTCTTTGGTATATAAACAAATGATCCGTCGCTGAATACAGCAGAATTCAACGCTGCAAAAAAGTTGTCTCTCGGCGGAACGACACTTCCCAAATACTTGCGCACCAAGTCTGGATAGTTCTTCACAGCCTCGCTTATAGAACAGAAAATGATATTTTTCTCTGCAAGCTTCTCCTTGAATGTTGTCTTCACCGAGACTGAATCCATGACAGCATCGACTGCAGTTCCGCTCAATGCCAGACGTTCTTCCAAAGGTATACCCAACTTGTCGAAGGTTTTCATCAGCTCCGGATCAATCTCGCCATTCCCGCTGTTTTCCTTCTTCTTTGTAGGGTCTGCATAGTAGGATATAGCCTGATAATCAATTTCAGGCATTTTCAAGTGTCCCCATGACGGCTGCTTCATCGTCAACCAGTGACGATATGATTCCAATCTGAAATCCAAAAGCCACTGCGGTTCCTCCTTTTTTGCGGAAATGAGGCGTATGACGTCCTCATCAAGCCCTTTTTCTATAATTTCGGTTTGAATATCAGTTGTGAAGCCGAATTTATACTTTTCTTCGGCCACTTTCCTGACAAACTCATTCGATTCGCTCATTTCTCATTATTTCTTATGTATCAGAACGGAAGTCTCAATACTTTTTACCACAAAAACTTTAATACACTCTACACATTAATGCCCGTGATGCTTAAAGGGAATCGGCTGTCATCACTCCTTTTCGTCAGACACAGTGTATTTCACATCCATCAATCCACGATGGACCTTTTCTCCGGCATCAACAGCATCATTCATTTCAGTCATGTCGTCCACGATGAATGCATCTGGAACTACTCTCTGAGCAGAATGTTTGACAAAATAGAAAAGTTCCGGACGCTTTCCGAGTTTGTCCGGCGAGAATCCTCCCTCACTCTCTATAAAGTCCATAATATTGAAAATGAATGACAACAAGGCACAATAAGTAACAGCTCCGATTATCATTCCTGCTATCCTATTCAAGAAACCTAGATTAACTATATTCAAGAACTTAGTCAGAACTGTTGCAACTATTCCGCAAGCAACAGGTACCAGGACCACCAGCAATACAAATGCAATGAATTGGCACGTGGTCTGCGAAGTACCTATATGAGGTGTAAGCAATTCTGCAAACTCCCTATACATTGTACATGCTACAAAAAGTCCCACCACTATTCCGGCCAGATGTGCAATCTGCTTCAATGCTCCTTGGGTCCATCCCATAATTGCACCTAAGGCCAAAATCACAATTATCAAAACGACCATATTAAATGTATTTATTTCACAGACAAAGGACTCGAAGTCAGCTATGTCCGGAACACCAAACAGAGGACACAGCCAAAAGCCATGTCCGCCGTACGGAATTTAGTATTATATATAATATACTGCAAAGACGCCCTGCCGAAAGCAGGCCGTCTCATGCAAGATATCATTTAAGTTTCTGTTTAACCTCTATCTCGGCAAACGTTTCGAGAATATCACCTTCCTTGATGTCGTTGTAGTTTACAATAGAAATACCGCAATCGAAGTTGCAAGATACCTCCTTGACATCATCCTTGAATCGCTTAAGTGCGTTTATTGCACCGGTGTAGATGACAATACCATCACGTATTACGCGTACCTTATCAGAACGGTGAACCTTACCTTCAAGGACAAATGCACCTGCAACAGTTCCGACCTTGGTAATCTTGTAAACCTGACGAACCTCGACAGTAGCAGTTGTTTCCTCCTTGATTTCAGGAGCAAGCATACCTTCCATTGCGCTCTTGACCTCCTCTATAGCATCATAGATGATTGAATACAGACGAATGTCAACACCTTCCTGTTCTGCCATCTTTCGTGCTGTAGCAGAAGGACGTACCTGGAATCCGATTATGATAGCATCAGAAGCTTCTGCCAATGAAACATCGCTTTCGGAAATCTGACCTACAGCCTTGTGAATGACATTTACCTGAATCTTTTCTGTAGAAAGCTTTATCAACGAGTCGCTCAAAGCCTCTATAGATCCGTCCACGTCACCCTTCACGATGATGTTCAACTCCTGGAATCCGCCGAGAGCTATGCGTCGTCCGACTTCATCAAGTGTAAGCATCTTCTGAGTTCTCAAGCCCTGCTCGCGCTGCAGCTGCTCGCGCTTGTTGGCAATTTCCCTAGCCTCCTGTTCTGTAGACATTACGTGGAAAGTATCACCGGCTGTAGGAGCACCGTTCAGACCGAGAATCAATGCCGGTTCTGCAGGAAGAGCCTGCTTGATGCGCTGTCCGCGCTCATTGAACATAGCTTTGATCTTTCCGTAATTTGTTCCTGCGAGCACGATATCACCCTGATGAAGTGTTCCGTTCTGCACGAGAACTGTTGCAACATATCCGCGTCCCTTGTCAAGCGATGACTCAATGATAGAACCAGTTGCCTTACGGTTTGGATTAGCCTTCAGATCAAGCATTTCAGCCTCAAGGAGAACCTTTTCCATCAATTCCTTGACTCCTTCACCTTTCTTTGCAGAGATATCCTGACTCTGGTACTTACCGCCCCAATCTTCCACAAGGAAGTTCATAGCAGCCAGCTCTTCCTTAATCTTTTCAGGATTTGCTCCTGGTTTATCAACCTTATTTATTGCAAATACCATAGGGACATTTGCTGCAACAGCATGATTGATAGCCTCTTTTGTCTGCGGCATGACATTATCGTCGGCCGCTATGATGATAATTGCAATATCTGTAACTTTTGCTCCACGTGCACGCATCGCAGTAAATGCCTCGTGTCCAGGAGTATCAAGGAATGTGATTTTCTTTCCGTCAGCCAACTTTACGTTGTATGCACCGATGTGCTGCGTAATACCTCCGGCCTCACCGGCAATCACATTCGTCTTACGTATATAGTCGAGAAGCGAAGTCTTTCCGTGGTCGACGTGTCCCATGACAGTAATGATTGGTGCACGTGGCACAAGATCTTCTTCACGATCTTCTTCTTCCTCGATAGCATTTGAAACATCAGAACTTACATACGAAGTTGTGAATCCGAATTCCTCCGCAACGAGATTGATTGTTTCAGCATCAAGACGCTGGTTTATTGAAACCATTATTCCGATAGACATACAAGTGCTTATGACCTCAGTAACCGGAACATTCATCATGCTCGCAAGTTCGTTAGCAGTAACGAATTCCGTTATCTTGAGCACCTTGCTTTCTGCCTCTTCCATACTTTCCTGCTCGTGCATGTGCTTGTGCACAGCATCACGCTTTTCCTTTCTGTACTTGGCAGCATTCTTAGTCTGTTTGGTTGTGAGTCTTGCAAGAGTCTCCTTAACCTGCTTAGCAACTTCCTCGTCGGTAAGTTCCTGCTTCTGCACAGCAGGACGCTTGCCGTTCTTTCCGGCTTTAGCCTGATTCTTGGCATTCGGACGCTGTCCGCCCTTAGGCTGATTACCCTGAGGCTGTCCCTTGCCTTGTCCCTTTGCTCCGTTCTGTCCAACAGGAGCAGTGACATCAACTCGTTCCTTATTTATTCTTACGCGCTTCTTTTTCTTGCCGGCCTCACTATTGGCATCAGCGCCTTTTCCCGACATTTCCTTAAGCAGCGACTCCTTGTATTTAGCCTTTGCTTCCTGTCTCAGTCGTTCCTTTTCATCGCGTTCCTTCTTCTTCTCGGCCTTGCTCTTTCTGTCAGGACGAGTTTTAGAATTTATATTCGACAGGTCTATAAATCCAACCTGCTTGAACTGTACTCCTGCATCCGGTGTAGGCATTCTGTAAATGCCATCCTTGTCAACTTCAGGCGATTTCGCCGATGCAGTTTTTTCTTCATTATTATTCTTGGCTGCACCGTCCTTCTCAGCACTGATGCGCATTTCTTCTGCAGGCTTGTTTTCCTGCTGTGATTTCTTTTCTTCCAAATTCTTGTTCTCCACAGGCTTTTCAGTGATTTCTTTAGCCTGAGACTTTTCAGCAGAAGCTTCAGTCACTTCTGTCGGTGTATTCGCTTGCTGTACGGCAGGTTTTTCATCAACATCATTGCCGTTATCTTTTACCGGACGGGTGTCAATTTTTCCTAGAACCTTAATTTGCGGTTTTTTCTCACTGCTCACGCGGAATATCTCCTGTCTCTGCTTTTCTTTTTCCTTCTCTCTACGTTCTTCTCTTTCTTGTTTCTCTTTTTCCTTGCGTTTCTTTATATCCATTTTCGTTTCGTCATGGATATTCTTATCTGCTCCGAAGGCACCCATGAGCAGGTTGTACTGTTCATCCGTGATCTTTGCGTTGGGGCTGGCATCTTCAAGAGCCAGTCCCTTCTTCTGCAGGAATTCAGCCACGGTGTTGATTCCTACATTGAGTTCTTTTAAAGCTTTATTCAGTCTTACTGCCATATATATCGTTTAGTGAATATTAAATAGTGAATGATCATACAATATCCCGGCATTGCAACATCCAAGACTTTTCCAATCACAGATTGCTGGCCACTTTCGCAGACCGCCGGAGCCTCAGCGTAAGAATAGCAAAACGGTTACCGCCAAAGCACGAACATAACCACTCACTATCCACAGAAACTCTCTTTCTACTCGTCCATTATCTTATTCCTCGAATTCTGCCTTGAGTATTCTCAACACGTCGTCAACAGTATTCTCCTCCAGGTCAGCCTTCTCGATAAGCATTTCGCGCGGAGCATTGAGCACGCTCTTCGCTGTTTCCAGACCAATAGACTTGATGGAATCGATTATCCAGCCGTCGATTTCGTCTTTGAACTCATCGAGGTAGATGTCCTCTTCATCCTGTTCGCGGTCGTCGACCTCGCGGAATACATCGATGGTATATTCTGTCAGCATGCTGGCGAGCTTGATGTTGTAACCGTTCTTACCAATGGCAAGCGATACCTGATCAGGCTGCAGATAAACCTCAGCCTTGCGCTCTTCCTCATTCAGCACGATAGAAGTTATCTTAGCAGGGCTCAAAGCTCTCTGAATGAAAAGTTTCATGTTGCTTGTATAGTTGATAACATCGATGTTTTCATTTCTGAGCTCTCTCACGATGCCGTGTATACGGCTGCCCTTTACACCGACACATGCACCTACCGGGTCAATTCTTTCATTGTAGCTCTCCACTGCAATCTTGGCTCTCTCACCTGGTATACGTGCAATCTTTCTGATTGTAATGAGTCCGTCGTTGATTTCAGGAACTTCCTGCTCCAACAGTCTCTGAAGGAACTCCGGTGCTGTACGGCTCAGAATAATCTTAGGATTGTTGTTGAGATTGTCAACTCTCAACACGACAGCTCTTGCAGTTTCTCCCTTGCGGAAAAAGTCTGAAGGAATCTGTTCAGTCTTAGGCAGGAGCAATTCGTTGCCTTCATCGTCAAGAAGCAAAGTCTCGCGCTTCCATATCTGATAAACTTCGGCACTAATGATTGTTCCGACCTTATCAGCATATTTGTTGTAAAGATTGTCGTGCTCGAGTTCGAGAATCTTTGATGCCATTGTCTGACGAAGGTTCAATATGGCTCTGCGTCCGAAATCTGTAAAGTTGACGTTCTCACTGACCTCCTCGCCGATTTCATAGTCAGCATCAATCTTCTGAGCATCTGTAAGACTAATTTCAGTATTGCTGTCCTTGACCTCATCGTCTGCAACGACCTTACGGTTGCGATAGATTTCAAAGTCGCCCTTATCCGGATTCACGATGACATCAAAATTTTCATCAGAACCGAACATTTTCTGCAGGACACTTCTGAACGAATCTTCAAGTACGCTCACGAGCGTTGTTCTGTCAATATTCTTTGTTTCCTTGAACTCCTGAAATGTGTCTATCAGGTTTATCTGTTCATCCTTTTTCTTAGCCATTTCTATATTTGTTTATTTATTTCTCACTTGAAATCTATGACGGCCTTCACCCATTTGACGTCGCCATAGCCGAAATGTTTGTCCACTTCCTGTATCTGCGGACGTTTCTTTCCTTCCACCTTCACCTTTTCCTTGACAGTCACTGTAAATCCTGACTCATCGGCTTCTTTCAGCAAAGCTTCAAAATGCTTGCCGTCGGTAGGAAGGACATCCACTTCACCGCCTATGTGGTTGATAAACTGCTGGACCACCTTGAATGGCTGTCCTATACCTGCAGAACCGACCTCGAGTTCATAATCCTCGACATCGCGGTCAAGTCCGGATTCGATATATTTGCTGAGTTCACAGCAGTCTTCAATCCAGACACCATCCTTATGGTCTATTTCAACTACGATTCTGTTCTGCTTGTCGACTTCAACGTCTACCAGAAAATACTCTTTGCCGTTCAGCCATTCACCGACCAGCCCCTTTACTTTTTCTTTGTCTATCATACTGTTAAAGCGGTTACAAAAAGGAGGAGACTTACAAGCCCCCTCCATCCATTTCAGTGCAAAAATACATTATTTCATACTAACATACAAGAAAAAACGTATTTTTATATATTATAAGGTGTAAGATTGCACAGTTATCAGCTGAGCCTGCACATTGACCGGCTTGGAATTCATTTCAAAGCCTTGAACTCTTCAGACAAAGAGCCACGGTCGACACCAAGTTCTATTGCACGCTCAAAATCCTGCCTGGCAAGCCTTTTCTTGCCCTGCTCCAAATACAGATACGCACGTGCCAGAACATAATTGCGGTTCTTCGGATCAAGTTCGACAGCCTTGCTGAGGTCCATTATCGCCAACTCCGGCAATTTCTTTTCTACCTCCATATCAGCTTTCACAGAATACAGTTCTGCCTTGTCAGGATACTGATTGACAAGCAGTTCCATTTTTTCCAAAGCTTCGTTCAGGCGATTCATTTTCTGAAGGAGAACCGCCAGTCCCAATCTGGCTGTATAATTGTCAGGTTCCTTTGCTATAACCTTCTCATAATCCATCTTGGCAGAATTATAGTCACGCCGTTCCATACATGCATAAGCTCTGAACATCAGAGCCTCGATATTGTTTGGATCGACATCTATGACACTGCAGTAGTCCACATACGCACTGTTGAAATTGCCTATACGAAGATACAGATTGGCGCGCGCCATTAGTATCGGAACAGAAAGCGGAGCAGAGTTCAATGCCATGGTATACGATTCCACGGCGTCCTTGTCATGTCCCATACGTTCTTGAACGCGTCCCAGATCAGTAAAGACCAGCGCATTACGATAATCCGAAGGCGAAAGGGCCAGAGCCTTTCTGAAAAACTTCTCAGCCTGCTCCAGACTATCAGCTGAAGCGGCCTTTTGTCCTGCAGAAATACACTCCTCGTACGTATTCTGAGCCGACACTTCCGCGAATGCCGTCATCATCAGGACAAATATCAAAATAAAATTCTTTTTACCCATACGGTTGCAAATATAATAAATCCAAATCGCCTATGTCATTTTTGACAATACAGAAATTATTCGTACTTTCGTAAACATAATAAAAATCAGACAAAAATATGGATTACAAGAAGAAATACAGCGGACGGCAAGAGGAAATGGCAAGATATGCAAAAGCCATGGGCCATCCTGCAAGAATAGCCATACTCGATTTTCTGGCAGAACAAGAATCATGTTATTTCGGCGACATCCATGAAGAACTGCCTATCGCCAAGGCCACTGTGTCTCAGCACTTGAAGGAACTTAAAGACGCAGGACTGATACAAGGCGAAATCGAAGCTCCAAAGGTAAGATACTGCATCAATCAGGAGAACTGGAAAACAGCGAAGAAACTATTCAAGGAATTCTTCAAACAGGGCATACAGAAAAAGAAAGATTGCTGCGATTGAACTACAAACGCACACTTGACGTGCAGAAGAACAACCGCCAAGAAGCTCAATCATGCCAGTCTTTTAAGAATCGGCAAAAAGATGAGCGCTCGCGACGAAAATTCCGAGCGCGCAGAAATTCAACCGTGAGCGCTCGGAACATTGACAATATGGCACCATATAAAAACATTGTCAGGCTCAAATATCGAAATATGACAAAATGGACATGCGGCACATATTTTGTGCGTATGCCGGAAAATACATACAAACAACTTTTAAAACATTCAGAATTATGATTTCGGAAAAACTTCAAAACGCCATCAACGTTCAGATTACAGCAGAAATGTGGTCTTCAAACCTCTATCTTTCCATGTCATTCTATCTTAAGGTACAGGGATTCGACGGAATGGCAGAGTGGATGAAAAAGCAATCTCAGGAAGAACTTCAGCATGCTTACGACTTGGCTGACTACGTAATCAAGAGAGGCGGAACTGCAAAAGTCGACAAGATAGACGTTGTTCCTCAGACATGGGAAAGCGTTCAGGATGTATTTGACGGTGTATACAAGCATGAATGCCACGTATCTAAGCTGATCGACGATCTTGTAAATGTTGCTTCTGAAGAAAAGGACAAAGCATCACAGGATTTCTTGTGGGGTTATGTACGCGAGCAGGTTGAAGAAGAAGCCACAGCTCTCAACATTGCAGAAAAAATCAGAAAATGCAAGGACGAAGGCAGCATGTTGTTCATGGACGACAAGCTCGGACAGAGAAAATAATAAAATATACGAACTGACTAGTTCAGCAATAAACGCCCCGGTGCAAATCAAAATGCGCCGGGGCATTTTATTATCAGCCGACACAAATTTTACACCGTACCGGCAAATAATCTTGCGCAGAGAAGCAAGAACAGAAACAACGGCTGAAAACTTTCATAAAGCCGACTTAAAATAGTATGCAGACAATGCAAAGTACCGGCACGCCAACTATCTAAAACAAACATAAAATTTACAAAAAGGGAATGCGTTTTAAAATAATTGCATTCCCTTTTACATTTCAACAAAAAAAATGTAACTTTAGAGCCATTGGAAAACTCAACAAAAAACTTTGATACCATGAACAATATAAAGGATTACGAGCTGTCTGCATGCAAAGACACTATGAACAAGTGGATGAAGAGATTCGGCGTCAAGTTCGGCGTCCACTATAAAGGTGCGTTCAAGGAACAGCAAGAGCCGTACGACCCGATACCGCACATTATCTCAAAAAAAGAGTGGGAGCACATCGAGAAAGGACTGAAACAGAGAAGTTATGTCCTTAACAAATTCTTATGGGATGTATATCACGACAAACATATTGTCAAAGACAAAATAATACCTGAAGAATTGATATATTCTTCAAAAGGCTATATGCCTGAATGCGAAGGCATCGACCCAGTGCACGGAGTCTATACACACATCGCAGGAATAGACTTGGCACAAGATTCAAAAGGCGACTGGTATATTCTGGAAGACAAGCTGCGCCTTCCTTCTGGAGTCTCCTACCCGATGATTGCAAGAACAGTCACGGAAAAAGTTTGTCCTGAAATCTACAAGAGGAACAAAGTGGTAGACAACCGCAACTATCTCGATCTTCTCAAGAACATGATGGACGAAATGTGCAACGGAAGAGGCGAAGCTGTTGTGCTCACACCCGGCAGAGACAACCCTACATTTTACGAACATTCGTTCCTGGCATACAAGACAGGAGCTACGCTGGCATTCCCCGGCGACTTGATAATCGAAGACAACTGCGTCTATTATTCGGGACTCTACAATGAGAAGAAACGTGTAGGATGCATATACAGAAGAGTCAACGACGAATATATCGACCCTAACATGTTCAAGGCCTCATCCGTACTGGGAGTTCCAAACATAATGGAATCATACAGCAAAGGAAATGTATCTCTTATCAATGCAGTGGGCAATGGAGTGGCAGACGACAAGAGCATCTACTATTTCATCCCGAAAATGATAAGATATTATCTGAATGAAGACCCTATTATTCCAAACGTCAACAGCTATCTCCCGTACTACAGCGAAGACATAAACTACATCCTTGACAACATCAGCAAACTGGTCATCAAGGACAACACTATGGTAGGCGGATACGGAGTTATATACGGATGCAACCTGAGCACGGCAAAAGTGGAAGAGCTGCAGAGACTCATACGAAAAGAACCTAGCAGATGGATTGCCGAAGACATGGTTGATTTCAAGAAGCTGGACATCTGGGAAGACGGAACTATAGCCCGCAGACGATCCGACATGAGAGCATTCGTCATAAACGGTAAAGAACCAGTCGTATGGAAGGGTGCGCTGACCAGATTCACCAGAGACGCAGACTCCAGAACCGTCAACACTCCTTATGGATGCGGTTTCAAGGACACATGGATCATGGAAGATTAGCAACAGAACAACAAGCCGGATGCACAACACCTTTTCGTCATGCATCCGGCTTGCTTATAGACTGACAAACAAAGCACAACCGCAAAACAGCCGAAAAGCTCTTTCCCTGTTTTGCATTGTCATAAAGTTTGACTAATTTTGCTCCAACAGACTCAAAATGAGCCTTAAATTAAGAAAATATTCACTATAACAGATCCAATTCATTATGGCAAAATTCAAAAGAATACTGCTTAAGCTCAGTGGCGAGAGCCTCATGGGAGAACAGAAATACGGCATCGACACAAAACGTCTCAACGAATATGCACAGCAGATAAAGGAAGTACACGACATGGGTGTACAGATAGGTATAGTCATCGGTGGAGGAAACATATTCCGCGGACTCAGCGGCGCAGGAAAAGGCTTCGACAGAGTCAAAGGCGATCAGATGGGCATGTGTGCAACCGTCATCAACAGCCTGGGCCTCAGTTCGGCACTAGGAGCAATCGGATGCAAAAGCCGTGTACTTACAGCCATCCGTATGGAACCTATCGGCGAATTCTATACAAAATGGAAAGCCATCGAAGCGATGGAAAACGGCGAAGTGGTTATCATGTCAGCAGGAACAGGCAACCCTTACTTCACCACCGACACAGGCTCATCGCTCAGAGGCATTGAAATAGAAGCTGACGTTATGCTTAAGGGAACACGTGTTGACGGCATATATACTGCAGATCCGGAGAAAGATCCAACTGCTACAAAGTTCAGCGAAATAACCTACGACGAAATATACAACAAGGGCCTGAAGGTTATGGACCTGACAGCTACTACCATGTGCAAGGAAAACGATCTGCCGATCTATGTATTCAACATGGACATCTACGGAAACCTCAAGAAGGTTATGGATGGAGAAAACATCGGTACACTCGTACACAATTGATATAATGACTTAATACTTTTGACACAGGTACATGCACATTTCCAATAAAAGTGCATGTACCTGTTTTTTATATGCATAACCAGTATTTAAATCATACTGCTACAGCCAAACATCAGCACATTACACTAAATCCTATCAATGAAGTTTTAAGTAGGCATAAATAACAAGCTTAAACAATATTGTATTCGACAATACTAGTATAAAAACAATATCTATACAAATTTCCGACTTGCAATGTAGCCCATTAAAACATCACAGCTTATATATTGGAAGAACAAGTAAAATCATATATCGCAGAATAAAACATATCAATTGGTCCTACAAGCGCACAATCAGAAAAAAAGGATAACACGCAGCATTATTTAACTAAACTCATTAGTTTATAAACTGCAAAATATAGTTATTTGCAAATGCAAATGATCTAAAGACAATCAAGATATGGAAAACATTAGAAAAAAGCACACTGCAAAAGAAGAGGAAATTAAGGGATTTTTTTGGACCAACGGGGTACTGTTCGAAAATAAGGAAGAAGAGGACATATCTATCGACGAGCTGAAGGAACTCATCCGTAAGGTTGAGGAAGGTAAATAAGTCTAACCTTTACAACTAGATTTTCATGGAAATAACAATCTTGCTATATCTGATTAAGACGTGTCTATGTTCAACAGTATTCGCGGTAATGTACAAATTTATTCTCAGGAACGAAACGTTTCACAGAACCAACCGTTTTATACTGCTAATATCGATAGTGGCCTCACTTCTCTTGCCCGCAATAAGCTGGGACCTCACAGGAATGAACGTAACTGAAACAGTCTTAGACAGAACGCAAGAAGCAACAGCATTGCTGAACAACATAGTTGTAAAACCGACAATGCACAACAGAAATACTTTCTTAAGACTTTCTACTGCTGAAATAATTTTGGCACTATACTTTACCGGCGTAGCATGTATTTGCGTGAAGAACGCATCTACTATCTTGCACATAAAAAGAATTATTACAAGGAGCAAGAAGAGTGTTACACAAAATGGGAAACGTCTATACATAAGCAGAGAGAAAACTCCTTCATTTAGCTGGATGGGAAAGATTGTGGTTTCTGAAGATGACATTGCATTGGATTGCAACAGATACATTGTCTGGCATGAAGAAGCACACGCCTCATTGGGACATTATATCGACCTTGCTATAACTGAAGTTTTCGTATGTATTCTGTGGTTTTGGCCTTCGGCATGGGTATTGAAAAGATATTTGAAGGAAGTACATGAATACGAGGCCGACAAACTGGTGTTGGCGACAGAGGGGTGCGACGCAAAAGCATATCAGATGCTCATGATAAAAAAAGCTGCAGGATCGGCGCTCTACAATACGGTCAGCGGCTTCAACTATACTTCACTAAAAAAACGTATTACTATGATTAACAAAAAGGATTCAGGACGATGGGCCTTGGCAAAAAGTCTGTGCCTCATCCCGGCTGTAGGCACAGCGATTTGCTTGGTTGCCTGCATAGGCAACGATGAAAGCAAAGGGACAAAAGACAATACTGAAGCTAAGGACACAACAACAGTGGACAACATTGAAGTAGAAACGACAGTTTCGTTGCTCAGCTCTACGAATACGACAGCCGACAAAAGCTTAGTATTAGCAGAATATCCTGGTGGAATTGAAGGTTTAATGAGATTCTTGGGAAGCAACATCAAGTACCCACAGAAAGCTCTCGATAGAGGAGTGGAAGGACAAGTTCTCGTGGAATTCGTCATTGACCGCGATGGAAGCGTTTGCGATGTAAAGCCAAAGCATCGCATAGACCCACTGCTGGACGACGAGGCTGTGCGTGCAATAAAAAATATGCCGAAGTGGAAGCCAGGGACAAAAGACGGGAAAAACGTAAGAATCAAATATATACTTCCGGTATCATTTAGATTACAGAAATAGACATACACTGTTACGACAGAGAAAAGACCTGAAATCGATCAACTTCTATTGAATAAATACAAGACAATTTATAAGTGTAAACATAGACAGATAAATTGCCTACTTGGGGAAAAACGCATCAATATAATCTTAATATCGGAACACTATATGAAAAACAAACGGCTTTTTTTGACCTTTATATTCTGCACACTGATTACATTTATTTTTGCAGAAGCATCCAACAATTATGGTACAGACCAAAAAAAGAAAAGAAACATCAATCTGTACGGACATGTATACAACTCGTTCACAAAGGCTGGTGTTGACGCAACCATAACCATAATGAACGAGGACAGCACTGTACTCGGCAAACTGAAAGCAAAACTCAACAGGCACGGCGACGATGCATCTTTCAAGATTGCAGTACCGGCCGAAAAGCGCAAATACATATTCAAACTGGAACATGAAGACTATCTGACCAAATATGTAGACTATGAAGTGAAAAACATCCTGAGAAACATGTACTTTGACATTCCGCCAATGTACATGCAGAGGAAAGACCCGATGAAAGACCTCGACCAGATGCTTGACGAGGTGACAATAACTGCAACGAAAATAAAGATTCAATACAAGGGCGACACTGTGGTATTCAACGCAGACGCTTTCAATGTGCCGAGCGGTTCGATGCTTGACGAACTTATAAGACAGTTGCCGAACACAGTTCTCAAGGACAACGGCGAGATTTTCGTAAACGGCAGGAAGATTGACTATCTTACCTTAAACGGCGAAAAATTCTTCAAGGGCAACAACAAGATTATGCTTGACAACCTGCCCTACTACACTGTAAAGAACCTGAAGGTGTATGAGAAGCTTACAGAAAACGACGAATGGCTGGGCGAACAGACAGAACCCAAGGACTACGTGATGGACGTGGAGCTGAAGAGAGAATACCGTCAGGGATGGTTGGGCAATGCAGAAGTGGCAGGAGGAACGAAGGACAGATACATGGGACGTCTGTTCGGTTTGAGATATACCGACCACAGCAGATTCACGCTGTTTGCCAACCTGAACAATGTAAACGAATCGCGCCGTCCGGGGAACGACGGTGAATGGACGCCTTCGAACATGCCTACAGGACTCAGCAAGCGCAAGACAATTGGTGCAGACCTGTACATCAGCGACAAGGACAAGAGGTACATCGAAAATGCACAGGCTTTGGTTAATTGGGAAGACGTGGAGAATCAAAGCAGGGTTTCATCTGTCACATTCTCTTCTGGAGGCGACATATACTCACGTCTGCAGTCGGCAAGCAAAAGAAACAATTTCGAGGTCAGGCTATCCAACGATTTCACGCTCAACATACCGTTCAAGCTGAAATCTAACATCTCGGCCTACTATACGAAGAATGACGGAAACAGCTTCAGCAGAGGTTCTATGTTCGGCGTAGATCCATCAATGTATGGAAATACCGTACAGATTCTGGATTCCGTATTTTCGATTTATGGAAACAGTCTGAAGGACATGGCGATAAACCGCACAGACAACAGGAGCATTTACGAACGCGAGTTTTTCTCGCTGAGCGGGAATCTGGTATACAACAAGCACTTGGCATGGGGAGATGATTTTCAAATCGGTGCAGACGTAAAATACGACAGAAGAAGCGTCGGCAAGGACTTCTCGAACCAAATGACCGAATATATGGAAACGGGCGATATTGATTACAGAAACTACTTCAATAAGACTCCTTACTGGCAGTATGACTACTCGGCATGGACTTCGTATACGTTCAACTTCCTGAGCAGGTGGAAATACAAGATCTCACTGGAATACGAACAGGACTGCGACAACCGGCTCATGGATTATTACCGGCTTGACCGCCTCGGCAATGGATGGAACATTTACAACATGAAAGACATGGGAAGCCTGCCTTATGGCAATGATTCGCTTGCGATGGCATTCGACATCGACAACAGCTACAGCAGGAACAATCTGACACGCCACAATCAGTTCCGCAACGAGGTGTCGTTCGACAAAACCGCAGACGGCAAATACACTTTCTTGAAAATAAAAATGCCTCTGGAGTACAGGCATGAAAGAATGAACTTCAGCAGCGATGCGCTCGACACTGTGGCCAGAAGGAAGCATCTCATATTCAATCCGGACATAGTATACATAAAAAAGCGAACAGACGGGAGCAGACAGTTCCAGATTCACTACTCCATGAACATGACTACTCCGGATTTCACGGACATGGTGAACATAATAAACACCACCGACCCGTTGCACACCCGCCTCACCAATTCAGAACTAAAAAAGGTGCAGACTCACAACCTGTCGGCAACATTCATGTCGAGAGTTGATTCCATAGACCAGTCTCTCACACTGATGGGAGGCGTCGGTCTGGTCCTCAACAACATAGCTACACAGACATCATACAACTCCACAAAGGGCGCATACACTTACAGGCCTGCCAATGTTGACGGCAACTGGGGTGCAGGAATGGATTTATCGTACAACAGAGCACTAGATCGAGGCAAGCATTTCTACATAAGTACTAATACATCTGTCAGGTATTACCGCGATGTGGACTTCGATATTTCCTACGATGATGAGCCGTTCAGCCTCAGCAAGGTGAATAACGTATATGCGAAGGAGAACCTTTCCATAAAATATATGTTCGGCAACCTGACAACATCGTTACTTGGTAATTTGGAATGGCACAATGCATCAAGCAAGCGCAACGGTTTCACAAACATAAACTCGTTTGACTTCAATTACGGAGTTGCCTTCAAATACAAACTGCCGTTTGACATATACTTATCCACAGACTTCAAGATATTCAGCAGAAGAGGATACGACGACCGTTCGATGAACACAGACGACCTTGTATGGAATGCCATGGTGTCGAAGTCATTCCTGAAAGGTGGCAGACTCACGGCCAAGCTGGAAGCATTCGATCTTCTTCACCAACTATCAAGCACCTATCAGAGCATCAACGCACAAGGGCGTACAGAAACATGGCGCAGCTGTCTGCCAAACTATATTATGCTGCACTTGATTTACAAGATAAATATCAATCCTAAAAAACAATAACAAAAAAATGGAAACTCTTTCAACGAATAATCAAAACAGAAGATTTCTGCAAATCTTCACAAATGGGACAATGTTGGCCAAGTTGTTTATGGCAGTTCTGATTGTTTGCACGAACTGCATAAGCGCAAACGCACAAGACTGGCACGAACTGTACAAAAAAGGCCAAGAATATGAAAAGAAATCTATGACCGTCAAGGCTATGACGTGTTATGAAGAAGCCTTGAAAATAAGCAATAACGATACAATCCTTCGCGCTGTTGCAAACTGCCTATATATGCGTGGCTACTACAGGAAATGCATCAATCTCTGCAGGGAGATAATCGAAAGGGATGAAAACAATGAAGACCTGACACTCATTGCAAAATGCTATGAGAAGATAAGTATACCCGATTCATCTGTCGTATATCAGAAAATTCTGGCAAACCGCGAGATTGAAAACTACTCCAACCTCATGAGCCTGGCAAGGAATCTCGCAGACATCCAGGAATATGATACAGCCATAGTGTATCTTGACAGATATTACAAAGTGGATTCTACAAACCTTATTGTAAACACGCAAAGGGCATACACTCTGTTTCAGCTGGAGAGGTTCAAAGAAGCCGAAGCCGAATATCGGAAACTTCTGGATGCCGGGATGGAAAATATCGGAATAAACTATTATCTGGGAATGGCCTGCAGCAGTCTGGGCAAGAAAAATGATGCACGCGACTATCTTTACCGAGCGGTAAAAATAAGCCAGCGTGGAAATGCATATATTCTCGCAAAGTACGGCGCGGCCGCTGTTGAATCCGGTTCTGTTGTTGAGGGACGGAATGTGATAGAGGAGGCCATCGAAAAACTGCAGCCTGACACCACGTTCTTGTCTTCTTTGCGCTACATGCAGGCCAAAGCCTACATGACATATTTCGACTATGACAATGGCATAAAATACTACAAGATGGCATGGGATCTCGACCACTCCCAATATAACGTGCTGTACATGACAGCTAGAGCATACGGACTTAACAAGGATCATAAAAACGAAGAGAAATATCTGCGGATGTTCGTAGACAAAGTGAATGCGTGCGAGGAGGATGAGGAGAAGGAGGTTTACGAAAAGTTGCTTGCGACTGCAGAAAAGCGTTTGTCAGAACTGAAAGTAGAGAAATTCTTCAAGGGCGAGCAATAATCGTTACGACACAGCGTCGTCTATACAGGGATGATAAAAGCCGGAAGAGTTCACAAAGTCGTGTTTTTCCAAAAAAGACAGCAAAAACGGCACAAAACATCCTTAAAGTTGCAAAAATAGAAAAATTACAATATTTTTGAGGTTAAATTTATAAACTACAAAAAGTATTCGTATGATAGACGTTAAACAATGCTTGCAGGAAGCAGAAGAGAAAATGGAGATGGCAGCAATGTATCTGGAGGAATCACTTAGCAGAATACGCGCCGGCAAAGCGAATGTACACATTCTGGACGGAATACGCGTAGACTCATACGGAAGTATGGTTCCGTTGAGCAACGTGGCCACCCTGATGACGCCTGATGCACGGTCGATAACCATCAAACCGTGGGACAAGAGCATGCTTAAGGTCATTGAAAAAGCCATAATAGACTCACCTGTAGGAATTATGCCGGAAAACAACGGTGAAATAATCAGACTCGGCATACCGCCTCTCACAGAAGAAAGACGCCGCAACCTCACAAAGCAGTGTGCAAAAGAAGAAGAGACTGCCAAAGTAAGCGTGAGAAACGCAAGAAGAGACACTATAGAAAAGCTCAAGAAGAGCATCAAGGAGGGTACACCTGAAGACGTCGAGAAAGACGCCGAGGAGAAGTGCCAGAAAATCCACGACAAATACATCAAGAAGATTGAAACCATGCTCGTGGAGAAGAACAAGGAAATAATGACAGTATAATAAAAACTAAAGGCGGTCTGCAGAAAAATGCGGCCGCCTAAAAAATTTCATTGCAACTTGCGAGGCATAGTAATAAAAAATACAGGAAGCTGGTACACCGTAAAAGGAGACAACGGAGAAACTGTCGAATGCAAGATAAAGGGCAACTTCAGGCTCAAAGGCATACGCAGCACAAACCCCGTTGCCATAGGAGATCATGTGGAATATATTCCAGAACCTGACAAATCGGCTCTGATAACCAAGATATACGACAGGAAGAATTACGTTATCAGAAAAGCCACAAACCTGTCCAAGCAGTCGCACATCCTGGCGGCGAATGTAGATCAATGTTTCCTTATCGTAACCATCAAACGTCCGGAAACATCAACAGTTTTCATCGACAGATTTCTTGCTTCGGCCGAAGCCTACAGAATACCGGTTACGCTGGTGTTCAACAAAATCGACTTACTGACAGAAGATTACGAAAAAGAGTATCTCGAAGGCATGACCACGCTGTATTCGCAAATCGGTTATAAATGTATAAGCGTGTCAGCTGAAACCGGATACAACGTAGACAAGCTGAAAAATGAACTGAAGGGAAAAATCACATTGCTTTCAGGAAATTCCGGTGTAGGAAAATCTACACTGATAAACAAGATGTTCCCATATCTCAACCTTAAGACTGGAGAAATATCCGACGCCTTCGATACGGGAAAACACACAACAACATTCTCTGAAATGTTTCCTATCGACGACGAGGGCTACATAATAGATACTCCAGGAATAAAAGGATTCGGAACTTTCGATATGGAAAGGAACGAAGTAGGACATTACTTCAAGGAAATCTTTGAATACTCAAGCAACTGCAGATTCAACAACTGCACACATACACACGAACCAGGATGTGCTGTAAGGGAAGCAGTAGAAAGACATGACATAAGCGAAAGCAGATACAATTCATATCTCAGCATACTGGAAGACAAGAACGAGGATAAATACAGAGCCGAATTCTGACAGAACCTAATATCTGTAACATTATATATTATTTCGTTTGCCATGACAGAACTAGAAAAGTTGCACAACGGCCTTTTAGCAGACTATAGGGACGAAGAAATACAGAAGATTTTGAAACGGACAAAAAGTCTGCTTCCGAAATTCAATTCCATTGCATTCAGAGGGGAAAACTATAGAGAGGTTCTGAAAGAGCTCATACCGGACATACCGGAAAGCTCCAACATCGTACCACCGTTCTATTGTGATTTCGGCACCGGCATACACATAGGCGAACACGTATTCATAAACTTCAATTGCACAATGCTGGACAACAGTAGCATAAGCATAGGAAATCACACTCTGATAGGACCGAACTGCCAGTTTTATTGTCCTCAGCACCCAATGAACTATCGAGAACGAAGAGAACCGAAAGAATATGCATTGCCTATAAAAATAGGTGACGACTGTTGGCTTGGAGGGGGAGTGATAGTATGCCCAGGAGTTACGATAGGCAGCAGGTGCATCATTGCTGCAGGGAGCGTTGTCACCGAAGACATCCCAGACGATTCACTTGCAGCAGGCAATCCTGCAAAAGTAAAACGAAAGCTCAATCAGTAACATGCTTTATATTGCGCGGATGATGGTTTATTATTTCCTCGCGCAAACGCGTCATATCGACATGCATATATATTTCGGTTGTTGATATGCTTTCGTGACCGAGCATAGCTTGGATTGCACGCAGATTCGCACCGCCCTCAAGAAGATGCGTGGCAAAACTGTGGCGGAACGTGTGCGGACTTATATTCTTTTTAATGGAAGCGGCTTCTGCCAATTCTTTTATCATGTGAAAAACCATTATTCTGGAAAGGTTTTTCTTGCGTCTGAAACTCACAAAAACATAATCCTCAAATCCCGGTTTTATTTCACATGCATTGCGGTCAATGAAATAAAGTTCAAGTTCATGTACAGCCTTGTCGGATATAGGAACAAGGCGCTGTTTACCGCCTTTGCCTTGAATTTTAACGAAACGGTCTTCCAGAAAAAGATCTGTCAACTTCAAAGAACAAAGTTCGCTTACACGAAGCCCGCAACTGTACAAAGTTTCTATAATGGCCAGATTTCTTTGTCCTTCAGGCAACGAGAGGTCTATGGCAGCTTCTATGCGGTCTATTTCTTCTACAGTCAAGACTTCGGGCAGAGCTAGAGCCTTACGCGGAAACTCAAGAAGTTCTGTCGGGTCGTCATCCATATATCCAAGAAGCAGCAGAAAATTATAGAAACTTCTTATGCCCGACAATATACGCGACAAAGAACGGAACCCGATTCCAAGATCTATCAGGCTGGCAGAAAAATCATTGAAATCCGACAATTGCGCTTCAAATAAGTTTCTGCCTGAGTCAGTCATATAAGATATGAATTTATTCAGGTCGCGAAGATAAGCTTCAACAGTGTTTACAGAAAAATTTTTCTCTAGACGCAAATACTGATTATACCTTTTAAGCAGTTTTTCGTATTCGGAAGAAACTATCTTTTGTTCTTTTTCACTTTTTTCCATTTAAAATTCGTACATTTGCGGTGAATTTTTCTTACAAAGATACAAATTCAAAAAATAGCGGAAGAATGAAAATTCAGATTATAAATGGTCCCAATATCAATCTTCTGGGAAAACGCGAGCCTCAAATCTACGGGTCGCGCGGATTCATAGACTACTTCAATGAACTGCAGGAAAAATATCCTGACATTGAATTCGACTACTATCAGTCGAACATTGAAGGAGAACTGATTGACAAGATTCAGGATACCGGATTCGAATATGACGGCATAATACTTAACGCCGGTGCATATACTCACACATCCATTGCACTTCAGGATGCCATACGTTCTGTCAGCAGTCCTGTCATCGAGGTGCATATATCGAATGTGCACAAACGAGAAGAATTCCGTCACAAATCTATGATTTCATGCGCATGCGTAGGCGTAATCTGCGGATTCGGACTAGACTCCTACAGATTAGCCGTTGAAGCTTTGATACATAAAGAATAATATAATAAGGTATCATACATTCTTCTGGCAAAAGCATACCTAAATCAAAAACTAGAACTTGTTTTTAAGGATAAAAAGATAACTACATTCATATGATGCTCAAAAAAACAAAAATCGTTGCGTCTATATCAGACCTTCGATGCGATCAGGAATTTCTGCGCTCATTGTTCAACGCAGGAATGAATGTTGTAAGAATCAACACTGCACATGCAACACCTGAAGGCATGGCAGAAGTAATAAAGAACGTACGCGCAGTGTCAAACAGAATAGGAATAATGATTGACACAAAAGGTCCGGAAGTACGTACTACTGGTTGTGATGCTCCAATTGAGTATGCAACAGGCGACAAAGTAAAGATTGTCGGCAATCCGGATCAGAAAACTGTAAAAGAATGTATCGCAGTATCTTACAAGAACTTCGTAAACGACCTTGAAATTGGAAAGAAGATTCTTTTCGATGATGGCGAACTCGAAATGGTCGTTACAGGCAAAACACCTGAATATCTGGAATGCGAAGTTGAAAACAACGCTACTCTCGGAAGCCACAAGAGCGTAAACGTGCCAGGCGTAAGAATCAATCTGCCTTCATTGACTCCGAAGGACAGAAAAAATATAGAATTTGCAATAGAGCAGGACATTGATTTCATTGCCCACTCTTTTGTAAGAAACAAGCAGGACGTTCTGGACATCAAGGAAATACTTGACGACAAGCACAGCGACATACACATCATTGCAAAAATAGAGAACCAGGAAGGTGTAGACAACATCGACGAAATTCTCAATACTGCAGATGGTATCATGGTTGCCAGAGGTGACCTCGGAATAGAAGTTCCTCAGGAAAGAATTCCTGGTATTCAGAGAATACTTATCCAGAAAGCAATCTGTGCACATAAGCCGGTAATCGTAGCAACCCAGATGCTGCACAGCATGATAAAGAACCCGCGTCCTACAAGAACTGAGGTTACAGACATCGCCAATGCAGTATATTCAAGAACTGACGCCCTCATGCTCAGCGGTGAAACTGCATACGGCAAATACCCGGTTGAAGCTGTGAAGACAATGACTTCAATTGCAAAACAGGCAGAAGTGGATCTGCGCGGACAGGAAACAAAAATTCCGTTGTCAGAAAACTGCAGCGTAACAGAGTTCCTTTCAAAACAGGCTGTAAAGGCAACTCAGGTAATGCCTATCAGAGCTATATTGACAGACTGCTACAGCGGACGCACATCAAGAAATCTTGCAGCATTCAGAGGTTCAATCAACGTACTCGCACTCTGCTACAGAGAAAAAGCGACAAGACAGCTTGCCCTGTCATACGGAGTTGAAGCCATATATCTGGAAGAAAGAGACAATGGTCAGGATTACTACTTCGCAGGATTGCGCAAGCTTCTCAGAGACGGAGTGCTCCAGCCAAATGACTACGTTGTATACCTCAGTAGCGGAAAGATGCATACAAAGACCTCATTTATGGAAATAAATCAGGTTGAGGATGTTATTGAAAACGCTGCAGACTACGTACTTCCAAACTCAAACAGATATCTCTAATCTGAAAGATCAGAGTGCATAAAGCATGACAGAAACCGAAAAAATAGACGATTATATACTCGAACATATAGACGATGAAGGCGAATATCTTCATCGTCTATATCGTGCGACACATACACATCTACTGTATGGGCGTATGGCATCAGGCCATCTTCAGGGAAGGTTGCTAAAGATGCTGGTAAAGATGATACGTCCTAAAACAATCCTTGAAATAGGAACATACAGCGGTTATTCAGGTCTATGTCTTGCAGAAGGTCTTGAAGAAGGCGGGATGCTGCACACATTCGAGATCAATGACGAGCAGGAGGATTTCACAAAACCTTGGTTCGAAAATTCCGAATACGCAGACAAAATCACTATGCATATAGGTGATGCGCTCGAACTTGTACCTAAATTGGGAGTCAGATTCGACATGGCCTTCATTGATGGCGACAAACGGAAATACACAGACTACTACAAGATGGTCATGGAGTATCTCAATGATGGAGGATACATTATTGCAGACAACACGCTTTGGGACGGGCACGTGATAGACGAACCTCCCATTAGAGACAAACAGACAATCGGCATAATGGCCTTCAACGATTTGGTTGCCAACGACAAGACTGTGGAAAAAGTTATACTTCCACTCAGAGACGGACTCACAATCATAAGAAAGAAGTGACAATAAGATAAAATCGGTTAATATTGTTAAAATAAAACATAAGTAAAGTTGTACATACCGTCTTAACGTCATATCTTTGATAGTTGCAACATAACAAAGATGCATCATTATAAAACACAATAAATCTTTCATTATGGAAAGTACAAGACAAAATAAAATTGCTCGCCTTATCCAGAAAGACTTAAGCAACATATTTCAGGCACAGACACGCCAGATGAGAGGTGTTCTTGTGTCGGTAAGCGTTGTGCGCATAAGTCCGGACTTAAGCATAGCAAAAGTTTACTTGAGTATATTCCCGTCATCTAAAGCAGAAGAAATTCTAAAGAATATAAACGACAACATGCATCAGATAAGGTATGAACTTGGCATGCTCGAAAGACACCAGCTCAGAATCATACCTGAACTGAAATTCTTCTTGGATGACTCGCTGGATTATATAGAAAACATCGACAGACTTCTGCACAAAGACTGAAAACGGATAAAATCAACAAAAGTATCAATTAAAGGCAAGTGTCTTTTTCATTTTACATAGCAAAGAGATACATTCTCTCAAAGAAATCGCATCATGCCATAAATATCATATCAGGCATATCTGTATGCGGCGTCGCAATAGCAACAGCCGCACTGGTGTGCATTCTGTCCGTATTCAACGGATTCCAAGATATGGTTGCAACATTGTTTACTTCGTTTGATCCGGAACTTAAGATTACTCCTGCAGAAGGAAAATTTATAGCTGCAGACGAAAAAGAACTTGAAGCCATAAAAAACAACCCCAACATAAAAGTTTATACAGAGGTTCTTGAGGACAAAGCCTTATTGGTCACAGGCAAACGCCAGAAAATGGTGACAATCAAAGGTGTCGATGAGAACTTTGAACAGCTGACCAACATTGACGACATTCTCTACGGTGACGGAACATTTGAACTGAAAATGGATGTCATTGACTATGGAGTGCTTGGAGTTGGAGTATTAGGAGAACTTGGAATCGGAACTGATTTCAGCACTCCAATACAAGTATATGCACCAAGAAAGGGAGAACGCATAAACATGACCGACCCTAGAGAAAGCTTCAACTGCGAAGAGCTGTACTCTCCGAATGTCGGATTCATGGTCCAGCAGTCAAAATACGACAGAAACTATGCCATAACATCCATAAGCTTTGCTCGCAGACTTTTCGAGAAGCAAGGCTACGTATCAGCAATAGAGCTTAAGCTGAAGGACGGATGCAACATAGACGATGTCAAATCAGAACTCTCCGCACAACTTGGGAACAAATATAAGGTCAAAGACAGGTACGAGCAACAGGAAGATACATTCAAGATTATGAAAATCGAGAAACTTATATCTTACTTGTTCTTAACATTCATAGTTGCAATCGCATGCTTCAACATACTGAGTTCGCTGTCTATGCTTATTATAGACAAAAAGGACGATGTTATTACATTGCGAAACCTTGGTGCCGACGACAAAGACATCTCAAGAATATTTCTGTTTGAAGGTCGTATGATAACAACGGCTGGTGCATTGATAGGCATTGCCGTTGGCTTACTGCTGTGTTATCTGCAGGAAACATACGGATTGATCAAGTTTGGAGGTTCAGCAGGAACATACATAATCGATGCATATCCGGTAAGTGTTCACGCAACGGACATTATTACCGTATTCATAACAGTAATTGCCGTAGGATATATATCGGTATGGTATCCTGTCAGATATCTGAGCAGAAAGTTTACCTTGGAAAAGGCTGAAAAATAATTATTATCAACTAAATACAATAAAACGAAGAGATTATGAATAAAAATTTTTATCTTCTTCTCCCGGCAGCATCTATTGCATTTCTTGCTACAAGCTGTAGCAAATTGGGAGAGCTGAAATCAGACGCATTCACAGTAACTCCAACACCGCTGGAATGCATCGGCGGAACAGTTCCTGCAACAATCAGTGCAAACATTCCTGAGAAGTACATGAAGAAGAATGCAGTTGTAACTTGCATTCCAGTTCTCAAGTGGGACGGCGGACAGGCTACAGGAGCAAGTGCAACATTCCAGGGCGAGAAAGTAGAAGCAAACGCTCAGGTAATTCCTTACAAGACCGGTGGTCACGTTACAATGAGAACTTCATTCCCTTTCCAGGAAGGAATGGAAAACAGCGACCTCTACATGGAATTCAAGGCCATGAAGGGAAAGAAAGAAGTTAAGCTCCCAGCTGTAAAGATCGGCTACGGTACAAACTGCAGCGAACTTCTTGTTAGAAACTGCATCAAGTCTGCCAACAACGGTGTTGCAAAAGACAACTTCCAGAGAGTTATCAACCAGAAGCAGGCTGCTACAATCAAGTTCCTCATTGCACAGGCTAACCTCCGCGGAAGCGAGCTCAACAGCCAGAACGTAAAGGAATTCATTGCAAAGCTCAAAGAAATCAAGTCTGACGAAGAAAGCCTCGTTCTCAACAATATCGAAATAAGCGCATACGCATCTCCAGATGGTAAGTATGACTTCAACAAGCGTTTGGCCGAGAACCGTGAGAAGAACTCAGAGAAGTTCCTCAACACTCATCTTCGCAAGAACAAGATTGACACTAACGTTGACGCAAAATACGAAGCTGAAGACTGGGAAGGATTCAAGGAACTCGTATCACAGTCAAACATCCAGGACAAGGATCTGATTCTCCGAATCCTCTCTATGTACCAGGATCCAGAACAGCGCGAGCAGGAAATCAAGAACATTTCTGTCGTTTACAAGGAACTTGCTGAAGCAGTTCTTCCTGAACTCCGTCGTGCACGCCTCACAATCAACTACGATGTTATCGGACGTTCTGACGAAGAGATTCTCGACGTAATGGCAAAAGATCCTAAGGCACTTTCTGTAGAAGAAATGGTATATGCAGGCAACCTCCTTGCCAACAACGACGCTCAGAAGGAAGAGTACTACAAGAAGACTGTACAGGTTTACCCTAACGACTACAGAGCTTACAACAACCTCGCTGAGATCGAAATGAGAAAGGGCAACGTAGATGCAGCTAAGAACTACCTCAACCAGGCTCTCAAGGCTAACGCCAATGCACCAGAAGCTAACGCTAACCTCGGTTTGCTGGCTCTCCAGTCTGGCGACACTAAGTCTGCAGAACTCTACCTCTCAAAGGCTTCTAACTCAAACAACGCCAATGAAGCTCTCGGCTACCTGTATCTCTCACAGGGACAGTACACTAAGGCAGCTCAGAACCTCAATGGAGTTTCTTCAAACGGAGCAGCTCTTGCACAGATCCTTACAAAGGACTACGCTTCAGCAGAGAAGACTCTCAGCGGCATAAAGAATGGTGATGCTACAACAAGCTACCTCAAGGCTATACTTGCAGCTCGCCAGGACAACAAGTCAGCTGTTGTTTCAAACCTCAAGAATGCAATATCAGCAGACAGAAGCTATGCTCAGAGAGCAGCAAACGATGTAGAATTCAAGGCATTTGAAAGCGATATCGAAAGCATCATAAAGTGAAAAGTATAAACAAATACATCATTGCCGCAGCCACACTCGTATCAATATACGGGTGTGGCCCTGACGGCAATTCTTTCCGAATAAGCGGAAGTTTCAAAGACCTCAAAAGCGGTGAATTATATATCTACAACCTGTCAGACAGACAGGGAAAGGTTGATACGGTCCTAATTAAAAACGGTGAATTCAAATACAAGGGGAATGTATCAGAAACAACGCCTTACATCATTGTTTTCCCAAATGCAATGGAACAAGTCATTTTCGTAAACGGCGGAGAAGAAATCACATATAAAGCCGCGGCCAACGACTTGAAGAATTATACGGCCGAAGGAAATGAAGAAAACAAGATGATGAACGAATTCAGGCAGAACACTGCCAAGATGAATCCGAAACAAATCAGAAACGAGGCAGAAAAAACCATACAGGCGCACGGTGAGTCAGCCGTATCGCTTTATCTTTTCGACAAATATTTCGTTCAAGATGAAAGTGTAAGCGACAGCAAACTGCTGTCTATCATTGCAGAACTGAAAAAGAACCATCCTAAGGACAAATATATACTGGATATAGAATCAAAAATAAAGTCCAGAAAAAAGGGTATAAAAGGTTCTGTTATACCCGATTTGACAATCAAGACATTCGAAGACAAAGATATAAAGCTGAAGGAAAATTCCGGAAGCAAATGCAAACTGCTGGTATTTTGGGCAACATGGACCAGCGGAAGCTACAATCTATACAGCAAAATCAAGGATTTGAAGAACAGATACGGCGGACAGCTTGATCTCATCATGATTTCACTGGACACACAGTACTTCAAATTCGAAAGCTATGTCAAGACTGACACAACCGGTATTAAATATTCATGCGACGGCCTCGCATGGGACTCCCCGGCAGTAAAAGATTTCGGAGTAGAAGAAATACCGCTGTTCGTACTCGTAGGCAAAGACAACAAAATCATATCCAGAAAGACAGATTTCGAGGAAATGCGAAAAGAAATGAGCAAAATCCTTGAATAATAGCCTAATCTGAACGCCATGCTCTCCCTAAAACAAAAAGGAGAGCACGTTCTATTTTAATACAACAAGCACCACTTCTTCATCAAACTATATGTTAATCAAAGTTTTCAGCGCTACCCTTCAAGGACTGAAGGCATTGCCTGTAACCATAGAAGTCAATGCCACTGTAGGATTGAAGTTTGTCATGGTCGGTTTACCCGACAATGCAGTCAAGGAAAGCCATGAGAGAATTCTGTCCGCACTTGAAGTCAGCGGATACAGGCTTCCAGCCAGACACATAGTCGTAAACATGGCACCGGCAGACATAAAAAAAGAAGGCTCCGGATTCGATCTACCTCTTGCAATCGGAATACTTGCATCGGCTGAAAAGATTAAAACCGACCGTCTTAACAGATTCATGCTTGTAGGCGAACTCGGGCTTGACGGAAACATACAACCGATAAAGGGTGTCCTGCCTCTCGCCATCAAGGCGAAAGAACTAGGCTACGAAGGCATATTCGTACCGGCACAGAATGCAAACGAAGCTGCAGTTGTAGAAGGACTTGATGTTTACGGTGCCGAAAAACTCAGTGATGTAGCTGATTTCTTCAACACCAATAAAGAACTCCCGAAAACAAAAGTAGATATAAAGGAACAATTCTATTTCAGCCAAAACAATTTCGACGTAGATTTCGAAGATGTAAAAGGCCAGGAAAATGTCAAAAGAGCATTCGAAGTTGCGGCAGCAGGCGGCCACAACATCATCCTTATCGGCAGTCCAGGATGCGGTAAATCAATGATGGCCAAACGCTTGCCGTCGATACTTCCTCCGCTCTCCATAGCAGAGAGTCTGGAGACTACGCAGATACATTCCGTGGCAGGCAAACTCAGCAACGGTTCATCGCTCATCAGCCAACGTCCGTTCCGCTCGCCACACCACACCATAAGCGACGCAGCACTTGTAGGCGGTGGCAACACGTTCATGCCCGGCGAGATATGTCTGGCACACAACGGAGTACTGTTTCTCGACGAACTTCCCGAATTTTCACGTTCTGTCCTCGAAACGCTTCGCCAGCCGCTCGAAGACCGCATCATCACCATATCGCGCGCCAGATACAGTTTCACACTCCCCTGCTCCTTCATGCTCGTAGCCTCCATGAACCCGTGCCCGTGTGGCTATCACCACCATCCGACACGCCAGTGCATGTGCTCTCCAGGCCAGATTCAACGCTACATGAACAAGATTTCAGGTCCGCTCATGGACCGCATCGACATACAGGTTGAAGTGCAGAGTGTTCCGTTCGAAGAAATAGCCGATGCACCAAAAGGAGAACCAAGCTCAGTCATACGCCAAAGGGTAATAAAAGCAAGAAAGATTCAGGAAGAACGTTTTGCAGGACTCGACGGAATATACTGCAACGCACAGATGAATTCAAGTCTGCTTCGCAAGTACTCCGTACCAAGCGAAAACGGAAACAAAATGCTTCGCACTGCAATGAACCGCCTGAACCTCTCTGCCCGCGCCTACGACAGGATTCTCAAGGTGGCACGAACAATTGCCGACCTGGACGGTTCGGAAAACATACAAGACAACCACATTGCCGAAGCTATAGGCTACCGCAATCTTGACAGAGAAACGTGGTACGAATAGGTTTCAGGCACATCAAGATACACAAACACAGAGATGAAACACGCAATATCAATAATTCTGCAAATAATCATATTCGCCTCACCGCTGCATGCACAGCAGATGTGGAAATACAACTTCATTGTGCCCAACGACGGTTCCTTCACCGAAGCAATACGACAGGCCAATCAACGCCCCGACAAAAGCAAACGCTTCAGAATATTCGTGCGTTCAGGCAACTATAGGGTGAAGGGCGGACAAACCACAGCGACATCATACATCGACGGCAGGGAAGTCACATACTCCGTACCTGTAACGACGCTCACAGCCCCAAATACATCTATCATCGGTGAGGGTATGGCCAATTCGCAGGTGGAGAACTGTCCCCGACATGAAGGACTGACACAGACTTCCACTCTTTTTCTCAACGGAGCCGACAGCACATACATTCAGGACATCGAACTGTGGTCGAACTACAGAGACGACCCTAAGGCCTGCAACGAGAAGGTAGTGGCGCTCAACGAAAAGAACTGCACAGGCAACATTCTCAAGAACGTCAGTCTCATAGGTTTGAAAAATGCCTACTACACATCCGACAGCGGACGCACATATCTCGAGGACTGCACCATCGAAGGCACTACAGACATCATAAGCGGAGGAGGCACAGTGCTTTTCAACCGCTGCCAGATAAAGATTTCACCGCGAGGACACAACATGAGAAGAAGGGCTGTCACAGCACCGTCAACACTGCAGAATCAGCCTTACGGATACATATTCAACGACTGCACCATCGAAGGCGATACCTCGGCCAACAAGCGCTTCGTTCTCGGCCATCCGTGGAAAAACAGTCCACGCACCGTATTCCTCAATACTATAATGGAAGTTGTTCCTGCTCCATCTGGATGGGACGACCTCTACGGCGACACGCCTGCACTTTTTGCCGAATACGGAAGCATGACTCCCGACTTCCAGCTCATAGACACCAGCATGAGAAAGAAATCATTCAAGGATAAGACCGGAGCTTACGTTGATGCAGGATTCGATGTCGTACTGTCGCCCGAAGAAGCAGAACACTATACCATCGACAGCATCTTCAGTACCTGGATTCCAGAAAATGCAACCATGCAGGTCGTTCCTCCGATACCGACTCTCAACGGACGCACACTGACATGGGAAAGCGTACCAGAAGCATCATGCTATGCCATCGTGCGCGACAACGCTGTAATCGACTTCACCACATCCAACAAATACATCATACCACGAGGAACGTACGAAGGAGCATGCTTCTCCATCAGATGTGCAAACTGGTATGGAGGACTAGGACATAAGTCGGCCGAAGTGGTCTATCCGCAACGCTGAACAAGGATATATCTCATAGGACAAAAACACCATAGCATAAATATATCGGTAAATGCCGGCCCATGCACGCCTTCATGTGCATGGGCCGGCATTCTCTTTTTCAGGCATAAAAGTTCTGCATACAAGATGTGTTTTTCGAGTCCAAGCCCCATTCTGAAAAATTGCAAGCGCTCACGGAATACATTCCGAGCGCGAGCAATGTCGACCACGAGCGCTTGTAGAATATTCTTCAAGTCTGTGATAATCAAGTCTGAAATAATTTTGGAACAGAAAATGGACCGTTTTATTCCAAGCCAAACGGTATGAATGAATAAATAAGCATATATTTACATCACGATACTTTCAATCAACAACCAACAAACAATCAACAACAAAATAACACTATGAAAAATTTATACACCCCTAAGATGATTGCGGCGCAACTGATGCTTATGCTTGCACCCGTTGCAAACGCACAATTCTATCATCCAGGATGTCTGCACACACAGGCCGATTTCGACCGAATAAACAAACAGATTGAGGATGGAAGCAATCCACAGGTAACTAAGGCATGGAATACTTTTGCGGCAAACTGGATGCTCGAGAAACACGACAACTGGCTCAGCGCCATACAGGGCAACACCATCATCAGAGGCGAAGGAGCACAGAACTTCGCACACTCTGAAAGAGACTTCGGCATGTGCTACATCAAGGCCATTTACTGGAAACTCATGCACAATTCTCCAAACGCCTCCGAACGACAGCTGGCCGAAACACGTGCAAAGGAGGCCGTCGACCTGCTCAACCAATATGCAAAGCGCATCACCGGTATCGGAGGTAACTCCAACTATGCCCTCGTAGGAGCACTGCAGGGATGGCAGGTTGCAAATGCGGCTGAGATTCTCCGCGAATATGACGGATGGCCGGAAAACGAACAGAAGATTTTCCGTCAGTGGGTGTACGACGTGTGGTATACCTCCATCTACGATTTCACCTACAGACAGAACGGACAGAGCGATCCTCACTACCACAGCAACTGGAACGGAGGTGCATACAACTCCATGATGGCCATAGGTATATATCTCGATGACCCTTTCATCTACAACCAGGCCATGCAGTATCTTAAGCAGAGCAACACGAATGCATCGCTCAAGGAAGGACTCTGCGGAAACGAAGCCTTGAACGGCATCAACCAAGGCTATCTTGTACACTTCTTCGATGTCGATTCGCTGAACGAGTCACTTGCTTCAAAAGGCATCAACGTCAAATATCATTCTCCAATCAAATATCTTTGCCAGAATCAGGAATCCGGACGCGACCAACCTCATGCCGAAGTAGCTATGGGACAGATGACCCAGGCATGCGAACAGGCATGGAACCAGGGCGACGACCTTTGGGACTTCAACGGTCAGATTATGGCGGGCGGAATTGAATATCTGGCAGGTTTCAACTCAGCCGACGACAACGATTCCATCTTCATGAAGAATTATCCTGCCAAGGATTGGTGGATCACATGTACCGTATGCGGCAACAGCAACTACACTTCGGGAGTTTCCTACAGTGGCCGAACTCCTAACACCAACATCTGGTACATCGGCTACAACCACTTCGCCAACCGCATGGGTCTCTACATGCCTTATGCAAAGAAAGCATGGGAAAAAGCGGCTTCATCGTGGTCAGGCGGATGCGAATGGGGTGCCGGTGCCAACGCATGGCAGAACTACAGCGATAATGCCGGATTCGGCGACCTCATGCACAACGAAGACAGTCTCACCACTCCATACACCCGTCTGAGAGGTACTCTCAAAATGGTAAGCGGAATGGCCGAGGGTGCACGCCTGACGCAAGTCAGCGGAAGCCGTGTACCGGCTGTTTCACAAGGCATGACTTACAACTTTCCTGAGCTGAACAACATCAAGCGCGGTTCGGTCATACTTCTGCAGCCGCAGATTGTTGACGGAAGCGAAGACACAGGCAACTGGGAATGGGAAGACGATCCGACAATCAAAACACGCGAACGCGAAGTCACAATGGACCACTCGAAGATTCTCAGAGCCATATACACCAATGCAGCAGGCGTAAAGAGCAAACAGCTGTTCACACTGCACGTTGACGGCGAAGGTTTCTGCGGAACTGTTGTACCTTACATGATATACAACGGAACACAGATTGACAACGACACTGTCATTTATGTACGCAAGAACGAGGCAATCACTCTCGGAATCACATATACAGGACCTATGAAGTCCATCAAATGGGAGAAATACAACTCAACTCTCAACAAATGGCTCAACGACAGCGAAAGCGGAGCATCGCTGAAGACTCCTGCACTAACAAAGAACACGCTCTACAGAGTGACATTCAGCAACCATGCAGGTGTAGAAAAGATTTTCACATTCAACATCGGTGTCACAGAAGTTGATGCATCAATCTATGACGGCGAAGAATGGCGCGACGTATCTGCCTTGTCGGTAGAAAAAGGAAGTGAAATAAAAATCGGTGCAACTCCTAATTCAATTCTCGGTAAGTCTGAAAAATATACCCGTCACTACGTATGGACATGCGGAGAAGACACCCTTCAGACATCAGTACGTGCAGGAAAAGAACTGTCGGACACACTTACTGCAACCGTTGACAGCACAATGGATCTGAAGCTCACGTTTACAAGAGTAAAAAATGAAACCGGCGAGGAATACAAGGAAACAACAAGCTTCAAGATTTATGCTTACGAAGAAAATACGCTTGAGCCGGGCGACTACTACATCGTAGACCCTGAAACAGGACTGTACATGGAAAACTCCAATGCACAGTTCACAGAGTACGACGAAGCATCCGATGAAGATTTCTTGTGGGACATACGTCAGTTCAGCGCATACGGCAACAGATACATAATATATGTAAAGGGTAAGACCAACCATTTCGACACAAGCGGAAAACTTACCACAAGATTCGACTACATGAGACAAAGCATCAATATCCGCAAACTTGCAGGCAGCGACAATCTGTATGCATTTAAGAACAGCAACGATGCACAGACATGCCAGAATATGTACTGGAACATAGCTGCAAACGAAAACGGTATGCTTATGCCTACTGTCAATGCGGATAATACCGATTCTGAATATCCGTTCATGATTCTTGACAAGGAAACCATGGTTGGAATCGACGACGTCGAAACTGGAACTGCATCTGAGCCTGTAAGCAAGAGCTACTACAGCCTCAACGGAATGAAGCTCGAAGCTCCATGCAAAGGCATAACAATAGTAAAGACAATCATGAGCGACGGAACTGTGAAGACAGAAAAGATTTTCACAAAATGATGTTCTGAGGCAGAAACAAAAAAAGAGGTTCAAAAGAACCTCTTTTTTTGTGCGCTTCAGGATGGGCTTGAACCAACGACCCCATGATTAACAGTCATGTGCTCTAACCAACTGAGCTACTGAAGC